>Ga0318568_10000351_pt1 | contig 18146 bp, 1 predicted proteins | sample GRESIP088b5f21_FD_203690 | JGI IMG/M metagenome (GOLD analysis project Ga0318568, IMG submission 203690) | Tropical soil microbial communities from Luquillo Experimental Forest, Puerto Rico - GRE.SIPMG.088b5f21 | ecosystem: Environmental > Terrestrial > Soil > Tropical forest > Bulk soil...
TCCAGCAAACACCACGGGCAGTAACCGCAGCACCGCCATCACTGGTGACATTACCCCCACTGCTTCCAACACCCGGTTCGGCGGTAGAGATCGTTGGGACAACTGTGGTGAGGGTGGGAACATTTTTAGTCACAAAACTTACATAAGTTCCGTAAACTGTTCCCACAGCATTTGTTGCATATGCCCTCACATAATAAGTCGTGCCCGGAAGCAAACCGGTCAACGTACTGGTAAAGGCGCCGGAACCAGTTCCATCTGTAGTATGTGGATCGGTAACTGCCGGAGCCGAAGTAATCGAACTCCAGCAAACACCACGGGTAAATACAGAAGCCCCGCCTTCATTGGTGACTGTTCCACCACTGGTTGCAACCGTATTATCGGTAGTTGAAACCGCTGGACTGGCACTGGTGGTGACAGTTGGGGTGTTAGGAACCTGAACTGATCCGTAAGCAATTCCGGCAGAATTTACAGCATAGGCACGGACATAGTATTTCTGAGTCGCATCCAATCCTGTTAATGTACTGGTAAATATACCGGTACCAACACCATCACTACTATGGGAATTTGTTATATCAGGTATAGGATTAACTGTACTCCAACAAACACCACGGGCAGTGACAGTCGCTCCACCATCATTCGTCACATTTCCCCCACAATTAGCAACTCCGGGCTGGCTACCTGAAATCGAAGGAAGAACTGTAGTTACTGTTGGAATTGATTTTGTTGTGAAATAGATCTGATTTCCGTAGAATGTTCCCATAGAATTGGTAGCATAGGCTCGGACATAATAACCTTTGCTTGCATCCAATCCTGTCAATACACTTGTAAAAGTACCTACCCCACTACCATTGACAGTATGAGGATCGGTAATGTCCGGTGTAGAAACATCACTCCAACACACCCCCCGGGCAGTTACAATTGCCCCACCATCAGTGCTAATAATACCTCCCCCATTCGCTGTAGTTGGATCTACAACCGAATAAACAGGAGAAGTAGTGGTAAGCGTTGGAACAATCTTCGTTGTAAAACTGACATAAGCACCATATGTGGTACCCATGGCATTTATTGCATAAGCGCGAACATAATAGGTGGTTCCACTTATTAATCCGGTCAATTTACTGGTAAATACACCAGAACGAATACTATCAGATGTATGTGAATCTGTAATTACAGGCGATGATGTGACGGAACTCCAACAAACACCACGAGCCAATACTTCTGCTCCACCTTCGTTAGACACCGTACCACCGCCGATGCCCACACTATTATCTGTAGCCGAAACTGTAGCAGTACCCGTGGTAACTGTTGGGGTAGTCGGGATCACCACATTGCCATAAGACAAGCCAGCCGAATTCGTGGCATAAGCACGCACATAGTATTTCTTGGTCACATCCAAACCGGTTAACGTACTGCTGAAATTACCCGAGCCCGTCCCATCCGAACTGTGGGCATCGGCCAGGGTGGGCAGAGGATTAGTCAAACTCCAGCAAACACCGCGGAAGGTGATCGTTGCACCACCATCATCCGTCACTGTACCACCACTGCTTCCAACACCCGGTTCCTCCGTAGAAATAGTCGGGATAACGGTCGTTACTGTGGGAACAACCTTGGTGACAAAACTAATATAAGGACCATACGTGGTACCCATGGCATTCGTGGCATAAGCACGGATATAGTACGTCGTACCGCTGGACAGACCTGTCAACGTACTGCTGAACGTACCCGAGCGTGTACCATTCGATGTATGCGAATCCGTGATTGTGGGAGCACCTGTAACCGAACTCCAGCAAATGCCACGGACAGTAACCGAAGCACCGCCTTCATCCGTAACCGTACCACCGCTAATAGCAACCGTGTTGTCCGTGGTTGACAAACTCACCGAACCGGTCGTAACCGTTGGGGTAGTCGGAATCACCACGTTGCCATAAGACAAACCGGCAGAGTTAGTCGCATAAGCACGCACATAGTATTTCTTGGTCACATCCAAACCGGTTAACGTACTGCTGAAATTACCCGAACCCGTCCCATCCGAACTATATGCATCGGTGGCTATAGTAGGCAGAGAGTTGGTCGAGCTCCAGCAAACACCGCGGGAGGTAATTGTTGCACCACCATCATCCGTCACCGTGCCACCGCTGCTTCCAACACCCGGTTCATCCGTAGAAATAGTCGGGATAACTGTCGTTACTGTGGGAACAACCTTGGTGACAAAACTAATATAAGGGCCATACGTGGTACCCATGGCATTCGTGGCATAGGCACGAATATAATACGTGGTACCACTAGCCAAGCCCGTCAACGTACTGCTGAACGTACCCGAGCGCGTGCCGTTGGAAGTATGCGAATCCGTGATTGTGGGAGCACCTGTAACCGAACTCCAGCAAATTCCGCGGACAGTAACCGAAGCACCGCCTTCATCCGTTACCGTACCACCACTGACCGCAACCGTGTTGTCCGTGGTTGATAAACTCACCGAACCAGTCGTAACTGTCGGGGTAGTCGGGATAACCACATTGCCATAAGACAAACCGGCCGAATTCGTGGCATAAGCACGCACATAGTATTTCTTGGTCACATCCAAACCTGTTAACGTACTGCTGAAATTACCCGAGCCCGTCCCATCCGAACTGTGGGCATCAGCCAGAGTGGGCAGAGGATTGGTCGAACTCCAGCAAACACCGCGGGAGGTAATCGTTGCACCACCATCATCCGTGACCGCGCCACCACTGCTTCCAACACCCGGTTCATCCGTAGAAATGGTCGGGATAACGGTTGTGACCGTGGGAACAACCTTCGTTACAAAGCTGATATAAGGGCCATAGGTGGTACCCATGGCATTCGTGGCATAAGCACGGATATAATACGTGATACCGCTGGACAGGCCTGTCAACGTACTGCTGAACGTACCCGAGCGCGTGCCATTGGAAGTATGCGAATCCGTGATTGTGGGAGCACCTGTAACCGAACTCCAGCAAATTCCGCGGACAGTAACCGAAGCACCGCCTTCATCCGTTACCGTACCACCACTGACCGCAACCGTGTTGTCCGTGGTTGATAAACTCACCGAACCAGTCGTAACTGTCGGGGTAGTCGGGATAACCACGTTGCCATAAGACAAGCCGGCAGAGTTAGTCGCGTAAGCACGCACATAGTATTTCTTGGTCACATCCAAACCTGTTAACGTACTGCTGAAATTACCCGAACCCGTCCCATCCGAACTATGGGCATCAGACAAGGTGGGCAAAGGGTTAGTTGAACTCCAGCAAACACCGCGGGAGGTGATCGTTGCACCACCATCATCCGTCACCGCGCCACCGCTACTTCCAACACCCGGTTCATCCGTAGAAATGGTCGGGATAACGGTTGTGACAGTCGGAACAACCTTCGTTACAAAGCTGATATAAGGGCCATAGGTGGTACCCATGGCATTCGTGGCATAAGCACGGATATAATACGTGGTACCGCTGGACAGGCCTGTCAACGTACTGCTGAACGTACCCGAGCGCGTGCCATTGGAAGTATGCGAATCCGTGATTGTGGGAGCACCTGTAACCGAACTCCAGCAAATTCCGCGGACAGTAACCGAAGCACCGCCTTCATCCGTTACCGTACCACCACTGACCGCAACCGTGTTGTCCGTGGTTGATAAACTCACCGAACCAGTCGTAACTGTCGGGGTAGTCGGGATAACCACATTGCCATAAGACAAACCGGCCGAATTCGTGGCATAAGCACGCACATAGTATTTCTTGGTCACATCCAAACCTGTTAACGTACTGCTGAAATTACCCGAGCCCGTCCCATCCGAACTGTGGGCATCAGCCAGAGTGGGCAGAGGATTGGTCGAACTCCAGCAAACACCGCGGGAGGTAATCGTTGCACCACCATCATCCGTGACCGCGCCACCACTGCTTCCAACACCCGGTTCATCCGTAGAAATGGTCGGGATAACTGTCGTTACAGTAGGAACTACTATTACCATCGTTGAGACTATAGTTCCGGCTACAAAACTGCTTTGAGCTCCATAAGTTGTACCCATGATATTGGTTGCATAAGCACGGAAATAATATGTTGTTCCACTAGTCAAACCTGTTAACGTGCTGCTAAACGTACCTGAGCGCGTACCATCAGTCGTATGTGCATTCGTCACAACAGGACCACCACCCGTACTCCAACAAACACCTCGAGCCAATACCGAAGCACCGCCTTCATCCGTCACACGACCGCCACTCACTGCAACAGTGCTTCCGGAAGAAGATACTACAACACCCGCACTAATAACCGTTGGGGTAGTCGGCTGTTGGACTACGGCGCCATAAGCAGTACCCGCAGCATTCGTGGCATAAGCACGCACATAGTATCTCTTGGTCATATCCAAACCGCTCAGAATACTCGTGAATGCGCCTGTTCCCGAACCATCTGTGCTGTGCGAATCGGTCAGCGAGGGAACCGTATTGGTTAAACTCCAGCAAACACCGCGCGCTGTGATGGCAGCACCACCATCAGCCGTTACATTGCCACCACTCTTGCCTACACCCGGTTCATCACTCGAGACTGTAGGAACTGCTGTGGTTACCGTAGGGATATTCTTTGTATCAATATAAGTCTGGGCGCCATACGTAGTACCCATGATATTGGTCACATAAGCACGAACATAATACCGCGTGTTGTTTGCCAAACCGGTCATCGTACTGGTGAAACTGCCACTGCGTGTACCATCAGTCGTATGTGCATTCGTCACAACAGGACCACCACCCGTACTCCAGCAAATACCACGGGCTAATACCGATGCACCACCTTCATCTGTTACCGTTCCACCGCTGTAAGCTACACTGTTATCGCTGGTCGAAGGGGTAATTAAGCTTGTAGATACTGTGGGGGTGGTTGGTTGTTGGACTACGGCGCCGTAAGCTGTACCTGCTGCATTCGTGGCATAAGCACGCACATAGTATCTCTTGGCCATATCCAAACCGCTCAGAATACTCGTGAATGCGCCTGTTCCCGAACCATCTGTGCTGTGCGAATCGGTCAGTGCAGGGGTTGTATTAGTTAAACTCCAACAAACGCCGCGGGCGGTAATAGCCGCCCCGCCATCAGCCGTTACATTGCCACCACTCTTCCCTACACCCGGTTCATCACTTGATACTGTGGGAACTGCTGTGGTTACCGTAGGGATATTCTTTGTGTCAATATAAGTCTGGGCGCCGTACGTAGTACCCATGATATTGGTCACATAAGCACGAACATAATACCGCGTGTTGTTTGCCAAACCGGTCATCGTACTGGTGAAACTGCCACTGCGTGTACCATCAGTCGTATGTGCATTCGTCACAACAGGACCACCACCCGTACTCCAGCAAATACCACGGGCTAATACCGATGCACCACCTTCATCCGTAACTGTTCCACCGCTGTAAGCAACACTGTTATCGCTGGTAGAAGCCGTGATAAGGCTCGTGGATACCGTGGGCGTGGTCGGCTGTTGGACTACGGCGCCGTAAGCTGTACCTGCTGCATTCGTGGCATAAGCACGCACATAGTATCTCTTGGCCATATCCAAACCGCTCAGAATACTCGTGAATGCGCCTGTGCCCGAACCATCCGTACTATGCGAATCGGTCAGTGCAGGGGGTGTATTGGTCAAACTCCAGCAAACACCACGCGCCGTGATGGCTGCACCACCATCAGCCGTTACATTGCCACCACTCTTGCCTACCCCCGGTTCATCACTTGAGACTGTAGGAACTGCCGTGGTTACCGTAGGGATATTCTTTGTATCAATATAAGTGTAAGAACCGTACGTAGTACCCATAGCATTCGTAGCATAGGCGCGCACATAATACCGCGTGTTGTTCACCAAACCCGTCATCGTACTGGTGAAACTGCCGCTACGCGTGCCATCGGAAGTGTGAGAACCTCCAACAGTAGGAGAAGATGTAACTGAACTCCAGCAAATGCCGCGGACTGTAACTGATGCACCGCCTTCATCCGTGACCGTACCACCACTGTAAGCTACACTGTTATCGCTGGTAGAAGCCGTGATTAGGCTCGTGGATACTGTGGGGGTAGTTGGCTGTTGGACTACGGCACCGTAAGCTGTACCTGCAGCATTTGTGGCATAAGCACGAACATAGTACTTCTTGGTCATATCCAAACCACTCAGGATACTGCTGAAGGCTCCCGTTCCCGAACCATCCGTGCTGTGAGAATCGCTCAACGATGGAACTGTATTGGTCAGGCTCCAGCAAACACCACGCGCCGTGATGGCTGCACCACCATCAGCCGTTACATTGCCACCACTCTTCCCAACTCCAGGTTCATCACTCGAGACTGTAGGAACTGCTGTCGTTACGGTAGGGATTGTGTTGGTAGTAAAATAGGTATAAGCTCCGTATGTAGTGCCTACTGCATTCGTGGCATAAGCACGAACATAGTAAGTCGTTCCATTTAACAGGCCAATCAACGTACTATTGAAAGCACCAAAACCAGTACCATCTGATGTGTGTGGGCTCGTGAGCGTAGGAGCCGATGTGGATGAACTCCAGCAAACGCCACGGGCAGTAACCGGTGTTCCTCCATCGCTGGTAATGGTACCGCCACCTAGAGCCTGGCTATTATCAGTCGTTGAACTGGCAGTAGCTGTTGTTATAACTGTTGGCGCTGTTGGAGCTTTGATTACCACTTGCTGTCCGTAAGCAGTACCAATCGCATTAACAGCATAAGCCGTCACATAATAAGTTGTTCCGGCGATCAATCCGGTGATATTACTACTAAACACACCTACTCCCGTTCCATCTGAACTATGAGGAGTTGTAACCACAGGGGTTGCACTCGAAGTACTCCAATAAAGCCCCCTGGCTATTACAGGCGCCCCGCCATCGGAAGTAATAAAACCACCCCCGGTAGCCGTACTTGGATCAATAAGCGAGAAAGTAGCCGCAGAAGTATTTACCAAAGCTAAACTAGGTGTTGAAAAAATTACCTCATTGCCATAAGCAGTACCCACACTATTGCGGGCATAAGCTCTCAGATAATACTTGGTACCAGCATTCAATCCGGTAATATTACTTGTGAAATCACCTAATCCGGTTCCATCAGTAGTATGAAGTCCGGTGGCAATAGGCCCGGTAGTAGTACCCCAACACACACCACGTGCCAACACCGCTGTTCCACCATCGGCACTAACAGAACCTCCACTGGTGGCAATGGTAGCATTGTTTGAATCAACTACCACTGCAGCAGTAGTAAGTGTTGGAATAGCCGGAGTGGTAACAGTCACTTCATTACCATAAGCAACACCTACCACATTGGTGGCATAAGCCCGGACATAGTAAGTTGTATTGGCTAGCAGCCCACTCAACGTACTGGCAAATGTACCTGTGCCAATGCCATCAGTCGTATGAGAGCCTGTAATAACCGGTCCGGAAGCAGTGCTCCAACAAACACCACGTGCTGATACTGCAATGCCGCCATCGTCGGTAACCGTACCTCCACCATTGCCTATAGTCGGGTTGCTTGCAGAAATAATAGCTGTATTAGTCGTCACCGTCGGAAGAGTTGGTGTTGTAAAGCTTATCTCATTTCCATAAGAAGTGCCGATACTATTGCGGGCATATGCACGGACATAATATTTTGTATTCAACGCCAATCCGGTAAGCGAACTGCTAAATGTACCGATACCTGTGCCATTGCTTGTTTTGGTTGTCAATAGTTCTGTCGGTGCAGGACTTGTACTCCAGCAAACTCCGCGAGATACGATAGTCGAACCCCCACTATCAGAAATACTGCCTCCACCGGTAGCACTGGCAACAAGGGTACCCGAAACATTAGCGGCGCTGATTCCCGAAATAGCAGCTGTGGTAATCGTGGGTGTGGTAATCGTTTTTAAACTTACAGCCGGGCTATAAACCGTCCCAGCGCTGTTGGTGGCAAATGCACGCACATAGTACGTGGTGCCTTGTACTAAATTTTTAATTGTATCGGCAAAATTTCCAATGCCGGTTCCAACCTGCAAAGTATCATCGGCAATAGTGGGTGCACCGGTTGAGTTCCAGCAAAGTCCCCGGGTTACAATAGCTCCACCATCGGTAATTACCGAGGCCGAACCAACTCCGGAAATATTGGTGATGGAAGATATAACCAGATTACTGATGGTTGGCCGGATAACCTGTGTTGTCAGGCTGTCCAGGTTTCCATAAGCAGTACCTTTAGTATTGACAGCATACGCACGGACATAATATTTAGTCCCCGGCAATAATCCTGTAAAGGTATTCGTATACATACCATCACCTCCTGTTACATTATTTATCTTTGACGCCAATGCCGTAGTTGGATTGGGACTTGTACTCCAGCAAATACCCCTGACTGTGACAGGCATACCTCCATTATCCGTCACATTTCCCCCACTGGTAGCTTTCACACTGTCCACATTGGATGGAGGAATTGTGGTCAATGCCGGCAACATTACTGCTAATGTCGTAAATTGAACCTGACTGCCATAGCCCGTACCCACAGCATTTGTAGCATAGGCACGAACATAATAAATGGTGGTGGGTGACAACCCTTTTATTGTGGCAATAAAACTACCTATACTGCCCGAAGATGTATCCACCGTTTTGGTTGACAAGTCAATGGTTGGATTGCTTGAAGTGCTCCAACAAACACCTCTCGAAAGAATCGGGCTGCGTCCGTCATCGGTTATCTGCCCACCGCTGGTAGCAGTTGTGGCAATTATATCCGTAACCGGGCTTGTTCCTGTCAATGTCGGGATAGCATTGGTCTGGAAGGTCTTTTCCACCCCATAAGCCGTACCGATTTTATTAATGGCATAAGCACGAACATAGTAAAGTGTATTCGGAAGTAAGCCGGACATCATTGCAGAATAAGGATCGGTACCATCGCCGTTAGTGGTGTAACTATCGCTGGTAGTCGGGTTATTGTGCGTGCTCCAACAAATACCCTTAAGCGTTACAGGTGCACCGCCGTCACTGGTTATTACTCCACCCGTTGTAGCCGAAGCTCCGGTTATTTGCGAAAGCTCATTCGTATTCAACACCGGTGCAGTCGGAAACAGCGTTACGGTTATTTGGTTTCCATACGATATGCCGGCACTCGTTATTGCATAAGCCCTTATGTAGTACATGATACTCAACTTCATATTGATCGTAGTACTATTAAACTTGCCGCTTCCTGTTCCGTCGTGGGTTTTATTTACAACGACCGTATCCGGATTAAAACCTGCAATATTACTCCAGATTACTCCACGTGCTGTTACCGGGGCACCGCCATTGAAAGTTATATTACCACCGGTTGCTACCGAAGATATCGAAATCGGCGTGGCGTAAGTGGTGGTAATGGTAGCCAAAGCCGGCGGAGTGGTAAATGTTACCTCGTTACCGTAACTGGTTCCCTGGCTATTACTGGCATAAGCACGGACATAATACTTGGTGACAGGGGCAAGATTAGTCAGATTGCTTATGAAATTAGTGCCCGACCAACTGTCGTAAGTGGTTTTAGTGTAAAGACCCGTTGTCGGGGTGGGATTCAGACTCCAGCAAACACCCTGGTTGGTTATCGGGTCACCTCCATCGCTGACAAGCGTACCTCCTCCGCTTGCGGCATAACCGGTCGAAGAAGGATAGGTTGGCAAAGTAGTAAGCGTTGGCAGGTCAAGTGTTTTAAAGCTAATCTCATTACCATAGGCAACACCGATACTATTCGCAGCATAAGCCCTAGCATAATAAGTTATTCCACGTCTGAGGCCAGAGATATTGGCAGAGAAATTACCGATACCCATGGCACCTTGTACCAGTTTATTCACCACCACCGTGTCAGGGCGGAAGTTATGGCTGATACTCCAAACCATTCCGCGTGAAGTAATGGGTTCTCCCCCATTATCAGACACAGAACCTCCGGTTGCTACCGTTGTACCTTTAATATCAGTTGCATCAAGCGTAACCAGTTTAGCAAGCGTGGCCGGATCGGTAATAAAACTTAAGAGGTTACCATACGTTGTTCCCGCAACATTGCTGGCATAAGCTTTTATATAATAGGTTGTATTTCCTTTCAAGCCGGTAAGTTTACTTACAAACGAACCCGAACCTCCACCATCGACGGTTCGGTTTACAACAACCGTATCCGGAATAAAAGTTGGAACCGTACTCCAAACAACTCCCCTTGCACCAATATCAGCACCACCATCGTCGGAGATAACGCCTCCACTGACGGCTTTCGTAGGCCCATTGGAAGTAGTGTAAGTGGTGGTCAGGGTTGGAAGGGCTGGCATTTTTATGCTCATTTCATCTCCGTAAGCAATACCTACCCCATTCACAACATAAGCCCGGACGTAATAAACCGTATTGGACAGTAAGCCGATAAGCGTGGCATTAAAAATCCCTTTGTAGTAACCGGTTTGAGCTGTTTTAGTAACAGTAATAGTGTCCGGATTAAAGCCTGCCTGAGTGCTCCAGCAGATACCCCGGCTGGTAACCAACGACCCTCCATGACTGGTTATATTACCACCACTAATGGCTGTTGTACCCGAATTTACAACTGGCTGCGTGGTTATTATGCTTGCCAGCACGGCCGGTTGGGTGGTGAAACTTTCTACCTGCCCATAAACCGATCCAACACTGTTTCTGGCATAAGCCCGGACATAATAAGTGGTACCGCCTAACAATTCGGTAATTGTCCGGGTAAACAAGCCAAAACCAGAACCATCGGATAAATGGTCGTCCGCAAGGGTAGGAAGATTGTTTGTACTCCAGCATAAGCCACTTTCAATTACATCCGTTCCGCCATTCGAAGTTACATTTCCTCCCGTATTAGCAGTAACATTGGTTATTCCTGTTGGAACAACCGTTATAATAGCCGGCAAATTAAAGGTGGTGAAATTCACTTCGTTATTTGCATAACCTGTACCAGCGCTGTTAGTAGCAAAAGCACGGGCATAATAGGTAATCCCCGGTTGTAAGGAATTAAGCATTGCTGTAAAATTTCCCGAACCTGATTTAGTACTTCGGTTTACAACAACCGTATCAGGAAGGAAACCGGATATCGGACTCCAGACAATTCCTTCCATACTTATCAGGGCACCACCATTACTTATTATTGAGCCGCCGCAATAAGCAGTAGTACCATTCGCACCACTCACCCCACTCGTAGTATTAAGCGTCGAAATAACCGGAGGCAAGGTGGTAAAAGTCTGAACATTACCATAGGCCGTACCGGCATTATTGATGGCATAAGCACGAATATAGTAAGTGGTGCTTCCCATCAAGCCACTCAGGTTATGAATAAAATTGCCTATTCCCAAACCGCTGTTGGTGCTTGCATCATTTACAGTCGGATTGCCGGTTGTATTCCAGCAAATGCCACTGCTAAAAACCAAGGCCCCGCCATCGCTGAGGATGTTTCCACCGCTGGTGGCATCAGTGCTGGTAATAGCCGATGCCGGGGTGGTAATAACCGTAGCAATTGTGAAGGTAGAGAAAGTGATCTCATCTCCATAGCTGGTACCCACGCTATTAGTTGCATAAGACCGGACATAGTATTTTGTATTCGGGGTTAATCCGGTCAGGTTGCCCGAGAAACCACCTGTTCCTGCACCACAAATTACATAAGCATCGGCCACTGTCGGTGTACCTGTGGTATTCCAGCAGAAACCACGTTCTGTTACTGCAGCGCCACCGGCATTGCTCACGCCGCCTCGTCCGAGAGCTGTTGTACCTCCAATATTTATCACATCATTCATGTAGGTCACCGGAAGGACGGGTGCAGAGGTAACCAGACTATCAAGGTTTCCATAGCTGGTTCCCACACTGTTTTTAGCATAAGCACGAACATAATATTTTGTGCTACCCATCAAACCGGTCATGGTGATAGTGAATGACCCCGTGCCACTTCCATTTGCCGCATAATTATCCGCAGTTGTCGGGTTCGGGAATACTCCCCAGCAAACACCACGGGCATAAACTGTTGCACCGCCATCCTGGGTGATGGAGCCTCCGCAAATTGCTGTAACGTTGGTAATGGAGGTTGGAGCTGCGGTTGTTAGTATCGCAGTTGTAGCTGTATACAAACTATCCAAATTTCCATAGGCAACGCCAGAACTATTGACGGCATAAGCACGGATGTAGTACTTCACGCTTGGAGTTAAGCCGGTTATATAGCTCGTAAAGTTTCCGGTGTCTGTTCCATCCAATGTTTCGGAAGTTCTTGTTACCAGATCCGAAGTAGGATTAGGACTTGTACTCCAGCATACACCTTTAGCAGTGATTACGTCACTACCAATGGATGTTACATTACCTCCGCTATAAGCCGTATATCCGGTTACCATGTATGGTCTCCTTGTTGTCAGGAGCGGAAGTGAATTTTCAATTGTAAATAAACTATCCAGATTACCATAGGCAACGCCAAAACTATTAACGGCATAAGCGCGTACATAATATTTCACACCCGGGGTTAAACCCGTAATGGAACTTGTGAAGATTCCGGTATCATTACCACTTACAACCTCCATGGTTTTAGTCGACAAATTATAAGTCGGATTTTTCGATATACTCCAGCAAACCCCTTTGGCGGAAATATCATCATCGCCGCTAAAGCTGATATTACCACCACTGGAAGCTGAAATATCTGTCACCGCATTCGGAGTTATTGTCGTCAAAACCGGCAATGAAGTTGTCCTGAAGCTAACTTCATCACTGAAAGCCGTACCTGCATTGTTTATGGCAAATGCTTGTGCATAGTAAACCGTATTCGGAGTTAGCCCGGATAAAATAGTGGAGAAGACACCAATATCTGCATTATTCAGCGTTTCAGATGACACATAGGTATAATTAACCCGGTCGGTTGTGTAACGTATACCACGGCCGGTAATGGGTGCACCACCATTATTCCTAATCCTGAATGCTCCTACAGCCGATGTGTTAGTAATACTTGCCAGACTAAAGCTGGGTGATAACACATTAGCCTGAATAGCCGGCAAAGTAGTGAAAACGATCAGGTCGCCATAAGCCGTTGCGGAGCTGTTTACCGCAAAGGCACGAACGTAATATTGGGTATTACCCAAAAGGCTATCGCGTATGGTGGAGAAGTTCCCAACTCCTGCTCCAATCGTCAATCTCAGTGCATGACCATCTGTAAACGGATCGCCCAAAGCACTCAACAGAATTCCTCTGGCAGTAACCGCGATTCCTCCATCGTTTTGAACATTACCGGCACAAGTGGCCGACATGCTCAGGATATTCGTAACCGGAAGAGTCACCACCGCCGGGGCATCAGGAATAATTGTGAAAGTCAGCGTATCACCATAAGAAACACCGATCATATTTTCGGCATAAGCCCGGAAATGGTAAAGCACATTGGGTGTCAAACGGCCTAGTACACTTGTAAACAATCCCGATCCGGTTCCATCTTCGGTATGGCTGTTGGATATGGTTGGAGTTTTGTCTGTTGAACTCCAGCACACACCGCGCTTGGTCACCACAGAACCCCCATCGCTTACCACATTGCCCCCACTGGTTGCCGTTCCCATATACAACGAAGAAGCAGCAAGGGTTTGTACCGTTGCCAAAACCGGCATAGCTAGCGTATCCTGATTACCATAAGCTGTTCCAGAATCGTTTATGGCATAGGCACGAACATAATATGTAACCCCGGGCACCAAACCGGTGAGCGTTGCTGAATAAGCCCCAATGCCATCTCCGGTCACAGATTCAGATACTTTGGTTAGCAAATCAACTGTCGGATAAGCGCTTGTACTCCAACAAATACCACGTTCACTTATATTTGAGAACCCTGCATTTGAAATCACTCCGCCACCTGTAGCAGTTGAGCTATCAACAACAACAGTTTTTTGGGTAACCAAGCTGGTCAAGGAAGCAGTTATAAAGCTGGTTTCGCTACTGTAACCAATTCCTGCCGTATTCTTCGCATAACCTTTAACATAATAAGTTACACCTTGGGATAAACCCGTGAGGCTGGTAAGCAGTGTACCAACATCAGTTGGTGTTACGGTTAACGAAGGCACGTAGGTATAATTTACCCCATCCGTGCTGTAACAAATTCCTCTTTCAGTAACCAAGGCACCACCGTTATTCAAAATAACCGAGTGGGCTACTGCCGAAGTCCCTTTAATATCGCTGATACTAATCACGGAGATAAGCACAGGGGGAACGGGTGCAGGTGTAGTTACTTGCACCAAATTACCATAAGAAGTACCCATGGCATTCACTGCATAAGCTCGAACGTAGTAAGTCATATTACCCAACAAGCCATCCAGCGTGCTTGGGAAAAAACCAACTCCCGAGCCATCATCGGTCCGGATATTCGATGGATCATTGAGCGGATCACCAAGCGAGCTCCAGATGATTCCACGGTGTGTCACCGGCGAACCGCCATCGGCAGTGATATCGCCACCACTTTGCGAGGTGGTATTGGTAGTATTGCTTACATCCAGAGTTATAATAGTCGGAGGTACTTTCGGGGAGGTAAACGATCTGTCTTCACCATACACAATGCCCAGGGCATTTACTGCATAAGCCCGGACATGGTAATTCGTGTTAGGCAGCAAACCGCTCAGCTGGCTGGCAAATACTCCAACCCCCGAACCCGTGGCTAATTGCCGAGTTTTGCTCGTCAGCAACGTATCCGGGTCTGCATTCGGGCTCCAGCAAATCCCCATAAAAGTTATGGGTGATCCGCCATTTGTTACTACCTCACCCCCACTCATGGCCGTATAGCCAGCCAAATCAGTCAAAGGCAATGTCCGGACAATGGCCTGGCAGGTAATATCCTGCCAAACACTCCCATCGTAATAGCTAACTGATTTGGTGGAAGAGTTTATGTAAAAAGCGCCTACAGTCAAACCTGCTGGCGAAGGAGTTGAGCTTAAAACAGGGAGTTTAAATGTTTTTACACCGGCACCAGATGTAAAGCCATGGTCTTCAACCATGGCTCCAGTCAACATATCGACCATTTTGGTCCAATTGCTGCCATTATGGACCATAAGGGATTTATGGTTTGTTGAATAGTAAATTGTTCCGGGAGCTAAGGTGCCGACAGGAACAGTACCAAATGTTGGAAGGATTGGGATTCCATTTTTCACAACAAAATACTCCTGGGAAGTAACCGCACTTACATTCTCTGTGCATAAAGTTTCCCAGGCCGTTCCAGTGTAAAGCATAGGTTTTAAATCTGTGCTGCTAAAAACCAGCATTCCTACCTGAGGAGTAGCCACCGTAGCGGGATCGATAACCGGAAGATGCGGAACAGATCCGATAACTTTAAATGCATTCTGGCCTGACAACGGGCTAAACCCGGAAATCAGCACCAAAAATACAATTGTAATTATATGGAATATCCGTTTCAAAGTATGTTATAAAATATTATTAGCTTTAGATGAATATGTCCAATCCACAATTAGTTGTGATTGGACATAGTGAACTCATCAATCTTATTAAGGTAAATGCTTTTAAAAATCAAACGTTTAATTTTAATCCTTTAATTTATCTTTTTCAGGATTGCATTTATCTGCATCTGTTGTTGGTCTAACCGGATTTTTAATTCCTCAATTTCCAATTGCTGATGTTTCATCTTCAGCTGTTGTTCTTTGACTGCCTGAATCAGCACACCCGTAAGTTGGGTATAGTCAACTTTGAAAAAACCATCAGAGCCTTTGGTCACCATTTCCGGATAAACCTTCAAAAGTTCCTGGGCAATTACCCCTATCTTAGGACCTTTGGCATATTTCTTTTGATCTTTATACTCAAACCGTACTCCACGCATAGAGTCAATAGCCTGAAGGGCGTTCCCCAATGTTTCAATGTTTGTTTTCAACCGTTTATCGGAAGGTGTGTAAAAGTTCCCTTGCACAGTAACATCTTGGGCAAAAATGGCATTGCCCGCTGTTTCGAAAGTAAGGCCTTTGCCATTTACCCCGTCACTATTAATTGCATAAGTAGCCATCTTTATATTTTGTGTCGCTGTGTGATTTCCTAAATTATCTCCTGGAACTGCAGGAACCCAGCCTGTACCATCATATACATAAAGAACCTTATCGGTCGTATTGTAATACGTTGTTCCGGTAGTTGGACCTGTAGGAGGAGTTGTTCCGGTAGTTACACCAGCTGTTTTCGTATCGACATATTTCTTGGTAGCTGCATCCTGGTCTCCGGTAGGATCGGCCACATTAATGACCTTATAATTATTCGAGCCGGTACCCATAGAGATATTAGCCTGGGCGTCGCCAAAACCGCTCAGCGTAATAGCACTTTTGGCTACGGGTACTGCTTTATTCGAAGCATCACCCACATAAAGTTCACCACTGGGAAGAATGTTATTGACCGGTAACCATTGTGTACCATCGTAAACATAAAAAGTCTTGTCAGTGGTGTTATAATAAGTAGTTCCGGTAGTTGGACTAGCCGGAGGAGTTGTGCCGGTGGTAACGCTACCGATCTTACCGTCCACATACTTTTTGGTGGCAGCATCTTGATCGGATGATGGATCTACTACATTATTTATTTTATGCGTGCCTAAATCAATATCGGCAGCGGCGGCGGCAAAACCACTCAACGGAATTGTATTCTTGGATGTTGCTGCAGCTTTGTTCGATGCATCACCCACATACAGCTGACCGGTAGGAAGAATATTATTGACCGGCAACCATTGCGTACCATCATAAACATAAAAAGTTTTATCAGTCGTGTTGTAATAAGTAGTTCCCGTAGTCGGGCTCGGTGGTGGAGTCGTACCGGTAGTTACGCTACCCGTTTTCCCGTCGACATATTTCTTGGTGGCTGCATCCTGGTCTCCGGTTGGATCAGCTACATTAATAACTTTGTAATTATTTGAGCCGGTACCCATCGAAATATTAGCCTGGGCGTCGCCAAAACCGCTCAAGGTGATAGCACTCTTTGCTATTGGTGTAGCTTTATTTGAAGCATCTCCCACATAGAATTCACCACTAGGAAGAATATTATTAACCGGTAACCATTGCGTACCATCATAAACATAAAAGGTTTTATCAGTGGTATTATAATAAGTCGTTCCAACTGTTGGGCTCGCAGGGGGCGTTGTGCCCGTGGTAACGCTACCAATCTTACCATCAACGTATTTCTTAGTAGCCGCTTCCTGATCGGCAGTCGGATCGCCTAAACTGGTAATTTTGAAAGCCCCGAAGTCGATATTGGACGTTGGCGTTCCGAAACCGCTCAATGGAATTGTATTCTTGGCAGTTGCCGCAGCTTTGTTCGAAGCATCACCCACATATAGCTGACCGGTAGGAAGAATATTATTAACCGGCAACCATTGGGTACCATCGTAAACATAAAAGGTTTTATCGGTAGTGTTATAATAAGTAGTTCCAACTGTTGGACTCGCAGGGGGTGTTGTACCGGTAGTTACACTTCCGGCTTTACCGTCAACATATTTTTTGGTTGCTGCATCCTGATTACCCGTTGGGTCAACAACGTTTAAAATCTTATGCGCACCCAAGTCAATATCTGCAGCAGCGGCGGCAAAACCACTCAATGGAATTGTATTCTTGGCAGTTGCCGCAGCTTTGTTCGAGGCATCACCCACATAAAGTTGGCCGGTAGGAAGAGTGTTATTACCAACCGGAGTCCATTGGGTACCATCGTACACATAAAGCATCTTATCAATGGTATTATAATAAGTGCTTCCCACTGTAGGAGTGCTGGGAGGTGTAGGTCCACTCGGCGATGTTCCGGCTTTACTATCCACATATTTTTTGGTAGAAGCATCCTGGTCACCTGCCGGATCGGCTACATTGATAATTCTGTAGTTATTTGAACCCGTTCCCATAGAAACATTAGCAGCAGCATCTCCAAAACCACTTAATGAGATGGCGCTTTTTGCAGTAGGAGTGGCTTTGTTCGAAGCATCCCCTACGTAGAATTGCCCGTTAGGCAAAACATTGTTTACCGGAATCCATCCAGTACCATCATAAACATATAGTATTTTATCCGTCGTATTGTAATATGTTGTGCCAATGGTGGGGCTTGCTGGAGGAGTCGGACCGGTGGTCGTGCTTCCCATTTTTTTATCGACATAGTTTCTGGTTGCAGCATCCTGAAGTCCTGCAGCCGTTAAACGGGGATCAGCTAAATCGGTAAGATTTG
>Ga0318568_10000355_pt1 | contig 18103 bp, 17 predicted proteins | sample GRESIP088b5f21_FD_203690 | JGI IMG/M metagenome (GOLD analysis project Ga0318568, IMG submission 203690) | Tropical soil microbial communities from Luquillo Experimental Forest, Puerto Rico - GRE.SIPMG.088b5f21 | ecosystem: Environmental > Terrestrial > Soil > Tropical forest > Bulk soil...
GGGTGGCGGCTCACCGAGGCCGGGGAGACCGAGATCGGCGGCAGGCTGCCGGTGAACCCGTCGGGCGGGGTGCTCAGCTCCAACCCGATCGGGGCCTCCGGGCTGCTGCGCTTCGCCGAGGCCGCGTTGCAGGTCATGGGCAAGGCCGGGGCTCACCAGGTGCCCGGGGCCGCCGTCGCGCTCGGCCACGCCTACGGCGGCGGGTCCCAGTACTTCTCCATGTGGGTGGTGGCCGCCACACCAGCATGACCAGCGACGGGTGCCGGTTAAGAGTAGCTGACCGGCAGTTTCTTGATCCCGTTCAGCCAGCCCGAGCGCAGCCGGACCGGGTCGCCGGCCAGGCGGATCCGCGGCATGCGGTCGGCGATCGCGTTGAAGATCAGCTCGATCTCCAGCCGGGCCAGGCTGGCCCCGAGGCAGAAGTGCGCCCCGCTGCCGCCGAAGCCCAGGTGCGGGTTGGGGCTGCGGAGGATGTCGAATCGCTCGGGGTGGTCGAACACCTCCTCGTCGAAGTTGGCCGACCGGTAGAACAGGCCGACCCGCTGGCCGGCCTTGATCGGCTGGCCGCCCAGGGTCGTGTCGCGCAGCGCCGTCCGCTGGAACACGGTCACCGGGGTCGCCCACCGGATGATCTCGTCGGCGGCGGTGTCCGGGCGTGCGGCCCGGAACAGCTCCCACTGCCCGGGATGGTCCAGGAACGCGAGCATGCCGTGCGAGATCGCGTTGCGGGTCGTCTCGTTGCCCGCCACGGCCAGCAGGATCACGAAGAAGCCGAACTCGTCCGCGGACAGGTTGTCGCCGTCGACCTGCGCGTGGGTCAGCTTGGTGACGATGTCGTCCCGGGGGCACCGGCGCCGGTCCTCGGCCATCTCCATGCTGTACCCGATGATCTCGGCCGCCGCGGCGGCCGGGTCCGCGGTGTACTCGGGGTCGTCGTAGCCGACCATGTCGTTCGACCAGTCAAAGACCTTGCCCCGGTCCTCCTGGGGCACGCCGATCAGCTCGGCGATCGCCTGCAACGGCAGCTCGGCGGCCACATCCCGGACGAAGTCGCCGGTGCCGCCGGCCAGCGCCGCGGCCGTGATCCGCTCGGCCCGGGCCGTCAGCGCCGCGCGCAGGCTGGCGATCGCCCGGGGGGTGAAGCCTCGGGACACGATCCCGCGCAGCTTGGTGTGCTGCGGCGGGTCGATGTTGAGCATGACGAACCGCTGCAGCTCGATCTGCTCCCGGGTGGTCCCCTCCTGGTGCCGGATGATCGCGGTGTTCTCCCAGGTGGAGTACGTGTCACTGTCGCGGGAGACCGCCACGATGTCCGCGTGCCTGGTAACGGCCCAGAACCCCTCGTCGTCGAAGGGGCCCGGCCGCTGCGGATTCCACCAGACCGGCGCGGTGCGCCGCAGCTCGGCGAACTCATCCTGGGGAACCCGGGCCGCGTACAGGTCAGGGTCGGTGAGGTCAAAACCCGGCGGTAGCTTCGGCTCGGCCACGACTGCCTCCGATAGCTGACGGCGACTACCTCCGGTGGAACATGTTCTAGTTTGATTAGACCACGCGCGGCCGCTCCGGAGAACGCTGCCGCGTGCCCGGATCGGGAACACGTTCTACTATGAGGCTGGCCGGAACGGAGGAGCTGCGGTGGGAACAGCGGTGATCGTGGAGGCGGTCCGGACCCCGATCGGCAAGCGCGGCGGGGCGCTCGCGGGACTGCACGCCACGGAGATCCTGGGCTGCGCGCAGCGCGCGCTGCTGGACCGGTCCGGCATCGACCCCGCCGAGGTGGAGCAGGTGGCGGGCGGCTGCGTCACCCAGGCCGGAGAGCAGTCGAGCAACATCACCCGCACCGCCTGGCTGCACGCCGGCCTGCCGCAGGAGACCGGGTGCCAGACCGTCGACGCGCAGTGCGGGTCGGCGCAGCAGGCCGCCCACATCGTCGCGGGCCTCATCGCGGCCGGCGCGATCGAGGCCGGCGTGGCCTGCGGGGTGGAGGCGATGAGCCGGGTGCCGCTGGGAGCCAACGTCGGGAGCGGGGTCGGGACGCCCAAGCCGGATTCGTGGGACATCGACCTGCCCAACCAGTTCCAGGCCGCCGAGCGGATCGCGCAACGGCGCGGGCTGTCCCGCGACGAGATCGACCGGTTCGGCCTGCGCTCGCAGACGCTGGCCCAGGCCGCCTGGGCCCAGGGGCGGTTTGACCGCGAGGTGGTCCCGGTCAAGGCACCGGTCCTGGACACCGACCGCCAGTCGACCGGGGAGACCCGTACGATCGACCGCGACCAGGGGCTGCGCGAGACCAGCCTGGAGGCGCTGGCCAAGCTCCGGCCGGTGCTCGACGGCGGCCTGCACACCGCGGGCACGTCCTCGCAGATCTCCGACGGCGCGGCCGCCGTGCTCCTGCTCGAGGCGGACCGGGCCCGGGCCCTCGGCCTGCGGCCACGCGCGCGGATCATCGCCCAGTGCCTGATCGGCGCCGAGCCCTATTACCACCTGGACGGCCCCGTCGCAGCCACCGAGCGGGTGCTGCGCCGCGGCCGCATGACGATCGGCGACATCGACGTGTTCGAGGTGAACGAGGCGTTCGCGTCGGTCGTGCTGTCGTGGCTGAGCGTGCACCAGCCCGATCCCGAACGGGTCAACGTCAACGGCGGCGCCATCGCGCTCGGCCATCCGGTCGGCAGCACCGGCGCCCGGCTGATCACCACGGCCCTGCACGAGATGGAGCGGCGGGACGCGGGCACGGCACTGGTCACCATGTGCGCCGGCGGCGCGATGGCCACCGCCACGATCCTCGAGCGCCTCTAGCCCGGACCGCACGGCCGTCCGTAGCGCCCGGTTCGGCCGCGGTCAGCGGTCCCGCAGGATGGCGTTGATGACCTTGGCCGTGGCCACGGCGGGTGTCGCCTCCAGGCACAACCGCTCCATCACGGCCATGTAGTGGTCGACCGTCTCGCGCTTGTCCAGATACAGGGCGCTGGTGAGCTGCTCGAGGTAGACGACGTCCGGCAGGTCGCGCTCGGCGAAGCGCAGGATGCTGAACGGGCCGCCCGCGGCGGCGTGGGCGCCCGCGGCGAACGGGATGACCTGGACGGTCACGTTCGGCCGCTCGGCGGCCTCCAGGAGGTGCTGGAGCTGGCGGCGCATCACGCCGGGACGCCCCGCCGGGCGGCGCAGCACCGCCTCGTCGAGCACGGCCCACAGGTGCATGGGCCTGGGCTCGGCCAGCAGGGCCTGGCGGGCCATCCGCAGCCCGACCCGCTGCTCGATCTCGGCGGCGGGGGCGCCGTGATGCCCGAGCAGCGTGACCGCGCGGGCGTAGTCCTCGGTCTGCAGCAGCCCGGGAACGAACTGGATCTCGTAGGTCCGGATGCTGGTCGCGGCCTCTTCCAGGCCGACGTAGGCCTCGAACCACGCCGGCAGCACATCGGAATAGTCGTGCCACCAGCCGTGCGCGCTGGCGTTGTGGGCCAGCTCGAGCAGCGCGCCGCGCTGCTGGTCGTCGGTCACCTCGTAGAAGGTGAGCAGGTCGGAGATGTCGCGGTCCTTGAAGCCCACCCGCCCGGTCTCCAGCCGGCTCATCTTCGAGCCAGACGCCCGGATCACGTCCCCGGCGTCTTCCAGGGTGATCCCGCGCTCCTCGCGCAGCCGCCGCAGCTGGGCGCCGAGCAGCCTGCGCGGTACCGTGGGGCCGCCGCTCGGCGGCGTGCTCATCCGGCGGACGACGGAACTCCCGTTCTGGATCCCGGAGCTGCCCCCGGCCCGAGCCATGATCATTTACGCCCTTCACCGGACATCAGACCACCGCAGTGTCCCATGTCCCCAGAGCTTGTGCCAAGGACATGGTCCCGCTGACCCCGCTGGGCCCAGCGGGACCACCTGACACCACCTGGCGTCACCCAGATCAGCCATTTCGGCCATGGCGCCGCGCGGTTGGCGAGATGATTCCCCGGTGCACCGCGTGTCAGCTGGTGCGTGGTTTGCGGTGGGGGGAATGCCGGCATGGGAGCGGCCGCAGCGAATCTCGGGAACGCCCGGCGGAGGCTACGCGCGCTGGCCCTTGGTCTGGTGATGCTCGCGGCGGCCGCGGCCATCGGCGCGCCCGCCCTGGCGCCGGCCGCCGCCGCCGCGGCCAGCTGTCAGCGTTCCTTCGTGCCCGCCTACCCGTGGTCGTCGGCGTTCTGGACGCGGGCCATCGACAGCAGGCCCGCACCCGGCGTCATGATCCTCAACGTCACCGGGATGGGCGCGGGGAACGCGCCGGTCCCGCACTTTCAGGCGCTGGTGAGGAAGGCCCACGCCGCCGGCGTGAGCGTTCTGGGCTATTCGTCCACTGAGTACGGGCGGCGGCCGGCCGCCGCGGTCGAGGCCGACGCCCGGCACTACAAGGCCTGGTACAAGGTCAACGGCATGTTCTTGGACCTGACCGCCAATGCCCGCAGCGGGCTCGCCTACTACCGGGCCCTGGCCACCTACATCCGCGCGGCCATCCCGCGCTCGGTGATCTGGCTGAACGTCGGCGCCTACCCGGCTCGGGGTTACATGTCGGTCGGCAACGTCGTGGTGGCGTTCGAGGGCTCGTACGCGAGCTACCGCGGCCTGGCCGTTCCCGCCTGGACGGCGCATTACAAGGCAGCCAGGTTCGCCGACGTGATCTACGCGACGCCCCGCTCGGACCTGGCCAGCGCGGTCAGCCTGGCCCGGCACCGCCGGACCGGCCATTTGTACGTGACCAGCCTGCCGGGATCACCAGATCCCTACAGCGCCCTGCCCGGGTACTGGGCCCGAGAGGTGGCCGCGATCGCGGCCCCGTGCTAGCCGACCGGCACCGGGTACCAGGCGCCCGAGTCGCCCGGACGGGCGGTGAAGTCGTAACGCAGCCCGTCCGGCCCGAGCGCGACCAGCGATACCGACGTCGTCCCCCAGACCCGTCCGTCCTCCAGGTCGCGGCGAACGATCAGCGCTCGAGGATCATCCGGGGCGAGGCCGTCGCCGGTCAGCAGCGGTAGCCAGGTCCCCCAGGCCTGCGCCGTCGGGCCGCCCGGGCGCGGGACGGGACGGGCGGCCGCGCGAAGCCGCGGCAGGAAATGAGCGATCCGGGCCCGCTCGTGCTCGTGGGCGGCGCGCAGGTCGCTGTCCAGGCCGCTGTTCACCACGATATGCAGGCCCGCGGACAGCTCCCGCTCGGCGAGGCGGTCCCCGTCCCAGCTCCACAGGACGGACACGCCCGGCTCCGCGCTGAGCAGGTGGAACGGGTCGAACCCGGCCAGCCCGGCGCGGCTGAGCTTGCCGTCCTCGGCGGCCTGGAGCGGCAGCACCCCCCGCGAGCGCCGCGAATCGGCCGGCGCCATCCGGCCCCGCCCGTTCAGCACGCAGGCCGCCCGCTGCGCGCCGGGCGCCACGGCCAGCCAGGTTCCCCCGGCCAGCAGGTCCAGTCCCCCGATCAGCCCGGGATGGTCCGGCCAGTGCCGCCCCGGCGGCTCCCAGGCCCGGTCGACGAGCTCGTCGCGGATCCCGGCCAGCAGCACCGGGGCGCCCGGCTCGATACTCAGGATGGCGGTGCACATGCCCCTATTGGATCCCGGATCGGGAATGCTGCGACCATGGGGGCCCGTGCGCGGTCTTCGCGCTGGCCACGAAGTGAGAGGCGATTGCCGATGTCGCTGGAGGTCAAGCGGTTGCACCTGGCCCGGCTGCAGGGGCCCGACGGCGGGCAGTGGCCGGTACACGGCTTCGTGGTCACCCATCCCGGCGGCGCGGTGCTGGTGGACACCGGCGTGGGCGGGCCCGGCAAGCTGCTCAGCGACTGGCGGGTGGTCAACCGCTCGGCCGCGGACGCGCTGGCCGAGCTGGACATGACCCCGGGCGACATCGGCCTGGTCATCAACACCCACCTGCACTTCGACCACTGCGGGCAGAACGCGGTGTTCAAGCACGCTGCCTGCTACGTCCAGCGCGCGGAACTGAGCCGGGCCCAGCGCGAGTCACCGCAGCTCTACGACTGGTTTGACTTCATGAACGCGCGGTTCGAGCTGCTCGACGGGGACGCCGAGGTGCTGCCCGGCCTTTCGGTGATCGCCACCCCCGGGCATACCGTCGGCCATCAGTGCGTGGTGGTCCGGTCCCCGGACGGTGCGCCCGATCTGCTGATGGGGGACGCTGTCTACACACCGCGGGTGTACCAGGGGCCGGACGACCAGGAACTACCGCCGGGCCAGGCCGCCGACCCGGATTCCTGGCGGCAGTCCCGGGCCCGGATCAAGGCCAGCGGCGCGGCCCGGTTGCACTTCTGCCACCACACCGACGTCATCCATTCCTGACCTGCCCCGGGACGTCGGGTAAGGTCCTGCGGCGCATCGGCAGGCGCGCCAGGAACAGGATCAGGAGCAGCCCGGCGACCATGGGCGCCCACCAGGCCCACGGGCCGCGCCATGAGACCTGCGAGACGAAGGTGATGGTCACCGCGGCGACGGAGGTGGCAGCGAGGCGCGGCCAGCTCCGCACGGCCGCGATCAGCGCCACCGCCAGCACGGGCCACAGGTAGTAGGCGACCATCACGCTCTCGAAGACCGAGCGCAGCGCCAGGACCGCGGCGGTCCACCACAGCACCTGCTCGAGCGTCTCCGGGCTCCACGGGGCCGCCCGCACCGCGCGCCAGCGCTGCCCGACGATGATCGCGCAGCCGCAGGCGACCACGATGGCCAGGACCCGGCCCGGTCCGGCGGCGACCGCCCCGTGACCCAGGCGCGGGGCGAGAGACGTCCACGGGGTGGGGTGATCCACCGTCGGCCAGTTGGGCTGGTTGGTCACCGCGTGGATCGTGGCGGACCAGTTCGCCGCGGCCGCGGCGCCCAGCAGGACCACGCCGGGGGCGGCGGCCCGGGCCAGGAACCCGGCCAGCCGCCGTGGCTCGATGATCACCAGGAGGATCGGCAGCGCGACCAGCACCAGCGGCTGCACCGCGACCGCCGCCCCGACCAGCCAGGCCGACCGGCTCGTCCGGGCCTGCGACAGCGCCAGGATGCCGTACAGCAGCAGCCCCACGGCGACCGCGTCCTCGGGGTGGCCCCATTGCACCGAGACGGACCACAGGGCGGTGGCGCTCGCCGCGGCGAGGAATGCGCGTTGCAGCCTGGTCGCGCCCAGGCGCTCGGCGATCGCGTCCGCGGCGAACAGGGCCACGGCCGACACCGCGACCTCGTAGGGCCCGGCGACCAGCCACGAGGCGGGATGCGGGTTGTGCACGCCCTGGACCTGCAGCGAGATCCCGGCGGCATCCATGACGGCGACCACCGGGACCAGGATCACGGCCGCGCCGGGGAAGCTGACCAGGCCGGTCGACGGGGCGTACAGGCCGGCAATGTTCAGGTGCAGCAGGCGCTGGGCGCCGGCCAGAGTGGCCCATAGGTCATCAGGCAGCGGCCAGTGGTGCGCCCCGGTGATCAGCGGACCCCACCAGGTGGTCGAGGCCATCGCGATGGCGATCAGCACGGCCGTGGCGAGCAGCGGAAACAGCCTCCGCGCCAGCCATGGCTCGCGCCGGCGAGCCGGAGCGGGGTCGTCGGCGACGACGCCGGGCACGGGAGGAGGCGAAGGCGCCGGACAGGGGGCGGTCACCGCCGGACCCCTCTCGCGCGTCTCACGCGTCACGCAGCCGGAGCGCCAGCCCGCCCGCCAGCAGCGCCGCGGCGGTCCAGGCGGCGAGCACGCCCAGTCCCGCCCACGGGCTGAGCGGCAGGCCGCGCAGGCCGGTGGTGGCCTCGATGTCCAGGCCGGCGGTCATCGGCCCGATCTGCTCCAGGTGACGCTGCCAGTCCGCGCTGGCGGCCACGGCGGCAACGATCGGGAAGAGGTAGAGCAGGCCGAGCACGATCCCGATGGCCACCGCCGGGTCCCGCACCACGGTGGCGACGCCGAGGCTGAGCAGCGCGATCAGCGCCAGATACAGGACCGACCCGGCGGCGGCGCGCAGCACGGGCCCGTCGGCCAGGGACAGCAGGGGAAAGCCGCGTGCGGTGGTGAAGCCGTGGCCGGGCAGGATGAGCCGCCCGGCGAGCAGGGATCCGGCGACCGCGACGGCCGCGGCGGCCAGCACCGGGCCGGTGGTGACGACCGCCTTCGCGGCCAGCACGGCGGCCCGGCGCGGCATCGCGGCCAGCGTGGTGCGGATCATCCCGGTGGTGTACTCGGTACTGATCGCGAGCACGGCCAGGATGGCCACAACGGCCTGGCCGAACTCCACCCCGGTCAGGCTGAGCCTGGCCGGGTCCACCGGGCAGGCGGCGCCGGCCGGGCATCGGGTGGCGGCGGTCGCCGCGGTGCTCACGGCCACAGTCAACACTATGGCGGCGGCCAGCAGCCAGATCGTTCCCGGCGCGGTGCGCAGCTTGGTCCACTCGGCTCTCAAGGTTGTACTGGCGGCACGGCTTTTTGGCGCGGTCATGCGTCCCTCCGGCGCAGCAGGAACACGGCCAGGCCCAGGGCGAGCGCCGTGTATCCGCACAGCACGCCAAATCCGGCCCACGGGGACAGCGGAAAGTAGGTCGGCGGGGTATAACTGGCGGTTACCTGCGGGTAGGCCGGAACGCTCTGCTGGATGGCGAAGGCGGCGGCCGGGGTGACCCGCAGCAGCCACTCGGCGGCGCCGGACGGCAGCACCTCGGCGACCCCGAGGATGAACGGCAGCACGATCACCACGATCGCGGCGGTGACTGCGGCGGCGCTGCGCCGCAGCATCGTGGCGAGGGCGAGCGCGAGGACGGTGGCCACGGCCAGCAGGGCCGCGGTACCGGCCACCACCCGCAGCCAGGTCAGCCAGGACACCGGGAATACGAACGTGCCCTGGTCCCGGGACAGCCGGACGCCGACCGCGACCGCGACGACCGCGGCGATCAGCCCGGCCGCGAACGTGACCGAAGCGATCACGATGGCCTTGGCGGCCAGGACGCGGCCCCGCCGGGGGGCGGCGGCCAGCGTGGTACGGATCAGGCCGCGCCGGTACTCGGCGGTCATGAACATGGCCCCGATGACCACCATCACGATCAGCGCGGCGAACGCGCCGGAGAGGTGATCCTCGATGGTCGAGCTGGGGCCGCCGCCCCCGGGCACCTGCGGGGCGATGTCGCCGGACCCGGTCACGGTGAACCGGCCGCCCGCCTGCCGGAACGTCTCGAGCTGGCCGGTCTGCGGCCCGAACGCGTCCTGGTTCCCGACGTCGTCGCCGGCCCATGGGGCGCCGGGTCGCCCGCCCGACAGGCTGACGTGGTCGAAGACCCCGGTGGCCAGGCTGGGGCCGACCTGCCCGGTGGTCCCGCCGAGGAACTGGGACAGGCTCTGGTAGGCCGGAGAGGTGGCGAACAGGCCGATCGAGGCGGTGGCCGGGAGCCCGGCCAGCGTGACGGTGGCGACCTTGTCCCAGTGGCTGCCGTCGGCGGAGTCATAGCCGGTGATCGTGTCGCCGGAGCGGGTCAGCCGCAGCCAGCGCGGCGACCGGGCCGACACCGCTCCGGGCAGGCCCGCGATGTCGTGGGTGAAGTCGTACTGCATCCGGACCCCCTGGGTGCCGGTGACCACCATCGCGGCGTAGGCGGATCCCTCCCGGGTGCTCTGCTTGATGATGATCCCGGCCTTGGACCACGGCTGGACGCCGATTTTGCTCCCGGCCACCGGCCCCTGGTTAGCCGGGCCGAACCCGCCCCCGTACCGGCCGGTCAGCGAGGTCACCCGGACGGTGATGGTGCCGTGGCCGGCCAGCGGCTGACGCACGAAGTAGAAGCTGTCGGTGACCGGCTCGCCGCCCGGGCCCAGCGGAACCGGCGGGATGCAGGCCGCCCCGGTCTTCGCCGGGCCCGGGCCGTTGTTGCAGCTGATGTTGCTCTGTCCCCCGGCAAACAGCCCGACCAGGTCCATCAGCACGGCGGCGATCACCGTGGCGATGACCCAGCCGCGGACGGTGCGGAACTTGGTCCACTCCGCGCGCAGGATCCGGCCGAACCCGTCATGCTCCTCCGGCCGGCGGCCCGGCCGGGGCCGGGCCATGGTCGCGGTCATCGCGCTGCCTCCGGGTCGCGCCCGGGACCGGCCGGGGTGACCGGCTGGGCGCGGTACTCGGCGGCGTCGCGGGTCAGCTCCAGGTAGGCCTCTTCCAGCGACGCCCGGTGCGCGGCCACCTCGGAGAACGCCACCGCGTTCTCCGACAGCACCATCACCACCTTCTCCGCCGTCAGCCCCGACAGCGACAAGGCATCCGGGCCGGTGACCGCGACGGCCGCCCCGGCCCCCTGCAGCACGGCCGCCGCCTGGGCGGGCGCCGCCGTGCGCAGGGTCACCCGGTCCCCCGACGCCGCCGCCAGCAGGTCCGCGGTGCTCGCGTCGGCGATGACCCGGCCCCGGCCCACTATCACCAGGTGATCCGCGGTGTCCTGCAGTTCGCTCATCAGGTGGCTGGACATCAGCACCGCCCGGCCCTGGGCGGCCAGCGACCGGAGGAACCCCCGCATCCAGATGATCCCCTCCGGGTCCATCCCGTTGAACGGCTCGTCGAACATCACCGCCGGCGGGTCGCCGAGCATCGCCGACGCGATGCCCAGCCGCTGCCGCATCCCCAGCGAATACCCGCCGACCCTGCGCCGCGCGGCGGACTGCAGCCCGGCCTGCCCGATCACCGCGTCCACCCGGCCCGCGCCCAGGCCCTGCGAGTGCGCCAGCCACAACAGGTGATTACGGCCGGTGCGGCTGGGCTGCAGCGCCCCCGCGTCCAGCACCGACCCCACCACCGTCAGCGGGCGGCGCCACGACCGGTACGGCCGCCCGCCCACCAGGGCGTGACCTTCATCGGGGGCGTCCAGGCCCACGATCACCCGCAACGTGGTCGACTTGCCCGCCCCGTTCGGCCCGACGAACCCGGCTACCTGTCCGGGAGCCACCGTGAACGTCATCCCGTCCAGCGCCACGGTCGTCCCGAACCGCTTGCGCAGGCCGCTGACTTCAATCGTTGTGTCCATAGCTCCGGGTTGTACGGCAGGGGCCCTAACACGGCGCGAACGATGGGTGTTACCTCGTTGTTAGGTGCGTGCGGGCATGCTGGAGGGCGGACCGCGGTCGCCTGGCCAGGGTGCCGCAGGGCCCGCAGCGGTGTGATCGCGGAACGCGGGAAGAGGGCCGATGATGATCCAGCAGACCGGTTCGACCAGGCCGGCACGCCTTCTGCGCCGACTCGCCAACGAGGCCGGCCGGCACGTCCTGCCGCGACGGACGGTGCGGCTGCGGCTGACCGTCCTGTACGGGGTGATGTTCCTGCTGTCCGGCGCCGTGCTGCTGGCCATCACCAGCGGCGTGGTCTATTCGCGCTCCAGCGTGCAGGCAGCCCCGGCGCAGGCGTCGCAGCCGCTGTCGGCGCTCGCGCGGGCGCAGAACCATATCCAGCAGCTCCAGGATGAGCTGGCCGCCATGCAGCAGGCACAGCACTCGGGCATCTCGCACAACCTGCTGATCGGGTCGGTGATCGGGCTCGGCATCATGACCGTGGTCTCGGTCGCGCTGGGCTGGGGCGTTGCGGGCCGGGCGCTGCGGCCGTTGCGGCAGATGACCGCGGCCACCCGCCGGATCTCCGAGGACAACCTGCACGAACGGCTCGCCGTGTCCGGGCCTGACGACGAGATGAAAGATCTCGCGGATACCATCGACGGGCTGCTGGAACGGCTCGAGGGCGCCTTTGCCGCGCAGCGCCGGTTCGTGGCCAACGCCTCCCACGAGCTGCGGACCCCGCTGGCCACCATGCGGGCCTCGCTGGACGTGGCGGTGGCCAAGCCGGACCCAGCGCCGCCGCAGACGGTGGCCCTGGCCGGCCGGCTGCGCGCCGAACTCGACCAGGTCGACCGGCTGCTCGACGGGTTCCTCACGCTGGCCCGCGCGCAGCACGGCACGCTGCCCGGCCATGACATGGTCTCGCTCCGCCACGCCGCGTCGGCGGCGCTGGCCGCCCGGGCCGACGCGATCGCGGCCAGGAACCTGACCGTGGACCGCGGCGCCGCCGGGCCCGACGCGGCCGGTGACGGCGCGTGGGTGGCGGGAAGCCAGACGCTGCTGTACCGGATGGTCGACAACGTGATCGACAACGCGATCGGCCACAACCACGACGGGGGCTGGATCCGCGTCACCACCGGGGCCAGCGGCTTCGCCTGGATGATCGTGGAGACCGGCGGGCCGGTGCTGGACCCGCGGCTCGTCGCCCAGCTGGCCCAGCCGTTCCGGCGGATGGCCGCCGAACGGACCGGCTCTGGCCAGGGAGCCGGGCTGGGCCTCTCGATCGTCTCGGCCATCGCCACGGCGCACGGCGGCGAGCTGGACCTGCACGCCAGGCCCGAAGGCGGGCTGCGAGTGGGGATCGGCCTGCCGCTGGCGGCGCACCCCGCCTACGCCGCCCCGGCGGATGTGCCGGCGTGAGAGTGCTGGTGGTGGAGGACGCGCGATCCCTGGCCGAGGTCCTGGTCGAGGGGCTGCGCGACCAGGGCATGGCCGTGGACTCCGCCCGCGACGGGCTGGAAGCCGCAGCCAAGCTCGACGCGAACTCCTACGACGTGGTGGTGCTGGACCGCGACCTGCCGGGCATCCACGGCGACACGCTCTGCCAGATGATCACCGAGCACGACGACCGGGTCATGGTCCTCATGCTGACCGCGGCCGGGACCCCGGGCGACCGGGTCAGCGGCCTGCGCCTGGGCGCGGACGACTACCTGGCCAAGCCGTTCCACTTCCCCGAGCTCGTGCTCCGCATCCGCGCGCTCGCCCGCCGCCAGCCCGCGGCCCGGGCCCGGACCCTGGAGGGGGCCGGGATCGAGCTCGACCCGCTGCGGCGCACCGTCACCCGCGACGGGCGGCAGCTCGACCTGTCGGTCAAGGAATTCGGGGTCCTCGAGGCGCTGCTGCGCGCCCGGCCCGCGTTCCTCAGCGCCGAGGACCTGCTCGAGCAGGTGTGGGACGAGCACGCCGACCCGTTCACCAACACCGTCACCGTCACCGTCGGCCGCCTGCGCCGCAAGCTCGGGGACCCGCCGGTCATCCTGACCACGCCCGGCGTGGGATACCGCCTCGCGGACCAGCCCAGTCAGGTCGCTCATGACAGCGGATAGGGACCATTCCCCCTATCATCGGAGTACTTTCCTGGCGCACGAAGGACGATGCCTGATGTCAGCCGAACCGCCGACGACCTGGGGACCGGATACCGATGACCCGATCGGCGCCCGTTATCCCAACACCGCCCGCATCTGGAACTACCAGCTCGGGGGCAAGGACAATTTCGCGGTCGACCGCGAGGCGTCCGAGGCCGCCAATTCCATGGTGAAAGCGCTGGGTGTCCCGGCCGGCGCGGCCAGTGCCGTGGAGAGCCGCCATCTGCTGCAGCGGATGGTGGACTACATGCTGGGCCAGGGCGTCCGCCAGTTCCTCGACCTTGGCTCGGGCCTGCCGAACATGGCCAACACCCACCAGATCGCCCACCGGGTGGCGCCGGAGGCACGCGTCGTCTACGTAGACATCGATCCGCTCGTCTCGACCCATTCCGCCGCGCTGATGGCCGGCCCCCACGTCGTCACGCTCCGGGCGGACCTGCGGGAGCCGGAACAGGTGCTCGGCGACACCCGGGTACGCGACCTGCTCGACTTCGGCCAGCCGGTCGGGATCATGTTCATGTGCGTCCTGCACTGCCTGTGGGACTCCGAAGACCCGTGGGGAATCGTCGGGCAGTTCCGGGACACGGTGGCGCCAGGCAGCTACCTGGCCCTGAGCCACATGACCCGCGAAGCCCACCCCGAAGCGGCCGAGGGGCTGTTCCGCATGACCCAGGAACTGCACTGGAACACGCCGCTCATCTCGCGTGACCGCGCCGACATCGCACGGTTCTTCGAAGGGTTCACGCTGGTGGAGCCCGGCTTGGTGTCCCCGGCGCAGTGGAGGCCCGAACTGGACGACCCGCTGCGCGACCACGAGGATCCCGATGGCGATCCCGTGCTGACCTCCCCGGCGCCCGCCGACGACCTCGGGGTGGGGTGGCACCTGTGCGGGGTCGGCCTCAAGGACCAGCCCTGACCGATCCCTCGGCGTAGCCGACGGCCGGAGCGCCAGCCGTAGCGAGAGCCTGACCGCCGGGGTCAGCCCTGGTGCTGCAGCGTGTACCGGACCGTCTGCACGCGGATCAGGCCGTCGCGGAATACGAACGTGTCGATGCCGTCGTCCACCTTGGTCTTCCCCGCGTCGGCCGTCCACTCTATGAACAGCACGTCGCCCTCGAAGATCTGGGTCGGCACGGTCCAGTCCGCGTTCGGCACGTCGGCGAGCAGTTGCGTGAACCCGGCCCGCACCCCGTCCTTGCCGCGCCGGACGCCGGCGGGCGTGATGAACACCGCGTCGTCGGAGTAGTCCGTGACGATCTCGTCCAGGTCGCCCGCGCCGAGCGCCTGGACATGATGCTGGAAGACTTCCTCGGGCGTGCGAGCCATCGCAACTCCTTCGTGGTAAGCACCTCAGATCTCCCGTCATTCGTCATCATCATGATCAAAGGAGGCCAAACCGGTGACTGGTTCGCTGTTCGATCTTTCCGGCCGCCGCGCGCTGGTGACCGGCTCAACCAAGGGCATCGGCGCGGCCCTGGCCGCCGGGCTGGCCCACGCCGGGGCCGAGGTGGTGCTCAACGGCCGGGACCCGGGCGCGCTGGCGCTGGCCCGGGACCAGCTGGCCGAGCGGGCCGGGGCTCCGGTGCACGCCGTGGCGTTCGACGTGACCGATCCGGACGGGGTGGACGCCGGGGTGCGCGACGCCGAGGCGGCCGCCGGGCCGCTGGACATCCTGGTCAACAACGCCGGCACCATGCACAGGGAGCCGATGCTGCAGATGCCGCTCGCGCAGTGGCAGCGCCTGCTGGACACCAACCTGACCGGTGCCTTCATCGTGAGCCGGGCGGTCGCGCGCGGCATGGCCGAGCGGGGCTACGGGAAGATCATCAACGTCTGCTCCGTGTTGAGCTGGCTGGCCCGGCCGGGCATCGCGGGGTACACCGCGTCCAAGGCCGGCCTGGCCATGCTGACCCAGAGCATGTGCGCCGAGTGGGCGAGCAGCGGGGTGACCGCCAACGGGCTCGCTCCCGGCTACGTGGTCACCGACCTCACCCGGGCCCTGGCCGACGACCCCGAGTTCGACGCCTGGGTGCGGCGGCGAACCCCGGCCGGACGATGGGTCCGCGCCGAAGACCTGGTCGGCACGCTGGTGTGGCTGGCCGCCCCGGCCTCGGACTTCGTCAACGGGCAGGTCATCGCGGTCGACGGCGGGCTGACCGCGGTAATCTGAGCCCGCCCGGCCTCACGGGTGCTGGCTGCTCACCGACACCACCTCGCCGGTCAGGTACGAGGCGTAGTCGCTGGCCAGGAACACGATGACGTTGGCGACCTCCCACGGCTGCGCCGCGCGGCCGAACGCTTCGCGGCCGGCCAGGCCGGCCAGGTCCTCCTCGCTCATCACCTTGGACAGGAACGGGTGCATGGCCAGGCTCGGCGCCACGGCGTTCACCCGGATGCCGTGGGCGGCCACATCCAGGGCCGCGCACCGGGTCAGCGCCATGACCCCCGCCTTGGCCGCCGCGTAGTGCGCCTGGCCCGGCTGCGCACGCCAGCCCAGCACCGACGCATTGTTGACGACGGCTCCCCCGTGGCCCTGAGCGACCATCTGGCGCAGCGCGGCCCGGGTGCACCGGAACGTCCCGGTGAGCGTGACGTCGAGCACCCGCAGCCACTGCTCGTCGGTCATCTCCAGCACCGAGCTGGTGCCCCCCAGCCCGGCGTTGTTGATGAACACGTCGATGCGCCCGAACTGCCGCACCGCCCCGGTCACGAGCGCCTCGACATTGCCTTCGTCGGTGACGTCACAGGGGGCGGACCACACGCGCTCCCCGTGCACCCGGGCGAGCTCGCCCCCGATCGCGGCCAGGCGGCGCTCGTGGTGGTCGCTGATCACCACGCGGGCGCCCTCCTCCAGGCAGCGCCGGGCGGTCGCCGAGCCGATGCCGGTTCCGGCCGCGGCGGTGATCACCACCACCTTCCCGGCCAGCAGGTCCCGCGCGGGCGGCGGGGCCGGGTCGCAGCCAGGCCGGGCCTCGCGGCCGGGCCGGGCCTCGTCCCGGCCTGAAGGGGTCACGGCCGGGCCTGGCGGGGCAGGCCGAGCGCCCGCTCGGCGATGATGTTGCGCTGGATCTCGTCGGACCCGCCGTAGATCGTGTCAGCCCGGCTGAACAGGAACAGCCGCTGCCACTCGTCGAGATCGTATGGCGCTCCCCTGGCCACCATCGACGGCGCGCCGAGCACCTCCATGGCCAGCTCGCCGAGGGCCTGGTGCCATCGCGACCACAGCAGCTTGGTCACCGACGCCGCGGCCACGTCGCCTCCGGCCCCCGGGCCGGCGTGGTCCAGGCTACCGAGCGCGTGCGCCTGCATGACCTCCAAGCCGATCCAGGCCCGGGCGATCTTGTCCCTGAGCACCGGGTCGGCCGCGGCCGGGCCGCGCCGGGCCAGGTCCACCAGGGCGTCGAACTCGCGCCGGAACCCGACCTGCTGGCCGAGCGTGGCCACGCCCCGCTCAATGGCCAGGGTGGCCTGGGCGACCCGCCAGCCGCCGCCCGGCTCGCCGACCACGTTGCCGCGCTCGGTGCGGGCGCCGTCGAAGAACACCTCGTTGAATTCGGCGGTGCCGGTGAGCTGGCGGATCGGGCGCACGGTGATCGAGGGCTGGCGCATCGGCACGAGCAGGTAGGACAGGCCCTGGCTGCGGCGTGAGCCAGGCTCGGTGCGGGCCAGGAGGAAGCACCAGTCGGCGACCTGCGCCAGCGACGTCCACACCTTCTGGCCGGTGATCACCCATTCGTTGCCGTCGAGGACCGCGTTGGTGGCCACGGCCGCGAGGTCGGACCCCGCGCCCGGCTCGGAGTAGCCCTGGCACCAGAGTTCGGCCACGGCCGCGATCGGAGGCAGGAACCGCCGTCGCTGCTCCGGCGTGCCCAGCGCGATCAGCGTGGGTCCGAGCAGTTCCTCGCCCAGGTAGCCGACCCGGGCCGGCGCGCCGCTGCGGGCGTACTCCTCGTGGAAGATGACCTGCTGCGCGAACGTAGCGCCGTGGCCGCCGTATTCAGCCGGCCAGCCCAGGCAGGTCCAGCCGGCCGCCGCCAGGTGCCGGTTCCAGGCCACCCGCTCGGCGTGCGCCTCGTGCTCACGACCGGGGCCCCCCGCGCCGCGCAGCCCGGCGAAGCGCCCGGTGAGGTTCTCCGCCAGCCACTGCCGCAGACGCTGGCGGAACTCCTCGTCCTGCGGGCTGAACCGCACCCGTGCCTCCGTGTCTGGCCAGCCGCTGGCCCCGCGCGCACGCTCAGCTTAAGGTAGCCGAGGCCCTTCCGCAGGCCGGGTAGGGCAATCCGGGGCGGCGGCCAGATAGCCGTTTCGGCTAGCCGAAATACTGGTGAACGATGGCGTCGAATGTGGCCAGGTGCTGCGGGTAGATCCCTCCGGGAATGAGGTACTGCTGATCTGTCTGAGCCTCCGTCTCGCCATTGGCCCACGCGGCCTCCAGGTGCTGGGCCGTCTGGACAGCCCAGCCGGACGGAGCCGTGATGCCGGCGTTCGCCAGGGCATCCAGGTAGGGCTGATACTGGCTCGTCTGGTCCGGAGTAGACGTGTTGTCATACTGCTGGGCCGAGTTGGGCCATCCACTTGTCGTCTGGCCGTTCCGCGACTCGCTGATGTTCTGGAAGCTGCCGTTAACCGGGTTGCTCAGCGTGATGGTGGTAGTGACTGGCGTTGAGCTACCGTCCGCGCAGTCGGGCACGCAGCCGAGGATGTCCGACGTCCCGACGCCATACGCGCCGGTCGCGTTCCAGTACTGCCAGTTGATGTTGGTGACGATGTTGCCGCCGTCCGCGCTGAAGCCGATCTCCTGCGGCTCGGTACCGCTGTAGCCACCGACACTCAGGACTGGCACAGAAGCTGGCGGTGCTGGCGCCGCTGGCCTGGCCTTGGGCTTGACCGTCTCGCCGGAAGATCGGCTCTGGGCCACACGGTGGACGGGGGCCTTGGCGGGG
>Ga0318568_10000359_pt1 | contig 18018 bp, 10 predicted proteins | sample GRESIP088b5f21_FD_203690 | JGI IMG/M metagenome (GOLD analysis project Ga0318568, IMG submission 203690) | Tropical soil microbial communities from Luquillo Experimental Forest, Puerto Rico - GRE.SIPMG.088b5f21 | ecosystem: Environmental > Terrestrial > Soil > Tropical forest > Bulk soil...
GCGACAATACCTGTACCTGAAATTACAAACTCATTTTCTGCGATTTGAATAATCATTGCTCCTGAAGATGGCCATGCGGAGTCTTTTGTGCTGCTATGCCAAGGCAGCCTCAACTCATGGTCCAGATTAACAATATAATTACCCATTTTAATTTGCTTTGATTCATCTTCTTTATTCAAATACACGCCATCAAGATTCAAATACGGTTTCTGCAAATACATGCTATCTGTAAGCTTTATTACTGCATAACTTTTCCCGAGAGCAGATCTTATTTTTCCGCCTGCATTTTCTATTGAAAACGGAGAAAAGCCCAATGCTTTATAATGACCGAAAACGTAAAAATTTTTTGCTGCACAAGATTCGTCTAATTGCATTTCGGGTATAAAAAGAGGATTACCGTTTACCGTATATAAATCGCACCAATATTGAATATCGGGATTATAAAAATCGGGAGATAAAATATCGATTGAAGGTGCTGCAATTTGCCAGATGTTTAACAAATGAGGCAGTGGGCCTGCACTTGGATACTCGCCGGGTTTCTTGCCTTTTCTTGGCAAGGCTGCATTTACATACATTGGAATATTGTATTCTTTTTTACCTGCATTTGCAACTTCGTTTGTATATTTTGCATAATACCATGCCTGAAAAATTTCGTCGGTTTCTATTCCACTACCAAATACTTCATTCCACGTACCTGAAGTTTTTTTCCCGTTTGTTTCCCATTTATTTTTTAAAAAAGGAACAAGTTGATCGGAATTTTTTGTAAGATAATTTTTTAATTCTTCAGGAATTTCTTTGGTAAAAGCATTATCTGCAATGATTGAAATTTCTCTTGCGGTAGGCAACATTCCGATTTCGTTTTCAACCTGCACCATAATAACAGTATTATCTGCATTATCTATTTGCTTGATGTGGTGCATTAAAGTTGAGAATGCTTTTTTATCTGTATCAGAATTTGTTTCCGAAAATGCTGATAATATTTCCTGACTTCTTTTTTGCTTATCCTGTGTACGTTGATATTTAGCTGAGTTTGTTTTAACCCATTCCGGTGTATAACAACTCATGCTATTTTTCCATGTACCAAACCATAATAAAACCAGTTTGATGTTGTTTTTACGAGCATCAAAAACCAAACTATCAATAAGTGAAAAATCGAATTTATTCTCGGCAGGTTGTAATAATTCCCAATAAACGGGCAATAAAACAGTATTTAAGTTCATGCTTTTAAACGCAGGCCAGTAAGGCTTTGTGTAAGCTGCATTACTTGCTGTGGAATTGCCTAATTCTCCACCTAAAATTAAGAAAGGGCTTTGATGAACAAATAATTGTAATCTACCGTAATTCTTTTCCAAATGAGGTAATTTATTACCCTGAGAAAAAGAAGGATAAATATTAAATATTATACAAAAAATACTTACTATTAAAAACTTATTCATATATTATTTGGTCAAAATCAAAACCCTTTCTTTTTAATCTGTTTATTTACCCTGCAAAGCTTTTAATACAGCCGAATATGCCGGTTTCTTTACAAGATTCTTATCCCACAACAACGGTAATTGAGAAGCCCTCCAACTATCCGGATCATCAACCCCCCAAATAGTTATGCCGTAACGTTGTGCAGCAGGAACATTTTTTATATAAGAATTAATAATGTATTGATACATTGCTGCCTGATAGCCTAATGTTACAGCATCTCCCACAGTAGCATCTGTTGCTGAGGCTTTAATAGTAACATCCAATTCGGATATTTTTATTTGCAACCCTGTTGCTGCCAATTGCTGAAACATATAATCAATCCCGCTGTAAGATGTAGTAAGTGCATCGCAGTGCATTTGGGTTCCGATACCATCAACCTGTGCACCTTGTGCTTTTAGATAAGTCACCAATGCCACCATGGAATCTGTTTTAGCTTTACTTGCTTCCAAATTATAATCATTAATAAATAATTTGGCTTTAGAATCTGCCTGTTTTGCATATTTAAAGGCATTTACAATACCTGTTTTACCCAAATAATCGTTCCAAAAGAAATAACCGGTTGCTCCACTTGGCACAGTTGTATTGGTACTAAGACGCAAGGAACCATTATCAACCAATACCTCATTGGCCACATCCCATGCTGCCACTTTTCCTGCAAAATGGGTTGCAATACCTGGCGCAGTTGAAGTACCTATTATCCATAATTTTAATACAGAATCAACCCTATTAGTGATGGCCGAAGCAGAACCCGCCGCTGCTGCTGCATTTGCTGCTGCAACATCAACCACTGTTACATCGTCAATATAATAGGTGTTGGCAAGTAATCCCATATCGAATAAGAATGTTGTACTAGACAATGTTGCAGTAATAGTCCAAGAAACTTGTTGCCATGAAGTTCCAATAGTTTGATCACCTTGGTATTGTGCTGCACTTGGCCCTGAAGAAAGCCTTATTGAACCACCCGAAGAAGCCGCTTTAACCCAATATGAAATTGTGTAAGAACTACCCGGTGTTGTTGCAAAAGCAGCACTTGAAACCTGCACTTTCCATTGCCCGCCTGAATTGGCATTTGGATTTACCACTTTCATGTAACCGTTACCCCCGTGAGCATTGGTAGCATCCCCTGTTACAAAACTAATAGTAGCTCCGTTTGTATTGTAGATAGACCAACCTGTGCTACCCGATTCAAAATTTGCATTAGACGTAATGAGATTAGGAACTGTATTTGAAGAACTACTACCTACTATTGAATTGAGGTAGGTAGTATTTTGCTGTGAATGCCACAAAAGCGTATGCCCGTGTACAGTTAACCCAGCCGTAGTTGCCTGGTTATATAAAGCGTCGGATTTTGTAAAATCCAGTACACCTGTATTGCTTACAACAGAGCCATACTTCATTTCGTTGCCCGGGGTAATATTAGTTCCTTCTTTTGTGATTAAAGGAAAATATTTTGCAAAACCTGCATCGCCCTGATAGGCTGCAAAACCAATGGCTATGCTGCCGGCAGCAGATTTTAATGTGCCCGAAGTATCGCTGAAATTGCCTGTATTCAAGATTCCTATGTCTTTCATTTTGCTACAAGAACTTAACACGCCTACAGCTAATAGAGCAAGCGTTATATATTTTAATTTATTATTCATAATTTAAAATTTAATTAAATGTTTTTAATTACCATCCGGTATTTTGATATTGGGATGCATTAGGCACTGTAAGGTTATCTAACTCAGATTTAGGAATAGGCCTCAATGTCATATAATCCTTAATATTAGATGCTGCCGGCGGGTTATCCATTTTTACGCGGTTCAATAATTGTCCACGCATAGCCAAGTCCACCCAACGATTTGCTTCACCTGCCAATTCACGGCCGTGTTCATCAATAATAAAATCTAATGTAACCTGTGAAGAGGTAATTTGAAGCGCTGCTACACGGGTTGCCAAATCAGTTGAGGATAGCCCTGTGCGATAAGCAGCACGTGTTCTCAATACATTGAGTAATGTAGCAGCTTCTGAAGTTCCACCTCCTGCACCTTTTAAGCAAGCTTCAGCCGCCAATAAATACACTTCGGACAGTTTGAGTACCGGATAAGGCCTGCCGCCACCTTCATTTGCATTATTTCTTTTAGAATCCCAATATTTCTTCATAGACGGTATTAAAACAGGCTGAGCAGCCCCACCAGAACCGGGATAAGTACCATTAATACCGGGCATTTCACTTGGGCTAATTACGCGGTAAGGTTTTGCAGATTTTAATTGTGCAGCAACTAAAGTATTATATTCAGCAACACTATGAGCTACTACAATAGCCGTATCGCCTACATTGTAGGTAAAACTACCGGAATAACTGCTTCCTGACTGATAAGAGGAGGTAGTTTGTACAGTAGCTAAATAAACTGTATTAAAAGTACCATCGAAACGGCTGTCGTTTGTTTTATCGGCAAAGAGGGTATCAAATAAGAATTTCGTAGGACAAATCACACGCATAGGACGACCGTACAGCGGCGTACGTGTAGCACAAGGTTTGCCACTGCTACTTGAAACGGGAGCAGGAGTTGCATCATAACTCATATTGTAATCATTAGACGCATTTACATCCTTTCCGCCGGAAGTTGCAGCTAACCCGTTGTAAACACTTTCTTCATTATCACCTGCATCACCCGGAATACGTTCTACTGCGAATAAAAGTTCACTATTATAATTGTTTCCCTCAGCTACTACATCTGCATAGTTCGTTAATAAACTGACACCATATTTTGATTGGTTGTTAATTAATTGCGTAGCTGCTGTATAAGCATTTTGCCAGTCGGTAGATGCCGCATTGGCAGAATAGCCTTTGAAGATATATGCTTTTGCCAACAACGCATAAGCGGCAGATTTAGATAAACTAAAAGCAGCAGTAGGGCGTTTGTCGGGCAAATTTTGGGAAGCATAAATTAAGTCGCTGATAATACCGTTCCAGTCTTTCGTTAAAATATCCTTTGTAGGCAAACGATTAAACCCACCGAAAGAAGATTGATTAAATGCCCAATCACCGCTGCCCAAGTCCACAGGTATTGCACCAAACTGCGATACCAGGTTTAAATAGTTTAAGGCTCTTAAAAAATGTGCCTGCCCCAAAATATTGGCAGTATCTATACCGGTAATGCTTGGAGCCCATGTAATAATACCATTACACATATTGATATTATTAAAAGTCCTATTCCACAACGTTAAAATGGAGCCATCGGAATAGTCGAAAGTATAACTGCTAAGTTGATAAGCAGCCGCAGCGCCACCGGCGTTGCCCCACCACATATCAGTACCTACATCGCCTGTTAAATTATCTCCTTCCGGACCATAAATATAGCGTAAGCCGGAGTAAACGGAATTTACTGCTAACTGGATTCCCTGTGCAGTTTGGAACATAGCCACCGTATTAACAGTTTTTGGTTGCTCGGTTAATTTTTTATTGCAACTGTCCATAGCTATTGGCACTATGGCTGCTGTTAACAGTAAGCATATTATAATTTTTATTTGTTTTATTTTCATAACATATCTGTTTTAAAAATTTAAAAATTCACGTTTACACCCATGATATAATTCCGGGTAAGCGGCGTAGATGCACTAATAGTAGTAATAGAGTTTTGCCCTGTACGCAAATTATCGGGACTACTTACACCTGATGGGCCTTGATTGGTAGCAATAGGTGCTATACCTGTTTGGCGCATGTAAGGAGAAAACAGGAATCCTACATTATCCACTGAACCGTAAACACGAATAGAACGAATGCCTATTTGCTTCATTAATTTATCCTTAAAAGTATAACCTACATTGATAGCTTTAATTTGCAGGAACGAAGCATTGTAATAACCTAAAGTTTGCCAAGCAGTAGTTGCACTACTCCATCCGTTAGTGCCATTAGCAATTGTAGGGAACCAGTTGGTAGGATTGGTAGGTGTCCAATAATCTACTTTTATTTGGTTTCTGCCAAGACTTGAACCGGCATCCAATTGAGTTAAATAAGAAGACTGCCATTGATGTATCTGACTTACTAGTAATCCGCCGAAACGAGCATACATGGTAATGCCTAAATCAAATCCTTTATAAGAGAAAGTATTGGTCATACCACCTTGTAAAACAGGATCTCCGTTGCCGATAATATGCCTGTCTGCCGTAGTAATTGTTCCACTATTATCATAATCCTGTATTTTAATCTGCCCCGGCGTTGCACCATATTTAGCAGCTTCAGCAGCTTCGGATGTTTGCCATATACCTAAGTTTTTATAGTCGTAAATGGAACTCATAGAATAACCGGTGAATAATTGGTTACCTATATTTTGTGTAGTAGAACCAATTTGTTTAGTCAATTTATTTTTGTTGAAGAACAAGTTTAAATCGGTAGTCCAAGAAAATCCGTCAGATTTTTTTGCTTGAATATTCACTGAAGAAATAGAAAATTCCATCCCCCAGTTTTTCATCTGCCCTACATTTACTGCATAAGGGTTGCTTACGCCAGAAGAAGTAGGTAAATTTTGAGAGAACAGCAATTTATTGGTAACTGCACTATAGAAATCAATAGCACCTGTAATACGATTATTTAAGAAACCGTAATCTAAACCTACATTGAGGGTATTAGTATATTCCCAATCTAAATCAGGGTTGGGCAATCCTGCTAAATAATAACCTACTACTATGCTCGTACCATAATTATATTTTACTACAGTGCTCTTGCTCATATCGCCCGATTGACCGCTGAGACCATTGTTATTGGTAACACTGCCTAAGGAAGAATAAGCACTTATTGATTGAGAGGCTGTTTGCCCATAACCGGCTCTTAGCTTCAAAGTACTTATAAATCCAAGTTTTGAGCTGTTTTTAATAAACTTTTCGTTCATAATATTCCAACCGGCGGATACTGCCCCAAACTGATGCCAGTTATGCCCTGCCGCCAATACGGAAGATCCATCATTTCTAAAAGTACCTGTTAACATATACCTGTTGTCAAAAGAATAATTAACACGTGCCATATAAGAAATAACAGTAGAGGATGCTTCTGAACCGCTGACTACAGCATAAGGCGTTGGCGTTGCCTGAGACATATCAAAATATTGCGTTTGGTCAGAATACATAGAATCTTTACTAACATAAGTATTATGATATTGTTGTTGTTGTATACTATATAAACCGGTAACATCAATATGATGTTTACCGAAATTTTTATCGTAAGTCAATAAATTTTCTGCTGTATAAGACCAAGTTTCAGCATTATTCACTACAGCATGGTTACCGTTTAGCGGCCTAAAGAAACTTGGATTGGAGTTGGTAGCAGGATTGGTAGTGCCATTATAGTGGTCTGCTGCCTGAAACTGGTCATCTTCTTCCTGAGAAAAATCCAACCCTAAATTAAAGCGGTATTTTATGCCTTTCCAAATGTTTGCTTCTGCAAAGAGGCTATTAAAAGTATGTATTATTCTCTTTCTATCTACCCACATACCATTATTGTTCTTTAATAATAACGGGTTATAGTTGCCTTGTGCATCATTGGGGTTACCTTGCCCCATTGCATTGAATACAATAGCACCGGTACTGTCATAAGGGCTTACCAAAGGACTAGTTGCCAAGGTAGTAAACATGGTACTACCAGATACAAATTGTGCTCCTTTTTGAATGCTGATACTGTTCATGGTATTCACGCCTACTTTTAACCATTTCCCTATTTTAGAATCAATCGATAATCTTAAAGACCCGCGTTGATAATCCTGACCAGGCAATACGGCAGTTTCTTTGTAATAACCACCACCGAAAGAATAAGTGCTACCATCGCTACCGCCCGTTACTGTAAGATAATGGTTTGTTTTTAAGGAATTTTGGTACATCAAATCTTGCCAATCGGTAGATTTACCTGCTGCCATATTCTTTAATTCATTCGCTTGAAAAACACCGGATGCACCTCCTGCTATATTATGCATGGCAGTATACTCCTGTGCGTTATATACAGGGTATTTATTAAACACCGTACCAACACCGTAGTACCCGTTATAATTTACTTTTGCTGCACCGGTACTGCCACGTTTTGTTGTAATTAAAATAACACCGTTTGAACCGCGGCTACCATAAATAGCTGTAGCAGAAGCATCTTTCAATATACTTAATGAAGCAATATCATCAGTATTAATATCATTCAAATTACCTACATAAGGAATACCATCTACAACTATCAAAGGTGCATTGCTACCCAGAACAGAACGCACACCACGAATGCGGATAACCGCTCCTGCACCCGGTGCCGTACCTACGGTTTGAATATCCACACCGGCAGCATGTCCCTGCAAGGCGTTTTGGAAATTAGCGGTAGGTACTTCTTTCAACGTTTTGGATGTTACCAAATCCACAGATCCTGTAACATCTTTTTTGCGTTGCGTACCATAACCAACTACTACTACCTGCTCTAATTCAGTTGTTATCTGCGATAATTTAATAGTAATAGTTTTTGAGTCGGCTGTTACAGCTACTTCTTTAGCTGTATAGCCTGTAGCAGAAACTACTAATTTTTTATCTGTTGTAACACTCAGATCAAATAAACCTAATTCATTACAAGTAACCCCGGTTGTTGTTCCTTTAACCATAACAGAAGCACCTGCAACAGGCTTTCCTGCATCATCAACAACCTTACCTTTTATTTGAACTTTTGTTTGCGCTGTTAACAGCGTATTTAAGCAAAGCATAAAGACAAAAGCTAAAAATGCTCTTATCATTATTTTGGGTGAGACCCTTTTAGGAAGATTAGCAATCGACATAAATATTGACTTTTAGTGTTTGATTATTTTGGTTTAATTCAAATTATTTTTTTTGTATTCTTTACTTGCAAACTATCCGGAAAGCAATAAACAAAGGGGTTTCGGACGATAATATCCTTTATCTGCAGGGCAGATTAGAAGTAAGAAGCGAAGCGGTTTGTGTAACATTTAGCAATCGTTTTAGTGAATAGGCAAACAGCAATTTCTGATTTCAGAGTTCGAATATAGATATTTTTTTGAAAAAATGTAAGCGATTACATTTTTTTTTATAAAAAAAACTTTTATATAGCTTTACACGGTATTGTAAACGTTTGTAATGGTAAAAGAAGTAACAATCTACGATCTTGCGAAAGAACTGAATATTTCTATAGCTACTGTAAGCAGGGCTTTGAAAGATGACCCTGCAGTAACGAGTAAAACAAAAAAGAAGATTATTGAACATGCAGAAAAAAGAGGGTATCGCTCTAACTATTTTGCCAGCAGTTTGCGTAAAAGAAAAACACACACCATTGGCGTTCTGATGCATGAATTGAATTCTCACTTTATGGTATCGGTTTTATCCGGCATAGAAAAAGTATTATCCGAAACCGAATACGATATTATTATTGCACACTCCGGCGAGTCGGGTAAAAAAGAAGTAGCTAATGCCAATAACTTATTTCATAAAAGAGTTGACGGATTGATAGCATCGTTAGCATACGATACACCCAATCTTTCTCACTTCAACCAGTTTATTGAAAAGAATATACCGGTTATATTTTTCGACCGTGTTGAAGAAAGCGGAGCCGGCACAAAAATAATTATAGATAATTATAAAGCAGGTTACGAAGCAACACAACATTTAATTGACGAAGGCTGTAAAAGAATAGTACATGTAACCGGTAACCTAACAAGAAACGTTTATAACAACCGCTTTGAAGGGTATAAAGCCGCATTAAAAGATAATCATATAAAATTTAAAGAAAATTACCTGATTGTAAATGACCTTCAAAAAAAAGCGTCAACAGAAGCTGCAAATGCTATTGCCCGCATGAAACCCATGCCGGATGGCCTTTTCATAACAAACGATATTTCCGCAGCCATCTGTTTACAAACTTTTAAAGAACTGGGAATCCGTGTTCCGGAAGACATTGCCGTAGTAGGTTTTAATAATGATATTGTAAGTACAATTGTAGAGCCTAATCTTACAACAATTAATTACCCGGGCAGCAGCATGGGTGAAGTAGCCGCAAGAAATTTAATTAACCATTTAAACGGAAACGGTGATATAAAATTAACCAGTTCTATTGTTATAAAATCGGAGTTGATTAAGCGTGACTCATCAGAGAAAAAAATAAATTATATAAATTCTAAATCAAATTAAATGACTTCTACAAAAACCGTTGCTATCGTTACAGGTGGTGGTTCAGGAATCGGTTTGGCTATCACAAAAAAGTTCGTGGCCGAAAATATCACTACAATTATTATTGGAAGAGATCAGGAAAAATTAAACAATGCCAAAGCGGAATTGGGCGAATTATGCGTTCCTGTTTCTTTCGATCTTAATAATACTGCAGCAATCCCTGCTTTAATTAAAGACCTTACAGATAAATTCGGTAAGATCGATATTTTAGTAAACAATGCAGGCATCAACCTTAAAAAAGAATTTACTGAAGTAACGGACGAAGAGTTTATCCGCATTATTAATACCAATGTTGTAGCGGTATTTTCTTTATCCAGAGAAGTAGCGAAGCACATGATTGAAAATGTAAACGGTTGCATTATTAATATTAGTTCTATGGCATCGCAATATGGCTTACCTAAAGTAATTGCTTATACTGCATCTAAATCTGCTATAGAAGGTATGACAAGAGCAATGGCTGTAGATCTTTCACCTAAAGGCATCAGAATTAATTGCATTGCTCCGGGCTTTATTGCTACGGCTATGAGTGCAAAAGCATTGAATAACGATCCGGAACGTAAACAAAAAGTTTTGTCCAGAACACCAATGGGTAAATTAGGTGAACCTTCTGATATTGCAGATGCAGCATACTTTTTGGCCTCCGATGCGGCTAAATATATAACAGGTGTTATAGTTCCTGTTGATGGCGGTAACAGCATTGGCTTTTAAATAACAAATCCATCATTTCATGAAAACGATTGCTTACATTATTTGCTTTTTATTTACCGGATCCGGTGTGTTTGCCCAGTTTACTGTTACAGATAAAGCATCTGTAAATAATATTGCTCTTGCTACTTCGTTACAGCAAACATTTATTTATACAGATTCAACCGACGATTGGCTTATTCAAAAAGCTGCACAACTTTTACAACAGGATATTGAAATGGTAACAGGTAAAAAACCTGCAATCACTCATTCAATATCCGCTGCAAAAAATAATCTTATTATTATTGGTTGCATACAATCATCTAACACCATTCAACAACTATCTTCTCAAAAAAAAATAAATACCAATTGGCTAAAAGATAAGTGGGAAGCCTTTTCCATTGCAACAGTTACTGCAATTAACCCTTCCGTTAAAAACGCAGTAGTAATAACAGGCAGCGATAAAAGAGGTACTGCTTATGGTGTGTTTGAACTGTCAAAGCAAATTGGCGTTTCGCCCTGGTATTGGTGGGCAGATGTTCCTGTAAAAAAGAAGAAAGAAATTTTTATTGAGAAAGGCGTTTATAATTATGCTTCTCCCTCTGTAAAATACAGGGGCATTTTTATTAATGATGAAGCACCTGCATTTTCAGGATGGACGAGAGAAAAGTTTGGTGGTGTTAATCATTTGGTATATGAAAAAATGTTTGAATTATTATTAAGATTAAAAGCAAATTATTTATGGCCCGCCATGTGGGGCAATGCTTTTAATGATGATGATACTTTAAATCCTGTTCTTGCCGATAAATACGGAATAGTAATGGGTACATCACATCACGAACCCATGCTGCGTGCACAACAAGAATGGAAACGTTATGGCAAAGGTGCATGGAACTATACAACCAACGATTCAGTTTTAAGAAGCTTCTGGCGGAAAGGAATTGAAAATATGAAATCGCATGAAAGTATTGTTACCATTGGAATGCGTGGTGATGGAGACGAACCGATGACAGAAGGAACAGCTATTAGTCTGTTAGAAAAAATTGTAGCAGATCAAAGAAAAATAATTGAAGATGTAACTAAAAAACCTGCTGCCGAGCAGCCGCAATTATGGGCTTTGTATAAAGAAGTACAAGCATATTACGATAAAGGAATGCGAGTACCGGATGATATTACTTTATTATTATGCGATGATAATTGGGGAAACATTCGCAAGCTTCCCAATTTAAATGAGTCTAAAAGAAAAGGCGGTTACGGAATTTATTATCATTTCGATTATGTAGGTGATCCGAGAAATTATAAATGGATTAATACCAATAATATTTCCCGTGTATGGGAGCAGATGCATTTGGCTTATGAATATGGTGTAGATAAAATATGGATTGTAAATGTGGGCGATTTAAAACCAATGGAATTGCCTATCAGCTTTTTTTTAGACTATGCTTATGATACTAAAAAGTGGAATGAAAAAAATTTGTTGCAATATTACACACAATGGGCAGCGCAACAATTTGGAAAAATTTATGCACAAGAGATTGGAGCAATTCTTGAAAAATATGCACAGATCAGTGCAAGAAGAAAACCGGAACTGTTAAACGAAAACACATTTGCACTTTATACTTACGATGAATTTAATACTGTTTCTAACGAACTGTTATCGCTGGAACGTGATGCGGTTGCAATCAACTCAAAAATTGCTGCTCAATATAAAGACGCTTACTTCCAATTGGTATTGCATCCGGTAAAAGCTTTGTCTAATCTGTATCAACTGTATTACCATGTTGCACTAAATAAATGGGCTGCAAATTATCATCAAGCCAATGCAAATAAGTTAGCAGACAAAGCAAAACAATTTTACATCAACGATTCTTTAATTTCTGTTGAATACAATCATTTGAACAACGGTAAATGGAACCACATGATGGATCAAACACATATTGGTTACACTTATTGGCAACAACCGGAAAAAAATAAAATGCCGGAAATAAAATATCTACTGAAAGATTCTATCGAATCCGAAATAACAATCATTAAAGGAAGAGATTTTACCGCAGAAAAACTAATTCCTGCAAATAAAAAAGGCAATATTTTCTTTGAACAAAACGGCTACGTTTCTGCAAACGCAGAAAAATTTTCTGCTATCAATAACACAAAAAATATTGAGTGGAAGATAATACCAAATATAGGCAGAAACAATTCGGGCATTTGCGTGTTCCCTGTAAATGCAGCAACAGTAAGCATTTCGGCTAACACTCCACATGTTGAATACGAAATATATACTTACGATAGTGGTGCAGTAAAAATAAATACATACTTCTCTCCTACTTTAAATATCCATAATACCGATGGGCTAAAATGTGCAGTCTCTGTTGATGATGAACAGCCTGTAATCATTAACATTCACGAAGGAATGAATGAAACAACATGGAGAAAATGGGTGGCAGATAATATTATTATCAAAACAACTAACCATACCATTTCAAAACCCGGAAAACATATTATTAAATATTGGATGATTGATTCGGGTATTATACTGCAAAAAATTGTCGCTGACTTTGGCAAATTGCAACCAAGTTATCTGGGGCCTAATGAAACAAGATTTACAAACTAATAAACAAAATAAATTTCTGAAATGATACAAAAACGATTAAAACTTGCCGCCACAATTGCCGTAATATTTATGGCAAGCAATTCAATTAATGCACAAGGCAACAAAAGCAGTTTAAAGAAAACGTTTAACAACGATTTCTTAATTGGCACTGCAATGGATGCGGCGCAAATTGAAGAGAAAGAGCCGAATGCTGCAAAACTTATTCCGCAACAATTTAATGCTGTAACCCCCGAAAATATTATGAAAGCAGAAATTATTCACCCTGCATGGGATAAATATAATTTCGACTTAGCTGATAAATTGGTTGCTTATGGAGAAAAATATGCAATAAAAATTAATGCCCACAATCTCATTTGGCACAGTCAATTGCCTGCATTTGTAAAAGGTATAAAAAGTACCGACAGCATAAAAATATTTTTTGAAAATCATATTAAAACTGTTGCTTCAAGATATGACGGTAAAGTTTACTCGTGGGATGTTGTAAACGAAGCATTGAATGAAGATGGCACACTGCGTAACTCCATATTCCTTCAAAAGTTAGGGCCAGACTATGTTACAGAAGCCTTTCGTTTGGCACAGCAAGCATCGCCACACGCCCAGCTTTATTATAATGACTATAACATTGAAGAACCTAAAAAAAGAGCAGGTGCAATTTCTTTAATTAAAAAAATTCAGGCAGCAGGCGTAAAGATTGATGGTATTGGCATTCAGGGTCATTGGCATTTAGGCAAAGTACCATTTAAAAATATTGAAGAAAGCATTGAAGAATTTTCAAAGCTTGGAATAAAAGTAATGTTCACCGAATTAGATATAAGTGTTTTGCCCAGCCCTTTTGATCATAATACTGCCGATGTGAATGCAAAAGCACAAAACAATATAAAAATGAACCCTTATCCCAATGGATTACCCGATTCAGTTCAATTGGTTTTAACAAACGACTATATCAGTTTATTCAAAATTTTTCTTAAACACAAAGACGTTATAAGTCGAGTTACTTTTTGGGGCGTAAACGATACTCAGTCTTGGTTAAACGATTGGCCTATTCCGGGAAGAACTGATTATCCTTTAATTTTCGATAGAAAGTTTCAACCTAAAGAAGCTTATTATAAGCTAATTGAATTGGCAAAACATAAAAAATAATTTTCAAAAAATACCTTATTAATATATCAAACTATCATTATGAGTAATTCATCACAAAAAATATCAGTACTGGAAAAAGTTGGCTTCAGCTTAGGCGATAGTGCAGCTAATTTTATTTTTCAAACAATTATGCTATTGCAGCTTAGTTTTTACACCAACACCTTTGGAATAAGTGCAACGGCAATAGCCGTGCTTTTCTTGGTTGGCCGTTTAGTTGGTGCATTTGCCGATCCGGTTATGGGTGTAATTGCAGATCGTACCAATACACGCTGGGGTAAGTTCAGGCCATGGATTTTATGGACAGCTATACCATTCGGCATTTTCGGTTTCCTTGCTTTTTATACACCAGATTTAGGAGAAACAGGAAAAATTGTTTGGGCTTTCGTAACGTATATCCTTTTAATGTTGGTTTACTCTGCCAATAATATTCCTTATTCTGCATTAAGCGGTGTTATTACCGGAGATCAAAAACAACGCAACAGTTTATTCTCTTACCGTTTCATATTTGTTGTGTTTGCTACTATTGCCATTCAGGGTTTTGCTATCCCTATGGTCAATCATTTTGGTAAAGGAGATAGTGCAAAAGGCTATATGGTTACGATGGGTATTTTCAGTGTATTGGCAGTATTATTTTTCATTGCAACTTTCTCCTGGACAAAGGAAAGGGTTAAACCAAATCCCGAACAGAAACAATCGCTCAAACAAGATATTTCCGATTTGTTAAACAACGGTCCCTGGGTTATTATGTTTTTAGTTTTTGTGATGATGTTTATTTTCCTGGCAATCAGAAACGGTTTGCTTCTTTTCTTCTTCCAATATAATCTTGATGTCCCAAGCATGGCAGCACTTTTAAACAGTTTGAACCATAGCACATTTGGTTTGCTCGAAAAAATAGGAATGGCTGGTGCTAATGCAGATCCTGCAGGAAGTATTTTCGGAATCACCAATATTTTGGGGCAGTTGGCAAGTATTTTAGGTATTGTTGTTTCGAACATTCTTGTAAGTCGGATGGGTAAAAGAAATGTTTTTATCGGAGGGCTTTTACTTGCAACTTTATTTGCCGTATTATTCTATATTGTGCCTCCTACCGGAATTATTTTTGTTTTCGTTCTTCAGATTCTCTTCAATTTTTCATGGGGCATTACCATGCCGATTCCTTGGGCTATGATGGCTGATGTTGCTGATTATTCTGATTGGAAATATAACAGAAGATCTACTGCCATTGTATTTGCAGGTATTGTTATCGGATTAAAAGTTGGATTGGCAATCGGTGGTGCTATTGGTAGTTTGTTGCTAAAATGGTCTGGCTATGTTGCGCCTCCAACAAAGGTTTCATGGATTGCACAAACACCCGAAGCATTAGCAGGCATTCGTTTATCAACCAGTATTTATCCGGCAATTGCTGTTATTGCTGTTATCGTTTTATTATGTTTCTATAAAATAAATAAAAGCATGGAAATTAAAATGCAGGATGAATTAGCTGAAAGGCGCAAAGCATATAAATCTTAATTCATCAATTCAATCATTCATTAATTAAAAAAATTACAATCATGTCAGAAGAAAAAAAGTTAAACGCTATATCAGAACCTTTAGTAACCAACATTTATACAGCCGATCCTTCGGCTCATGTATTTAACGGTAAAATTTATATTTATCCATCGCATGATATTGATGCAGGAGATGCTTTTGATGATTTAGGAAGTCATTTTGCAATGGAAGATTATCACATCTTATCCATGGATACACCAACCGATGGCAAAGCTGTAGACAATGGAGTTGCGTTGCATGTAAATGATGTTAAATGGGCTGAAAGGCAAATGTGGGCACCCGATGCTGCTGAAAAAAACGGCAAGTATTATTTGTATTTTCCTGCAAAAGATTATGACGGAATCTTTCGTATAGGTGTTGCCGTAAGTGATTCTCCAATAGGGCCATTTGTTCCGCAAGAGGAAGCCATTAAAAATAGTTTCTCCATAGATCCTGCTGTTCTTAAAGATGAGGATGGTAGTTATTATATGTATTTTGGCGGAATATGGGGTGGACAATTGCAGCGCTGGAGAACAGGAGTTTTTAAAGGCGAACAAGCCGAAAGCCCTTTTGCATTTTTACCGGAAGAAAATGAGCCTGCTTTATGTGCTAAAGTAGCAAAGCTTACAGACGATTTATTAGAGTTTGCCGAAGCACCAACAGATGTTGTTATTTTAGATGAGAACGGCAACCCACTTTTACAGGGAGATACCGACAGAAGATTTTTTGAAGCATCATGGATGCACAAATACAATGGTAAATATTATTTTTCTTATTCAACCGGTGACACACATTTCTTATGTTATGCAATCGGCGATAATCCTTACGGGCCATTTACGTACGGCGGAAGAATCTTAGAACCCGTTATCGGTTGGACATCGCATCATTCCATTTGTGAGTTTAAAGGCAAATGGTATTTGTTCTATCACGACAGTAGCTTAAGCAATGGTGTTACTCAATTGCGTTGCGTAAAAGTTACCGAATTGGAATATGATGAAAACGGAAAAATAAAAACGATAGTCCCTTATCAATAAAGCAGGTAACAATCATTAGAATACAAAAGAATTAAAATTACAGTATTGCTCGGGCAGGACTGTAATTTTAATTTGTAAACAAATCATTCAAACATTTTGAAAATAAAATTTTATATCGTTGTTGTTTTTTCCAGCCTATTATTTTCATGCAGCATAAGCCGTAACAGCACAAAACAATCCAAAGGAAGCGCTGTAACCGGTACTTATCGTAATCTTTTTTCAGAAGCAGGTTATACTTCTGCTGCAATTACAGAAAAGCTCAACGGTGCTTTTAATAAGTTGTTTCATGGCAATACAAATACTGAAACGGTGTATTACAATGACAGCAGTAATGCTGATGGTAAACTTGCCTATATTCATGACGTAAATAATAATGATGTACGCAGTGAAGGAATGTCGTATGGCATGATGATAGCGGTACAATTAAATAAAAAACAGGAGTTTGATGCGCTTTGGAACTGGTCTAAATCATATATGTACAACAGTGATCCTTCGCATCCTGCAAATGGTTTTTTTTCATGGTCGGTGAAAACAAATAGAACGATCAATGATGCAATGCCGGCGCCTGATGGAGAAGAGTATTTTGTAACGGCTCTATACTTTGCATCAGCAAGGTGGGGAAACGGCCAGGGTATTTATAATTACCAGGCAGAGGCCGACCGGTTGCTGAATGATATGCTTCACCGCAGTTTAGTGAAAGGCATTACCAAAAATGGGCCTATAACTGCTGTTAACTTATTTGACACTATTGCAAAAATGGTTCGTTTTACTCCCGATCTAATAAATGCGAACCATACTGATGCCAGTTATCACTTGCCTGCCTTTTATGAAGTGTGGTCAAGGATAGGACCAAAATCAGACAGAACTTTTTGGAAAAGTGCAGCGCAAACAAGCAGGGATTACTTTGAAAAAACAGCGAATGGGAAAACCGCATTAACGCCCGAATACGGCAATTTTGACGGCACACCATGGGCTGCACCATGGAATAAAGGATCAGCAGATTTCAGGTTTGATGCACGGCGTTGCGTAATGAACTGGAGTTTGGATTGGGAATGGTGGTCAGTTGATAAAAGAGTACAGGATCGCAGCAACAGGTTGCTTGATTTTTTTACTGCTGAAGGAATACATACTTATGGCAATCAATACAGTCTTTCCGGTAAGAAATTAGAGGACGGGCAACCTACATCATTGATAGCAATGAATGCAACAGCCGCACTTGCTGCCACAGATGCAAGAGGAACTGATTTTGTGAAAGCCCTTTGGAATACAGCTGTACCCACCGGAGAATACCGTTATTATGATGGAATGCTTTACATGATAGCACTGCTCATTTGCAGCGGTGAGTATAAATGCTATATTGGAAATTAAAAA
>Ga0318568_10000360_pt1 | contig 17980 bp, 9 predicted proteins | sample GRESIP088b5f21_FD_203690 | JGI IMG/M metagenome (GOLD analysis project Ga0318568, IMG submission 203690) | Tropical soil microbial communities from Luquillo Experimental Forest, Puerto Rico - GRE.SIPMG.088b5f21 | ecosystem: Environmental > Terrestrial > Soil > Tropical forest > Bulk soil...
TTTGAGAAAACTCCTATAAATCAACTTTTTATAAAACAACTTTACAAAACAGAAACTACTTGTGATTATAATCAATTGACTATCTTTGATTTATAACCGGACAGTAGTGATTTGAACTATGATTTAAAAGCTTAAAGCACAGTTAATAAGTGAATTATGATGTTTGTGCTTTTAGATTTTGATAGAAGAAGATTTGGACAAGATGATCTTAATCCCCAAAATTGCACTATATCCTGTGGATTTACCTAGACTGATATTGGATTCATTTTTTACATAGCGAGATTTTATTTTATAAATTGAAGAACCCACAAATAATTTTAATCTTTGCCCGATAGAGTAGTTTAGCACTGGACTGAGTTGAGTTATATTGGCTTTCACGTTAAGTTTAAATGATCGTCCGCCAATAAGTGCATATTGAATCAGGTCTATATCTGCACTCAGACGTTTATATAACTTAAAACTGGCTCCGACACCAACACCAACATGGTATGATTTATAGTAATCTGAACCTGCTGAAATAATAGAGTATATATTGTTTAGCCCAATGTGGGTGGAAAAAGTTGCTAAATGCTTATTTTCGGCCAACTCTATTTCAAAAATAGGTTTGGATTTATGCTTGGTAATCTTAATGGTGTCTACAGGGATGCTGGTAATAGGTTGGCTGAAAGCGGTATCTGTCTTTATGATATCTTGAGAGATTGGATCAGGGATTTTAGTGCTATCTGCTTTCTGTAAAACAGAACTTTCAGCAATGTTATCTGCAATAATTGCTGCGCTTTCAATCGAAGTATTTTCGGTGGGCTTGCTTTTGGGTGTGGCTGGAACTTCAATAACTTTAATCGGCTGAGATTGACTTTTTAGAACTGCTTGGGTTGCATTTAGTTTCGTGAGATATGTCCTTTGCAAGACTACATATTTTTCTCTAAACTTAAAGCGAATGGTTCGTGGTAAAATTTTTTGCAAGGCTGCCTGAAGACTCAATTTGGAGTATTTATATACTGTAAGTTCTTGTTTATCATCTATTTTTATTGGGTCATAGGAAAAAATACAGCCCGACTGATGACTTAGATTCCCTAAGATTGTCTTTAGCGTGCTGTGTCCTGCAGGAAGGGTTACAACTTTATCCGAATAACTATTTTGGGCGTTTGCAAAGATGGGTAAAAGAAAAAAAATACAAATCAGAGACTTGCCGATCCATTTATTCATTGTCAGGGTAAGTTTTTATTATTGCTTATTACGTAACCATTAGCTTCTTTTTTTACATTCAAATCCAATGTTTCGGCGATTACTTGAAGTACCATGTCCACATTTTCTCCATCGAAATTGACTGTAATTTTACGTTCGCCAATACTGGGTTGGTCAAACCGGATAACGATTCCATATTCTTTTCCTATTGTTGTCATAACATCACGTAAAGCTTTTCCGTTGAATTGAATATGTTTTATTTGAACGTGCCTTGCTTCTTTGGCGGTGGTAGAATCTTTTTGAAGTTTTACAACCGAAAATTGCTTTGTTTGTTTGTTGTAAACCCCAATTTCATTTGCACTTAAGAATAATCCCTTATTGCTTGTGGTGTAGAAATGAACCTTCCCTTCGTGAAGACTTACGCAAATCTTTGCACTATCGGGATAAGCCGAAACGGTAAACTTAGTTCCAATATCCTCAATAAAGGTTTCATCAGCATTAATCTGCAAAGTACCATTCCCTTTATGTCCCACTGCAAAAAAAGCCTTTCCTTCCAATCGAATTTTACGAGCTTTTTTGCCATATTTTGAACTATAGACTATTTTGCTGTTTTTGGACAATTTGATTTCTGTTTGATCTGGCAAGGTGTCTTGTTTTAGCATTGTTTGGGTTGCTAAAACTATATCATGTTCAGCATTATAGATCAGCCAGGTTGTAAAAGATGCTGCAAAAATTAGCGTAATACTGGCTGCTTGAAATATCCAGTGTTTATAGAATGGTTTGTGTTTATCCTTAATTATTTGTTGAGCTTGGGTGCTTTGCTGCATGGATATGTAAGCCATGAACGATTTTTTAGCCCGCTCAATATCAATTTTTTGTGCTGTCGATTCTTGCCCGCCAAGTTTAGCATAAAGCGTTGTCAATTCATCGAAATACGTTTGGTTTTCAGCAGATAACGAAATCCATTTATCCAGTGCTTGCATATCCTGATCGGATGCATTTCCTCCAAAATACCTTGCCAGTAAATTATCAATATTTTCTTTCATGGCTTTATTTTTTTAGTAATTGAAGTAGTAAGCATATTGCCAAAAAATCCTTTAATTCAACACGAAGCAATTTGAGCGCTTTTGAAATATGATTCTCAACGGTGTTAGTTGAAATATTGAGTTGACCTGCAATTTCAGCGTACGATAATTGTTCTATCCGGCTCATTTCAAAAACCCGACGGCATTGAGGAGGCAGCCCGGCAAGTGCCAGATCTATTGCTTTCTGCAAATCAGAACTTTCAATGTGTTCAATAGTTGAATTCACATTTGTATTCATTGTGGATATATATTTCAGGTTATGCTCCTGTCGATTTGTCTGTTGATGAATGGTGTTTAAGCAATCGTTGTGTACGATACGATATAAATAAGAATTCACAGAGCTTTGAATATTCAACATTTCACGTTGGTCCCACAATTTACAAAATGTCTTTTGCACAACGTCTTCTGCATCGTTTATATCTCTTAAGATGGAATATGCATATCTGCACAAAGGTTCATAGCAACTGTCGAACAACTGTTCAAATGCTAAGTGATTGCCTTTGCGCAATGCCTCTATCGTATCTAACATGTTTTGAAAATAATAATTTATTATTCGTTATTAGTCAAGCGACAAAGGTAAAAAAATCAGTTGTAAATTTTATTTTTGATTGACATTTCTGATTATATGACAGTCGAAATCGGATGTACCACTAACCGGATTCAAATTTTTATGACAGAGTTTTGAGGGGTTGTAGCAGAAGTTGTGTTTTTAGGCAAACATTTCGACATCTTCCTTGCTTATGGTGTTTCCGCCAAGGATAATTAATCGTTCAACTACATTGCGTAATTCACGGATGTTTCCGGTCCATGAACGGGTTTTGAGGAGTTCGACGGCTGATTCAGCAAAGCTTTTAGGCTGAATACCTTGTTCGCTGCAAATTAGTTCGCAGAAGTGGTTTACCAGCAATGGAATGTCTTCCTTGCGTTCGTCCAAGCTTGGAACATGAATTGGAATGACATTGAGGCGGTGGAATAGATCTTCACGGAAATTACCGTTCTCAATTTCTTTTTTCAGATTTTTGTTGGTGGCGGCAAGTACCCGCACATTTACTTTTATACTCTTGTCGCTTCCTACTCGGGTTAGTTCGTTTTCCTGCAGTACACGAAGTACTTTAGTTTGTGCCGAGAGACTCATGTCTCCGATTTCGTCCAAGAAAATGGTACCACCGTCAGCTTGTTCAAATTTTCCGATTCGTTGCTTTATAGCCGAAGTAAATGCACCTTTCTCATGCCCAAATAGCTCGCTTTCGATTAATTCTGAAGGAATTGCAGCACAGTTTACTTCCACGTATGGAGCTTCAGTCCGGTTGCTTTGTTCAAAAAGTAACCGGGCTACGACTTCTTTCCCGGTTCCATTATCGCCGGTGATGAGTACGCGAGCGTCTGTTGGGGCAACGCGTTGAATCATCATTCGCACTTTTTCAACAGCGGGTGAAACGCCTATCATCTGATGTCGTTTAGCTACTTTCTTCTTGAGCGTTTTAGTTTCGGTAACCAAGGTGTTTCTTTCAAGTGCGTTTCGAACTGTGATGAGCAGCCGGTTTAAATCTATCGGTTTAACGATGAAATCGAATGCACCTTTTTTTATGCATTCTACAGCAGTTTCAATATTACCATGGCCTGAGATCATGACGATGGGAGCATCAATACTTGTTTCGTGTAATTGGCCAAGCAGTTCGATACCATCCATTTCAGGCATTTTTATATCCGAAAAAATGAGATCAAAGACTGCATTCTGTGCGGCCTCAAGTCCTTGCTTTCCGTTTTCAGCCAAAGTGATCTGATGTTTTTCAAACTCCAGGATATCTTTCAGGGTGTTGCGGATGCTGCGTTCATCATCAATTACCAGAATTTTAGCCATATTGCTGTATATTAATCGAATTCAAAATGTATAATTTATTTGCAGGGTTAGAGTGTTATAAATCAAACCCGATGTCGCTTCTGAAATACTTGCCTTTGTATTGAATTTTCTGTGCATTGGCAAATGAAACGCTCAATGCATCAGCTTTGGATATTCCGTAAGAACTTATTGCCATTACGCGACCACCATTAGTGAGTATTTTGCCTTCTTTTGACGTGGTTCCGGCATGGAAAACGATGCTGCCATCTATATTTTCTAACCCGGATATTTCGTCTCCTTTGGCATATTCTTCAGGATATCCACCTGCTACAAGCATTACTGTCACTGCAGAACGGTCATCGATTTCAATCGTTTTTTCGTTCAAATTCCCATTTGCGACTCCTTCGAGCAAGTCAACGAAATCGGATTTTATACGCAACATAACTACTTCTGTTTCAGGATCACCCATCCGCGCGTTGTATTCTATGGTCATGGGTTCACCATTTACTTTTATCAGGCCAAAGAAAATAAATCCTTTGTAATTAATTCCTTCGCTTCTTAATCCGTCAACGGTCGGTTTGATTATGCGCTCTTCCACTTTACGCATAAAGTTTGAATCGGCAAATGGAACTGGTGAAACAGCGCCCATACCGCCTGTATTCAGTCCTTGGTCGCCTTCGCCTATTCGTTTATAATCTTTTGCTTCGGGAAGAATTTTATAGTTTTTTCCATCAGTGACTACGAATACCGAACATTCAATACCTGAAAGAAACTCTTCGATGACCACTGTCTTGCTAGCTGTTCCAAATTTTCCATCAAGCATGGCTTTTAATTCAGAAATAGTTTCATTTAGATCATTTAGAATTAAAACTCCTTTTCCGGCTGCCAAACCATCGGCTTTCAGGACGTAAGGAGCATTTAAACTTTTAAGAAATTCAATCCCTTGAGTAATATTATCCGATGTTACACTTAGATAACCTGCTGTAGGAATGTTGTGACGGAACATAAATTGTTTTGAGAAATCCTTGCTTCCTTCGAGTTGCGCACCGACTTTATCTGGTCCAACTACAGGGATATTTGTCAATTCGGCATCTTCGGCAAAAAAGTTTACTATCCCTTTCACCAATGGATCTTCAGGTCCAACTACTACCAGATCAATTCTTTTTTCAAGAACAGCTTTTTTAAGCTCGGGAAAATTATCGGCAGCGATAGGAAGATTTGTCCCGACTGTAGCAGTTCCGGGATTTCCGGGAGCAATGAAAAGTTTCGAAACTTTTGAGCTTTGAGCTATTTTCCAGGCCATTGCATGTTCGCGCCCGCCAGAACCAAGGAGAAGAATGTTCATGATACTAATTGAATGGATTTGAGTTGCAAAAGTAGCTTTTTTGTTTGAAAAAGGCAAGAATTCCGAATCCGGAAAGGAAATCAGCGAGAGGTTTTTACGAGAGGATGGTTTGATGTTTCTAAAATAACCACTCTGATTGAGTTTGAGAAGATGAGTCCCCTATAAAAGACGAAAGGTAGCTTGCCTCACGGCATTCTACCAATCTTTGTTAACCTTAAATCTAATACTATGAAAAAATCACGATGCAAAATTACAGTACAATTTTGTGTATACCAAATGTTCTGCGTTAAAGAAGCCTTATAAATATGTTACATAACACAAAATTAGTTTAATTAGCACTTATTTGGGGCTTCAAATGGATAAAACGCTAGAGGTTATTTGGAATTTAACTCCAAATAACCTCTAGCCTATATGTTGATTTATGAACAATCCTAAGTTGGGAAGTGAACCCTATAAAAACGCGAAAGGTAGTAACGCCTTACTACCAATCTTTGTTAACCTTAAATCTAATACTATGAAAAAATCACGATGCAAAAGTATGGCTTTTTTGAATACGAACCAAGTGTTTTCTCAAAAAAGTGCTATAAAATCATGTTATATAACATATATTTAGTGTTTGTCAAGAAATATTAATACTAAATACTTTGTTTTCGGACTGTTTTTTAGGGATTGTGAAGGTTGCTGACGACGATGATAATCGCTTTTTAGGAACTTGCAGAATCAAAAACAAATCATTTCTAGTCGGTTGATAAGCTAAGAAACTTTTTCTGATCCACATTCTGGGTGTTTTCATTAGATTATAATGGTTGAATCAGTCTAATAATAGTTTCTGCCTCAATGTTTTGTAAAATTTACTACAAATATGTTTGTAAATAGCTATTTAAAAACATATTAGTGCGAATAATTTGTATTTTTTATTAAGATACATAGCAATTTTTGTTATATTTGCCACAGGTACAGAATTTTGGATATGATTATGACCAATTCAGAAAATAAAATAGATTCTATTGCTATTCTTCGACAGAAAATAGAGAATTCACAGCTGAATAATTTTTCGGAAAGTGAATTGGGCCTTTCTCAACCCGAAATTTTAGAGCTTATCAATAAAATAGAGGCTGAGAAATTAGAACTGGCGAAGCAAAATGAAGGACTCTTGCTGCATGAGTCTGCTATGCAAAGTTCAATGGTGGAGATAACGCGAACGGAAGCAAAACTTCAGCATGAACGTGAGTTATATCAGGATTTGGTCAATAATCAACCTGCCGGAATATATCGTATCCGAGTGTTTTCAAAAGAAAAATGGGACGCAAGTGCTTGGAGAAATTCAGAGAATCCTCCTTATTGCATGGAATTGGCAAGTGATCGGTTTTGCGAAATTCTAGGGATTTCGCGTCAAGAGTTTGAGGACAATCCAGCGATTATTTCAGATTTAATCCATCCGCAAGACATCGAAGGCTTTACCCTCAAAAATGAAGAGGCCAATGCCAAACTCATTTCTTTTCGGTGGGAGGGGCGATTATTGATTAAAGAGGAGATTGTATGGGTTCATCTAGAGTCGATACCCCGTTGTGTATCTAATGGAGAGGTACTGTGGACCGGCATTCTTTACGATATTACAAATCGGAAGCTAGATGAAAATGTGTTGAGAGATAGTGAAAGTAAATACCGAGAATTGGTTGACAATTCGCCAGAGGCAATAGCTATTCTTTCTGAAGGAAATATTGTGTTTGTAAATAATGAATGTGTTAAGTTGTTGAGTGCCAAAAATGCTGATGAGTTGATCGGTCGGTCGGCATTTGAATTTATACATCCGGATTATCGGTCATTTACACATGAACGGATGATCCAGACGATTGATAATGGGAAAGTATTGCCTCTGGCAGAAGAAAAATATATCAGGTGCGATGGTTTTATAATTGATGTGGAGGTGAAGTCTATGCCCATTATGTTTCAGAATAAACCATCAATTCAAATCATTGTAAGAGATGTTACTGATAAAAAGCTTACTGAGATTGCATTAAAAGAAAGTGAGGAGAAATTCAGGAATGTTTTTGAATATTCTTTGTTGGGGAAATCATTGACGACAATGGATGGAAGACTGCATGTAAATAAGGCATTCAGTGAAATTGTTGGCTATTCAGAGGAAGAGCTTAATAATATAAAGTGGCAAGACATTACTTATGTTGATGATATTGAATTCAAACTAAATGAAATAGATCTGATCGTAACGGGCGAAAAAAAATTCTCGAAATTTCGAAGTAGGTTTGTTCATAAAAATGGAAATATCATTTGGGCAGATATCAGTACATTTCTACACCGTGATAATACGGGTAAACCACAGTATTTTATCACTTCTATCAATAATATAACAGATCAGCGGTTGGCTGAAATAGGATTGACTGAAAGTTGGAAAAACTTCAAAGATCTTTTTGATAACGCACCTGTGGGTTATCATGAGATTGATGCTGAAGGTAAAATTGTGCGAATGAATCAGACAGAGCTAAGTATGCTTGGTTATGCTGAACCAGAAATTATTGGGAAATACATTTGGGAAATAGCCCATTGCGATGCTGAAACTAAACAACAGGTCAAGAAAAAACTTAAAGGACAGAGTGTCTCCTTAGCTGCTTTTGAAACTAGTTTAATTGGACAGAATGGCTCAGTATACTCAATTCTGGTTCAGGACAAAATTCTTCGTGATGATACCGGCAAGATAACCGGGATCCGTTCGACCATTCAAGATATCTCAGAGCGTAAGAATGCTGACTGTAGGATTAGAAGAATTGGTGAACATTATCAGGCTTTAATTGAAAATGCACCTGATGGAATTGTGTTGTTAGACCCTCAGGGTAATTTTAAATTTGTCAGTCGTTCTGCAAGGAAAATACTTGGATATGAAATGACGGATAAAATGAAACAGTCTCCAAGTGAAATGACACACCCGGATGACTTGCATTTGGTACTATCTGCTTTTGAACAAATATTTAAAAATCCAACATGGATTCCAACCATCCAATATCGTTTTTATGATAAGAGCGGGAATTGCAAGTGGGTTGAGAGTACATTTACAAATTTACTCGACAATCCAAGTGTTGAATCTATCGTTATGAATTTTAAGGATGTTACACAGAAAAAGTATGCTGAAGAAGCTCTTCGTGAAAGTGAGGAACGGTATAAATCAATCTCGGATAATTCCAATAGTGCTATTTTTATTATAAATGAATCTTGCAAGGTTGAATGGGTAAATCAAAATGCCTTGGTTTTTAGTGGTTATTCAATGCGGCAGATTTTGGAAGCAAAATCATTTACAGACTTTGTTGCTCCGGAATCGGTTGAGTTGGCGTCTTTAAACTTTGCAAAATTGATTTCTGGGGAAGAATACGTTCATCAGTATCAAATGTATATGATTCATAGTAATGGTGAGAAGCGATTGTGTGATAAATACACAACACATTACATCGACAGATATGGGAAGCTCAAGGTCATTGTAATAATGACAGATATAACCGAACAGAAAAAAAATGAGAATACACTTAAGCAGAGTCGGGAATTGTTGAATAAGTTGCTGTATGCAAGCACCGACTTTATTGATTCAAGATCTAAAGATATTGATTATGGAAAGATGACTGATATTCTTCTCGAAATTTCCGGGGCTAAATATGCTGTTTTTAATCTGCTTGATGTAGAAACGAATGAATATACTACACTTGCCATTTCAGGCTTGAGTAATGCTCTTTCAAAAATAAAATCTATTTTCGGTTACGAACTAATTAATAAGAGATGGGCTGCTGACCCGATAAAGGAAGCGAAAGTCAGCAAAAGCAACATAACAAAATTTGATACAGTTCGTGAATTGGCACAAACAGCTCTTTCCAGAACTGTGATAGCACTGGTTGAGAAGACTTTCAATGTTGAACAAACATATGTTGTGAAAATTGAAAAAAACAATAGAATAATTGGAGAATTTGTCTTGCTCTATACGAAAGGGGAAACACTTCAAAATGTTGAAATTGTAGAGCTTTTTGCTAACCAGTCTGGCCTGTATCTGGATAGGGAAAGTACCAATAAGTCCTTACGTGACAGTGAAGAAAAATACCGTTACTTATTTGCCAACAATCCACAGCCTATGTATATTTTTGATATGGAAACACTGGCTTTTGTCGAAGTAAACGAGGCGGCTATTCAACATTATGGCTATTCTAAAGAAGAATTTCTTCAAATGAATGCTAAAGATATTCGTCCCAAAGAAGATATTCCAATGTTTCTGAAAGATATTCAGTCTGAAAGAAGATCTTTTAAACCCGTGGGAGAATGGAGACATGTTAAGAAGAATGGAGTAATTATCTCTGTGGAAATTTCAACAGTTTCTGTTAAATCAAATGGAAGAAATGTCTGTCATGTAATGGTTCACGACATAACCGAACGAAAACGAGCCGAAGAGGCGCTTCGAATTAGTGAAGAAAAATTTCGGTCCATTACAGAGCAAATATCTGATTATATTTCTATTAGCGATACGGATGGAGTTATTCAGTATGCATCACCGGCCGCAAAATCAATGTTTCAATATGAGCCCAATGAGTTGATTGGTCAGAATTTTATGAATTACATTGATGATGAATCATTATCACTTGCTTTTGCCGCCTTTAAAGCCGGAATCAATCAACGAATCAAAGCTATTAATCTGGAATTGAAATTGAAAAGAAAAGATGGTTCTACTTTTTTTGCAGAGGTGAATGGCAGCACGGTTATTTATGGAAGTGAAAATCGAATTTTAGTCATTATTCACGATATTACCGAACGCAAAAAATTTGTTGGGGCTTTGCAAGAAAGCGAAGATAAATATCGTACAATGATTGAAAACTCCAATGATTTAATTTGGGCATTGGATCACGAAGGAAATTTTACCTTTATGAATAGAAAAGGTCTGGATACTACCGGACTGGCATATGAAGATTGGATAGGAAAATCTTTTGTCCCACTCGTTTTTCCAGAAGACATAACTAGGTTAATGGATATATTGAATAGGTCGCTGGCAGGTGAAAACTGTAATTTTGAGTTTAGATTTAAGAAATTAGATGGAGCAATATTGTTGATTTCGGTTAATACATCTCCCGTTTTTACCAATGGTGAAATCGTTGGAGTGGTAAGTTTTGGCAGGGACATTACAGAGGAAAAACTGGCCTTGCAAGCTTTGAGTGAGAGTGAGGAACTTTACCGAAATTTAGTCCAACGGATTCCCGATGGGGTATACAAAAGTACCCGTGCAGGTAAATTTGTAGATGTCAATCCGGCAATGATCAAAATGTTGGGTTATGAGAGCAAAGAAGATCTGTTGAAATTAGACATAAAATCCCAACTATATTTTGATGAAGCTGACAGAGATAGCCTTGTATTGAAGGAGATGTATGAAGAAACGGGCATTTATAGATTAAAGAAACAAGATGGGACTGAAATATGGGTAGAAGACCATGGCTGGTATAACATGGATGAAAATGGGAATATTCTTTTTCATGAAGGTATCTTGCGTGATATTACGGAGCGAAAACTAGCCGAACTTCAATTAGAAGAAAAGATGGAGGAATTATTGCGATTTCATAAAATGACTGTTGATAGAGAGTTGATGATGATTGAGTTAAAAAAAGAGATTAATGAAATGTTGATTCGTTCCGGTAAGCCGGAAAAATATAAAATTGTATAATGAAAGAAATAAGTGTTCTGATTTCCGAATTGATTTTACAGACTCAAGGAATTGATTTATCTAAATACGATTCGAATTTTCTGAATAAATCGATTCAAAAAAGAATGGTTGAAACTCGGTGTCAATCAACAGGTTCTTATCTTGATTTCATCCAATATAATTCTGCTGAGAATGAATTGTTTGTCAATTCTCTGTGTGTAAGCTATAGTGAATTCTTTCGAAATCCACTAACGTTTTCTGTGTTGGAGAGAGTTATTCTTCCTGCTATTATGATGAATAAAATTAATTCAAAAAGAAAAGAGATTCGAATCTGGTCGGCAGCTTGTGCAGCCGGTCAAGAAACCTATAGTCTGGCTATACTGCTGAAAGAATTTTCGATTTCCGTAGGTAAGAAAATTAATTTCCGTATTTTTGCTACAGACCAGTCTGATCAGCAGATAAATGAAGCTCAACATGGCGTATACAGTGATTGTGCACTCAACAATGTTACATTAAAACGGCTTAATCAGTGGTTTGTTAAGCAAGATCACACTTATCAGATTAAACAAGAGCTAAAGGAAAACATTGATTTTTCTGTTTTTGATCTATTTTGTGAGGAACATAGTTCTCCACCTTCAAGTATTTTTGGTGATTTTGACTTAGTTATGTGTGCCAATCTTCTTTTTTATTATCACCCCGATTTTAGAATAAAAATTTTAAATAAGACAAGTCAATGTCTCTCTAAAACGGGTTTTTTAATAACCAGTGAGACAGAAAGAGACATTCTTAATCATTATGGTTTCAATGAAGTTTATCCACAATCGGCAATATTTGGAAAATGAAATAAGTTTGCTGGCTAATTTGCTGGTTACCGGTTTTCAGTATTGCTTTTAATTTATTAGATAGAAAATAAAAAATAATATGAAATTGAGAGATTTTAGAATAGGGACACAATTCATTCTCTGCTTTACATTTATGTTTATGTTTGTGATTATTCTGGGTGTAGTTTCGTACGATCAGACTAATCGGATTCATGAACAAATGGAACTTATGTATAATCATCCGGTTAAGGTGAGAAGAGCCTTAAGCAGCCTTAGAGTTGATGTTTTAAATATGAGGGTTGGGCTGAGAGATTTAATGTTAGTGAACACGGAAAAGGAGAGGCATGATATCGCTTTGCAAACTGAAATCTCAAATGTGGATGCAAATCAACAGTTTGATATATTGAATAGCCTATATCTTGGTTCACACGCTGATATTGAAGGAGCCAGAGAGGCATTTATAAGTTGGAATTTGTTGAGAGAAACGAGTGTTAGGGAAATTTATTCCGGAGAAAGAAACAAGGTTGAAAAGGATATTCTTCCTACTGGTAAAGTAGGTCATTCACGGCTGGTATTGCTTGATAAAATAAAGAAGATGGATGATTTCTCGGCCCAAAAACTAGAAACAATCTATAATAATTCGGCAGAATTAAAAGCATCGCTAAATAATCAGTTATTCTTTCTGTTAATGGTTATTTTGTTGCTAATGATAGTGGTGACTTATTTGTTAGTGAAAAATATTCGTAGACCTATAAGGCAATTGATGAATGCTGTTAAAATGTTTCAGGATGGTGATATGAATGTTCGTTGTGCTGTTGAAGCAAAGAATGAATTTGGAGAACTGTCAGAATCGTTCAACTCTATGGTCGAAAGGATTCAGATAGCGAAGGAGCTTGAGCAAAAAGCAGCTGAACTTTCTCAGATAATGTTGCTTGAAGAAGATCCGCGTAAATTTTTTACAACGCTATTGCCCACACTTGCAGCTCAAACAAATTCTCAAATGGGTGCGGTGTATTTGTTGTCGCACGATAAGAAGCGGTTTGAGCATTATGAATCATTCGGAATGTCCAGAAGTTCTAAGTTGGATTTTAATATTGATGATTTGGAAGGCGAGTTTGGATCAGTACTCGTAAAGCGCAAAATTCAGACAATAAAACGAATTCCTAAAGATACCCGATTCTTATTCCATACGGTAAGTGGAAAACTTGTTCCACGTGAGATTATTACCATTCCGATTATATCGGGTAAAGAAATTATTGCAATTATCTCACTTGCAAGTGTTCGTACTTATTTAAAACAATCTACTTTGCTGATAGATACGGTATTTGACACCTTGACGGCTCGAATTGAGGGGGTGTTATCCTATCAACGAATTCAGGATTTTTCTAAGACACTCGAATTCCAGAACAGAGAACTTGAAGCCCAGAAGGTAGAAATGGAGGCTCAATCAAACGAGCTTACTGAACAAAACCGCGAGTTAGAGATGCAAAAAATGCAATTGAGCGAAGCAAGCCGGCTTAAAACTAATTTCTTATCGAATATGAGCCATGAGCTTCGCACGCCACTCAATTCGGTTATTGCGCTTTCAGGTGTGCTTAGTCGCCGTCTTATCAATAAAATTCCGTTCGATGAATTTAGCTATTTAGAGGTGATAGAGAGAAATGGGAAGCATTTACTATCTCTTATCAACGATATCCTTGATATTTCGCGCATTGAATCAGGCCGGGAAGAGATTGAAATATCGAGATTTGCAATTTCGGATCTTATTTCGGATGTTGTAACAATGATCAAACCCCAAGCCCAGCAGAAAGGCATTGAGCTAGTACAAAAAGCGAGTGAAGATAGTATATTGATTAATACAGATGTTGATAAATGTCGTCATATCCTTCAAAATTTAGTAGGAAATGCTGTGAAATTTACCGAAAAAGGGAGTGTGACAGTTGGAGCAGTTCAATATTCAGATAGGCTCGAAATTTTTGTTGTTGATACTGGAATCGGGATTTCAGAAACTAATATTGAACATATTTTCGATGAATTCCGACAAGCTGATGGGGGGACATCCCGCAAGTTTGGAGGTACAGGGTTGGGATTGGCAATTGCCAAGAAATATGCCAATTTATTGGGAGGCGATGTAACAGTTAAGAGTGTTTTAGGAGGCGGATCGACTTTTACTCTTTCGTTACCTCTAAATTATGCCGGAAGTAATCTGACTGGTGAGGCTCTACGCTTTGAGTCGAGGTTTAAACTGATATCCTCAAAAGGGCCTCAAAAAACGAACGTAAGAAAAACTATTCTATTAGTTGAAGATAGCGAACCAGCTATAATTCAAATAAAGGATTTTTTGGAAGAAAGTGGCTATAATATACTTACAGCAAGAGGTGGAAATGAAGCACTCGCGATAATATCTCAAACTGTGCCTGATGCAATGATCCTGGATTTAATGATGCCTGAAGTTGATGGTTTTGAGGTACTCCGAACTCTTCGTGAAGCAGAATCGACAGTTAATGTGCCAGTGCTTATCCTTACTGCGAAACACATAACAAAAGATGACCTTAAGTTTTTGAAAAGGAATAATATCCGTCAGCTTATTCAGAAAGGAGATGTTAATCGCGAAGAACTGCTTAATTCGGTGGCAAGCATGCTTATTGATGAAACCGCTGATGAAGAAAAGCCTGAAAAGGGCATATTATCTAAACAATTAATTGAGGGGAAAGCCAAAGTGTTGATCGTGGAAGATAATCCGGATAACATGACTACTGTCAAAGCGATTATAGGTGATAATTTTGAGGTGCTTGAAGCAATTGATGGAGCGCAAGCCATAACAATGGCTGCCAAGCATACGCCGAACTTGATTCTTATGGATATAGAATTGCCGGGAGTAGATGGTATTGAGGCTTATAGAACAATTCGTAAGAATGAAAAATTATCGCACATTCCAATCATTGCGCTGACAGCAAGTGCAATGACTTCGGACAGAGAAGTAATTCTTGCATACGGTTTTGATGGTTATCTGGCTAAGCCAATAGATGAAAAAGTATTTGCTAATACGATAAATGAAGTCCTTTATGGAAAGTGATAAAATAAAGATACTTGCAATTGATGATAATCTGGATAATTTAATCACTATCCAAGCGCTCATTTATGAGTCCTTCCCCAATGCAGTTGTAATTAAGAGTTTAAATGGGAAAGATGGATTGCAGGTTGCGGCACAAGAAGATCCGGATGTGATACTTCTTGACATTGTTATGCCGTATATGGATGGTTTTGAAGTTTGTCGGAGGCTTAAAGGTGATAAAAACTTATGCGATATTCCGGTGGTTTTTGTGACAGCGTTAAAAGGAGATAAGGAAAGTCGGATTCGAGGCCTTGAGGTTGGTGGGGAGGCTTTTCTTGCAAAACCTATTGATGAAAGTGAACTTGTAGCTCAAATAAGAGCTATGATGAAGATTAAGATCGCTAATATTCAAAAACGGGACGAAAATATGCGCCTGACTGCACTGGTGGAAGAGCGTACATTGGAGTTGAATAAAACACATACAGCAACTCTTAACCTCCTTGAGGATCTGAAAAATGAGATTGAAGCCAGAAAAAAGATTGAAGAAGCATTACGGGCTAGCGAAGAGCTTTATCGCTCAGTAATTAATGCTTCTCCTGATAATATCACGGTTACAGATTTGAATTTGAATATTTTAATGATCTCTCCGAAAGGTTTAGAAGTGTTTGGGTATGCAAATGATTCTGCTGTAATTGGTAGAAGTATCAATGATTTCTTAGCTCCTGAAGATTATAAACGTGCGGGGAAGAATATCAATGCTATGTTTCAGGGTGTTTTTAACGGACCTGAGGAATATCAGATTCTTAGAGCCGATGGAACAAGGATTGATACGGAGATAAATGCTGAATTTGTTCGGGGAGTTGATGGAAAGCCGAATAGTTTGGTGTTTGCTATTCGCGATAATACAGAGCGTAAAATTGCCCGGGAAGCTCTTCGTGAAAGCGAAGAGAAATTTAGGGTAATGACAAACCTATTGCCACAGATTGTTTTCGAAATAGATCGGAATGGGGTTATTACTTATGTTAATGAGCAGGCGTATGCGATTCTGAGATATTCGGATGAAACATTGATAGGAGTCAACTCGCTTGAATTTCATATCCCGGAAGAAAAGGAGAGGATTAAAAAATTGTACCAACGTGTTTTGAATGGACAAGCTGTCGAAAACAATGAGTTCCAAATGCTGTGTAAAGATGGTACTACTTTTTCAGCATTAATTTATTCCAACCCAATAAAGAAAGACGATCAGGTAATTGGTATCAGAGGAATTATAGTAGATATCACACAACAAAAGTTAGACAAAGAGAAGCTTCGTGAAAGTGAAGAGAAATTCCGTGAGATGACAAACCTGTTGCCTCAAATTGTGTTCGAAACAGATACGCTTGGAAACCTTACTTATGTGAATAAACAAGCCTATAAAATTTGTGGGTATGAGGAAGAGGAAGAAAGTCGATTAATGGGTATGAATGCGCTTAATTTCTTCAAAGTTTCTGACTATAAATCTTCTGTTGAGGGCATTCAAAGTCGACTTATGGGTAAAATTCCTGAAAACAATATTTATACCCTGTTAAGGAAGGATGGATCTACTTTTCCTGCATTGGTATATTCAAATCCCATTATTAAGGCTAACAAACCTGTTGGTCTGAGAGGGATTATTGTTGATATCACGGAACAAAAGCAGATTGAAAAGAAACTCAATTATGTTACCCGTTTGTATGCATTTTTGAGTCAGATAAATCAAGAAATTATCCGGTCTAAGAATGTTGATGAATTGTTTGATTTGATTTGTAAGTTAGCTATACAATTTGGAGAATTCCGTATGTGTTGGATTGGTGTTTATAACGAAACAACAGGAAAACTTGATCCGGTTGCATCAGCAGGGTACGATGAAGGTTATTTGAATCAATTAAATATTTATCCTGATGGTGCTACCGGCATTGGGCCTACTGGTAGAGCATTCAGCGAAGGAAAAATGATGTTCTGTAATGATATCTCTGCAGATAAGATCATGAATCCGTGGAAAGAAGAGGCTTTAAAGCGGGGTTATCGATCCTCCTTTTCGGCTCCTATATTTCGCAAGGGAAAACCTTATGGTACATTAACTCTTTATGCTAGTGAAATTAACTTCTTTGATGAAACGGAACGCAAGCTTTTATTCGAAATAAGGGAAGATATTTCTTATGCTCTTGATGTAATTGACTCAGAACGAGAACAACGGTTGGCGGAAGAAGCTTTAAAGCAAAGTAGAAACGAGCTGAAGACTATCTATGATCATGCTCCGGTAATGATGTGTGTGATTGATGATAAAAGGCGTATTCAGTTTGCAAACCAAGCATTTTCAGCTTTGACCGGGCTCGCAGAATCTGAATTAATTGATGGAGCTGTTGGAGGAGTAATTGGTTGTGTTAACTCTTTTGAGGATTCCCGTGGTTGTGGTTTTGGTGAAAGGTGTACTAATTGTAGCCTTCGACTTGCGATTGATGATACATTTAAAACTGGAATTGGACATCAAAATATTGAATATCAATCATTCTTTGAACATAACGAGTCCAGGTACGATGTTTCATTGCTGGGTTCAACAGCGATTATAAATAATAACCAGCATAAGAGCTTGCTTTTATGTCTGCACGATATTACTGACCGGAAGCAAGCAGAGGATGCATTGCAAAAAAGTGAAATGTTGTTGAGAACCTTTATTGAAAACACGCCATTCGAAATTTGGGCCAGGGATATTAATAATGTGGGCATTCTTGAAAACAAAAAATTTGTTGATCACTACGGCTAAATTATCGGCAATACGCCACAATCAGATTCCTCTATCGAGGATTCTGTGGTTGAAATCTGGGAAAAAAATAACGAACGAGCATTTGCAGGGGAAATAATTGATGAAGAACGTGTGTTCCTGTTTGATAATGAAGAACGCATTTACCAGCAAATAATCTTCCCAATTCATATTAGCTCAAAACTGATTGGTA
>Ga0318568_10000368_pt1 | contig 17721 bp, 15 predicted proteins | sample GRESIP088b5f21_FD_203690 | JGI IMG/M metagenome (GOLD analysis project Ga0318568, IMG submission 203690) | Tropical soil microbial communities from Luquillo Experimental Forest, Puerto Rico - GRE.SIPMG.088b5f21 | ecosystem: Environmental > Terrestrial > Soil > Tropical forest > Bulk soil...
ATTTATAACGACATTCTGCATCAGGAAAATTTTCAAATTTTCAAATTTTCAAATTCTCAAATTATTCCATGGCCGTAAACATCGAAGCGTACGACAACATAAACGGGGAACTACAATCTAAGAACGTGCAACTGGTAGCTGTTTCCAAAACAAAACCAGTTGAAGACATCAAGACTTTGTACGATGCCGGACAAAGAGATTTTGGCGAGAATTATGTGCAGGAAATTACAGAAAAACAACCGGCATTACCGGCGGATATTCATTGGCATTTCATCGGTCATTTACAAAGCAATAAAGTAAAATACATTGCGCCGTTTGTTTACCTCATTCACGGAGTTGATAGTTTAAAGTTGTTGCAGGAAATCAATAAGCAAGCCGCAAAGAACAATCGCATCATTGATTGCCTGTTGCAGATTTATATTGCACAGGAAGAATCAAAATTTGGGCTGGATGAAAATGAATTGCAGGAAATAATTGCGAATTTATCTACCCTGACAAACGTGCGAGTTACGGGTCTAATGGGAATGGCGTCTTTTTCTGATGATCTTTCAAAAGTCAGGAACGAGTTGCACAACCTCAAAACGATCTTCGATAAATTAAAGTCGCAAAACCTGCCTGCCAATTGCCAACCCTCCATTCTTTCGATGGGCATGAGTGGCGACTACCAAATTGCCATCGAAGAAGGCAGCACCATGGTAAGAATCGGAAGTTTGCTGTTCGGCGCGAGGAAGTGAGCACACAGATGACGCTGATTAGACGGATTTACACGGATTTTTGGAAGCCGAATAGGTGAATAACTGAGCATTTGATTATACCTTCAGTTATTCGGTTTATTCAATACACTCAGTTATGAAAAAATCCGTGTAAATCCGTCTAATCCGTGTCATCCGTGTGCCATTTGCAATTTCCAATTCAAAAATCAGCGTAAATCAGTCCAATCAGCGTCATCTGCGTTCCGTTGCTAACATTTTCTTAAATTCGCAGGCCCAAAAGGCATTTTTTACATATGAGCGAGATTAAGAAAGAAGAAGAAAAATCACTCAATTTTCTTGAGGAAATTGTGGAAGAGGATCTAAAGAACGGTCGTTACAAAAGCATTTTAACACGTTTTCCTCCGGAACCCAATGGTTACCTGCACATTGGCCATGCCAAAAGTATCTGCCTGAACTTCGGTCTGGCGCAGAAATACGGCGGCAAAACCAATCTTCGTTTCGATGATACCAACCCGGTTACAGAAGATACCGAATATGTTGACAGCATAAAAGATGACGTTCGCTGGCTGGGCTTCGAATGGGCCAACGAGTTGTATGCGTCAGATTACTTCGAACAGCTTTACAATTTTGCCACGGAGCTGATCAAAAAAGGTTTGGCTTATGTGGATGACAGTTCTGCTGAAGAAATAGCCAAACAAAAAGGTACGCCAACAGAACCGGGCGTTGCCAATCAATACCGCTCAAGAAGTGCTGAAGAAAACCTTCAACTTTTTGCTGATATGCGTGCCGGCAAGTACAAAGACGGCGAGAAAGTTTTGCGTGCCAAAATAGACCTGGCTTCGCCAAACATGCACATGCGCGACCCGATCATGTATCGTATCAAGCATGCGCATCACCACCGCACCGGCGACAAATGGTGCATTTACCCGATGTACGATTTTGCGCACGGCCAAAGCGACAGCATTGAAAACATTACGCATTCCGTTTGTACGCTGGAGTTCATCCCGCACCGTCCGTTGTACGACTGGTTCATTGAAAACCTGGCCATTTTCCCGTCCCACCAATATGAGTTTTCCCGCCTGAACCTTACCTACACGGTAATGAGTAAGCGCAAACTGAAACAACTGGTGGAAGAAAAGCATGTTACCGGCTGGGATGACCCAAGAATGTCAACCATCAGTGGATTCCGCCGCCGTGGTTACACGCCGCAAAGCATCCGCACATTTGCAGAGAAAATAGGCGTTGCAAAACGTGAAAACCTGATCGATGTGTCATTGCTGGAATTCTGCATCCGTGAAGATTTGAATAAAACAGCACAACGCAGAATGGTAGTATTCGATCCATTAAAAGTGATCATTACCAACTTCGAGGAAGGTAAAACTGAAATGCTGAAAGGCGAAGACAATCCTGAAGATCCAAATACAACTTACCGCGACATTCCTTTTTCACGTGAGTTGTATATCGAAAGAGAAGACTTCATGGAAGTGGCTCCTAAAAAATATTTCCGCCTGGCACCGGGACAAATGGTTCGCCTGAAAAGTGCGTACATCATAAAATGCGATGATTTTGTAAAAGATGCTGATGGCAATATTACAGAACTGCATTGCACCTACATTCCTGAAAGCAAAAGCGGCAGCGATACAAGTGGCATCAACGTAAAAGGTACTTTGCATTGGGTGAGTGCACCTCATGCTGTTCACGCGGAAGTTCGTTTGTACGACAGGCTTTTCAGAGTGGAAGATCCGTCCAGCGAAGAGGGAGATTTCAAAGATTACATCAACCCGAATTCACTGGAAGTGGTGGAAACAGTTTATGCTGAGCCTGCACTCGCACACTCTAAATTTGAAGATCGCTACCAGTTTTTGAGAAAAGGTTATTTCTGTCTTGATAAAGATACATCTGAGGAAAAACTGATCTTCAACAGAACGGTAACCTTGAAGGATACCTGGGCAAAAGAAGTGAAGAAAGGATAGCCTCACTTTAACGCCTAATGCCAAACGCCTAATGCCAAACGCCTAATGCTTAACGCGGAGTTCCTGCGTTAAGCGTTAGGCGTTCTGCATTTAGCACCAATTATTGAAGAACCCGCCAAACTTTTACCTCTTTCTCTTGTTATAACTATCTGTTAGCTAATTAGCAAAACCCTAACACGCTAACGGAAAAAATTCATTATCTTCAGATGAACTCCTACCCTTTAGTGCCGCACCTTTTTACATTTCAGAACAAAAGAAAAACATATGAAAAAACTCCTTTTTGCCGTATTCCTGTTTTTTTCTGCCACTGCCGTATTTGCGCAGGCAACCGTTACGGAGCAATTTCAAAAAATTAGCACAATGGAGCAGGCTCAAAAGTTTATTGATGCCAATGCACCGCTTAAGCCGATTATATTTAATGTTGTGGCAGGTAAGGACACTACGATGATCGCAAAGCGATTGTTGCGCCAAACAAAAGGTAATGTCTTTAACGTTGGTTATACTACCTACAAAGTGCTCGAGTCAAACGAGTCCGTTAAATACCGCGCCAGCTACATTTTTCTTGATGGTGGCAGTCTCAGTCCTGCAGAAGTGGACAGCATGAAAAAGATCATCACAAAAAAGATCGATGCCGGGCAATCGTTCGACGCATTATCTGATCAATATACGATGGATGGCAACACTACTCACGGCGACACGGGCTGGTTCTTTGGCGAAGAAATGATGCCGAAAGAGTTCCAGGAAGCAGTTGCCAAACATAAGACAGGTGAAGTATTTTATGTTGACGTTCCAGACAAACAATGGCACTACATTGTAAAGAAAACGTACGATGATGATCTTAAAAAAGAAATGACCATTCTTAGAGCAAACGGCAGGTAAGAAGCTCAACATTCTGCGATAAAAAATATCCCGCTTTGATATAGCGGGATATTATTTGGGCAAAACTCACAACTCACAACTCATAACTCAAAACTCATCACTCATAACTCATAACTCATAACCCACTACCCTATTTACTGTATTCAATTTTTACATGAGCGCCGGTTAGTTGACCGAGGAAATAAGGATTATGTTCGTTAATAGTCATATCGACCGGAAATCTTTTATTGTCGTATTGTAGCGGTCCGTAAATCACATTATTTATGCTGTAATTCAACTCAATGAATTGCCATACTTTATTCAATAAATGAGGGTTGAAACTATTATCATAGTTCATTGTGTTCCCATTTAAATTCCCCCTTTCGTCGTACACAAAATCCTGCGTCATAAGATTGTGCCCCCATCTGTCTACCATAGTCATTTTTATTACTCTGTCAAAATCATCGTACTCATATGCACTTGAATACGCGGCAGCAACATTTGGTTTTCCGTCTACCATACTGCCAAAAATATACGCAGAATCCCGGACGATCCTATCCTTTTTATCATAATAATAATGTCGCCAACCCTCAAAACCAGTTCCATTACTGTAAAAGCCAATAACATCACTTAGCCTGCGCTTATTGTCATACCAAAAAGCGGCGTTCGGATTACCGGTTCCTACAAACTGCGGCGGTTTTACTATTGAAACCGGATCGCCGAATTTATTATAATTTACGGTACCCATCAACGTTAGCGTATCTGTAAACATGTCGCCATAATACTGGAGAATTTTAATGTTGGCCAAATCCGGTGGAATTCGTTTCAGATCAATTTCATTCTTTTTACAGCTAACGAAAAACGTCAGGAATAGTGCAGCAAATGTTGCTGAAAACAAGGAACTCTTTTTCATAATAGAGGTGTTTAAAAATGTGTTTAGGCTGAAAGGTGGCCTTTGGAGGGAAGCTGTATTCAGGACATTGAAGGTTGGTGCGGAGTAGCATAAAACTATACTATCCATTTGAAAAACGCAAGCTAATCACGCCGATTTTTATCGGTATTAATATGGACTGCAAAGGTAAAAATCGTAGACTAGCCGATACTTTCAATTCTCGTTTTCGGCAATGAACCTGGATAGTTCTTCTGAATGTAAGTGATCATGTTTTCACGAATGTAGCAGCGAAGATCGAAGGCCTGTCCTGAACTTTCAGCACTCATCAGCGCTCTTATTTCCATGACTTTTTCGGTTATGTTTGTCACCTGCACAACACCTACTTTTTTGTCCCACAGAGGTGACAGCTCCAAAAGTCGCATGTATTCTTTTCGCAGAGGTTCGATGGGCATTGTATAGTCCACATAAAAATAAACATAGCCGAGAAGATCAGACGTGTTGCGGGTCCAGTTTTGAAAGGGCTTTTCTATAAAATAATTGATGGGCAAAACAAGTCGCCGCTTGTCCCACAGATTCATTACCACATAAGTAAGCGTGATCTCTTCCACTCGCCCCCATTCGTTTTCCACGATCAACACATCATCTATACGTATGGGCTGCGTGAAGGCAATTTGAAATCCGGCTAAGATATTAGCGAGTGATTTTTGCGCAGCAAAACCAATAATGATACCGCCAACACCAACGCCAGTAAGCAATCCGGCTCCGATCTTTTTTAATCCTTCAAAACTCAGCAGTACCGCACAAATGGTTACGATAACAATGATGCCTACAATAAGTCTCCATATAAATTGAACCTGCGTGCGGATCTTTCGCTCACGAAGATTGTCTGCTTTTGAAATGTCGTAGGAATGATAAATGTAGTCCCGCAAAACATTAACCAAACCTATGAGCACTGCGGCGAATGTAATGGTCAAAAAAATACTCACTGTTTTGTCCAGCTCGCTTGCAAAAGCCGGTTTGACCCGCATAAATGGCAACACGAAATTAAATACCAGTGTGGGAAGAAAATAATTAACCGGCACGCCAATATTGCTCAGAATGGATTTTGGCAAAGAATAATCTTTCCCCGGTTTCACAGCAGTATGTCGCAGCGAAACTGACAGTATGAGTTTAATAATGAAACCCAATACAATAGATGCACTTACCAACAACAAGTTCCACATCCAGTCAGGTAATTTTGCAAATATGCTCTGCAAGTCCTCCATCGGCGATTGTTTGTAGAAAATATTACAAACCATGTACCGGGAATGACTGAATAACTGAGTGGTTGAAAGGCAGAGTGAATAATTGAATACAAACCTTCAGTTATTCAGTTACTCAGTTATTCTTATCATATTGAATAACGAACCTGCTCAAATCCGGCGCATGCTTTTTCTGGCGGTGCAATTCGTAGTTATAGATAATGTTTCCTACTTCTTCGAAAAACGGGTAACCGATAGTGTCGTAGTCGTATTTGTCGTCGTTTAAAATACCATCGCTATTTGTGTAAATGGTTGCGGTGAGCATAAATTCAACACCGTTTACGAAGTTGACAATGTAGGCAGCGTCTGTGAGAAATCCGTAGCTCCACCCTGCTTTGTTAAACACTCTTATATAAGGTGGTATTTTTTGTTTGCCGGCTTTGAAGAAAAAGAATTTGGTATAACTGTCGAAGTATTCTGTGGTATCGTATTTCGGGAATGTTGTTTCGGACGGATATTGCGACATGCATTTATATAAAAAACGATAATCATCTTCAGAAAGATCAAATCGTTTAGAACTACTTACCGATGATGGGAACAGCATGGCCTGCAACATTTGCTGCATATCTGTTAATGCAAATTTGTTGTGCGTTGTGAATTCCATTGGCTGCATGATCAGGCTGTCATTTTTATCTAAGTGACCATTGCCGATTTTGATCTGTTTTGAAAAATCAAATTTAAAATTGCTGTAAGCTGCGGGTTGTGTGTAAAGCAAATGATCGCCATTAATAAATCGCACCTGGCTCGTGTGGCGGTTTTCATCGTCATTCATCGGAGCAAATGAGCGGGTTATAATGGTGTTCTTGTAGCCTTTCTGTTGCAACGATTCATTTATGTATTGCTGGCCATCGAACTCGTACAACCGGTTGTAAGCATCGTTATCACTAATCAAAAATATCTTGCGAACATATTGTGCAACGGACGGCAATTTGTTTTCACTTGTTGAATCGATCCATGCATTTGTTTGCTTGCTGTAGGAGCTATCAAGCAACATGGTTGTGTATTTATCAACCATTGGTGCGTGCAGCTTGTGAAGCTTTTCTAAAGCCAATAAAGCGATCGGTAGTTTAACTGTTGATGCTGGATTGAAATATTGTTCTTTATCTACGTGTAAATAATAATTGGTAAAGGTGGGTTTGTTGTGTTTACTTCTGTCAATTTTTGTATAGATGAGCTGGTAGCGGAAGCTATCAGGTTTATCGAGGATATTTAATAAGAGCGGAGACCCTTTTTCTATTAATAGTTTTTGGAGGAAATCGTCCGCATTTGATTGTGCGTGCAGATTTAGAGAAGTAGCAAGAACTATAAAATAAAAAAGTATGTGCTTCATTACATCATCATTTAAACAGCAAAGAAAGTAAGGCAGAATACGAACTTTAATATAATAAAAAAATCCCCCGAAACCCGGGGGATCTATATAGAAATCGATTCTTTGTGTAATTAAGCTACAGCTTTGTTTACCAGCGCAGCTGCTTCGCTCAACAAGATAGCACTTTGTACTTTAAGGCCGCTCTCGTCGATCAGCTTTTTAGCTTCTTCAGCGTTTGTACCTTGTAAACGAACGATGATAGGAACGGTAATGTTGCCCATTGTTCTGTAAGCATCGATAACGCCTTGTGCAACACGGTCGCAACGAACGATACCACCGAAGATGTTGATAAGGATCGCTTTTACTTTAGGATCTTTCAAAATGATGCGGAAACCTGCTTCCACAGTTTGAGCATTTGCAGTACCACCTACGTCAAGGAAGTTTGCAGGCTCACCACCGCTCAATTTGATCATATCCATAGTCGCCATCGCAAGACCGGCACCATTTACCATACAACCTACGTTACCATCCAATTTTACGAAGTTCAAGTTGAATTTGCCTGCTTCTACTTCTGTAGGATCTTCTTCGCTGATGTCACGCATTGCAGCCAGGTCAGGATGACGGGTCAAAGCGTTATCATCAAGGTTCATTTTACAGTCAACTGCTATGATTTTTTCATCGCTTGTTTTGAACAAAGGATTAATCTCAAGCATGCCGCAATCCAAACCTACGTATGCGTTGTAAAGATTGGTTACAAATTTCACGCAGTTTTTAAAAGCTTCGCCGCTCAAATTGAGGTTGAAAGCGATTTTGCGAGCCTGGAACGCTTGTAAACCGCCACCCGGATGAACCCACTCTTTAAAAATTTTGTCAGGAGTATTGTGTGCAACTTCTTCAATGTCCATACCACCTTCGGTACTGTACATGATTACGTTTTGTCCTTTTGCACGATCCAACAGGATACTCAGGTAAAACTCTTTTACCGGATTTGGACCTTCATAATATACGTCTTGCGCTACCAATACTTTATTAACCAATTTACCGGCTTCGCCAGTTTGAATGGTTACCAAAGTGCCACCCAAAATATTTTGAGCGATCTCCTTAATAGCCTCTGCATTCTTGCCAACCGCTACACCACGTTGCTCTGATCCACGAATTTTTCCTTTACCACGGCCACCCGCATGGATCTGTGCTTTTACAACTGCAAAAGGACCACCATACTGAGTTTTGATTTGTTTGTAAGCTTCTTCTGCTTCGCCGGGAGTGTCGCAGGCAATACCTTCCTGAACCGGCACATTATATTTCTTTAGTAATTCTTTGGCTTGATACTCATGAAGATTCATATCAGAATATTTGAGTGCGAATTTAGGGTAAAATGATTAAACAGGAATTAGGAATTAGAAATTAGGATTTAGAAAGTAAAAATGTGTGAAGGGCGGATTGTAAAAGAACCGTAAACAGTGGCTTTGAATTAATATTAAGATAATATCGAATAGTATCACAGAATAAAAAAGGAGCACCGTTTCAAAACTATCGGTTCTCCTTACAATCTCATATTTCTAAGCTATAGAAGCATTCTAAATTTTCAACTTCAATTTTCAACTCCCACCCTACTTCATTTTCGGCAACACGCTCCAATAAATCAACACCACTCTTCTGCGCTCGTCGATGGCTTTGTAATCGGTAATTTTTCCTGCGGGTAATTGCTCTCCCTTTCCAATTGAGATGAACGAGTTGGAAAGATTGGTGATCGGATAATTGCTGCGTTGTAATCTGTATTGGTCACGTAGAATACTTGTAATTGAATTTGCCCTTTTATTGGACATTTCAACGTTCAATTGAACACGGCTTGGGGATGATTCGGAAACATTTTTTGCGAGGTCCTTGTAAAGTTCACTTCCCGGCGTAAAATTTTCCTCATCAGCATAACCCAATACTATAAACGAAGCGTGCAATACCCTGTCGGAATGTTTTGCGGCAAAACTCAAAACTTCCTCAGTTACGCTCCCCAGCATTTTCTCGGCTTGAGTATTGCTTTCGATCTTATATTGACCGGAACCGAAGAAAACCGCGGTGTTTAATTTAGCAAATGTGTTTGCGGCCAGAAGCTCATCAAAAAACAGTGCATTTTCAAGATCAGCTTTGTATAACGTACTTACATGGGCGAAATACTCCAGCGCCTTTTTATTTTTTTTCCTGCTTTTGTAGCCGGTAGAGGCAATCGCATTGTATTGCTGCATGCGGCTTTGGATGCTTTCGCGCAGTTGCTTTATGTATTGGTACGTAACAGAGTCTGTTACCTCATCCAATTCTCCATTATTTCTTTTTGAAATTCTTTTGGCGTCGATTGAGTCAAGCTTTTGCAAGAGCGCCGTTTGCTCATTTTTTTGCTGCTCGATTTGTCTTTGTAAGCTATTTGCTTTTCTGTTACTTACGCAGCTTGACAGCGCAATAAGTATGAATGCGGCTACGGTGAGATTTATCTTCATAAAATTGGTCTTCATCAATTTAAACACGTAAGTGTTTCCACTTATGTGAATCGCAAAATTATAAGCATCCCTTATTTGATTGTATCAAAAAAGGACATAAAATTGTTGCGATCCAAAAAGATTCGTGACCTTATTTTTTTGAAAATAGCTTATCTTCTTCTTTGCGCATGTCATCGCTGGTATGACGCGAGCCATCGTGGCTCCATCCTGGCGCTCCGAATAAATAACCCATTCTTGCTTTCAGTGAAATACCTTTTTGTGTAACATCTTTCCAAATGCTTACCCATTCATGAAAAACCAGGTACAAAGCATTTTGTTTCTCAAGCGGCGATGTTAATCCAAAACGGATAGGCTGATATTCAGCCACCGATAGCTCTCGCTGAAACGTCCCAAAAAGTTTGTCCCAGAAAATAAGCAGCATCCCCATGTTCTTGTCAAGATATTTGGGGTTAGATGCATGATGCACTTTATGATGCGAAGGAGTTACCAGAATATATTCGAGAAAGCCAAGCTTGCCTACTTTTTCTGTGTGAACCATAATTCCCCAGATTTGTGTAGCAGAGTAAATGAACACAATATCCAGCGGTTGAAATCCACAAAACGCCAATGGCAAAAAGAAAATGAATCTGTACAAGGGTTCAAACACGGAGGACCTGAAGCCCGTAGTGAAATTATATTTTTGAGATGAATGGTGCGTTACGTGTACTGCCCACAAAAAGCGCAATGTGTGATCCATGCGATGCAGCCAGTAATACATAAAGTCTTCAAATAGCACCAGAACGAGCCAATATGCCACCACCTGATGAATCTCCACAATTCTGTGTGTATAGCACCAGGCAAGTACTCCCACATATATAGCTCTGAAAATCAGGTCGATACCACCGTTGAGCAACATCATATATACATTTTGAAACGTATCCTTTACCGTATAGGTTTCCTGTTTGCGAAGATTACTCAAAACAATTTCCAGCCCAATGATGAATATATATAGCGGCGTACTAATCAATAAAAGCAATTGTTCCCGAAAATGCACTAGTAAGGTTTTTAATAGTTAGGAAAATAAACTGCAAATTTGCAGTTTAATTGCAAACCAAGCAAACCATTTCTCCTTATTAACCACTCATTTATTTTATAAGAAATTGTATTTCAATAGTTATCATGGGCAAAGAGCTTCTTCATAATTGGGAAAAGAAATCCGCAGAAAAGCAAAAACAGTATAAAAACTTTTTGCAGCGGGCGGATAAAAATAAGGTGCTGAAGCAACTTCCTGACCTGCATGAAGAAGCATTTACGCATGTTGACTGCCTGCAATGTGCTAACTGCTGCAAAACGTATTCCCCGCGCTTCAAAACGCCTGATATCAAGCGCATCAGCAAACACTTAAAGCTAAAAGAGGGTGATTTTATTGAAAAATATCTTCGTCTTGACAGTGACGGAGATTATGTGGTGAAACAATCTCCATGCCCTTTTCTTGGCAGCGATAACTATTGCAGTATTTATGAGGTCCGCCCTTCGGATTGCGAGCGCTTTCCTTACACAGATGAAGATGTGATCTTGAAACGAATGAATATCACGCTGAAAAATTCCACGTTTTGTCCGGCAGTGTTTTATGTGCTGGAGAAACTGCAGGCAGCGATAAAAATTTAACAGGAAGCGGGCAGCTCTTTGAAAACGAAACTGCCCGCGCTATTACAAACTTCCCCATTTTTAAGGTTTCAGGTCCGAAAGTTCAAATATTTTAACCGGCGAAACCTGGTTGAAAATATCTGTTAACTGCAAGGAAACATAGTAATTCTGATTTTTGAGCTCAACGCCATTCACCTGTAAATTAATCATTGTAGCATCAGGGTTCGTACCAGACGCGGTAGCGAGCGCTGTTCCGGAACATTGCGCGTTATTATACAGTGCCACCTTATAACTTAACTGAGGCATATCCGCCGCCGTTACACTCCAATCAACGTGCACTACTTTTTTATTTCTGTCGTAGTAAGCACCTAAGTCAAACACAGCAGGCATTTTCACAAACGCTGGTTTGTCTGGCATTGTCACTGCAAACTTATAAACATCGGGGCCAATCTTTGTGCCGCATGAAGTAAGCCTTACACCAGCATCGCCAATCTTCTCGGCTTGCCACGAACCTGTGCCCGCTTTCGCAACCAGGGTATCGGGATGTAGCCATGTGCCGTCATCTTTCAGTAACCAGTAACCTCTGTAATCGCCGAGACGGCTACGCTTAGTGTCATCGGCAAAATTTTCGAGAAAACTGCCGATGTTGCCCTTCAGCTTTGCATTTGCTTCCGGCACTTCGAAGGTTACGTAATGTTTCCAACTATCGGCGGACTGATCGTACAACCAGTAACCAACCAATGTTGTTGAGTCCCCTACAGACCAGCAACGCACCACATTTGTGTACCAATGATCTGCTACCCAACCGAAATCGCTGTGCGAATGCAGGCCCGTGCCCTCGCCACCAAAGCCTCCGACAAATGTTTCGCGATCTTTATATGGTGCGGTTATCTGTATTTTGTTGGGAAAATCCCAGATGGAGAAGATATTATTGCCCTTACGCTTATCATTTAATCCCGCCTGCTGAATGCCGCAATAGCCTCCGCTTTTTCCTATTTTAAAGTTGATGGAGCTTGCATAAGTGTATGGGGCAATTCCATTTGCGGGAAATTTCACGTCGGACATAACGAGGACGCCCACCTGATTTTTAAAGTTCACAGTTTCCACATAAGGGCCCCATTTGGGACAAGTTTGTTGTGCTTTTAGCGTACAGATAGTTATGAAAAAAATAAGTACTGTTGCAATGGCTCTCATGCGTTGTTGTTTGAGGGTGATTTAAACAACAAGCAATATTGTCTTTTTGGATGAAAATAACGAACGCAAACGTTTGTGTGTTTTATTTGAAAGGATGAAATAATTATGAAAGATCTTCAAAACAAAAAAGTGCAAACGAATTTCTCCATTTGCACCTTTTATTTGCTTTTTTCTCCATGTTTATTTAAGAATCGCCCTGCTGATCACTATTCTTTGCACCTCGCTGGTGCCTTCATAGATCTGGGTAATTTTTGCGTCGCGCATTAGTCGTTCCACATGGTACTCTTTTACAAACCCGTAGCCACCATGTACCTGAACTGCTTCTGTACTGATCCACATGGCCGCTTCTGAAGCAAATACCTTAGCCATAGAAGAACTCAATGTGTAATCTTTGTGCTGATCCTTTTCCCACGCAGCTTTCAGGCAAAGTAATCTTGCCGCTTCTACTTTTGTAGCCATGTCTGCAAGCTTGAATTGAATTGCCTGGTGATGCATTATCTCTTTACCAAAAGCTTTTCTTTCTTTAGAATATTTCAAAGCGAGTTCGTAAGCTCCGCTTGCAATACCCAACGCCTGGGATGCAATGCCAATACGGCCGCCGGCCAATGTCTTCATAGCGAAAGTGAAACCAAAACCGTCGGCTCCAATCCTGTTTTCTTTTGGCACTTTCACATCGTTGAACAAAATGCTGTGTGTATCGCTACCACGAATGCCCATCTTGTTTTCTTTCGCACCCACTACAACGCCCGGCCAGTTTTTTTCTACGATAAATGCGTTAATTCCGTGGCTTCCTTTAGCAGGATCAGTTTGAGCAATCACCAGGTAAACTGAAGCAGAGTTTCCGTTTGTAATCCAGTTTTTGGTTCCGTTTAATAAGTAATGATCGCCCATGTCTTCTGCAGTAGTGCGTTGTGATGTAGCGTCACTTCCCGCTTCCGGCTCACTTAATAGAAAGGCTCCGATATATAATTCTCCGTCCTTTTTGCCTTGTGCAAGAGGTACAAGATATTTTTGTTTTTGTTCTTCATTGCAAAATGTCTCCAAACCCCAGCAAACAAGGCTATTGTTTACACTCATCGCAACACTTACACTCGCATCTACTTTACTTACTTCTTCCATTGCCAATACATAACTGACAGCATCCATGCCAGCGCCGCCGTATTTCGGATCCACCATCATTCCCATGAAACCGAGATCCGCAAGTTTTTCTACCTGTTCTTTAGGAAACTTTTGAAGTTCGTCACGTTCAATTACACCCGGTAAGCACTCATTTTGAGCAAAATCCCTGGCTGCTTTTTGTATCATCAGGTGCTCTTCATTCAATTGAAAATCCATATGGCCGTTTTGAAATTTATTCGTCAAATATATAGAAAGTTGCTTCACTAACTAATGATCGTTAGTAATTTTTTGAAGATTTTTTTGGGAGGAAGGAACACAGATTTTCATGATTGTCATGATTGATTATGATTTTAAAATATTGAAAAATCTATCCGATAAATGCAGCTGTCTGAAGCGCTGTTTTTGAAACATTTAACTTCCTGATTTTTAGAGTCTAATTAATTTTTTTGAGAAATAACTTATTATTTTTAAAGCTCAATCTCTACCTAATGACTGTAAAAGACCACAAGGGCGGCAAATTATTGATACTTTCCAAACCCTTTGACTCACGTGTAAAGGCCCTTGAGGCAAGCTATGGACTCATTTTTTTTATAGGTTTTTGCGCTGCTCTTTTAGTATTAATAATAAGCAACCTCGATGCGCTGGGAAGTCTTTTCCTGGTGGCTGCTATAATCATTCAATTCATGATTTTCAAAAAATTTGCAAACACTGCATTTTTATCTGAAAGAATATTCATTACAAGAACTGAATTGAGTTTGATTAAGAAAAAACTGTTTAGTAGTGAACAAGTTTCTTATGAAATTAACAGGATTTCACATTTACGCTACCTCGGCAAACCTGAACTAACACGTCATCCTCTTGCCGGAGATAATTTTGATTACTTAGGTTTCCAAACTGAACAGCAGCTGATTAACGAGGTACATGGTGATAACAAACTATCGTTTCGTTATGATGGTAAAACAGTGACATTTGGCAACAATATCTATAGCTGGGACTTTGATCAAATTGAGGCGTTATTGTATGATGTTACAGGCAATGATCTGAGATACGAAAACAGTGTCGAAAAACAGATGCTGACTGAATTAGAAAAACAGGACGATGAAATTTAAATCGATTTTCTCATTTTGAGTTTCAAACGAAAAAATCAAAACCAATCATGACAACCATGAAAATCGGCGTTCGTTCTCAAAATAAAAAGAGTCTCCAGCCCCTCAGGAATGAGGGCCTTTAGAGACTCAGGTTAATAAAAACCAAATCACCGTGAGAAAACATGTTTGGTGTTTTGACCGCGGTGACTCTTAGTGTATCTTAAGGTTTATTGCTATTTGCCACGGCAAGTTTTCTGCGATTAAATTTATCCAGCTGGGCATCGCAATCTGATATTGAAAAATCAGGATCTGCTTTCACTTTTAGCATCGCCATAATTTGCTGTTCTATTTCAATGGCTTTGTCAAAATTACCGGTTTCAACCAGGAGACTTGCGTAAGTATCCATTAACACTGGTTTCTTATACTGCATTGAAGTTGAAGCAAGCTTTGTTGCTTTTTGCAAGACATATGGGTCCGAAGATTTTTGAAGCATTGTCCAACATACTCTGTTCAACCATTCCAGCTGGGTGGCGGTGTCTTTTTCAGGATACTTTGTAAACAGACCTTCAGTTGCATCGGCATATGCTTTCCAATCGCCACTGCGACCTGCTGACGCCATATCGCATTCAAGTGCGAGCTTGTACTTTCCAGCGAAATTCATCTGGTTAATGCTGTCTTTCAACTCCTGCAAATCTTCTACAGGAAAAATCGTGTTGGCTGCTTTTTGAATAGAATTGCGGTAAACTTCAACAAAATAATCTGACACAGAATCGGCTGAGAATTTTTGTTCGTAGCTTTTTTGATTCTTATGCACGTATTGAAAAACCGGTGATTGCTCGGTTCTAACATAACGAGTTATAAAGTACCAGTTTTCTTTTGACTGCCATTTATCGCGGGATGTTTTGCTGAAATACTCTTCAATTATAGAAGCAGTGTTTTCATGAATTCCTTCCATTCTCGTCATAAATGTCTTCATGAATCCAACACTTCTATCACCTTTTTTATATTGGGCAGTCAATGATTCGAGTGATTGTCCACCAACAGACATTTTTCCGAAACCAAGAAACGCTTTGCTGTCTACGGCTCCAATCTGTTTACTGATTAGTTTACCTTCTGCGTCAACAAACATCAGTGTTGGATAAGCGTGAATGCCATATTCTTTTGCGAGTTGCGGACCTTCGCCTTTTTCCATGTCAAATGACACATTAATAAAATTGGCATTGTAGTAATCGGCTACTTCGTTTCTTGTAAACACTTCTTTGGCAAGACGTTTACACGGACCGCACCAACTTGTGTAACAGTCCATGAAAATTGCTTTCTTTTCTTTGGCTGCTTTCGCTTTGATGTCGGCCCAGGAGCTGTGGTCAAAAGTAATTGATCTGTCCTGTGCATGCAGGGTCACACACGTAAAGAAGCTGACCATGCAAAAAACAAAATGTTTCATATGCGTTTGTGAAACGTGAATGGCGAATTGACAAGGCGTGTGTACCGATCATAGCTGCTAATGCACGCCCGACGATTCACCATTCACGACTTTAATGATTTAAAAGCGTTTCAATTGTTTTGTCCAGCTCTGGTAATCTGAAAGGATTATAACCACCAAGCCCAAATCTTATTACTCCGGATTGATCGATTACATACGAAGTCGGATAAGTTTTGATTTTGTACTGAACTGCAATACCATTTCTTTTAGCAGGAACCATGGTGTAATTGAAATTCCCTTTTGTAATGGCTCTGATTTTTTCAGCTGAGTTATCGTTCACTTCAAAAGCCAGGAACACTACATTTTTGGATTTATATTTTTCTACCAGTTTATTTAGTTCCGGCATTTCTCTCTTGCATGGCGCACATCCGATGAACCAGAAATTCAACACCACCACTTTGCCTTTCAATTCACTGAGATCATACTTTACTCCGTCAATGTCTGCCACAGTAAACAATGGTGCAGGCTTGTCCATTTGCGAAGCAATTATTCTATCGCGCTCTATGCTTTCAGGCGTTTTTTCTTCCACCAATTTTCTCAGCTCTTCTATCGATTTATCGTACTCTCCTTTGGTCGCAGTTCTTGCCACTTTAACTCTGATGATAGAGTTGGAATCAACATAAGTATCTGTTGTCAGTTTGTATTCACTTTGATCAATCAGATTCTTGAATTCATAGCGATGCACCTTTTGAAAATCCTGTGACAGGCAAATAATATCAGCCTCTGACACACCTTTTTGATTTGTTACAGAATCTGCGTAGTGTAATTCTTTGTCAGAATTTATTTTTTGCAGTCCCGCCAAATACTTCGACTTTCTTGTTTCAATTTGATTTACGTTATCACCAGTTGTCTGTGCATGTAATACCGAAGTCGAAAACAAAAAAGCCAGAACCGATAAACTAAACACTTTCGTACTTAACATGATTTGATTTTTATTAAGTCGTGAAACGCCAACCGTAATCGTGGGGTTCATTCACAAGAAGTAAACTACATTCACGATTTCCTGTTACGATTGACGTTTCGCGATGATTATTCTGCGATAAGTTTTGGAATCGTTTTGCCTAATTCTTCAAGTGTGAAAGGATTGTACCCTACATATCCCATGCGTACAATTCCTTTTTTGTCGATCACGAAATTTGCAGGGAACACTTTTACCTGGTACGCTTTTGCAGCATCCTGACCACCCAACGCAATCTGGTAATTGAAAGGAACTCTTTTTACAAATTTCTGTACATCAGCAACTGTTGTTGCAGGTACCACTTCTGGCGCGAGGAATACAACATCTTTGTTGTTTTTGTATTTATCAACAAATGTGTTGAGTGTTGGCATTTCTTCTCTGCAAGGAGGGCATTGTGTAAACCAAAAGTTTAACACAACTACTTTCCCTTTCAAACTACTAATGCTAACTTTTTTACCGTCAATAGTAGTAACTGTAAAATCAGGAGCGGGATTACCAACAAGCTTGCTTACTTCTACATCATTTTGTGCAATGGGTGTACCCTTTTTAGCGGAATAGAACCCTTTAATATTGCCTACATTTTTCGCTTGTTCTTCCGCTGTCGCTTTGCGAAGCACAATCACTTTTCTGTTGTAACCAATGTCACCATACATGTCGCTTGACCATGCTCCTGAAGGATCGAACACAAGCTGTCTGTATTGCTCAAACGGAACATTAA
>Ga0318568_10000369_pt1 | contig 17693 bp, 17 predicted proteins | sample GRESIP088b5f21_FD_203690 | JGI IMG/M metagenome (GOLD analysis project Ga0318568, IMG submission 203690) | Tropical soil microbial communities from Luquillo Experimental Forest, Puerto Rico - GRE.SIPMG.088b5f21 | ecosystem: Environmental > Terrestrial > Soil > Tropical forest > Bulk soil...
GTATAGAAGTACTTTTATACCTGAAATGAATTTTCACTACAATATGTTTTGCGATCAATAATAAATATTCAGTTCAAATGCCAAACGACCTGACAATAGAGAAGCCACTTGTTTATTCCTGCTCTGGATGCTCCAGCGCAGCTCAGATGGCAAACTTCCTTGCAATACAGTTGGACAGAAGCGGCATCGCTGAAATGTCTTGTATTGCCGGTGTAGGTGGCAATGTGAAAAAATTGGTGAAGACGGCAAGCTCCGGAAGAAAGATAATTGTAATAGACGGATGTCCTTTGGCATGTTCAAAAGCTTGCCTCGGCAATCACTCCATCACTCCGGATTTGCATATTGAATTAACGCAACTCGGTGTAAAGAAAAAGCAACACGAAGATTTTGATAAAGAACAGGCAGAAAATATATTAAGCCATTTGAAGGAAGAGATTTTTGAAACAAATAAATTTTTCAATCAACAATAAAAACAAACTTATGCAAACAACTCAGGAAAACATTTTGAATGTAACACTACTGGAACCAAGACAAAAACATCCGACTATTTTTGCCCGCTTCGATCTGTTGAACGAAGGCGAAAGTTTAACCATACACAATGACCACGATCCTAAACCACTGTATTATCAACTGCTTGGAGAGAGAGGCAATATTTTTAAGTGGGAATATCTTGAACAGGGTCCTGAATGGTGGAAAGTTCGCATCAGCAAAAACATCACCGGTGCAGATGAAGAAACGCTGGGAGAGATTGCTGTAAAGGATTTGAGAAAGGCACAGATATTTAAAAAATATGGTCTCGATTTTTGCTGCGGTGGAAAGAAAACTGTGAGACAGGCTTGCGCTGAAAAGGGACTCGATGTAACAAAGGTTGAATATGAACTGCAGCAGGCTGATAAAAATTTCGCTACAAAACCGCTGCCATACAATGACTGGAGCATCGATTTTCTGGCAGACTATATTGTTAACACGCATCACAGCTATGTACAAAAAACGCTGCCTGATATAGTTACCTATGCAACAAAGGTCGCGAGCGTACATGGAAACCTTCATCCTGAATTGTTGACCATTCAAAAGCTGGTAGACGAAATTAATACGGAGCTATCTGCTCATTTGGTAGCGGAAGAAACTGTGCTGTTTCCGAGCATCAAAGAATTGGTAGCATCAAAGAAAAGCGCTAAGCCTTCACCTTTCGGTACAGTTGATTATATCATTAACACGATGGAACTCGAGCACGAGACAGTAGGCGAAAATCTGGAAAAGATCAGGGCGCTAAGCAACAATTACACGTTGCCGCAGGATGCATGTGCAAGCTATGGTTTGTTGTACCGCCTGCTTGACGAGTTTGAAGATGATTTGCATACACATATCCACCTGGAGAACAATATTCTTTTTCCGAAAGCACTTGCGCTGGAGAAAAAATAAGAGAGTCAATTAGGAATTAGGAATTAGGAATTAGGAATTCAATGTCGTCTAGTTAAGCGATTTTTTCAAATTCCGACTGGTCATCATCAGTAAGGAAAGACTGTTTGTCATCCCGACGCAGGAGGGATCCGAGTGTTAGATAAACAGACTGGTAACGGCAAACCCAGATCCCTCCTGCGTCGGGATGATAAGCGACATGCTTTTGATTTTTCAAACAGCCTGACTAAGCGACATTGGATTCTCAATTAGGTACAAACACAATTTATTTCAACGACCATGACCATAAATGCAAATACAAAAATTGCGACTATCATAAAACACCATCCTGCTGCATTGGATGCTATTGTTAGCATTTCTCCCAGGTTTGAAAAACTACGCAATCCTGTGCTAAGAAAACTAATGGCGGGTAGAACTTCGGTGGGTATGGCAAGCAGGATCGGTGGCTGCAATGCAGATGATTTTTTTGCAAAACTTCAACCCCTGGGTTTTGAAATTGACAGAACCACAGCAGCAGTTGCCGTTGAAAAAAATAGGCTGCCCGATTTTATAGCATCATTGCAACCCGGCGAAATTGCTGTGTTGGATGTGCGGCCGGTACTTGCCTCGGGAGATGATCCGTTGCAAATTATTCTGGAAGCGATAAAAGCTGTGCAGCCAGGCGAAGTGCTGAAAATTGTAAACACATTCGAGCCGATACCGTTAATTGCACTCCTTAAAAAACAGGGATTTGAATCATACGTGGACGCAGTGAGTGATGATTTGGTTGAAACCTATTTTTACAGAAAAGCAGCGACGGCAAAACAGACACTGGATTTGCAAAACACATCTTCATCGAACTGGGATGAGATAATTGCAAAATTTGAAAATAGAATTCAAACGATTGATGTTCGCTCGCTTGAGATGCCGCTGCCGATGATAACCATACTTGATGCATTGGACAAACTTTCTGCGGACACGGCTTTATATGTTCATCACAAGCGCATCCCGGTATTTCTGTTGCCGGAGCTGGCCCAGAGAAAATTTGAGTGCAGGGTAAAAGCGATCAGTGACAGCGAAGTACACCTTTTAATTTTTAGAGCATAATGATTGCCGCCAGTAACGATAGCACCCTTAGCAAAACCACTACACATAAAGTAGTGCTGCCGTTTTATATTTATGCCGCCATTTCCTTTCTTGTGGCAACGGCGCTTTCATTTATCTCATCCGAAGCATTCACGCAACATTATTTTCATCCGCATACTTTGGCCGTCACGCATTTGATGACGCTTGGATGGGGCACAATGATTATTTTGGGTGCGAGCCATCAGTTGTTGCCGGTGCTAATTGAAGGAAGACTATTCAGTAATGCTTTGGCATATTTGTCCTTTGCATTTGCCGCAGTCGGTATACCGTTGCTGGTTTGTGCATTTTATACTTTTACAATCAATTGGCAGGCGCAGGCTGGAGCCATACTTATAAATGCTGCGGTTGTTTCATTCCTTATCAACGTGGCAGCAAGCATTTCAGAAAGTAAAAACGAAAATGTACATGCCATATTTATGTTTACCGCAGCAATATGGTTATTGATTACAACCGCGGTAGGTGCTTTGCTGATTTATAATTTTTCGTACAACATCTTGCCGGAAGATTCCCTGCGTTATCTTTCCCTTCACGCACACATTGGAATTGTTGGATGGTTCCTGTTGCTTGTTGTGGGCGTAGGCTCGCGGTTGATCCCGATGTTTTTAATATCGAAATATGATAACAAGAAACTTTTGTGGAGGATATTTATCCTGCTGAATCTTGGGTTGGTGATATTTATTTTGTTCTTTGTTTATTCCCTCGCACCACTTCTTTATCTGTTACCGGTAGCCCTTGTGGCAGCTGCGTTGTTCCTGTTCGGATTTTACTGCTATAAATGTTACAAAGAAAGGATCCGCAAACAGGTTGACGGGCAGATGAAAATTTCGCTGATCTCTGTTTTGATGATGATGGTGCCATTGTTTTTCTTAGTGATATTGATTGTGTTAATGCTGCTTTCATCTGCAAACAAGAGTTTGGTTTTAGCGTATGGATTCACCATATTTTTTGGATGGTTAACCGCAATTATTTTTGGTATGACTTTTAAAACCTTGCCCTTTATTGTATGGAACAAAATTTATCATGAAAAAGCAGGCATGGCGAAAACGCCCAATCCGAAAGATCTGTTCAGCGAAAAATTGTTTAAGGTATCTGCATTAAGTTACCTTGCGGGGTTTTTACTTTTTGCCGCAGGGATTCTGCTGGCGAATATTATGTTGATAAAGTGCGGCGCATTATTTTTACTGTGTTGCGCGTTTTTGTATAATGCAAACGTATTTAAAGTACTTTTCCATAAACCTGGTGTGCAATGAATGTAACAACAAATGACAATGCAAATTGCGACATCGCGCTCGAAGGGTTGCACGATGTTATCGATCCCGAAGTGGGTTTAAATGTCGTAGACATGGGCCTGATCTATGGATTGAATTTTGACGAAACAAAAAAAGAGATCGGTGTGTTGATGACGCTGAGCACAAGATTCTGTCCGATGGGAGAGAGCATTATAGAAAGTGTGGGGCATAACTTAAGAAGCAATTTTCCTGATTGGGATATTGAAGTAGAATTAACCTTTGAGCCAGCATGGAGCGTTGAAATGATCTCGGACGAAGGGCGAATTTTTTTAAACAGATAAAAACGATGCTGAGTAATACCTGTAAAACCGCGATAAAGGCTGTAATCTATCTCGCTTCAAAATTTGAAAGTGGAGAAAATGCCGGCATTAAAGAAATAGCCGAGTTCATCAATGCAAGCGAGCACACGGTAGGAAAGCTTTTGCAAACACTGGTAAAGCAAGGTGTAGTCAATAGTGTGAAAGGACCGGCCGGCGGATTTTATATCTCCAAGGAACAAGGCAGGCAGCCCATCATCAATATTGTTGACGCGATAGACGGGAAAAATATTTTTACAGAGTGCGGCCTTGGTTTAAGCAAATGTTCCGAATCGCATCCCTGCCCAATTCACAACGAATACAAGGAGGTGAAAAAGATGCTTGAAAAATTATTCAGCACCAAAAAAATTACAAGCTTATGCGACCCGGTTAACAGCGGCGTTGCTTATTTGATAGGATGAGTATGAAATGATGAAATGATGAATGATGAATGATGAATGATGAATGATGAATGATGAATGATGAATGGGGCAGAGCTATGAACTATGAACTATGAAGTATGAGGTGTTTCTGTGTTGCATTCAGAACGAATGGTTGTGGCTATACTATAGTTCATAGCTCATAGTTCATACTTCATTGCTTCTCCCACTTCGAGTCGCTCCCAATTCATAATTCATCATTCATCATTCATAATTGGTTTACAGCGGATACGCCGTGTCGCTTTTGGTTTCGGACAATACAAAGAAACTTTGCACCGTTGCAATATTTGGAAGTTTGGCAAGTTTGTGCCGGTAAAACTCATGATAGCTATCCATATCACTCGTTGCAATTCGAAGAATGAAATCAAAAGTCCCCGTCATCTGGAAACATTCCATCACTTCCGGAAATTTTGAAACTTCTGTCTCAAAAGTATCTAAGGTTTCAAACGCGTGATCGCTCAGCAGAACATGGCTAAATGCGATCAGGTTCTTGTTGATCTTCTTACGATCCAGGATTGCCACCGTCCTTTTAATATACTTCTCTTCTTTTAGCCTTTTTACACGCTCGTGGATTGTCGCGATTGACTTGCCAATAGTAAAGGCAATTTCTTTATTGGTGAGTTCTCCATTTCGCTGCAGCAGTCTCAGGATTTCGTAGTCGGTATCGTCGGGTTGGTACATGGTAAATAATATTTGGTAAATGACTAAATAATCATCCGATTCTGAAAATAATACTAATGAAATTGCAAGTTTCCGTAAAATTTATGGAAAAATAAGAAATCATTGTATATATATACGGAATTGTTGAAGTTTGTTAAGCGTTTACAACAAGTATTCTTCAATCAACAAACTTTTAAAAAATGGCATCAAATGATTTTTTCTTTGTAAGAAGTGGTGGAACAGCTCAAAAAATTATGGTTGATTCCATCGTGTATATTGAAAGTCTTCGCAACTACAGCAAAATATATTCATCCAACATGGAGGTCATGACGCTCACGACTATGCGTGATCTTGAAGGTTTTTTACCAAAGGATAAATTCATGCGCATTCACAAGTCATACATCGTGGCGCTTGACAAAATTCAAAAAATGGGTGGTCACATGGTTTATTTAGAGAAGGACCTTTACTTTCCCATCGGAGAGACATTCAGAAAAGATGTGAATTCATTTATTTCCAAATATTCAATCGGTAACTAGCATTTGTTAAATTGTTGATGTAATTCTTACTAACGCAAACCGAATGCTGCCGAATTTGTGGTAAAGCCTGTAAATCTTGAGATTTACAGGCTTTTTTTATGGGGTTTATTTCTTCATGCCAATAACTTCCGCTTACAAGCATCCTTTCCGGTTGGTAAATCGTCTAACGTCAATCTATAGTTGTAGAATTTGTCCTTATACAGAATTTATTCAACGTATTCAGGCCGAAAAGTAACGTTCAAGATCACAAATTGTGATCTTGAACGCATCAATATCGGTAAGTTCTCAAACATGATGTCACAAATTGTGATCTCAAACAATGAGTATTGCATTGAATGCTTTTTTATGTGTTTGTTGAGTACCAAGCGGTCACAATTTGTGACCGCTTGCGATGAACCTTTGAGATCACAATTTGTGATCTCAAACAACGAGGTATTACATTAAATGCCTTTTTTATGTGTTTGTTGAGTAGGCTGTTGTCACACTTTGTAACTGCATGAGCCAAAACGGGATGAATCTTTGAGGTCACAATTTGCGACCTCAAACAATATGTCAGGAATTCAGATTATGTCACTCTAACCAGTAGTTAAAATTTATTTTATGCAAATTATTCAAAGTATCCAGAACCGAATTTATGAAATAAGAGGAGAGCGTGTAATGCTAGACAAAGATCTGGCGGCCCTTTATGAAACCGATACAAGGAGCTTAAAACAGGCTGTTAATAGAAATATTAAAAGATTTCCACCAGATTTTATGTTCCAACTCACTAGGGAAGAATGGGAGTCGATAAAATACCAGGTTGACATGTTGGAGTCGAATAATTCTTTGAGGACGCAAATTGCGTCCTCAAAGCGTGGAGGTATAAGATATATGCCTTATGTATTTACGGAACAGGGTGTAGCAATGTTAAGTAGTGTTGTTAACAGCGAAAAAGCCATCAATATGAATATCGCCATCATGCGGGCCTTTGTTGAAATCAGAAAAGTGCTGTTGCCGCAAAACGATTTGAAGGAGCAGTTAAGACTGGTTAAGGACAAAATCGGCGAACATGATGCTCAACTCAACCAGATTTACGATGCGTTAGAAAATATACTCGACGAAAAAGCCGCACAACGAAAATGGGAGGATCGTGACAGGATAGGTTTTGCCAGATAAAGGTGCCGCGAAGTGCCCCTTTATGCTTCAAGGTCGCAAATTGCGTCCTTGAAGCGTGGATATTCGCAGATATTCCCGCCAGTAGGATTTAATTTGATTTTCTTAATTTTGAAAAATGGCAAAACAAGTTGTGCGGTCGGTTTCTGCTTTTAACAATGAACTAAAACTGAAAGGTTTCAATGCCTTTCAGATTGGAGATGCCTGTAATACAACCGGTAGTTACAGCCGCAAAGATTTTTACAAAATTTGCCTTTCCACCGGCAAAAGTCTGATCCACTATGCTGACCGCAGCTTTGAAATGGATGGCACCATTTTGTTTTTTGGCAATCCACACATTCCATATTCATGGGAAACAATTTCAACGACGTACAACGGTTATGCTTGTCTTTTTTCGGAAGATTTCCTGCAACTGGCCGACAGATCCGAAAGCTTGCAACAATCACCTTTCTTTAAATTAGGCGGAACGCCCATATTAACTATCAGTGAAGAGCAGCGTGATTTTCTCAATACCATTTTCAGGAAAATGATTGAGGAGCAAAAGACTGACTACGCTTACAAAGATGAACTGATCCGCAACTACATAAACCTGATCATTCACGAAGCGCTTAAAATGCAGCCTTCAGATAATTTCGATAAACATTCCAACGCACTTTCGAGGGTGACATCTGTTTTCCTGGAGCTGCTGGAAAGGCAATTTCCCATTGAAAGCATAGACAGGCCGCTTTCCTTGAAATCCGCCCAGGATTATGCAAAGGCACTTTCTCTTCATGTTAATTATCTCAATCGCGCAGTGAAGGATGTTACGGGCAAATCTACCACAACCCATATATCCGAACGCATCATCACAGAAGCAAGGGCTCTTTTACAACATACCGATTGGAACATTGCGGACATTGCCTATTCGCTCGGCTTTGAGTATCCTACCTATTTCAATAATTTTTTCAAGCGCCTTACCGGCACCAACCCGAAATCTCTGAGAGAACAGGAGGTTTGAAATTCTTAATAATTGGTTTGATTGTCTTTACTCACGGTGTGGTTTGATTTCGAACTTTGTTGGCGAAAATAATGTTCATCTGCAATAAACAGCGATGATTTTCAAAGTCGCACTAAAAACAACAACATATATGAGTACGGTACAAGTAAAAGCTTATGGCACAGAGGCCGCCAAAGCGCCATTAAATCAAATGGCAATTGACCGCAGAAAGCCGTTGCCACACGATGTGGAGATCGACATCATTTATTGTGGCGTTTGTCACTCTGATTTGCACACGGCAAGAAATGAATGGCATGGTACTATTTATCCTTGTGTGCCGGGGCATGAGATCGTGGGAAGAATTGTAAGCGTAGGTGATCACGTTCATAAATTCAAAGTGGGAGACATGGTGGGCGTTGGTTGCATTGTAGATTCATGCCGTGAGTGCCAGTATTGCAAAGAGGGATTGGAGCAGTTCTGCGAACCGGGAATGACAGGCACTTACAACTCGCCCGACAAGCATTTGCCAAACGTTCAAACGTACGGCGGCTATTCAGAACGCATCGTGGTAGATGAAAACTACGTGTTAAGCATTCCTGCAAATCTTGATCTTGCTGCAACTGCGCCTCTTTTGTGCGCTGGCATTACGACATACTCACCATTAAAACATTGGAACGTAGGTCCGGGCAAAACAGTAGGCATTGTAGGTATTGGTGGTTTGGGACACATGGGGATCAAAATTGCAAAAGCTATGGGAGCGTATGTTATAGCATTTACTACTTCGCAAAGTAAGTTTGATGAGGCACAGCGTCTGGGTGCAGATGAAGTGGTATTGTCGAAAGATCCCGAACAAATGAAAAAGTACAGAGGTAAGATTCATTTTATTTTGGACGCAGTATCTGCGGAGCACGACATCAACGCATATCTTTCCTTACTGCGTGTAGACGGTTCACTTGCACTGGTGGGCGCACCGGAACAACCACTGCCTGTTGCTGCATTTAGCGTAATCATGGGTCGAAAGAGTTTTGCAGGCTCCATGATTGGTGGCATTGCAGAAACACAGGAAATGCTAGATTTTTGTGGTGAGCATAATATTGTTGCTGATATTGAAATGATCAATATTGACAGTATAAATGATGCGTACGAACGTTTACTGAAAGGAGATGTGAAATACCGTTTTGTTATTGACATGGCCTCATTAAAAAACAAGGGTAAATAAACCCGTTAAAAAATAAGGTGAAATGAATATTACAAGAATCGGCACAAAGCCATCCGTGAAAGGACCCGATGACTGGTTCACTGGTTCCGTAAGAATCGATCCGTTGTTTGATCCTAATGAATCACGTCGCGCAGCTAGCGCCAGTGTTACATTTGAGCCCGGCGCAAGAACAGCATGGCATACGCATCCGCTGGGTCAAACATTGATTATTACATCCGGCTGCGGTTGGGTGCAAAGAGAGGGTGGACCTATTGAAGAAGTGTTTCCGGGTGATGTGGTTTGGTTCGAAGCAAACGAAAAACACTGGCATGGAGCAACATCTACAAACGGTATGACGCATATTGCTATCCAGGAAAGTTTGAATGGAAAAGTGGTAGACTGGATGGAGCATGTAACCGATTCGCACTACACTTCAAAACGCTAACGTGGTAACCTGTTCGTAAATAAAACAAAAGAGACAGGTTGTTTTAAACTGGCCTCTTTTGTTTTATTTGTTGTCTATTGGCTATATACTTTTCTGTCGTTGACCGCCTGTACATGCCTCGCATTATTGCCTTCCAGTTTTTCAAGCGTCATGACCTGTTCCTCTGATGCTTCAACAACATGTTTCATCACGATCCACTGAACGCTCTCTGTGTAAGGCGGTGTAGTTAAAGATCCTTTATATGTGTAGTAAGATTTGAGGTCCTTGTTTTTAAATTCAGCAATCAGGTCATCAAGCTTTACTTCGCCCGCATGCAGTTCGGTCTTTTCGCCTTCTTTGGCGGGAATCCTGTTCAGAAACTCTTTAATGAATTTGTTTTCGGCTCCTATTTTAAAAAGCACCGCTACAACAACGAAAGAATTTTTGTTTGCAGAATCAGGCATGACATTTACGATGTGCATTTCCATGGGAAAAGTCATGCCGTCCACTAAATGCTCCGACGGTGTGTGAAAATGAAATTGCTTGGAAGTGTAGTCTTTCCCATTCACCGTGCATTTGCTGCCTTGCTTAAATTCCAGCTCCACCGTGTGGCCAAGGTTTTCCGCAGCTTCAATATCTGAGTGAAAAGCAAGTGTAATTTTTTCACTTCCCGGGTTGTCTGTTTTCGAAGAAATAATGTCAATGGGTGATTGTGCAAGGTGATCTGTATGTCTCGGTAGTGCGTAGCCCTGCTCTATTTTACCTGCAGCATCCGGTGCTTCGGATTTTACTTCGTTATCGCTTAATGAAGTATTTGCTAAAGTGTCTGCATGAGGATGCGCCATTGAAACATTTGAATCTTGCATTTCTTTTTTCTCGTTAGGCGCATTGTTGCATGCAAGCAGAGCGAGCATGAATAAACAAAACCCGACTTCCGGTAACTTACTGTGCAGCGTTGTTTTCATGATAAAATTTTTGAGAGAAATTATATTTGAATGAAAATTGAATTCTTGGATCAGTGGCTGTCCATCCATCGCTGAAATTTGTGCGTTTGAGATATTGTAGTTCCAATTCAAAAAGTACATCTTTTACGGGAGTATAGATCAGGTTCGTAATGACGTAGTCTCCCCTTTTAAAAGCGCTGGGTAACTGGCCGTTTGCATTATCAATCTTAACGAATGAATACCCGATGGTGCTGCTTAGTTTTTTGTTCCAGTAATGATCGTAAAAACCAACAAAACCTGTAACTGGCAGCGCAACTCCTTCGATAAGATTGTTTCCATCATTCTTGATGCCAACATCAGAAGGAGCATCCCTCAGATAGCTTTCAATGCCATGTCCGTAAAGCAATTGCAGGTGCAGCATGTCTTGTTTAAACACTTTGATTCGTGAACTTAAATTAAGTCCCCATCCCACCTTTCTGCCACTGTAGTCAATGCCCGACGTATCGAGATCCTTCCATTGGAGCTGTTTTAATATGCCAGCCAGTTCTACATAACCCCAGGGTTGGGCGATACGATATTCCGCCGTTAGATCTGGTAAATGAAATACAGGAATGACGTTCTTTAATGCTACCATGCTATCATACTTTCCCTCATCCGCGGTGCCGCCGGGTTTTTCCAATGCAATGGTTAGTTTTGAATCGCCTTGTATCGGCATGTACCGGATTTGAAGACTGCGAATATTTGCCATCCCATTCGGTCCCCATAATTCGAGGTCGTTAGGGAAAACGTCTATGTCTACAAACGGGCTCCAGGTTTGACCCACACCAAATTTGCCCAGTTCGCCATATGCATGACGGAGGTGAAATGTCGTCTGGCCCGCATCGGCGCCTGATCCAAACAAATCAAATTCAAACAGCGTACTTAGCGGGCCCAGTGACGTTGGAATATAGCCTTTGAACCCAAGTCTCGTTTGACGAACACTGAAGTAAAGTTGACCGTCTGCGCCGTATTGATTCTTGTAAGAAGGAAGTTTCGATGGCCGGGGTACATCGTACCAGTTGGGATCCATTTGTTTGAAATCATAAATGACATCAGTAAGCAGAAACCCATATATCTCAAAGTTTGGACGCTTTTCTCCAGTTTGTGCTGCAGCTGTTTTATTTTTTACTGAATCTGTTACTTGAGATTGTGCAGTTACTACCGAACTCACCAGCACCAATGCTGATAAGAAAGCGAACTGAAATAAGGATAAGTAGAAAACAGAACGTTTACTTATTTTGTCAAAACACGCTGGCATAAGCGAGTATTATCTATTGTAAAATGAGATTTAATCTGCTACTAATAAGCCTGGTTGCGTAAGAGAGAGGGTGTTTTAAAATATACAACACTGAACTTTCGGGACATCTACCGCTTTGTTGTCTCTTATCTTACTCTTCCGGTGTCCGCTTTTCTGAACAACAAGAGTGGTGGCAATAATGTTCGTGACAGAATAGAGTTTTAAAAACACGCCAGGCCTGTCATTAAATTTCGCAGCGTCCTAATTCCTAATTTCTAATTCTTAATTCCCAACTCTCATTCCGGTATTATCGGCAGAAAAACGCTTCTTTTTTGCAGGATCGTCATTTTTATTGCAATGTTTTACGGTTTTTATATATATTTAAGTACAAGTAGCCAAGGCTAACATGTTAAAACCAGAACGACACGCTTTGATCCTGCATCAGGTAAATCTGCACAATAAAGTGCTTTCGACAAACCTAAGCGAACTGCTGAAGGTGTCGGAAGATACTATACGTCGCGACCTTATCGAGCTTTCGAGGGATGGCAAAATCATCAAAGTGCATGGAGGGGCACTGTCACGGTCGTTTCACAAAAATGTAAAAGATAAAGAGGTGTATGCGGTGGAAAGTAAAAGAGCCATTGCTGCAAAGGCATTGCATCTTATACAGGATGGCATGGTGGTCTTTACTTCCGGTGGAACTACCATTTTGGAACTGGCACGCATGCTGCCGGACAATTTACGGGCTACTTTCGTTACAGGCAGTATACCTGCTGCGCTGGAGTACATGTATCACCCAAATATAGAAGTGGTCCTGCTGGGCGGCAGAGGATCAAGGAATTCAAAAATAACAGTAGGAGGTACAGCAATTGCAGCAATCCGGCAAATCAATGCGGATTTGTGCCTGATCGGCATCAATGCGATCGACCCTTACGCAGGTATAACGGACAGTGATTGGGAAGTGGTGGAAGTGAAACGTGCGATGATACAACAAGCAAAAAAAACAGTGGCTTTATCTATTTCGGAAAAAGTAAATAGTAAGGATCAATTACTCATTTGCGATGCAACTTCGATAGATGTACTCATCACCGAGTTGGATCCAAATGATGAAAGGCTTGCGGCATACAAAAGCAAAGGCGTTAAACTTTTATAAACACACTATAATTCCTGAATAAAACATGAGAAAACAACTGTTGATGACAGAGGTGCCTGTGTTGCTGCTTATTTTTCGGCAGCAGGCACCGCTGAATCTGGCGCTCAAAACCCTTACTGCAACGAACCTCACCGCACCCACAATTAGAGCCGTCGTCAGGCACAGGTATACAGAAATAAATGTCCGGCCCAATTCATAAGGATACTCATCCGACACAAGTAAGCATTTTAAAAAAACAATCAATATTTAATTCGAACCCGATCCTGTCCATGAACTGCTAAAGCACATGGTGCAGGTATATTGGGTATGCAAATTTTGTAAAAACCAAAATGTAAAAACTATGAGAAAATGGAAGTTTTTTAGTTTGATCATGTTTGCAATGTTTTGCATGATCACAAACAACCTGATCGCTCAAACGGTTCCCATTACCGGAACAGTGCTGTCAGATGACGGCACTCCACTGGCAGGAGTAACAGTCCTTATTGGCGGCACAAACAAGGCCGTTGTTACTGACAATGCCGGTAAATTTTCCATCAGCGCAAGCGCAAATGCCCTGCTGCAATTCAGCTATGTGGGCTTTGCAACGCAGAAGATAAAAGCTTCTCCCGGCATGGTAGTGCATCTCGTAAAAGATGAGAGCCACCAAATGGAAGATGTTGTTGTAACAGCCATGGGCGTTAAAAAGGAACGAAAGGCTCTGGGATATTCTGTTACTGAAATCAATGCAGGGGAACTGATGAAGAATAAGAACACGAACCTCGTGAATTCTTTGAACGGTAAAGTTCCGGGTGTAAACATCACGCAATTCAGTGGTTCTGCAGGTGCCGGAGCATCGATCACTATTCGTGGCGGTAACTCCACATCTGATAGCAGACAGAATCAACCGCTATTTGTTATTGATGGTATCATCTATGACAATTCCACAACGGTTAGCGGTAACACCGGTACTGATGGTTTGTCACGCAGTAACACCACTTACTCCAACCGTATCATGGATGTAAACCCGGAAGACATTGAAAATTTATCTGTATTGAAAGGTGCTGCTGCTGCTGCATTGTACGGATCAAGAGCCGCTGATGGCGTGATCATCATCACTACTAAAAAAGGATCGGAAGGAAATGTAAAAGTGAATGTAAGCAGCAAGATCAGCACTTCATGGGCAAACAAACTACCGGATGCGCAGAAAGAGTTTGGCAACGGTTCTTATTCGAGTAATGGTGTGTTTAACAACAACACATATGCCAGCAATCCACTTTCCGGAACTACATTGTTGATGTATAACTCATGGGGACAAAAGATTACGAGTGACTCGATATATGATAACATCGGCAGCTTCTTTCAGCACGGCACCATTTATGATAACAACGTAAGCGTGTCCGGCGGCTCAAAGAACGGTTCTTTTTATTTGTCCGGTTCTAATTTTAACCAAACCGGTATAGTGCCAAGCACGGGCTTTAAGAAAACTACTTTCCGCTTTAATGGTGAGCAAAAATATGGTAACCTGACAGTGAATGCCAATGCAGCCTATTCCAATGCCAATACCGACAGAACATTGACTACAGCTGGTTTGTACGCAGGCGGTGGCGGTGGCGCAATGGGCGGTGTGTATAGTTTTCCGCAGGTGTTCAACATGAAGAATTACATAAATGCCGATGGATCTCAGCACCGCATTTATGCTGGTACAGTGGCTTTGGAAAATGATATAGACAATCCATACTGGATCGTTAACATGGACAACCTGACATCACAGACAAGACGTTTCACCGGTGGTATCAATGCTACTTATAAACTTACAAATTGGTGGGACGTTATTGGCCGCGTAGGTTATGACCAATACAACACGAACGACTATACTTATATCGCTCCAGGATCGGCAGTAAGCCCATTGTATCAAAATGGACGACTCAGTAAAAACCTGGTTGACTATACTTATGTGACCACAACGGTAATGAGTAATTTCCATAAGTCATTTGGAGATTTTGATACACACCTGATGCTGGGAACCACTTCAGAAAAAACTGATGTTACGAACCAGAATCACTGGGGCTATAATTTCATTACAGCCAATTCAATCAACTTCAACAACATTGCAACAGCTAATCAATTCTTTAAAGATGGATTAACAAGGAAACGCCTGGTGGGTGCATATGGAGAAGTGGGCTTGTCTTATAAAGATATAGCTTACATTACGGCAACGGGTCGCAACGATTGGACATCTACCTTGCCTGTGAACAACAGCTCATACTTCTATCCATCTATTAGCGGTTCTTTTGTTTTTACTTCATTATTGCCTAAAAATTCAATTTTATCATTTGGTAAAGTGCGTGGAAGCTGGGCGCAGGTTGGTAAAGATGCAAATCCTTACGCTACGCTAACTTACCTCAATAGTCCGATCACCATCGGCGCTTTTAACGGAGTGGGTAACCAGTACACAAGCGGCAATCCTATCTTGCTACCTGAAATTCAAAAGTCATGGGAAGTTGGTGCAGAATTGAGGTTCCTGAATGGTCGAATTGGTTTGGATTATACATACTATCACAGCGAAACAAGCAACCAGATTGCTCAACCACGTTTGTCTAATGCTTCCGGATACATTTTTAAATCCATCAACTCTGGTTCTGTATTGAATACGGGAATGGAAATATCGGTTACCGGTAAGCCAATCGTTAAAAAAGATTTCGGATGGGATGTAACGTTGAACTGGTCATACAACAAAGGCAGATTGGGAACTTTCCTTCCTGGTGTAAGTTATTTTTATCCGACAGATGCCCAGTTCGGAACTGTGAAGGCTGCGTCTATTCCTAATGGCGGCTATTTCCTTGGCATGACTGGTACAACATTCTTCCGTGAATTGGATGCCAACAAAGTGGAAATGCCAAATGGCCGTTACCAGGTTGATCCAAACTCAGGATTGTATAGAGTAAACACCGGGGTTCCGACTGTTCCGATTGTTGGTAACCGTGAGCCGGACTTCATTGGTGGTTTGAGCAACAATCTCAGGTACAAAAGATTCCTGTTGTCATTCCTTCTTGATTTCCGCAAAGGAGGAGCTATTTATAACGGAACTGAGTATGCGATGATTACAAATGGTTTAGACAAAAAGACTTTGCTAAATGACCGTCAATCGGTAACAGTAAGCGGTGTGAACTATTTGACAGGCGCTGATTTCAGCCAAACATATACAGCAGGTCAAACTTATACCATTAACGGAACAAACGTCGCCGGTACCTACATGATCCAGCAATACTGGTTAAACTATGCAGCCAACTCCATGAATTTTATTCAGTCGGTAAACTGGGTGAAACTGCGCTCCCTGTCATTAACGTATGACTTTGGTGGCATTATCAAGAGTAAAAAAATCGTAAAAGATCTTACTGCAACAGCAGTGGGAACGAACTTGTTTACATGGACAAACTACAAAGGAATGGATCCTGAAGTAAGCGCAGCGGGTGGAACAGGAGGATCTGGTTCTACAGGTATTGATTACCTGGGAGTGCCTGCAGTAGCGAGTTTCACGTTTGGAGTAAATGTTACCTTTTAACCAATGAAAAAAAGCAAATTATGAGAACATCAAAATATATTATACTTGGTTGTCTGCTTGCTGTGGGTGCAACATCCTGTAAAAAGTGGCTGGATGTGAATACGGATCCCAGCAGCCCAAACAATGGAAGCGCAGCGATCCAGAACAGGCTTCCCTGGATAGAACACTTTTATCAATACACTTCTGGTGTTGCCAATTATCGTGCGGCGGCCCAGTCAGGCGTTTATTACAGTACCAATGGTTCCAATGGTAACCAGCTCAGTACAACATGGAACGTAAACACCGGTAATACTACTCCGTACCAGACATGGTTTGTAGAAGTCGCGTCGAATCTTAATGATCTATACAATACTGCACAAAAACAAAATGCCTATCATTATATGGCAGCGGCCGATGTGTTCCATGCACTGGGTTTTATGGAGATGCTCGACCTATATGGCGAGATGCCCTACACGCAGGCGCTCACGCAAAATCCGAGTCCTGGCTATGATGATGGTAAAACAATCTATAACGGTTGTATGGCAAAACTGAATGAAGCCATAAGCCTGTTCAGTAAAGCGCAGGATGCCACCGTGCCGTCACTTGTAGCAGGAGATTTGTGGAACGGAGGCAGTGTGGACAAATGGACAAAACTATGTTGGGGATTGAAAGCGAGATATATGCTTAAGCTTTCAAAGAAAGCGGACCTGTACAATGCCGATTCAATTTTATATTGTTTGTCGAAGGGGCCGCAATCCATTGCTGATAACATAGTGGGACCAGGCTTGAACAACAGTACCGTGACGGACTATCTCATAGGCGACCCGGTAGTAACAAATGGTAATTTTGACTACGTGGCATACGGTAGCACCCAACGCATTACGCAGTATTACATCGACAAGCTTACGAATATGCGAGGCTCTGGTGTGATAGATCCGCGCATGACTAAGATTGTGCCTGCATCAATGGCCAATGTAAAACTTGATGCCAGTGGCAGAATATCGTCCTATACCTGGCTCCGCGCCATCGGCGTGGATGTACATGGTACTGCAACGAGGCTGGTGAAAGGAGGATCAGCATCAATTAACTCTGTGACGTTTGCTACAAAAAATACAAACATTGCTTATAAGATTGCCAATGCAACAGATCGTGCGAATTTTATTAATGATCAAACGACATATGGTCGCACATTCTCGGTTAGCAATGATACTGTGACAGTAACTTATCCTGTGGGCAGTAATTACATTAACAGCGCCAACTATTTGTATGCGGGCGATACTGTGTA
>Ga0318568_10000376_pt1 | contig 17420 bp, 14 predicted proteins | sample GRESIP088b5f21_FD_203690 | JGI IMG/M metagenome (GOLD analysis project Ga0318568, IMG submission 203690) | Tropical soil microbial communities from Luquillo Experimental Forest, Puerto Rico - GRE.SIPMG.088b5f21 | ecosystem: Environmental > Terrestrial > Soil > Tropical forest > Bulk soil...
GGGCCGAGGCGGCTGAGCCGGACGAGCCCGAACCCGGCACGCCCGCGGCGGGCGTGCCGGTGATGGACGTGCCTGGAGCGGGCGTACCCGTGGCGGACGTGCGTGGAGTGGACCTGCCTGGCGCGGACCTGGACGCTGCGGCCCCGGAGCCGCCGGCGGGTGCGGCGGCCGGCGCCACCACCGATGACGCCGCCAGCCCGGCCGCCCCAGATGAGGCTGCCGGGCCGGCCGGCGGACCGGATGACCCGGCTGGCGCGGAGAGCGGGGCCCCGCCCACTGACGTCACCGACGGCCCGGCCGGGATGCTGGACGCGGTGACGATCGTGCCCGGCGTGGCCCGTTACCACCGCGCAGGCTGCATCCTGATCAGGTTCCTCGCTGATGGCGATCTCGAACAGGTCACCCGCGAGGAGGCGCAGGCCCGTGGCTGTGCGCCCTGCCGGGCATGCGAGCCAGACAAGGCTGGCTCCGGCAGCGAGTAACCGCCGTCCGGGCGGCCGCGAGCGCGCCTTCCCCGGCACCCCCGGGCCGGTACTTATGGCTGGCGCTTCAGCCAGAAGGTCAGGCCAAGATCCACGGCGGTGTGCTCGGCCAGTCCGGGGCCGGCGGGCCTGTCCTCGGCCGGGCCGAACCGGGTCGCCAGCACCTCATCGGCAATGAACTGGCCGTGCTCGGCGAGGGCCACGCTGAGTTCGGGGCTCTCCGCCGCCCACCAGAGCGCTATCCGGTCGCTGACATCCAGGCCATCGGCCCTGCGGGCATCCTGGATCAGCCGGATGACCTCGCGGGCCAGCCCTTCCCGCCGCAACTCGGCGGTGATCTGGATCTCCAGCGCCACGGTCTCGCCTGCGTCGGCGGCCACGATCCAGCCTTCCCGTGGGGTCTGGGTGATGATCACGTCGTCGGGCCCGAGCAGCACCTGGTCACCGTTGACGATGACGGCCGTCTCGCCGGCCACCCGCAGCTCGCTGGCCAGGCTGGCCGGGTCGGCGGCCGCGATCGCGGCTGCCACCGCGGGCGTGCCCTTGCCAAACCTGCTGCCGAGGGCCCGGTAGTTCGGCTTGACGACGTGGTGGACCAGATCCTCGCCAACCGTGGCCAGCGGGTCCAGCGAGCGGACATTGAGCTCGGCCACGATCTGCTCCCGCAGCTCCGGCGGCAGTTCCGCCAGCCCGGGCGCGCCTGCCAGCGCCCGGGGGAGCGGCTGGCGGATCGGGACACCAGCCGTGGCGCGGGCCGAGCGGCCCAGCTCGACCAGTCGCCGGGCCAGGTGCATCTGCCCGGAAAGCTGGTCGTCGATCAGGCTGCGGTCGGCAGCCGGCCAGCTCGCCAGGTGAACCGAATCCGGATCGTCCGGGGCACGCAGCGCTGCCCACACGTAATCGGCGATGAACGGCACGAAGGGCGCCATCAGCAGGGTGAGCGTGTGCACACATTCGTAGAGGGTGGCGAACGCGGCGGCACCGCCCGGGGTGGCCGGACCCTCCCAGAACCTGCGCCGGGACCGCCGGACATACCAGTTCGACATGTCATCGATGAACGCGGACAGCCGCCGCCCGGCGGCGGCGGTGTCGAATCCTTCCAGCGCCACGGTCACGTCAGCGGTTACCGCGTTCAGCTCACTGAGCAGCCACCGGTCGAGCAGCGGCCGGTCGGCGGGGGCCGGTGCGTCGGCGAGCATGGCTGGCCGCCATGCCTGCCCGCTGGCGGCGGCCGCGTTCGCGTACAGGGCCAGGAAAGAGACGGTGTTCCAGTAGGTCAGCAGCACCTTCCGGACGATCTCCTCCAGCGCCACCCGGCCAACCTTGCGGGTGGCCCAGGGTGACCCGGCCGCGGCGAAGAACCAGCGGACCGCGTCCGCCCCGCTGTCCTCCATCAGCGGCATCGGCTCGAGCACGTTGCCCAGGCTCTTGCTCATCTTGCGGCCCCGCTCGTCCACCACCAGGCCCAGGCAAACCACGTTCTCGTAGGCGGACCGCCCGAACACCAGGGTGCCGACCGCCATCAGCGAGTAGAACCAGCCCCGGGTCTGGTCGATCGCCTCGCAGATGAACTGGGCCGGATAGGCGTGCTCGAAGTCCGCCGCGTTCCGGTACGGCGCGCCGTGCTGGGCGAACGGCATCGACCCCGAGTCGTACCAGACGTCGATGACCTCCGGCACCCGCTGGGCCACGCCACCGCATTCGCGGCAGGCGATGATCACCTCGTCGACGTACGGGCGGTGCGGGTCCAGCTCGGTCAGGTCCTTCCCAGCCAGCTTGCTGAGCTCGGCCAGCGAGCCCACGCAGGTGACATGGCCCTGGCCGCATTCCCACAGCGGCAGCGGGGTGCCCCAGTACCTGGTCCGGGACAGCGCCCAGTCCACGTTGTTACGCAGCCACTCGCCGTACCGGCCGTGCTTGATGCCCGGCGGCTGCCAGTTCGTCCGCTCGTTCTCGGCCAGCAACTGGTCCTTGACCGCGGTGGTGCGGATGTACCAGGAGGGGAGAGCGTAGTAGAGCAGCGGCGTGTGGCAGCGCCAGCAGTGCGGGTAGCTGTGGTCGGACAGCTCAGACCGGAACAGCAGCCCGCGCTCGGCCAGATCGTGCGTGAGCGGGGCGTCGGCGTCCTTGAAGAACATGCCGCCGACCAACGGCACCGATGGCTCGAACCGCCCGTCCGGCCCGATCGGGTTGACCACCGGCAGCCCATGCGCGCGGCCCGCCTCCATGTCGTCGGCCCCGAAGGCAGGGGCCATGTGCACCAGCCCGGTGCCGTCCTCGGTGGTCACGAACGTCCCGGTCACCACCACGTGGGCGCCGGGGATGTCGACCAGGCTGAACGGCGGCTGGTAGCGGGCGCCCGCCAGGTCGGCGCCTGTCAGCCTGGCCAGCACGTGCCAGCCATCGCCGAGCACCTGCCCCAGCAGTTCTTCGGCGACCACCACCCGCTCGGAGTCACCGGCCTTGCGGGCGACCACGTACGTCCGGTCCGGGTGGACGGCCACCGCGGTGTTCGACACCAGCGTCCACGGTGTCGTCGTCCACACCAGCAGGTCGGCCCCTGCCAGCAGCGGGCTGGCCCCGTCCGGTACCGCCACCAGCGGGAGCCGCACCGTCACCGATGGGTCGGTGACGATCTCGTAGACGTCCGGCTGGCCCATCTCATGGTCGGACAGCGGGGTCTCGCAGCGCGGGCAGTACGGGCTGATCCGGTGGTCCCGCACCAGCAGGCCCTTGTCGAAGATGACCTGCAGCGACCACCAGACCGACTCGATATAGCTGGCGTCCATGGTCCGGTACGCGCGGTCCAGATCCACCCAGTAGCCGAGCCGTTCGGTGAGCTCGGCGAACGCGTCCACATGCCGGAGCACCGATTCGCGGCAGCGCTCGTTGAAGGCGGCCACGCCGTAGGCCTCAATGTCCTTCTTGCCGGACAGCCCGAGTTCCTTCTCCACCGCCACTTCGACCGGCAAGCCGTGGCAATCCCAGCCGCCCTGCCGGGGCACATGAAAACCCTGCATGGTCTTGAACCGGGGAAAGAGATCCTTGAAGACCCGGGCCTCGATGTGATGCACACCGGGCATGCCGTTGGCGGTGGGTGGCCCTTCGTAGAAGGTCCACCTCGGCCCGCCAGCCGTCCGCTCCAGTGAGCGCTCGAACACCTTCCCGTCCTGCCACCGCCGGAGCATCTCGTGCTCCATCGCGGCCAGGTCGATCGCCGCAGGCAAGGCAGGGAAATAACGCCTGGCGTCGGGGTCTGACATGGTCGGGCAGCCCTCCTGCGGGTCGTCGCGGGGTCACCTGGCGGCCACGCGCACGCATCGCTGGAGGGACGAAGCCAGCCGGCGGCGGCTCCGCGGTACCACCCTCCTTGGCCGTGCCCAGATGCGAGCACCGCCCACTCTGTTGGTCCTGCGGCCGGTTCTACTGACCGCGCCGGCCCCGGGCGGTCAGCCTGAGGGTTGGTGACGGCGTTCTTCCGGCGGCTCCGGGGTGATCTGGTCCGCTGGGCCGGCCCCCGGGCTCACACCGTCCCCGGGTCGCTGCGGGCGGCTGTCAGCGGCAGCTGTCCCCATCCACGCCTGTGCAGATACCCCACGATAGCCGATGAGCCCCACCGGGCCGAATGGGTTAACCGGCCGCCGTGGGCTGCTTGCCACCGACGGGCAAACATGCGTTTGCGGAGCGCGCCGCGGCGAATTATCCTCCGGTGACCGCACGTATCCAAGATCGGCTCAGCGGGGGCGCGATGCCGTCGTGCGGAGGGAGGCAGAAGATGGCCACAGCGAGACGCGCTGGCACTGCCGCGCTTCCCGTGCGCCCGGGGGAGAGGCCCTGGACCGAGGCCGAGCAGGAAAAGGTGCGTGCCGAGCTGCAGGCCGAGCTGGCCGGATTGCGCACCGATATCAACCAGGCCGAGTCTGAAATCGCGGAGCGGCTGGGCGATGCGGTCGGCGGCGCGGGCGATGACCCGGCGGACGCCGGCGCCAAGACATTCCAGCGCGAATACGACCTTGCCCTTACCCAGAACGCGCGGGATCTGCTGGAGCTGACCGAGCGGGCGCTGGCCCGGATGGATGATGGGACGTACGGGATGTGCCAGTCGTGCGGCCGGCCCATCGGCAAGGCCCGGCTGAAGGCGTTTCCTCGGGCCACGTTGTGCGTGGAATGCAAACAGCGCGAGGAACGGCGCTGACCGGGCAGCCGGGGGAGCCCGGCAAGCCGGGCCGCCGCCGGGTGGGCCTGCTGCTGGCGGTGGCGGCCGGGGTGTACCTGGCAGACGTGATTTCCAAGATCATCGTGGTAGCGACCCTGTCCGGCCATCAGGTGCGGCTGCTTGGCGGCCTGGTGACACTGGACCTGCTGCGGAACAGCGGCGCGGCGTTCAGCATCGGCACCTCGCTGACCATCGTGTTCACCCTGATCGCGCTCGGCGTGATCTTCTTCATCCTGCGCACCTCCCGGCGGCTGCGCAGCGTGCCGTGGGCCATCACCCTCGGCCTGCTGCTGGGCGGGGCAACCGGGAACCTGACCGACCGGCTGCTGCGCTCACCGGGGACGTTCCGGGGTGACGTGGTGGACTGGATCCAGCTGCCGCACTGGCCGGTATTCAACGTGGCCGACTCGGCCATCGTGTGCGGCGGTGTGCTGGCCGTCCTGCTGGCGGCCCGCGGGTACCGGCTGGACGGTACCCGGGACGGCTCAGCCGGGCCGGCTGAGCTGGCCGGCCCAGGTGGCCCGGCTGCCCCAGGCAGTCCGGCGGCCGGCGAAGGGGGCGGCACAGCCGGGGACAGCCGCGCGTGACCGGCGGGGATCAGCGCCGCCTCATGGTCCCCGAGGGCCTGGCCGGTGAGCGCCTGGACACCGCTCTGGCCAGGATGTTCGGGCTGTCCCGGGCCACCGCGGCGGACCTCATCACCGGCGGGCAGGTGCTGGTCGCCGGGCGGCCGGCCAGCAAGTCGGACCGCCTCCCGGCGGGGGAGTGGCTCGACGTCACGCTCCCGCCGCAGCCTGCCGCCGCGTCCCCGGCACCGGTGCCCGGGCTGGCCGTCGTCTACGAGGACGCCGACATTGTGGTGGTGGACAAACCCGCTGGGGTGGCGGCCCACCCGACACCTGGCTGGACGGGGCCGACCGTGCTGGCCGGGCTGGCCGCCGCCGGGTACACCATCGCTACCAGCGGCGCGGCCGAGCGGCAGGGCATCGTCCACCGACTGGACGCCAACACCAGCGGGCTGATGGTGGTCGCCCGCAGCGAACGGGCCTACGCCGCGCTGAAGCGTGCCTTCCGCGAACGAGGCGTGGACAAGCGGTACCACGCCCTGGTGCAGGGCCACCCGGATCCGCTGCGGGGCACCATCGATGCGCCGATCGGCCGGCACCCATCCGGCGACGGCCGGTTCGCGGTGGTGGCCGGCGGCCGGCCGAGCGTCACCCACTACGACACCCTGGAGGCGTTCCGCGGCGCCAGCCTCGCCCAGATCACCCTGGAGACCGGGCGCACCCATCAGATCCGGGTGCACATGGCGGCCCCGCGGCACCCGTGCGTCGGCGACCGCCTCTACGGCGCCGACCCGGTGCTGGCCGCGCGGCTCGGGCTGGGCCGGCAGTGGCTGCACGCGGTCCGGCTGGGGTTCGCTCATCCCGCGGACGGCCACTGGGTCGAGTTCACCAGCGACTACCCGCCCGATCTGGCCCGCGCGCTGGCCATCCTGCGGGCCGAAGCCTGACCAGGGCCCTGATATCCGGCACCCGGCCGCTCATCCGGCGCGCCGGGTCGCTCCCGGCTGCGGCCGACAGTAGGCTCAATGAGCCGGGCTGGTGCATCGCCTGCGGCCGCCGCCACTGGGCTCGCCCGCACGCAGCGCACCGGCCGCTTCCCCCGGGTCCTGGTCCGACCGCGCCGTGCTGGCGCCTGCCGAAGGAGGTTGCTCGTGACGGCGGCGGGACGGACCAGCGAGGGCTCGTTCGTGCATCTCCACGTGCACACCGAGTACTCCATGCTGGATGGAGCCGCCCGGCTCAAGGATCTGTTCGCGCAGTGCCAGCGGGCGGGCATGACCGCGGTCGCGATGACCGATCACGGCAACCTGTACGGCGCGTACGAATTCTGGTCCAAGGCGACCGCGGCCGGCCTCAAGCCGGTCATCGGCATCGAGGCCTACCTGGCCCCCGAACACCGGCGGCACCGGCAGCCGGTCCGGTGGGGAACCCCTGCACAGCGGAACGACGATGTCTCCGGCGCCGGTGCCTACACGCACATGACGCTGCTCGCCGAGACCACCGAGGGCATGCACAACCTGTTCCGGCTGTCCTCGCTGTCCTCGCTGGAGGGGTACTTCCGCAACCCGCGGATGGACCGCGAACTGCTCGCCGCCAACGCCCGGGGGATCATCGCCACCACCGGCTGCCCGAGCGGTGAGGTGCAGACCCGGCTCCGGCTCGGGCAGGAGCGGGAGGCGCTGGCCGCGGCCGCGGCCTACCGCGACATCTTCGGCCCGGACAACTTCTTCGTCGAGATCATGGACCATGGGCTGGCCATCGAGCAGCGGGTGCGCCAGGGCCTGCGCCGCATCGCGGCCGAACTGTCGCTGCCGTTCGTGGTCACCAATGACTCGCACTACACCGCGCCGGACGACGCCAGGGCGCACGAGGTGCTGCTGTGTGTGCAGACCGGCACCAACCTGGCCGACCCAGACCGGTTCCGGCTCGAGGGCACCGGCTACTACCTGAAGACGCCGCAGGAGATGCGGGCCATCCGGGACGACGCCGAGTGGCAGGCTGGCTGTGACGCCACGCTGGCCATCGCCGAGCGGGCCAACGTCAGCTTCGGCAAGGCCAGCCTGATGCCGCAATTCCCGGTGCCAGCCGGGCAGACCGTGGAGGGCTGCTTCCGCGAGCAGGTCTGGCAGGGGATGGACCGCCGCTACCCGGATGGCTACGACCACCGCCGCCGCGAGCAGGCAGAGTACGAGATGCGGATCATCTCCGAGATGGGGTTCTGCTCGTACTTCCTGGTGGTGGCCGACTTCATCATGTGGGCCAAGCGGAACGGGATCCGGGTCGGCCCCGGCCGTGGTTCGGCCGCGGGCAGCCTGGTCTCCTATGCACTTGGCATCACCGATCTCGACCCGATCGTGCATGGGCTGGTGTTCGAGCGGTTCCTCAACCCCGAGCGGGTGTCGATGCCCGACATCGACATCGACTTCGACGAGCGCCGGCGCGGTGACGTCATCCGCTACGTCACCGAGAAGTACGGGGACGACCGGGTAGCGCAGATCATCACCTACGGCACCATCAAGGCCAAGGCGGCGGTCAAGGACGCGGCCCGGGTGCTCGGCTTCCCCTACGCGCTCGGCGACCGGATCACCAAAGCCTTCCCGCCGCCGGTGATGGGCAAGGACGTCCCGCTGGCCGGGATCTTCGACGAGTCGCATCCCCGGCACGGGGAAGCAGGCGAGATCCGGGCGCTGTACGAGGCCGAGGCCGAGGTGCGGCAGGTGATCGACACCGCCCGCGGGCTGGAGGGACTGATCCGCCAGGCGGGGGTGCACGCGGCCGGGGTGATCATGAGCAGTGAGCCGCTCATCGAGCACATCCCGATCTGGCAGCGGCAGGCCGACGGCGCGATCATCACCCAGTTCGACTACCCGGCGTGCGAGGATCTCGGCCTGCTCAAGATGGACTTTCTCGGCCTGCGCAACCTCACGGTGCTGGACGACGCGCTGGCCGGGATCAGGGCCAACCGGGACACCGAGGTCGAGCTGGAAAGCCTCGCGCTGGACGACAAGCTCACCTACGACATGCTCGCCAAGGGCGACACGCTGGGAGTCTTCCAGCTCGACGGCGGGCCGATGCGGGCGCTGCTGCGCTCCATGCGGGCGGACCGGTTCGAGGACATCGTCGCGGTGAACGCGCTGTACCGGCCAGGCCCGATGGGCGCGAACGCGCACACCGAGTATGCCGACCGCAAGGCGGGCCGCAAGCCGGTCATGCCCATTCACCCGGAACTGGCCGAGCCACTGGCCGACATCCTGGGCGACACCTACGGCCTGATCGTCTACCAGGAGCAGGTCATGGCCGCCGCGCAGAAGCTGGCCGGTTACACCCCGGGCAAGGCGGACCTGCTCCGCAAGGCAATGGGCAAGAAAAAGAAGGAAGTCCTCGACTCCGAATTCGAGCCGTTCGCCGCCGGGATGCGCGCCAACGGCTGCTCCGACGCGGCTATCCGGGCAATCTGGGATGTCCTGGTCCCCTTCTCCGACTACGCGTTCAACCGGGCGCATGCGGCCTGCTACGCGATGATCGGGTACTGGACCGCCTACCTGAAGGCGAACTACCCGGCCGAGTACATGGCGGCGCTGCTCACCTCGGTTGCTGGCGACAAGGACAAGAGCGCGGTCTACCTCAACGAGTGCCGCCGGATGGGGATCACCGTCCTGCCGCCGGATGTGAACGCCTCCACCGCGATCTTCACGCCGGTCGGTGGCGACATCAGGTTCGGCCTCGCCGCGGTCCGCAACGTCGGCACGGCGGTGGTGGATGCCATCATCGCCGCCCGCACCGCCAAGGGTGCGTTCGCCAGCTTCAGCGACTTCCTGCGCAAGGTCCCGGTCAACGTCTGCAACAAGCGGGTCATCGAGTCGCTGGTCAAGGCGGGTGCGTTCGACTCGCTCGGGCACCCGCGCAAGGGCCTGCTGCTCATCCACGAGCAGGCGATTGACTCGGTGATCGACGTCAAGCGGAACGAGGCCATGGGCCAGGACTCACTGTTCGGCGGGGATGCCGCGGCCGAGGCCGCGTTCGAGATCGGCGTGCCGGACGGGGACTGGGACAAGCCGATGCTGCTCGCCTTCGAGCGGGAGATGCTGGGCCTGTATGTGTCCGACCATCCGCTGCTCGGCGTTGAGCACATCCTGTCCGCCGCCACCGACTGCTCGGTCGCCCAGCTGCTCGGCTCGGCCGACGGTGATTCCGAACGGGTCGGCCGGGCTGACCGCCCGGATGGCCAGCTGGTCACCGTGGGCGGCATCCTGTCCGGGGTCCAGCGCAAGGTAACCAAGCAGGGCCTGCCGTGGGCGGCGGCGACGCTGGAGGACCTGGACGGTGCCATCGAGGTGATGTTCTTCCCGAACACCTACGCCGAGTGCGCGGCCGTGCTGGCCGACGACGCGGTCGTGATCGTGAAGGGCCGCCTCGACCGCCGGGATGAGTCGCCCAAGCTGGTCGCCCGGGAGGTGACCGCGCCGGACATGTCCTCCGGGCAGAGCGGCCCTTTCGTGGTCTCGCTGCCGGTGCAGCGGTGCGTCACCCCGGTGGTGGACCGGCTGCACGAGGTGCTGTGCAGCCACCCGGGGCTGGCCGAGGTGCATCTGCGGCTGTGCAACGGGCGCCGCACGACCGTGGTCAAGCTGGATGACAAGCTGCGGGTGAACCCCTCACCCAGCCTGCTGGCCGACCTCAAGCAATTGCTCGGCCCCGGCTGCGTCGGCTAGCCCGCGGCCCGGTTGCCGCCGCCCGCGGCGGCTGGCTTGCCAGGCAGCCCGCCGATGGCCGCTGTCGTCACGCGTCGCGGCGCCTGAGCAGGTAGGCCGCGACGATCAGCAGCAGCGCGGTCCAGGCACAGAACACGCCAAACCCCTGCCAGGGGGTGAGCAGCTGCCCGGACTGCTGCAGCTTGTCCTGCGTGATCAGCTGCCCGGCGATGGTGGGGGCATACGCGTGGATGTGCGCGCCCCAGCTGTACGGCAGCAGGCTGGTGAGCGGCAGTACCACCAGCACCAGCCCGATCACAGTTGTGATGGCCCCGGCGGTATGCCTGATCAGCGCGCCGATCGCCAGCGCGAACAGGCCCAGCACGGTCAGGTAGAGGCCGGACCCGATGACGGCCCGGGTCACGCCCGGCTGGCTGAGCGAGACCTGGAACCGGCTGTGCACCAGCGCCGCGCCGATGTAGAAGCAGGCGAACGAGACGATCTCGGCCACCACGAAGACCAGCGCCGCGAAAACCACGCACTTGGCGATCAGGACCGGGAGTCGGCGGGGCACGGCCAGCAGCGTGGCCCGGATGGTGCCGGAACTGTACTCGGCGGTGATGACCAGCGCACCCAGCACGCAGATGGCCAGCTGGCCCAGCCCCAGCCCGGTGCCGAGAATGAAGCCAACGGGGTCGTTTGCGATCTGAGCACTGCGGGCGTCCGCCTGCCCGGCGCGGAACGCCCGCATGGTCAGCCAGGTGAGCAGGGTGGTCAGGCCGACACTGACCACCACGAAGATGGCCAGCGTCCAGAGCGTGGAACGGACCGAGCGGATCTTGATCCACTCGGTGAGCAGCAGTCGGCCGAAGCCCACCCGGCGGTCGGGGGCGGGACTGTCCGGCCCGGTGGCCGGCCGGGTGGCCGGGCTAGTGGTGGTCACGGGTTGCTCCCCTCGGCACCACTGGCCGTCGGCGCGGGAACGGCCGCCGGGCCGGGCGCGGAAGCGGCCGCCGGGCCGGGCGGGTGGCCGGTCACGGCGTACTCCACGCTGCCGGCGGTGAGCTCCATGTACGCCTCCTCCAGCGAGGCGAGCTGCGGGGTCAGCTCATGCAGCACGATGCCCCGGCCGGCGGCGATCTCGCCGATCCGGGGCGCGGCCAGGCCGGTGACGGTGAGCGGGCCCGGCTGGCCGCCATTGCCCGGGCCGGCCGTGACCTTGCCGCCCTCAGCGGCCAGCAGCTCGGTGAGCGCCGCTGCCTGCGGCGAGCGCACCAGCACCGATCGCTCGGAACTGCGCTCGATGAACTCCTGGGTGGGGCCGTCGGCGATCAGCTTGCCCTTGCCGATCACGATGAGGTGGTCGGCGGTGACCGCCATCTCGTTCATCAGGTGGCTGGACACGAAGATGGTGCGCCCCTCCGCGGCCAGGTGCTTCATCAGGTTCCTGATCCACAGGATGCCCTCCGGGTCGAGCCCGTTGACCGGCTCGTCCAGCAGCAGCACCCGCGGGTCGCCGAGCATCGCGGCCGCGATGCCGACCCGCTGGCTCATGCCCAGCGAGTAGGTGCGGGTCCGCTTATGCGCCACCGCGGTCAGCCCGACCAGCGACACCACCTCGTTCACCCGGCGGCGGGGCAGGCCCTGCGAAGCGGCCAGGAAGAGCAGGTGCTGGTAGGCGCTGCGACCAGGGTGCATCGCCTTGGCCTCCAGCAGCGCCCCGACCGTGCACAATGGCCGGTGCAGCTGGTCGTACCGCAGCCCGTCGATCGTCGCGGTGCCCGACTGTGGCCGGTCCAGGCCCAGGATCAGCCGCATGGTGGTGGACTTGCCCGCCCCGTTCGGCCCGAGGAAACCGGTCACCCTGCCCGGGGCGACATCGAAGCTCAGATGGTCAACTGCGAGTTTGTCCCCGAAACGCTTGGTGAGGTCACGTACCTCGATCATCTGGGTCCTCTCACCCATACCGCAGCCGCCAGCACAGCACACACGCTAGCAAGGGCTTACTGGGCGCGGCCCGGCGCCGCGGCCAGTGACAGTCGCGTACGCTGCTCCCCACCATGACTGTGCTGCCCGAGCCACCCGAGGCCGTCGGGCCCGGTGCCGCCGGCCCGGTGCCAGCACTTGACCTCGGGCTGGCCGCGGTCGCCGCGAGCCTTGCCGTGGTCGCCGGGACCGCGCTGCTGGGCCTGCTGGCCGGCTACGCCTGGTCGCTGCTGGCCCCCCGCGCCGCGCTGGTCATGGTGAGCCACGGATCGGCCGCCCTGATCCAGGTCGAGACCAGCGCCTTTATCGCGGCCGACGCGCTGTTCTGCCTGCTCACGCTTGCCGGCGGGGTGGTGTCCGGGGCGCTTGGATACCGGCTGGCAGTGCGCCGGCACGGCCCGTTGGCCATGGCCGGCGTGCTGGCCGGTGCCGTCGCCGCCGCCTACCTCGCCCGGTGGGTGGGGGAACAGTCTGGGCTGGCCACCTTCCACCATCTGCTGGCGACCCTGCCGGCCGGTGCCCACGTGTCGGACCGGCTGACCCTGGGAGCCGCCGGAGCGCTCGCGTTCTGGCCACTGGCGGCTGGCCTGACGGCCGGTGCGCTGGTAGCGATCGCCGCCGATGGCCACCGGGGCCGCGCCCGCCCGGGGGCGGCTGACCCAGGCCGGCTGCGGCCGGGTGCTCCATAGACTGAGCGGGTGCTAGCCAGAATCGATCTTCGCGGGCAGCCGGCCGCCGCCCTGACCAGGCAGCGGCTGGCCGGGGTACTGCCGCGGGCCTGGCTGGACACCGACGCCGCGGTCGCACAGGTCCGCCCCATCTGTGACGATGTCCGCCGTCGCGGGGCGGCCGCGGTGCGCGAATACACCGCCCGCTTCGACAACGTCGACCGGCCCACCACCCGGGTCCCGGCGGCGGCCCTGGCCGATGCCCTGGCCATGCTGGATCCGGCGGTCCGGGCCGCACTGGCGGAAGCCATCCGGCGGGCCAGGCTGGTGCACAAGGCCCAGCGGCCGGCCAGCCATGTCACCCAGGTGGCCGATGGCGTCACCGTCACCGAGCGCTACCTGCCCGTCGGCCGGGCCGGTGTCTACGTCCCCGGCGGGCTGGTGGTCTATCCGTCCTCGGTGCTCATGAACGTCATCCCGGCCCAGGTGGCCGGCGTGCCTGAGATCGCGGTGGCGTCGCCGCCGCAGCCCAGCCGCGGCGGCCTGCCAGCTCCGGCGGTGCTCGCCGCCTGCGCACTGCTCGGCATCGAGGAAGTGCACGCGGCCGGGGGCGCGCAGGCGATCGCCATGCTCGGCTACGGCACTGCCGACTGCGCCCCGGTGGACGTGATCACCGGTCCCGGCAACGTCTATGTGGCCGCCGCCAAGCGGGTGCTGCTGGGGACGGTCGGTACCGACGCCGAAGCCGGCCCGACCGAGGTCGCGATCATCGCCGACGACACGGCCGACCCTGCGTTCGTCGCCGCCGACCTCATCGCCCAGGCCGAGCACGACCCGCTGGCCGCCTGCCTGCTGATCACCACCGACCCGGCTCTCGCCGACCGCACCGGCAAGGCGCTGGGGCCGCAGCTGGCCGCCACCCGGCACCACGACCGGGTGGCACAGGCGCTGGCCGGCCAGGCAGCCTGCGTGCTGGTGGACGACGCGGACGCCGCACTGGCGGTGGCCGACGCCTGGGCACCCGAGCATCTGGAGATCCAGGCCCGCGACGCCGGCGCGCTGGCGGCCCGGGTGCACAACGCTGGTGCTGTCTTCGTCGGGCCCTACGCCCCGGTCGCCCTCGGCGACTACCTTGCCGGGTCGAATCACGTGCTGCCCACCGGCGGCACCGCCCGGCACACCGGCGGCCTGTCGGTGCTGTCCTTCCTGCGCGGCATGCACGTGGTGAACTGCGACCGGCCGGCCCTGGCTCAGGTGGCCCCGCACATCGACGCTCTCGGCGGCGCCGAGGATCTGGCCGCCCACGTGGCGGCCGTCCGCATCCGCGTGCCCGCCGAGACCCTGGCGGTGCAGGCGTGACGCTGCCAGCCTGGCTGCCCATCCGGCCTGATCTGGCCGGGCGCGCCGCCTATGGAGCACCCCAGCTGGACGTGCCAACCAGGCTCAGCACGAACGAGAACCCGTATCCGCCGTCGGCCCGGCTGACCGCGGCCATCACGGCCGCGGTCAGCGAGGTGGCGACGGCCCTGAACCGCTATCCGGACCGGGACGCGGTCGCACTCCGCGCCGATCTGGCCCGCTATCTCGGGCACGGGCTCACCGGCCGCCAGCTCTGGCCCGCCAACGGCTCCAACGAGGTCATCCAGCAGCTGCTGCAGGCCTTCGGCGGCCCCGGCCGGTCCGCGCTCGGGTTTGAGCCGTCGTACTCGATGCACCCGCTGATCTGCCAGGCCACCGCGACCCGCTGGATCAGCGGGGCCCGTGACCGCGACTTCGGGCTGGACCCGGACCGGGTGGCCCGGATGATCCGCGACGAGCAGCCGGACCTGGTGTTCCTCACCTCGCCGAACAACCCGACCGGCACCGCGCTGCCGTTGGCCGCGATCGACGCGGTCTGCGACGCCGCACCCGGCCTGGTGGTCGTCGACGAGGCATATGCCGAGTTCGCCCGCGACCCCCGCGCCACCGCCCTGGCCTTGCTGCCCCGCTACCCGCGGCTGGTGGTCACCCGCACCATGTCCAAGGCGTTCGCCCTGGCCGGCGCCCGGGTCGGGTACCTGGCCGCGGACCCGGCGGTGATCGAGGCACTGCAGCTGGTCCGGCTGCCTTATCACCTGTCCGCCATCACCCAGGCGGTGGCCCGGGCGGCGCTCGCACACGCCGCCGAGCCACTGGCCACCGTGGCCACCTTGCGCGCACAGCGTGATGAGGCGGTGGCCTGGCTGCGTGCCCAGGGGCTGACCGTGGCCAGCTCGGATGCGAACTTCATCTTGTTCGGTGAGTTCGGCGACGCCCACCTGATCTGGCAGGCGCTGCTGGCCCGCGGCGTGCTGATCCGGGAGTGCGGGCCGCCCGGCTGGCTGCGGGTGAGCATCGGCACCCCGGGTGAGATGGCCGCGTTCCGGGCCGCGCTGCGGGCGGTGCTGGCCGCTGCCCGGGAACGGGCCGCCCGATGAGCCGGGCCGCACGCCAGCAGCGGATCACCGGGGAGACCTCCGTCCTGGTCGAGCTGGACCTGGACGGCACCGGCACGGCCCGGGTCAGCACCGGTGTCCCGTTCTTCGACCACATGCTGGCCCAGCTGGCCAAGCACGGCCTGCTCGACCTGACCGTCCAGGCCGAGGGCGACATCGAGGTTGACGCCCACCACACGGTCGAGGACACCGCGATCACGCTCGGCCAGGCGCTGCGGGCCGCGCTGGGCGACAAATCCGGCCTCAGCCGGTTCGGGGACGCGGCCGTGCCGCTGGATGAGGCCCTCGCCCGGGCGGCGGTGGATGTTTCCGGCCGGCCGTACCTGGTGCACTCCGAGCCGGCCGGGATGGCGCCGCTGATCGGCAGCTACGACACCACGCTGACCCGGCACTTCTTCGAATCGCTGACCGCCGCCGCCGGCATCTGCCTGCACCTGAGCGTCACCGGCCGGAACCCGCACCACATCATCGAGGCCCAGTTCAAGGCGGTAGCCCGGGCGCTGCGGGCGGCGGTGGCCCCGGACCCGCGGGCGCCCGGTGTGCCCAGCACCAAAGGAGTCCTGTGAAACCACGGGTCGTGGTGCTGGACTACGGTTCCGGGAACCTCCGTTCGGCCGAGCGGGCCCTGGCCAGGGCCGGTGCGGAGGTGCAGGTGACCGCTGACCCCGGTGCCGCGCTGGCCGCCGACGGGCTGCTGGTGCCCGGGGTGGGCGCCTTCGCCGCGTGCATGGCCGGGCTGCTGGCGGTCCGTGGCGATCAGGTGATCGACCGGCGGCTGGCCGGGTCACGGCCGGTGCTGGGCATCTGCGTCGGCATGCAGGTGATGTTCGCCGAGGGGGTGGAGCACGGCGTCCGCACACCCGGGTGCGGGCAGTGGCCGGGCACGGTCGACCAGCTGCCCGCGCCGGTGCTGCCGCACATGGGCTGGAACTCGGTCGAGGCGGCGGCCGGGTCGGCGCTGCTTGCCGGGCTGGCCGGCGAGCGGTTCTACTTCGTCCACTCCTACGCGGCCCGCGCGCCGCTTTTTCCACCCGGGCCAGGCCGGCTGGCAAAGCCGCTGGTCAGCTGGGCCTGCCATGGCGAGCGCTTCATCGCTGCGGTCGAGAACGGCCCGCTGTGCGCGACGCAGTTCCATCCCGAGAAGTCCGGCGACGCGGGTGCCGCGCTGCTGTCCAACTGGCTGGAGACCATCCGATGACGCTCACTGTGCTGCCCGCCGTTGATGTGTCCGGCGGGCAGGCGGTCCGGCTGGTGCAGGGTGCGGCCGGCACCGAGACCGGCTACGGCGACGCGCTGCAGGCCGCGCTGGCCTGGCAGGCAGCCGGGGCGGAGTGGATCCACCTGGTCGATCTCGACGCCGCGTTCGGGCGCGGCTCTAACGCGGCGCTGCTGGCCGGCCTGGTCGGCCGGCTGGACGTGGCGGTCGAGTTGTCCGGCGGCATCCGCGACGACGCCTCGCTGGCGGCCGCGCTGGCTACCGGCTGTGAGCGGGTCAACATCGGCACCGCGGCGCTGGAGCGGCCGGACTGGCTGCGCGGCGTCATCGCCCGGCACGGCAGCAAGATCGCGGTCGGGCTCGACGTGCGGGGCAGCCGGCTGGCCGCCCGGGGCTGGACCCGGGAGGGCGGGGATCTGGATGAGACGCTGGACCGGCTCGACGCCGATGGCTGTGCCCGGTATGTGGTCACCGACGTAACCCGGGACGGCACGCTGACCGGCCCGAACCTGGACCTGCTGCGCCGCGTCTGTGCGCGCACCAGCAGGCCGGTGATCGCCAGTGGCGGGGTGGCCAGCCTGGCGGACCTGGCCCAGCTGGTGGCGCTGGCACCACTCGGGGTGGAAGGCGTGATCGTGGGCAAGGCGCTGTACGCCGGCGCGTTCACCTTGCCGCAGGCGCTGGCGGCGGTGGCCGGATGACCCGGCGGATCTCCTCCGGCACACCGTGGGAACCGGTGGCCGGCTACAGTCGGGCGGTCGCGGCCGGGGACTTCGTCTTCGTGGCCGGCTGCACGTCGGTGCTGGATGGCGAGGTGATGCACGAGGGTGACCCGGCCGCGCAGACCACGCAGGCGATCGCCAACGTGGCGGCCGCGCTGGAGCGGCTCGGCGCCAGCCTGGCGGATGTGGTCAGAACCCGGATGTACGTCACCGACATCGCCCGCTGGCGCGAGTACGCGCAGGCGCACGGTGCCGCCTTCGGGGAGATCCGGCCCGCGTCGACCATAGTGGAGGTGGCGGCGCTGATCGATGCCCGGATGCTGGTCGAGGTGGAGGCCGACGCCTACCGGCCGGGAGCCGGCCGGTGACGCTCGCGGTGCGGGTGATCCCGTGCCTGGA
>Ga0318568_10000391_pt1 | contig 17121 bp, 18 predicted proteins | sample GRESIP088b5f21_FD_203690 | JGI IMG/M metagenome (GOLD analysis project Ga0318568, IMG submission 203690) | Tropical soil microbial communities from Luquillo Experimental Forest, Puerto Rico - GRE.SIPMG.088b5f21 | ecosystem: Environmental > Terrestrial > Soil > Tropical forest > Bulk soil...
TTAGTATATATTGCTGTGAGTTTTTTTGTTTATATTTTTTTTCACCCTCAAAGATAGAAACTATTTTTCACACTCTTGCCAGTTTTTTTATTTAATTATCCCGTGTAACCTTAGATAATAATTAGAACGAAAACTTTGGCAACCATACGGTTGTATAGAATATACACTATATTACCTGAAGGTTATTCTATGATTTTCTTGTTCACATGTTTGCAATCCAGAAGAATCTTCCTAAATTTGCAAATCATTCAAAATAACTCGCCAATTGTAGCGACAATTGCATTACATATTAATAAAGCGTTCGCTTTTATTCCTGTTCTTGAAACATCGACACTTTCATAAGCAAATTGGAATAAGTTAGTAAACGCCTGCGTCAAATGGCGTGGGCTTTAACTTGTTACTTTTGCTAGGCAGTCGATGGCCTCAAGAGCGTGACGGGTTAAATAACCCACGCTTTTTTTTATGCCTTATCGTGAATACTTACGACTAAAACTATATCATATGAACGATTTTATAACGAAACTCAACAAAGACCTCAATTCTAGGCTGCAAGACATCGACTTGGAAGAACCGGATCTTATGAGGAAAGCTCAAAAATCTATTCGTTGCACAAAAGATGCCTTGACTCAGCTCAAAGCATTCACTATTCAACATACTTTTTGCAATGACGCTGAAGAAATTCTTTTTTTCAAAAAGACAAAGCCGGAACTATTCAGCAAACTTGTTTATTATGTAAAAATCCTCAATATCGAAAGTCGCAGGCCAGTTGGAAACCGTTCAATACAAGAAACATATCTACAACAGGAGCTCGAAAAACTTACTTTTTTTTTCAATAACCATCTTGAGTTTTATCAATATTACCGTATGAACTCAACATACCTCGATGATAAATATTTTATACGTGGCAAGGAAGATCTAAACCTGTATCAGGATACGCTGATGTCTTACATCGATCCGGATTTCTCAACCAGTCACGATTATATGGTATCAAAAATCATTGCCAACGATCGACTCAAAGTCTTTTTGAGCATCGAGATCGAAGCTCTGTCTATAAAAGCTGTAAAATAAATCTGTATACTGCACACCAGTATGTCAAAGCTCTTTACCTAAAAATAAAATCATATCTTTGCTAATTATAAAAATCAAGAAAGATTATTTCTTCCATTATGTCGAACAAGCTATCAAAAGATATTATTGTAGAGGATTTACACAAGTTGTACGAAACTCTGGGGCTACCGCTTGATCTGACGGAAACTTCATCGGGCTTCACTGTGCATTATTTGCAGGACACATTCAAAGAGTTACCTTATACATCGCCGCCATTCCGCCCCAATTATTTCAGTTTCCTTTTTATCAAAGATGCTTTTGGAAAATATACTATCGACGATAAAAGCTTTCCTGTTGAACCTAGAACGGTTTATTTCACCAACCCAGGAAACTACCGGATTTTTGAATGGCATAAAATCACGGATACTTGCCTGATTACTTTTAATGAAGCGTTTCTAAAAGTGTATGTCCATGCAGATATTTTCGAACATTTTTCTTTTTTGCTGACAGAGACGGTGGAACCTCGAAAACTGACCGAAACGCAATTTGAAGTTATTGAAAAGCTATACCGCTTTATTCACGGGCAACATCTTACTAACTCGCCTTACAAGGATCAGATTATTGGTAGCCTAACTGTTGCTTTACTTCTTAAAATTAAAGAGTATTTCTTTCAGGATTACAATCCTATTTATGAAGGAAATAGAAGCTCATTAATTGTAAAGACTTTCAAATTAAACTTAGAGACTCATTTCAGAGAACTTATTGCCGGCAAAACCGACAAACAGTTTCGTGGTCAGGATTATGCTGATATGCAAGCGTTACATGTCAACTATTTATCGAATGTAATAAGTGCAAAAACGGGGAAAACCATAAGTGCTTGGATTGCCGATAAAACCATTTCCGAAGCCAAAGTACTTTTGCAAAATCCACAGCTAAGCATTAAGGAAATTGCAAATCGGTTGGGTTTTGTTGAAGCTCCACATTTCAGTAACTACTTCAAAAAGAATACATCACAAAGCCCCGTGGAGTATCGTAAAACGTATTCTAATTAGTATAGGGTCAACAACATTTTATCAATCATATTGATACCGTAATTAATCTGAATGCAAAAAGAGTTTACAATAGGACTAAAGCTATTGGACAATACTTTTTATGAATCAATGACTGACAAGAAGAAACATCACTATATTCCGAGATTTTATCTGAAAAAGTTTTCGGTAAATAATGAAGGCAAACTCATAGGATTGTACAATCATAATAAAAATGTTTTTGTACAAAATGCTCAACTAAAACATCAGGCCTACGAAAATTTTCTTTATGGAGAAGATGATGAAATCGAAAATGCCTTAGCTGAAATTGAAAACAATATAGCCAGGATGTTTTATTATTGGACGGAAGAAAAACTACTTTATCCACCTCCCATTGAATCTAACGGCTTCAAATTATTGAAACGATTTATTTTATATCAGACTTTTAGAACCCCGAAGTCCGGTAATGATATAATGGAGACTCTTAATCAGGGTTTGAAAACTGTGATAAAAGAGATTATGCCAGTTATGTGGGATAAAGTGAAAGATGGAAGTTTCGTACATAAAAAACCTGTTTTACTAAGTCTTCTACATGCTATAAAGTACGAATATCTTTTAAACTATCTGGATTGCAAATTTATAGTAAACCTTTCTCCGTTACCCCTTATTACTTCTGATTCACCGGTAATTCTTTATAACCAATTAATGGAAAATGTAGGGAATTATGTCGGAGCAACAGGACTTGTGGCAAAGGGGCTTCAGGTGTTTTATCCCATACATCCAAGATTAATGATTTGTCTGTATGATGCAAATGTTTATGACTTTGGTAATGGTTGTATTAATTGTTGTTCTACTGAATCTGTTGAAGAAGTACATCAATTAAATGCTCTACAATTTGTCAACAGCAAAGCTCAACTCTTTTTTGATGAAAATATATCAGAAGAATATATAAAGATGTTGTGTGATAGATATGCTGAATATAGAATGACATCAAAAACAATAAATAGTATTATCAATAAAGGTGCTAAGAAATTCTTTTTTATGAGTTCAGAAGATGCACGTATAAATTTGAGTTTAGATTTCTTCAAATTTAAAGTCAATCCGGATGATTATAAAGATGAAATTTTTCCTTTAAGACATCCATCTTTTGATCGCCCTATAAAAAAGATAAACTTCAGTTAAGCATCAAAGAAATTGCAAATCGCTTGTAGCTTATAGAAGCTCCATATTTCAGTAACTACTTCAAAAATAATGCTCCGTAAACTCCTGTAGAGTACTGAAAACTTCATTCCGAATAAATATCTTAGATATTTACATCTCTTCCTTTATTTCTTGTACGTTTCCTGATAGGTTCATAGGCGATCTTTGTATCGTCAAATTTAAAACAAAAAATTATGAACTCATTAAATGGAAAAGTAATACTTATTACCGGTTCTTCAAGAGGAATCGGCGCAGAAGTAGCAAAAGTAGTTGCTCAGTCAGGAGCAAAAGTGATTATCAACTATGCCGGCGGAAAAGATGCGGCCGAAAAAGTAGTTTCAGAGATTAACTCTAATGGCGGTGAATCCATTGCCATACAAGCCAATGTAAGTATTTCATCGGACGTCACAAGGCTGTTCGATCAGTCGATCGCACATTTCGGAAAAATTGATGTGCTAATCAACAATGCCGGTATCATGTTCAATAAGTTGATTAAAGACACGCTTGACGATGATATCGATAGAATTTTGAATGTAAATGTCAAAGGTGTACTTTATGCATTGCGTGAGGCTGCAACAAAACTGGCAAATAACGGAAGTATCATCAATTTTTCTACATCCGTAAACCGTCTCATGTTACCCACTTATGGCCCTTATGTTGCTACCAAGGCAGCTGTAGAACAACTAACCCGTGTATTTGCCAAAGAAATTGGTTCTCGTGGCATAAATGTAAACTCCGTATCACCTGGTCCAACTAATACAGAACTGTTTTTGACAGGGAAATCAGACGAAGTAATAGGTCGTCTGGCTAGTCTCTCTGCATTCAACCGTATTGGAGAACCTGAAGATATAGCTCATGTAGTAGCATTTCTGGCAAGTGATGACGCTAAATGGATCTCAGCACAGAATATTGGCATAAATGGTGGAATGGCTTAATTTAAAACAAATAACACAGATATGAAAACATTATCAAATGCCCTGATTATGGGGCTATTGGGTGCTGTGGCGGTATTTATTTCATTTTCCTTTCAGTTGCCTACATGGATTTTATTCATTGCTTGGGTAAGCTATTACCTGTTTGGAAAATCATTAAGAACAGCCGCTGTTTCTCTTATTCCTATTGCCTTTGGAATGCTTATGGGTGTAGCCATGCAATCTACAGCTGAAGGCTTATCTGGGGTAGTTGGACAGCTTGGGCTTCCGTTAGCTGTATTCGTTTTTATCGGCTCGCTGGCATATTTGTCTAAGATTGAAATATTCAGCAACATTCCGGCATGGTTTATTGGACTGATTATCTTTTTTGGGGCACACCCTCCAATGGAATCCATTCCAATTTTAAAACTTTTTATACCGGTCATTGCTGGGTTTATGTTTGCTTTTTTGAACGACAGCGCAACAAATATGACGGTTAAAAAAATCAAAAATAAAGAATGAACAGTTTAAGAAATAAAACAGCCTTAATTACAGGCTCAGGAAGGGGTTTAGGAAGAGGTATCGCAGAACGCTATGCTGCACTCGGTGCTGATATTATATTGAACTATTCACAAGATCAGGCAGCCGTAGAAGAGGTCGAGAGTAATATCAGGGCAATGGGCGTAAAGGTTATTTCCGTAAAAGCCGACGTAAGCAGAGTAGAAGATATTAAACGTCTATTTGAAGAGGCTAAAAAGGCTTTCGGCAAAATAGATATCGTGGTCGCCAATGCCGGTGTTGAAATGGTGGAAACGCCTGTTGCAGAATTTACCGAAGAACAGTTCGATAAATTGTTTTCCATCAATACGAAAGGTTCTTACTTCACGATGCAACAGGCAGCCTTGAATGTGGAAGACAACGGACGCATCATCTATATCGCATCTAGCACTACGGCTTTCCCCATTCCTGGTATGGCAATATATGGCGGCAGCAAAACTACGCCCCGTTATTTAGTAGATGTACTATCTAAAGAAATAGGTCATCGTGGTGTCACGGTCAATTCAATCATTCCCTTTGCTGTTGACCATTCAGGAATTTTTGTAGACTCTAATGCTTATCGCGAATTGCGCAAATCGCTAGTGGATAGTTGCCCGATGGGGCGTTTAGCTGAAGTGGAAGATGTGGCCAATATTGCTGAGTTTTTTGCCAGCAACCTTTCTTCGTTCGTTAACGGTCAACACTTGCTGGTTAATGGAGGCGCAACTCAATAAAATAGCCTCTATGAGAATTATTGCATGGAGTTTTGGGATAGAATTATATTTCTCACTTTGTTCATTTTTTTAATATCAAACTCTCACACTAAGAATTTAAGAAGAGCAGATTTTCTAAAACAAATCGATTTAAGAATTACAAAATGAAAGAATTTGAATTATCAAAAGCATTTGAATTACTAGAGCCGGGGCCGGTAATTTTATTATCGACTTTTTACAAAGGTCGTAAGAATGTAATGACTGTAAGTTGGCACATGTTGCTTGATTTCACTCCTATCATCGCCTGTTCAATCGGGTCCTATGATTACTCATATAAAGCTTTGGTAGAAAATAGAGAATGTGTAATATCTATCCCTGCAATTGACCTTATGGAAAAAACTATCCAAATCGGAAATTGCTCCGGTCAGGATGTTGACAAGTTTTCAGTATTTGAGCTGTCTACCCAAAAAGGGAAATATGTAAAACCACAATTAATCTCTGATTGTATTGCCAATATTGAATGTCAGGTAGTAGATATAGATTTGGGAGGATACAATTGTATTGTCCTTAAAGGCCTTGCAGCATGGATAAATCCCGAAAAAGTTGGAAGTAAAACTTTCCATGCAAAAGGTGATGGAACCTTTGTAATAGATGGAGATACCATTGATTTGAAACATTTAATGACAAAATGGATGTAATTCCCATCTAAATAATTCCCTATTTGAATAATATTGGATTTACGGTTGGGTGAATTTATAGTTAATAAACAAATAAATATAAGAAATGAAAAAGTATAATAACCTCTTTATGCCGATTGGTTTCAAAAACGGCATAGAAATTAAGAACAGGATTGTAATGTCTCCGATGACCACTTGGGCAGGTAATTCAAACTTCACTGTATCTGACGAAGAAATCGAGTGGTACAAGGAAAGAGTAAAAGGTGTGGGATTGGTAATAACTGGATGCACACAAGTAACACCGGAAGGAATCGGCTTTACCGATGAATTTGCTGGGTATGATGACAGCTTTCTGCCAAGCCTCAAAAAACTTGCTGAGGTAACGAAAAGCGATGGTGCCCCTGCTATCTTGCAGATTTTCCACGCTGGCAACAAAGCATATCAGGAATTAATAGAAGGTGGCGATGTTGTAAGTGCAAGTGCCATTCCATCAGAAGTTACACCTTTTACACCGCCCCATATGCCGGTTCCACGGGCATTAGAAGAAAATGAGATATGGGATATTATCAAAGCTTTTGGAACCACCACACGCAGAGCAATCGAAGCCGGTTTCGATGGCATTGAAGTACACGGTGCACACGGCTTTTTGAACCAAAACTTTTTATCTCCGATGTTCAACCAACGCACAGACAAATGGGGTGGTTCTGTGGAAAATCGCTTGCGCTTTTCCACAGAAGTATTGCGTGAAATCAGAAGAGTTATTGCGCTGTATGCTAAACGTCCTTTTATACTTGGTTTTCGCATTTCTCCGGAAGAATTACCCAAAGAAGGATTACGTCTGCCCGATACGTTTGCTTTGATTGATAGGTTGATAAGAGAACAGGTAGATTACCTGCACTTCTCTTTGTTTCAGGTATTAACTCAAAAACCACTGGACAGCGACACAGATAAAACCATTACCGAAGTATTATGCGATTATGTGAACCACCGTTTGCCTGTAATTGCTGCGGGACAGATAACCACACCAACAGAGGCTGAAAAGGCACTGAACTTAGGTTTGGATTTAGTAGCTATTGGTAGAAGTATGGTGGTCAACCCCCGTTGGGCACAATTGGCCATCGAAGGTAGGGATGATGAAATTACGATGATCCTGAATCCTGAGAAAGCTGACGAGAAAAAAATCCCCAAAAAACTGATGGATATAGTGTTCAGCGCAAAAGGATGGATTAAAACCACGTCTGAGGTTACTACATAAACAATCAATTAAACTAAAAATAATATTATCAAATATTTAAACATTATGGAATACAAAGCATTAGGTAACACAGGATTATTGGTTTCTCGGCTTTGCCTTGGAACAATGACAATGGGTTCAGGCCCTGGTATTTATTCACATATCGGCGATGTAGGACAAAAAGAGGCCGATGATCTTGTTAGAGCTGCACTCGACGCAGGTATTAACTTCTTCGATACGGCAGACGTCTATTCTTCTGGCGAAAGTGAAAAGACGCTGGGTCAGGCATTCAAAAACCTGAACATTGCCAGAAAAGATGTAGTATTAGCTACTAAATTTTATACACGCACAGGTCCCGGACGTAACGATGTAGGGGCATCCCGCAAACACATAATGGATGCAATAGAATCGAGCCTTAAAAATCTACAAACGGATTATATAGACCTCTATCAGATACACGCCAATGATGTACTAACACCAACGGATGAGATCCTGCGTACATTGGATGATCTTGTTAAACAGGGGAAAGTACGTTACATAGGTTGTTCCAATTGGCAGGCCTGGAAACTGGCACAGTCATTAGGTATTTCAGCATTAAAGAACACAGTTAGGTTCGAATCATTGCAGGCATATTACTCCATTGCTGGAAGAGATCTTGAAAGAGAAATAGTGCCGCTGTTGGAAAATGAAAAACTTGGTCTGTTGGTATGGAGTCCATTGGCTGGCGGGTTGCTATCTGGAAAATTTAGCCGGGAAAATCAAAAACCGGAAGGATCAAGGCGTACTACTTTCGATTTTCCAATTGTGGATAAAGAACGTGTATGGAATGTTCTTGATGTAATTTTTCCTATCGCTAAAAAGCATAACTGTAGCGCAGCTCGTATAGCATTGGCATGGTTACTCTCTAAACAGGTAGTTACTTCAGTGATTGTGGGTGCAAAGCGTATCGAACAATTGGAAGATAATATTGCTGCTGCCGCATTAAAACTAACCGATGAAGAAATCAAACAATTGGATATAATAAGTGAATTGCCTGCTGAATATCCGGGCTGGATGTTAGCTACTCAAGGTGCTGATCGCTTTGGTGAAGTTGACCTTTGGGCCGGTCGTTCCTAAAAATAGACAGAAGAGCTGAAATCGAAAGGTGGCGGTTCTGTTGTCAATTCATCAATTACCCGTGATATTCATTTGTATCACAGGTTGTATTTTCAATAACGCTACCAAATGGGGGCATTTATGGTATCACCAAAATCGCACCATAAGAATTGGGTCCGGGCAAAATAAGGCTGAATGCTGTTTTGCTCGGATTTACCAATATAAGTAATTGGATGACGTTTCTTGAGCTTTTGAATAATTTAACTAATACGTCAGGGCTTCCAGTAAGGTCTAACACGAGTTCCATATTACCATTAAAAACCAATCATTTACACATGAAACATATCAAAGCACCAACAGGGCTGACGGAAGCTCCATATAATCAAAGAGAACTCAAATTGAATGGATTTTCTGTAGTGGAATCTTGTACACATACAATCAACAACAAAGGCTCAATGTATTTGGAAGATCACATGCTGTTGTTTGTAAAACAAGGGACTAACATACTCAAAGATGGGAAAACAGAATTTGTAGTAAATAAAAACGAAATGGTACTTCTGAAAAAGGCAACTTTAGTTGAGTATCATAAAACTGGTGATCCGGAACATGATAATGTTTACATTAGTTTGATGTTTTTTCTAAAGGATGAATTTTTACTTGATTTTATCAAAATGGCCAATATAAAATCAGCCCATTCAGAAGAAAGAGTAAGAATTCTGGTTAAACCCGTTAAAGAAAGACTTTTGTTGTTTTTTGAATCATTAGAACCTTATTTTGATGACCCTGAAAATATCGACAAAGGGCTTATTAAGATAAAAATACTCGAATTGCTCTATGACATCGCAGGGACAGATAAAAATCTGTTGCAACAATTGTTGCAAATGAAACAACCCATACGTGCAAATATTACAGAGATTATGGAAGGTAATTTTACAAATCCTGTTTCATTACCCGAATTAGCATATCTTTCAGGGCGTAGTTTAGCTAGTTTCAAAAGAGATTTTCATTCCATTTACAACACTCCTCCCTCTGAATGGATTCGCAATAAACGATTAAGCAAGGCTAAAGAAATCTTAGAAAATACGACTATATCTGTCACGGATATTTGTTACACGGTTGGTTTTGAAAACATAGCTCATTTTTCACGGGTTTTTAAAGAACATTTTGGATACTCGCCATCTTCAATAAGACAACAATCAATATAAATATAATCTTTAATTTATGTTGAGCTGAATGAACAAAATATTTGAGCCATATAGATAAGTTTGAAAATAACGATAGCTCTACCTTTGTACTATCATTATTCATTTAAACTATTATAATATGAACAAGCAAAAGGTATGGTTAATCACGGGCGCAGCCCGGGGATTTGGATTAGAGATCGTCAAAGCAGCTCTTGCTGCAGGTGATAAAGTAGTAGCTACAGTACGTAGTAATCCGGATAAATTAAAGTCACAATTCAGTAACGAAAATTTATTAGTGACTATTCTGGATGTAACTGACGAGCTACAATCGAAAGATGTAGCTAAACTGGCTATTCAGGAATTCGGTAAAATTGATGTATTAGTCAATAATGCCGGCTTTGGATTATTAAGTGCAGTAGAGGAAGCAAATAATGTTGAGGTTCAGGCAAACTATGCTGCAAATGTTTTTGGATTACTTAATGTTACACGGTCTGTACTGCCTTACATGCGCAAAGAACGGAGAGGTCACATTATTAATCTTTCATCTGTAGGAGGTCTGGCTGGCATTGTTGGTTGGGGGCTCTATGGTTCAACAAAGTTTGCGGTAGAAGGAATTACTGAAGCATTAGCTGCCGAGCTTGCTCCTCTTGGCATTCATGCTACAGCAGTAGAACCTGGTTTTTTCCGTACTGATTTCCTTGACCAGTCTTCACTTACAAGAGCAAGCAATATTATTGAAGACTATGATGTAACCGTTGGTAATATGCGTAGCTATGCCACTCAGGTTAACCAAAAACAACCGGGTAGTGCCGTAAAACTGGCACAGGCAATCCTTACAATCGCTAATACAGAAAAGCCTCCTGTACACCTGCCATTAGGAAAAGATACGCTGCAACTCTTCAAGGAAAAAATGGACAGGTTTAACGCTGATATCGAGGCTTGGCATGAAATCATCACGGGAACAGATCATGATGATGTTATCGCCTGATAAAAGCCTTCTGGCAAATAATTTCTTTTATAATTAGCATCTCTGCCTCTGCTTAAATAAAGGCAGAGGTATCTTCGCAACAAACTCAATAAACATTTAAAAAATGATACCAGTAAAAGGATACGCGGCACAAAGTGCCACAACAAATTTAGCTCCCTGGAACTTTGAACGTAGAGATGTAGGGGCACATGATGTACAATTCGACATTTTATTTTGTGGTGTTTGCCACTCTGATCTTCACCAGATAAAAGATGATTGGTTTCCAGGCATATTCCCAATGGTTCCCGGACATGAAATGGTGGGTCGTGTTGTTAAAGTTGGCGAACATGTTACAAAATTCAAAGTTGGCGATCTGGCCGCGACAGGATGTTTGGTCGATTCTTGTCGTACTTGTGAAAACTGCAAGCAAGGGTTGGAAAATTATTGCTTGAATGGAAATTCCCAAACCTATAACGGGTTAGAACAGGATAAAATTACACCTACTTATGGCGGCTATTCCAGCAGTATTGTAGTACACGAAGACTTTGTGTTGCATGTTTCAGAAAACCTTGATTTGCCTGCTGTTGCCCCATTGCTTTGCGCCGGAATAACTACTTACTCACCTTTAAGATATTGGAAGGTTGGCAAGGGGCATAAACTGGCGGTTCTTGGCTTGGGAGGATTAGGACACATGGCTGTAAAATTTGGGTTGGCATTTGGTGCAGAAGTAACTGTATTAAGTACTTCACCCAAGAAGGAAATTGACGCCAAAAGGTTAGGCGCACACAACTTTGTTGTCACTTCAGATCCCGAACAGGTTAAGCTTGTAAAAGGAACATTCGATTTTATTATTGACACAGTCAGTGCTGCGCATGACTTCAATCTTTATTTATCTCTACTAAAAACAAATGGAGTTCACATATGCGTTGGAGTTCCCTCAGAACCTTATGAAATTCCGCCATTTGGTATTATTGATGGCAGAAAAAGTATAGTAGGATCTGGAATCGGAGGTTTGCCCGAAACTCAGGAAATGTTGGACTTTTGTGCAGCGAATAATATTGTTTCTGACATAGAGCTGATCAATATACAAGACATATACAAAGCATATGACCGAATGGTAAAAGGCGATGTCCGCTATCGGTTTGTGATAGATATGTCCACTTTGTAAAAGTTTTACTATAGTTCAAAAATCTAAAATTTTATAAACAATTTAAACTCAATTAAAATGAAACGTATCAATTATCAAAATAAAATTACAAGCGTTGTATGTGCTCTCTTGTCTATTGTTGGTGTTACTTCAGCTCAGAATAAGAGCGAAGAAAGGGTAACAATGCTCGTTACTTTTAATGTCAAAGCTGAACACAGAGAAGCTTTTAAAAATGCACTTATTTCTGACAGAAAAGGTGCTGCAAGTGAAAAAGGCAATATATCTATGGAGCTTTATGAGCAAAAAGATAAACCAAACACTTTCTATTTGTTTGAAAGGTGGGTCAACAAAAAATCTTTGGATGAACATTTTACAAAGAAATACGCCAAAGATGTGTTGGTATTGAACAAGACAGCGTTAACAACTCCAATGGAGATACTTTATCTTAATGATATTTCTCCATTGCCGAAAAACGAAATTAAGAACCCTCTCTCAACAGATGTACCAGTTGATATCGTTGTTATTTTCAAGGTAAAAGATGGAATGCAAAACACTTTTATCAAGCAATTTGAAAAATCAATTGTAAACAGTAGACCCGAATCAGGAAATATTGAATTTTTCTTTCACACTGTACCTGGCGATAATACAAAGTTTGTGTTATATGAAAGATGGAGAAGCCAAGCAGCGCTGGATTTCCATTTTGCACAGCCTTACACGAAGGAATTATTTGAAATGTTCAAATCTACTCTTGAGAAACCGGTCGAAGAGTATTTGAATTTTATAACTGAAATTGGTTACGAAAAGAGAGAAACTAAACAATAAAACACTTTAAATCAAAGTTGGCATGTTCAAATGCATACCAACTTTGATTACATTAATCTTATAATTCAAACTAAAAAAAGAGTGATATATAATGATTATAAGCATAATACCTGTTTTTTAGTTATAACAAACATTGTTACTAAAAAACAGGAGTACATTTAAAATTCTTCCTGACAACTTCTATCTAATGAGCATCTTATTTTTCTCAAATTATTAGCTGAATGTCGCATGAATCAATTTGTATATAAACTCAATAAGAGCCTCAATAATCAACTGCAATCCTTGGATTTGGAGGAATCAGACACCATCAAAAAAGCACAAAGATCTGTTCGTTGTATAAAGAATGCCTTGACACAACTCAAGGCATTTATTTTAGAATATCCTTTTAAGAACGAAGAGGAAGAAATTCTTTTTTTTAAGGAAATAAAGCCGGAATTATTTAGCAAACTCATTTACTACGTAAAAATCTTCAATATCGAAAGTCGTCGGCCTATGGGCAGTCATGAGATACAAGAAATTTACCTTCGACACGAACTCGAAAAACTCACCTTCTTTTTCAACAACCACCTCGAATTTTACCAATACTATCGCATGAACTCAACTTACCTTGATGATAAATATTTCATTCGGGGCAAGGAAGATCTGCATTTATATCAGGACAGCCTCATGTTTTATGTTGATCCTGACTTCTCAACCAGTCATGATTATATGGTAGCAAAAATTATGGCTAACGATCGTCTAAGTGTCTTTCTGAATACTGAAATTGAAACTCTGTCTATCAAAGCTGCGAATCCCAATTGGGGACAACTTGGGGTTTTCGAACAAAACTTACAATGGACAGATAGCAAAACATCATTAGTTGAACTTATCTATGCTCTTCATGCTGCTGGTGTTTTCAATAAGGCTAACTGCGAGATACGGGAACTTGCCGCTTTCTTCGAACATGCTTTTAATATAAGACTTACAGATATTTATCGCACATATCTCGAAATCAAAATACGCTCCACTCCCACTAAATTCATTGATAGCATCAAAGCAGCATTACTTCACAAAATGGAAGAAGACCTCTAAATACATCTTCCTTTTTTAAGAAAAGCACTCCGGCCACCGGAGGAGTGAAGGGTTCAAAAAGGGTTTATCTTTTCGTTCCCAATTGGGAACAACTTGTGATATTTATAATATAATTTCACTATGAAAAATTGGTAACTTCGTACAACCAAACGATTCAAACAATTAATTATCAGTACATTACTTTAAATTCAAATGAGAAAATTATTATTAGCAACCATCTTTTACTTGCTATTTTTCTCTCATTTTTTTCTTTTCCCAATTGGGAACAACTTGTGAATAAAATCCATTAAAACCCACCAATTTTGCCAAATATTAATCATAACCATTAAGTCTATAATCTTGGCTCTTGGTTCTAAAATCTAAAATACATGGCAAAATTTAATCTCGCACTTTCCAAAGTGCTCTCTCACGAAGGCGGTTACGTCAATGATCCTGATGATCTGGGTGGTGAAACTTACAAGGGTATTGCCCGTAACTCTCACTCCACCTGGGAAGGCTGGGAAATTATCGACAAAGGTAAAAATGGTCCGGCTTTTCCCGCTAACATGATCAAACATGCCAAGCTGCAACAACTTGTCGAACAATTCTATTTCGATACATTTTGGAAACCTTTAAACGCAGAGCAAATCCAAAATCAGACTTCAGCTGATTCAGTATTTGACTTCGCCGTCAATTCTGGCTTGACTACTTCGACACGCCTTGTACAATCCATTGTCGGAGCTAAAATCGATGGATGCATTGGAGAGATTACCCTCAATAAAATCAATTCAATGGATTTCGGACATTTCCAGGCTGCACTCACGGTTGCCAAAATGGAATATTACCTGAACATTATCCGCAAACGTCCAACCAGTAAAAAATTCCTCCTCGGCTGGATCTCCCGCTCGCTCTCATTCAACGACTAATTTGCAATTCGCGAATTGCAAATCTATTATCAAATCCACTCTTTAAGCCCCTTTAGAGCCTGTCCGGCTCAGACGGAGGTTTGGGGTCATAAACTATAAATATTATGCCAACGCAAATCATAACCACCGACGATCTCCGGGAGTTCAAAATCGAACTCCTGGACGAAATCCGGAACATTGTTTCCGAACAAAAATCCGCCACTACTAAAAAGTGGCTCAAATCCATTGAAGTCCGCAAATTACTAAACATTTCACCCGGAACGTTACAAACGCTCCGAATCAATGGCACGTTACCATACACAAAAATTGGCGGTACAAATTATTACAACCTCACCGATATCGAAAAACTTCTTTCAAAAAACAAATCCTAAAGCCCCCTTTGGGGGTCATCAGCACATTACCACATCAACTAATCATCACATCATGAATTACATTCTTCAACTCAGTGGCTTTTTTCAAAAAGTGGCGGCTGACGATCGCCTCAACCCTACTCACGTCAGTTTATACATGGCCGTATTTCAATTCTGGAACTCCGAACGATTCCAAAATCCAGTTTCAATCTCCCGGCAGGAACTTATGCGAATCAGCAAAATTAGTGCGAAAGCAACCTACCACAAATGCATAAAAGACCTGCATAATTTTGGATATATCCAGTATATTCCTTCTTACAATCCGTTCAAGGGAAGCCTTGTTTACCTGTTCGATTTTCAGACAAGTGCTAGACTGGTTGTAGACCAAGACCGTACTAATATCGAAACAAGCATTGAACAAGCATTAGTACCTTATATAAACAATAGAGAAAACATATTAAACACAAACAGTGAGAAAGAGGACACCCAATCAAAAAATGATATTGTGTTGAAAGTTTCAAAAAACAGGGTAAAAGTAGTAGAAGTAAACGGCGAAAAGATACCTCAAAAAACAAAGGCCAGCAAACGCAAATCAGAGGCACTAATCACCCCACCAGATATTGTTTCGGTACAGAGCTACTTTTTGGAGCAAAAAAGTTCGGAAATTGAAGCGGAGAAGTTTTATAATTATTTTCAAAGCAACGGTTGGAAAGTCGGCGGCAAAGCCCCAATGCAGGATTGGCAGGCAGCTGCCCGTAATTGGCTATTAAATGTACCGGCATTTATTAAACCGCAACCAGTATCAAAAGTGGAACAACCTACACCCGGGCAACTCAATGCAACCAGTTCAAAAAATTACGCTGAACCCCTTTAAAAAATAGTCATGCGTTCCCGAAAAGTAAAGGTTAAAAATCAGACAGGTTTAAAAATCAAACAGGTCTATATTTTATTATTCTTTTCCCCCTCTCTTATTGGAGAAGGTGGCCGCAGGCCGGGTGAGGTCTTTTAGTTCTCATTGTTCGAAAAGCCCCCTTCAGGGGGTTGGGGGTCATCACCACATTATCATATCACCACATCATCACATGAACAACCTATCTATTATTCAGTCCAGAGGAAAAGAAATGTTCGGTGAACATTTCCACATTATACCCGAAGATTATGAACCGGTTCATAAATTATTCACGTGGTTCATGCAGGACGAGCAACAAGCCCAACACTTGGGGATCAATTTGCACAAAGGCATTTTACTAACCGGCCCTATCGGTTGCGGTAAAACAAGCCTTATGCAACTCATGCGGGTATTGGTACCACCGCAACAGCGGTTCGGTATCAAATCCTGCCGCGAAATCACCTTCGACTTTATCAAAGACGGTTATGAAATCATTCAACGTTACAGCAGCTATGCTTACAACAATACAACGATCCCACCTCAGCCACACACCCATTGCTTCGATGATCTGGGGGCTGAAAGCACCCTCAAATATTATGGAAATCAGTGCAATGTCATGGGCGAAATCCTCTTATCCCGGTACGATCACTTTATCAACAATCACATGCTCACCCATGCCACCACCAACCTCTCCGCCTCCGAGCTCGAAAGTTACTACGGCAACCGCGTCCGCTCCCGTATGCGGGAAATGTTCAACTTAATAGCATTTAACTCTAATTCATTAGATAAGCGTTGTTAAGGTGAACATTCATGAGCACAATAAAAAAATAATTACAATGCGAATAAATTTTTAATCTAATAGCATTTGGCAGCACCGCCAAAGATAAACGAAAATAACCATTGTCCTCAATGTATCCAAAGTCAACTCAAACTCATATCATTTATAAATATAGAATATGTTCACCATTTCCGTATGTTCATTGTCAATGAACAACTCATTTTACTGAACAAAATCAGTTACTCTGAATAGATAACTTTATGTTAATCATACTCCTTTTAGATAAAAATCGATCAAACATATTCCGTCGCAAATATTTGCAATATTTGCGACAAATAACTGGTAATATTTCAAATTTATTGCCAGATATTCAAGTACAATGTCAAGTATTTTGCGCCATTTACTTGACATATAAACTTAATTTGTCCCGTTTTTTACGTATAAAACGGGACAAATATTGCTAACTATAAAATCAGTTTTATACTTGTAATTATATTTTGTCTGCCATAATATCCGAAAATCAACCCTTTTCGCAGCCAAAATATTTTTCTTTCCTTTAGTGACAG
>Ga0318568_10000394_pt1 | contig 17087 bp, 13 predicted proteins | sample GRESIP088b5f21_FD_203690 | JGI IMG/M metagenome (GOLD analysis project Ga0318568, IMG submission 203690) | Tropical soil microbial communities from Luquillo Experimental Forest, Puerto Rico - GRE.SIPMG.088b5f21 | ecosystem: Environmental > Terrestrial > Soil > Tropical forest > Bulk soil...
TCCATGTTGGTCTTGCCGAGCATGACGGCCCCGGCGCGCTTCAACTTCGCGACCACGGTGGCATCGTATGGCGAGACGAAGTTATCGAGCATGCGCGAGCCGCAGGTGGTGCGCACCCCTTCCGTGCAGAAGATGTCCTTGTGCGCGATCGGCACCCCGGTGAGCGCCCCACCGTCCCCGGCGGCGAGCGTGCGGTCGGCGGCCCGCGCCGCAGCGAGCGCCTCCTCGGCAGTCACCGAGATGAAGGCGTTCAGCAGCGGCTGACTCTTCTCGATGCGCGCGAGCAGCTCACCGACGAGCTCGACACTCGAGAAGCTCTTACGGCGCAGACCTTCCGCGAGCTGCGACAGCGTGTGCGTGTGCAGAGCGCTCACCGCGCACCCTCACTCGATGACCTTGGGCACGAGGTACAGCCCCGCGGCGGTCAGCGGCGCATTCAACTGGTAGCGCTCGTGGCAATCCACCTCGGTAACGACATCCGCTCGCAGCCGCTGCGTCAGTCCCGGGAGGGGATGCGCCATGGGCGTGACATTCGCCGTGTCGGCGCGCTCGAGGGCACCGACGAACTCCAGGATTCGCGACAGGCTCTCCTGGTAGACCGGGATCTCGGAAGGTGTGAGCTCGAGCCGCGCCAGCGTGGCGATGGTCGCGAGCTGCTCGCGTGTGAGAGCCATGAGAGCTGCGTGGAGAACTGAGAAAACCCGCCCAAAATCATACATGTTGCCTTGCTGAATGTCCCCTCGGTTGCTAGATTAGCCGCCGTTTTACGGTCGCCCCCCGAAGCTCACTCTTTCCGGTCGTTTCATGCTCAAACGCCTGCGCGGTTATTTTTCCAGCGATCTCTCGATCGACCTCGGTACGGCGAACACACTTATTTATGTGCGCGACAAGGGCATAGTTCTCAACGAGCCCTCGGTGGTGGCGGTGCAGGACCAGCCGACGCGCGGCGGCAAGGTGATCGTGGCGGTCGGCTCCGAGGCGAAGAGCATGCTCGGGCGCACACCGGGGCACATCACCGCCGTGCGTCCGATGAAGGACGGCGTGATCGCCGACTTCACCTACACCGAGAAGATGCTGCAGTTCTTCATCAACAAGGTGCATGGCAATCGCACGCTCAAGCCCTCGCCCCGCGTGCTGGTGTGCGTCCCCTTCGGCTCGACGCAGGTCGAGCGGCGCGCGATCCGCGAATCCGCCGAAGGCGCCGGCGCGCGCAACGTCGCGATCGTGAGCGAGCCGATGGCGGCCGCGGTCGGCGCCGGGCTCCCGGTCCACGAGGCGCGCGGCTCGATGGTGCTCGACATCGGCGGCGGAACTTCCGAAGTCGCGGTGCTGTCGCTGAATGGCGTCGTGTACGCCAACTCGGCGCGCATCGGCGGCGATCGCTTCGACGAGGCGATCATGAACTACGTACGGCGCAACTACGGCATCCTGATCGGCGAGGCGACCAGCGAGCGCATCAAGATCGAGATCGGGTCGGCGTATCCCGGACAGCAGGTGCGCGAGCTCTCGGTCAAGGGCCGCAATCTCTCAGAAGGAGTGCCGCGCAGCTTTACCCTCAACAGCAATGAGATCCTGGAAGCTCTCCAGGAGCCGCTGCAGAGCATCGTGAGCGCCGTCAAGCAGGCGCTCGAGCAGACCCCGCCCGAGCTCGGCGCCGATGTCGCCGAACGCGGCATCGTCCTCACCGGTGGCGGGGCACTGCTGCGCGACATCGACAAGCTCCTCACTGAGGAGACCGGGCTCCCGGTGGTGGTCGCGGACGATCCCCTCACTTGCGTCGCCCGCGGCGGAGGACGCATCCTCGAGCTGATGGACGAGCTCGGTCCGGGACACTTCGGTCTCGAGTAGCGCACGAGGAGCGCGCGGGTCTTCTAAGTGGCAGCCTTCGGGACAGGAGCCGGCAGACCGCTCGGGGGGCGGGGCGGCTCGCCCGGCTTCCGCTTCACACTCTACGCACTGCTCTCGGTCATCGCGATGTACCTCGACCAGCGGGCGCATTACCTCGAGCGGGTGCGGTACGTGCTCCAGGCCGCCGCCTACCCGCTGCAGCTCGCGGTGAACTCCCCGCCGGCCGCGTGGCGCTGGCTCAAAGAGGGCCTCCAGACGCGCGAGGCGCTCCAGGCCGAGAACGCGCGCCTGCGTACGGATGCACGGGATCTGGAGCTGCGCGCCATGCGCTACGAGGCGCTGGCACGCGAGAACGGCGAGCTGCGCGGGCTGCGCGAGGCGTTGCCGCCAGTGGCCGACCGCTGGCTGCCCGCGGAGATCGTCAACATCCAGCTGAGCAGCCTGCGGCAGCGCCTGCTCCTCAACCGCGGCGTCGCCAACGGCGTGTTCAAGGGCCAGGCCGTGCTCGATGACAAGGGATTGATTGGCCAGACCACGCACGTCGGCCCCTGGAGCGCCGAGGTGATCCTCATCACCGATCCCGAGCACGCCGTCCCGGTGCGGGTCGAGCGCACGGGACTCCGCACCATCGCTGTCGGCGCCGGCGATACCACTTCGCTCGCACTGCCTTACCTGCCGGGCAACGCCGATATCAAGAGCGGCGACCTGCTCGTGACCTCCGGGCTTGGCGGAGTCTTTCCCGAAGGCTATCCCGTGGCGCGCGTCACCGAAGTGCACCGTGACGCCGTGCAGCCTCTCGCGCAGGTGCGAGCTGCACCGCTTGCGCACGTCGATACCGACTCGGAAGTGATGCTCGTCTGGTTCCGTCCCGATCACCCCGCAGCGCCTGCTCCGGCGCCGGCTGTGGGCGGTGAGCTCAAAAACGGCAACCCCGCCATGCAGCCACAAGTCGTCGCGCCGAAGAGCCATGCCACACCGCCGGCAGCACCGCCCGCGCCTCGCAGTGAGCCCTCGAGCCCGCTGCCCACGCAGGCGACCGCCGCTGCGCACCCCGCGGCGGCGCCAGCGGGCGAGGAGATCAGCCAGAGCGTCCCAGCCGCCGGGGGGGCCGCGGCAGGGTCGCCTGCAGCACCGGCTGCGGCCGCGCCGGCCGCCACGGCAGCCGTTCCGGGGCAGGAGCAGCCGTGAACGTCGACTCCCGCGCGCGGCTGATGCTGAGCGCGCTCGTCGCGCTCATTCTCACCGTGCGGCCGCTGCCGCCGTGGCTCGATGTGCTGCGACCGGCGTTCCTGGTGCTCACCGTCATCTTCTGGTCGGTGAACGCGCCCCGCGCCGGGGGACTCGCGTTCGGGTTCTTCGCGGGGCTGCTGCTCGATGTCTTCCAGGGCCCGGTGCTCGGTGAGCACGCGCTGGCACTCTCGCTCGTCACTTACATCGCAGTCCGCGAGCACCAGCGCATCCGCTCCAAGCCCGCGATCCAGCAGGCGCTCATCGTATTCGCGGCGCTGATCCTGTACGAGGTGGTGCTTTTCATGATCGATGGGTGGACGGGGCATCCGGTAACGAGCCCGCTGCGCTGGGTGCACACCGTGACCGGCGCCCTGATCTGGCCGCCGGCGGCGGCTATCCTCAGCTACGGAGCGGGCCACCGCGTATGAGCGGGTTGCGCTCACTCTCGCGGCGCTGACGGAGCGGCCATGCCGGCGGTACGTATCAAGGATCACTGGCGGGAGCAGCGCCTGTTCGACCAGCGGGCGCTCGTGAGCGCCGCCGTCATCGGGCTCGCCACCGTCGCGCTGATCGCGCGCCTGTTCATTCTTCAGGTATCGCGGCACGACTACTATTCGGACCTCTCGCAGGGCAACCGCGTGCGCAACGAGCCGATCCCTGCCGCGCGCGGCCTGATCCTCGACCGCCACGGCGAGCTCATCGCCGGTGACCAGCCGGCGTACCAGCTCGAGCTCGTGCCCGAAGAAGTGCCCGACATCGACAAGACGCTGGCAGGCCTCGTGCAGCTGAACCTGATTCGCGCCGAGGACGTGGATGAGATCGAGCGTACCATCGACTCGAGCCGCATCTTCGACAGCGTGCCGATCCGGCTGCGGATGTCGGACGAGGATGTGGGGACTTTCGCGGTGCACCGGTTCGAATTCCCGGGGCTCGACATCAAGACCCGCCAGACACGCTGGTACCCGAACGGCGATATCGCCGTGCACGCGCTCGGCTACGTCGGCGCGATCAGCGAGCAGGATCTCAAGCACATCGATCGCAATGCCTACGCCGGCACTTCGCTCATCGGCAAGCTTGGCATCGAGAGCGCCTACGAAAAGGCGCTGCACGGAACGAACGGATCGCGCGAGGTGCTGGTCAACGCGCAGGGCCGCTCGGTCGAGCGCCAGGGCGCGTTCGTGCCGAAGCTGCATACCAAGGCGCCGACTGCGGGCGATGACCTGCTGCTGTCGATCGACCTGAATGTGCAGCGCGTCGCCGAGAGCGCGCTCGCCGGACACCGCGGGGCGGTGGTCGCGCTCGATCCCAGCAATGGCGATGTCCTCGCGCTGGTGAGCCTCCCCGGCTTCGATCCCACTCTGTTCGCGCGCGGCATCACGGGCGCCGAGTACCGCACGCTGGCCGACGACATCGATCGGCCGCTGTTCAACCGTGCGCTGCGCGGCACGTATCCCTCGGGCTCGACCATCAAGCCGGTTCTCGGGCTCGCTGCGCTCACCGATCACACGATAGCGGCGAACACCAAGGTGTTCTGCAACGCCGAGTTCTATCTCCCGGGCAGCCGCCACGTCTGGCGCGCCGACAAGGACGAGCCGCGCGGCTGGCTCGACCTGCCGGAGGCGATCTCCCGCTCCTCCGACGTGTTCTTCTACCGGCTCGCCTCGACGCTCGGCATCGACCGCATGGCAGCCTTCCTCGAGCCCTTCGGCTACGGCCAGCCGACGGGCATCGACATCGGCGGCGAAAAGGCGGGCCTGCTGCCGACCCCGGAATGGAAACGCAAGGCGTTCAAGCGGCCCGAGGACAAGGTCTGGTTCCCCGGCGAGACGGTCAACATGGGCATCGGGCAGGGCTACTTGCTGGTGACGCCGCTGCAGCTCGCGCACGTCACGGGAATCCTCGCCGAGCGTGGTCGCAACTTTCGCCCGCGCGTGGTCAAGGGAATGCGCGATGCGGCCGGGCGCGTGCAATGGCTCGCCCCGCTCGAAGGCGCCCCGATCAAGGGCGTGTCCGCCGAAGACTGGGCGGTGGTGAGCGACGCGATGATCGGAGCCACGCACTGCGCTCGCTATTGCGGCACCGCCTGGGTCGCCTTCAAGGGTGCGGCCTATCAGGCCGCGGGGAAGACCGGAACGGCCCAGGTGTACACAGTTGCGCAGAATGCGAAATACAACGCCAAGACCGTTCCGGAGCGGCTGCGCGATCACGCCTGGTTCATCGCCTTCGCGCCGGCGGAGGCGCCGCGCATCGCGGTCGCCGTGCTCGTGGAGAATGCCGGCTTCGGCTCGATGAACGCGGCACCGGTCGCGCGCAAGGTGCTCGACGCCTACCTGCTCGGCCCGGACGGCAAACTGAAGCCGCCGACGCTCGAGGCTACCCCCGCGAGCCCGCCGAAACCGCCGGCATGATCTACGAGGAAATCGCCCAGGGCTCGCGTACGCGCCGCACGCTCAGTGGAGCGGCGCGCGTGCTGTTCGAGCTGCGCATCGACGGCCCGCTGGTCGTCGGCCTGTCGCTGATCGCGGTCTACGGGCTGGTGGTGCTCTACAGCGCCTCCGGGCAGAGCCTGCCGACCGTGTGGCGCACGGTGGCGCGGTTGCTCGGCGGGGCAATCGCGATGCTGCTGCTCGCCCGCATCAATCCCAATTTCCTGCGCCGCTCGACGCCGTGGGTGTACGCGGCCGGTTGCCTGCTGCTGCTCGTGGTCGCGGCGATCGGCCACGTCGGCATGGGCGCGCAACGCTGGCTGAATCTCGGGCTCTTCCGCTTCCAGCCCTCCGAGCTCATGAAGCTCGCGGTGCCGATGATGTGCGCCTGGTACCTGCACGAACGGCCGCTGCCTCCTTCTCTCACCTCGCTCGTCGCAATGACCGCGCTGATCCTCGTGCCGGTCGCGCTCGTCGCCATGCAGCCGGACCTCGGCACCGCGGCGCTGATCGCCGTCGCGGGCGCACTCGTCATCGTCCTCGCCGGACTGCGGGTCCGCGTGATGGCAGGACTGCTCGCTCTGGCCGCCGCAGCCGCCTGGTTCGGCTGGAGCTTCATGCACGATTACCAGCGCAAGCGGGTGCTCACCTTCCTCAACCCGCAGACCGACCCGCTCGGCGCCGGCTACCACATCATCCAGTCGCAGATCGCCATCGGCTCGGGGGGCGTGTTCGGCAAGGGGTGGATGAACGGCAGTCAGGCGCAGCTCGAGTTCCTGCCCGAGCGCTCGACCGATTTCATCTTCGCGGTGATCGGCGAGGAGTTCGGACTGCTCGGCCTGCTGCTGCTGCTGTTGCTCTACCTGTTCGTCGTGGGACGCGCGATCTACCTTGCGACCCAGACACAGGACACCTTCGCGCGGCTGCTCGCCGGGAGCCTGGCGCTGACTCTCTTCGTCTATGTCTTCATCAACGCCGGCATGGTCACCGGTCTCCTCCCGGTCGTGGGCGTACCGTTGCCGCTCGTGAGTTACGGCGGCAGCTCGGTCGTGACGCTGCTGGCCGGCTTCGGTATTCTGATGGCGCTGTACTCGCGGCGGAAACTCGTCGGGTCGTAGTGAACCGGTGTCTTCCATCTCTGCTCGCGCTGCTCGGCGGCGCGGTAGCGCTCGCACAGCCGGCGAGCCCGCCGGCGAGCGCGGCGCGCTTCGACCTGCATCGCCCGGAGATCGTGGCCTTCATCAACGAGGTGACGCAGCGCGACGGTCTCGAGCGCAAGGAAGTGAAGCGGCTGCTGAAAGAGGCCCGACCGCAGCCGAAGATCATCGACATGATGAACCGGCCGATCGAGAAGGTTGCACCGTGGTGGGAGTACCGCGAGCACTTCCTGAATCCTGAGCGCGTGAGCGGTGGCGCGCAGTTCTGGGCCGATCACCGCGAGTCGCTCGAGCGCGTGGCCGCGACCTACCAGGTAGCGCCCGAGTACCTGGTCGCCATCCTCGGGGTCGAGACGCGGTACGGGCGCGTCACCGGCCACTACCGCGTGCTCGATGCCCTCGCGACGCTGGCGTTCGATTACCCGCCGCGGCACGGCTACTTCGCCGGCGAGCTGGAGCAGTTCATGGTGCTCGTCAAGGAGAACCAGCTCGACCCGCGCACCACCACCGGCTCCTACGCCGGTGCGATGGGCGCGCCGCAGTTCATGCCCTCTGCCTACCGGCGCTATGCGGTCGCCAGCGGCAACGATCAGCGCCGCGACCTGTGGGGCGACTGGGACGACATCCTGGCGAGCGTCGCCAACTACCTGCACGAGAACGGCTGGAAGGCCGACGAGCCGGTGCTCGCAGAGACACGCATCGACCCGGCGGCCACGTTCCACGTCGAGCCCCACAGTCTCGAGCTGAACGAGACAGTCGACTCCCTCGGCACACAGGGAGTCACGGTTGAAGCGGAGGTGCCCGCAGATACTCCGGCGTTGCTGATACTCGCCGAGGAGCCCGATGGCCCCGCGTACCGCGTGGGCTTCCACAATTTCTATGTGCTCACCCGTTACAACGCGAGCGCGCGCTACGCCATGGCGGTGCATGATCTGGCGCAGGCGATCTCGCAGCGGGTGCAGGCGGCGACCACGGCCGCAACACCATGAGCCCCGCGCCGCGCACGGATCGCGCAGCGTTACGTACCGCCGCCACCGCACTCGCGCTCCTCGCGCTCGGCGCCTGCTCGCTCACGCACCACCGCACGCCACCTGCGCCTCCGCCGGCGCCGACGCCACCGGCCAACGTGCCGGCACCGCCCGCCGGCGTCAACGCAGTCCCCAATGCGGTGCCGCGAGTCGAGCCGCGCAGCGCCCACGGCAATCCGCCCTTCTACGACGTGCTCGGCCAGCGCTATTACGTGCTGGCAAGCGCCGACGGCTACCTCGAGCGCGGCGTGGCGTCCTGGTACGGGCCCACTTTTCACGGTGGCAACACCTCGAGCGGCGAGCCCTATGACATGTACGCCATGACGGCAGCCCACAAGACGCTGCCACTCCCCTGCTACGCACGAGTCACGAACCTGCGCAACGGCAGGAGCGTGGTGGTGCGCATCAACGACCGCGGTCCCTTCGTCGCCAATCGCCTCATCGATCTCTCATACACCGCGGCCTCGCGGCTCGACATGCTTCGCGAGGGCACGACGCTCGTCGAGGTTCGGACGCTCAGCCCACAGGTGCCGGATGAGCTGGCCCGTACCAGCGCGCAGCCGCCGCCGGCACTGTATGTACAGGCGGGCGCCTTCGCCGATCAGCAGAACGCGCAGCGCCTGCTCGAGCGGCTGCGGGCGGCGGGTCTCGCGCGCGCCTTCATCGCGCTGCCGCTGCAGACCGGCGCGCACCTCTACCGGGTGCGCCTCGGTCCGATCGACAGCGTCGCGCAGTTCGATGAGCTCACCGCTCGGCTCGCCGCGCTCGGCATCCCGGATGCACGACTCGCACTCGAGTGATGCGACACGGATGCGTGATTTTTCCGCGACGCCGGTTAAGATTCCGGGCTTCGCGTTGACCGAAGGGAATTCGTACCCGTGATCCGCTCACTGCCCGCCGCACTCGCCGCCGCACCAGCCGCACTCGCCCTCGCACTCATTCTCGCAACTCCCGCGCTCGCCACGGCGCCACCCACGGCACCGACACCGGCCCCCCCGGCGCCGCAGCCTGCCACGCAGCCCGCGCCGCAGCCCGTGCCGGCCGCACGCGCCGCCACTCCGATTCCCGCGCCACCGACGGTGACCGCGCGCTCATGGATCCTCATGGATCATTTCAGCGGCCGGGTGCTGGCGCAGGAAAAGTCCGATGAGCGCGCCGAGCCGGCGAGCCTCACCAAGCTCATGACCGCGTACGTGGTGTTCGCCGCGCTCGCCGAAGGACGGCTGAAGCTCACCGACATGGCCACGATCAGCGAGCACGCCTGGCATGCCGAGGGCTCGCGCACCTTCGTGCAGGTGGGCACCCGTGTCCCGGTGGACATCCTGCTGAAGGGCATGATCGTGCAATCGGGGAACGATGCGACGATCGCGCTCGCCGAGCAGGTCGGCGGCACCGAGGCCGCGTTCGCGCAGATCATGAACGAATACGCGCGCCGGCTCGGCATGAACCGGACTCACTACGTCAACAGCGACGGCCTGCCATCGCCCGAGCACTACACCACCGCCCGCGATGTGGCGACGCTTTCCAACGCGCTGATCCGCGACTTTCCGCAGTACTACCCGATCTTTTCCGAGCGCGAGTTCCGCTGGAACAACATCCGCCAGGGCAACCGCAACGGGCTGCTCGGCAAGGACCCCTCCGTCGATGGCCTCAAGACCGGGCACACCGACAGCGCCGGCTACTGCCTCGCCGCGTCCGCCAACCGCACTGGCATGCGACTGATGTCGGTGGTGTTGGGGGCCCCGAGCGTCAAGGCGCGCGAGGAGGCGAGCGCGGCACTGCTCGGCTACGGCTACACCTTCTACGAGACCATTCGCCTGAAGAATGCCAACGAGACGGTGCTGAAACCGCATGTCTACAAGGGCGCGAGTGAATTCGCCGCCATCGGTGTGACGCACGATGTGTATGCAACGGTCGCCCGCGGCCAGGCGGCGACGCTCCAGACCCGCGCCGCGCTGAGCCACGAGCCGCTCATCGCACCATTCACCGCCGGTCAGGAGCTCGGCGAGCTCACCGTGGCGGATGCCAGCGGCGAGATCATCGAGCGCGTCCCGCTGGTAGCACTCACCGCCGTGCCGCGAGGGGGGCTCTGGGCCCGTGCCTGGGACAGTGTCGCCCTGATGTTCCATTGAGGAAGCGCGATGCCTCAGCCTCTGCCGCTGTGCTACCTGAATGGCGACTACCTGCCGCTCGCCGAGGCGCGCATCTCGCCGCTCGATCGCGGTTTTCTCTACGCCGACGCCGTCTACGAGGTCATGCCCGTGTACGGCGGGCGCCCGTTCCGCTTCGCCGCCCACACCGAGCGGCTCTCGCGCAGCCTCGCTGGCATCAGCATGGAGGATCCACACACGCTTGATGCGTGGCACGCCATACTCGGCACGCTGATAGAGCGCAACGGCGGCGGCGACCAGTACGTCTACTGGCAGGTGTCGCGCGGTGCGCAGCTCGGCCGCACGCATGCGCCGCTGCCGCAAATTCCGCGCACCGTGTTTGCCTTCTGCGCCCCCTGGCCCGAGCCACCGGCCGATCTCACCGAACGCGGCGTCAGCTGCATCACCGCCACCGACACCCGCTGGGCACGCTGTGACATCAAATCCACCGCGCTGCTCGCCAACGTGCTGTTACGACAGCTGTCGGTGGATGCCGCGGCGGCCGAAACGATCCTGCTCCGCCACGGCGAGCTCATGGAAGCCTCGGCATCCGCCGTGCACGTCGTGCTTGGCGGCGAGGTGCTGATGCCTCCCAACTCGTGGCGCATCCTTCCCGGGACCACTCGCAGCGTCGTCGAAGAAATGACGGCGCGCGCCGCCATCACCTGCCGTGTGCAGACGATCAGCGAGGCACAGCTGCGTGGTGCGGATGAGGTGTGGATCTCGGCCGCCACGCGCGAAGTCCAACCGGTGACCGTGATCGACGGCCATCCGATCGGCACCGGCCGCCCGGGTCCCCTGTGGCGCCGCGTATACGAGGAGTTGCAGCGCTACAAGCGCGAGCTCGCCGGCACCCCGTGGTGAGCGCCGCTGCGGCGCCGAGCTCGATGCGCGCGCCTGTGATCGCCGTCGCAGTCCTGCGGGTATAACCGGTTTGTCACCGCCGCGTCACCTGCGGGAAACTGACGCTGCGGAAGCCGCCCCGGTAGCATTGCCCGGATGTCCATCACGCTCGACCAGGTCACCAAGCACTACGCCGGCGTACCGGTCGTCAACGACGTCTCGCTCGACATCGGCGATGGCGAGTTCTTCGTGCTGCTGGGGCCGAGCGGCAGCGGCAAGAGTACCCTGCTGCGTGCCATAGCCGGCCTCTCCGGCGTCGACCACGGGCGGATTTCACTTCACGGCCGCGACGTTACCCATGTCGCCGCCCGCAAGCGCGGCGTCGGCCTGGTATTCCAGAACTATGCGCTGTTCCGGCACATGACCGTCGCTGACAACATCGAGTTCGCGCTGCGCGTGCGCCGCATGCGCGGCCGCGCCCGCCGCGCGCGCCGCGCGGAGCTGCTGCGCCTCGTGTCGCTCGAGGGTATGGACGATCGGTTGCCGGCGCAGCTCTCCGGCGGTCAGCAGCAGCGGGTCGCGGTGGCGCGGGCGCTCGCGCACAAGCCCGAGGTCCTGCTGCTCGATGAGCCCTTCGGGGCACTCGACGCGAAGATCCGCGAGGAGCTGCGGCGCACCATCCGCCAGGTGCAGCGCGAGCTCGGGATAACGACCGTGCTCGTGACGCACGACCAGGAGGAAGCTTTTGCGATGGCGGACCGCATCGGCATCATGAGTCAGGGGCGGCTGCTCGAGATGGGGGCGCCGCACGAGCTGTACGCACGGCCCGCGACGCGCTTCGTGGCGACCTTTCTCGGTGCGGCGAACCTGTTCCTGGCCCGTCGCACCCCCGACGGCATCCAGGTGGGCGGCAAGACCATGGGCACCGCCGAGCGCGCCCCGGGTGCCCCGGAGCACGAGGTAGTCGCCGTCGTGCGCCCCGAGGAAGTGGAGATTGCACCGGCGCGCGAGGCGCTCGGCTCGCGCTACCTCGGGCATGGCATCGTCGATGAGGTGACCTTCACCGGTGCGCTCGAGCGGCTGCGCGTGCGCCTGGACGATGGGGTGCAAGCGCCGCTGCTCGCAACCGCCGAGGGCGATGCCAACGGCAGCGTTGCCTTGCAGGTCACCCGCACCCGGCACGCACATCGCGGCTTCGAGGTGCAGCAGGGTCAGAGCGTCGCGGTGGGTCTGCGCCGCGTGCACGTGCTGCCGACACCGCTCTCGAGCTTCACGGCCTGCGCGCGCAGCACTCCGCTCGCGGATGCGCTCACGCGTCAGCCGCTGCTGGCGGAGCTCGTGGCACGCATGAAGACGCGCGTCGCAGTGCGCATCGAGCCCTCGCTCGGGCTCGCGGACGAGCCCGCCGAGGCAAAGGGCGAGTTCTTCGGAACCACCGTGATCGCAGCCGAAGGCGACAATGCAGTGCGCGCCGAATGGCTGCTGCGCCGGGGGGTGAAGGATCTGCTGGTGCTGCCGGAGAATGCCGCCCCGCCGCAGCGCGTGCTGATCCACTGGATGGGCGAAGCGGCGCGCAGTGCCACGCTCGCGGTCTCGGCAAGCGTGCTGCGCCACGTACCCGCCGAAGCGGTGTATCTCGGGATCTTCCCGGGGCACGGCGACAGCGAGCGCCACTCGTACGGGATGCGCGAGCTCCTCGATGCGCGTTCGGAAGCCCAGGCCGCACACGGCCTGGAAATGCGCACTGAGCTGCATTTCGGCGACGTCGCCCAGGAGCTCACGCGCCGTCTCGCCGAAGCGCCGGCGCAGATGCTGATCGTCGGTATCACCGAGCTCAAGCACTTTGCGACGGCGTTCGGCGCGCTGCTCGATGGCGGACGCTGGCCGGTGCTGATCGTGCAGCGCGGCACCTCATGAGCTTCCGCCAGGCGAGCGTCCTGCCCGGCTTCGGGCTGACCTTCGGCTTCACCACGTTCTTCCTCTCCGCCATCGTGCTGCTGCCGCTCGCGGCTTTGGTGCTGTCGGCGGGCTCGATGCACTGGAACGACTTCGTGCGCGTGGTGACGAGCCCGCGCGCACTCGGCTCGTATCGGCTCTCCTTCGGCGCCTCGCTCCTCGCGGCGACCATCAACGTGGTGTTCGGCTTCATCATCGCCTGGACGCTGACGCGCTATGAGTTCCCCGGCCGCAAGATCATCGACGCCCTGATCGACATGCCGTTCGCGCTGCCCACCGCCGTCTCCGGCATCGCGCTCACGACCGTGTTCGCACAGAACGGCTGGATCGGCCGCTATCTCGAGCCCCTCGGCGTGAAGGTCGCCTACACCTGGATCGGCGTGACGCTCGCACTGACACTGATCAGCATGCCCTTCGCCGTGCGCGCGGTGCAGCCGGCACTGCAGGAAGTGCAGCGCGACCTGGAGGAGGCTGCCGAGACTCTCGGTGCCCGCCGCGTGTACGTGATGCGGCGGATCATCCTGCCGACGGTGCTGCCTGCGCTCCTTACCGGCTTCACGCTCGCGTTCGCGCGTGCGGTCGGCGAGTACGGCTCGGTGATATTCATCGCCGGCAACCTGCCGATGAAGACCGAGATCACTCCGCTCCTCATCGTCATTCACCTCGAGGAGTTCGACTACCAGGGGGCGGCGGCGCTCGGAGTGGTGATGCTCGGGATCTCCTTCGTGATCCTCCTCACCATCAACCTGCTGCAGGCGTGGGGCCGGCGGCGGCACGTGCGGGCGGCGCACTGATGGCCGTGGTCCTGCCGCACGGCGCGCTCGCCGACGACGCCGCCACCCGCCCGGGGCAGCACACCTGGATGCATGCCATCGTCCGCTGGCTGTGCATCACCGTCTCGCTCACCTTTCTCGCCGCGGTGCTGCTCGCGCCGCTCGCCACGGTGTTCGCCATGGCCCTCGGCCAGGGGCTCCGCGCCTACCTGCGCGTTTTCGCGGATCCCGATACGCTCGCGGCGATCCGCCTCACGCTCACCACCGCTCTCGTGGTCGTACCGCTCAACACGGTGTTCGGGCTCGCCGCCGCCTGGGCGATCGGCAAGTTCGAGTTCCGCGGCAAGAGCATGCTCATCACGCTGATCGATCTGCCGCTCGCGATCTCGCCGGTGATCTCCGGCATGGTGTTCGTGCTGCTGTTTGGCCTCCACGGCTGGTTCGGGGTGTGGCTGCAGGAGCACGACATCTCCATCGTGTTCGCGCTGCCCGGCATCATTCTGGCGACCATGTTCGTGACCTTCCCGTATGTGGCGCGCGAGCTCATTCCGCTCATGCAGCAGCTCGGCAACGACGAGGAGGAAGCAGCCATCACCCTCGGCGCCGGTGGCTGGATGACCTTCTTTCGGGTCACGTTGCCAAAGGTGCGCTGGGGCCTGGTGTATGGCATGGTGTTGTGCAACGCGCGCGCCATGGGTGAGTTCGGCGCAGTGTCGGTGGTGTCCGGACACATACGCGGGCTCACCAACACCATGCCGCTGCACATCGAGATCCTCTACAACGAATACAACTTCGTCGGTGCCTTCGCCGTCGCTTCGCTCCTCACCCTGCTCGCGGTGGTGACACTCGTGGTCAAGACACTGGTCGAGCGCACCGGCTACCGCAGGCGCTGACCGCCATGCTCGAGCGTCTGCGGCTCCTCGCGGAATCGCTGTGGCCCGATCCGGCGAGGACCAGCCTCACCTGGTGGCTGGCGGCGATCCACGTGGCGCTCGTGCTGCTCGTGGCGGGAGGCATCACCTGGTCCGCGAGCCGCATGCTGCGCGAGCTCGCCGACGCGCAGGGCAAGGCGCGCGTGCAGCTCGCCGCCACCAGCGCGCGCGAGGAACTGCGGCGCATGGGCGAGGATGCCCACGCCGCGGCGCAGGCGCTCGCCGAGCGGCCGACGCTGCAGCGTCTCCTGGCGGAAGGCCGCAGCGAGTCGCTTTCGCCACTCCTGCGCCGGTCCTGCGAGGCCGCCGGAGTCGATGCCTGCGCGGTGCTCTCGGGCAAAACGGTCGTCGCACTCTCCGGCCCGGCACTCGACTGGCAGCAGGTGGTCACGGCCGCGAGTGAGCAGGGGGCGACCTTCATGGCGCTGCCGGCGCTGCCGGCGACCGAGCACGAGCAGGTGCCGCTGCTCGGCGCACGCGCGGCGCTCGGCGATCAGGGCCTCACGCTGTACGTCGTGCGCCGGCTTGATCCGACGCTGGCGCAAACGCTCAGCACGCGGGTCGGGGCTGAGGTCCGCCTGATCGACTACCGCTCCTATCTCAACGAGCCGGTGGGTGCGTTCACGCCGCTTTACGCCGCGGCGTTTGCCGACGGCCACTCGGCGGTGCAGCGCATCGACTCACAGGACAGTTACGCGGCCGCCGTGCCGGTATTCGCCTCGACCGGCGAGGCGATCGCGCTCATCGAGGCGCGTCTGCCGACGAGTGCGGTCGATACTCCGGCGCGTCATTTCCTGCATCGGCTGCTCGCCGCCGCGCTGTTCCTCGCGGCGCTCGCGGTGCTCGCCGCGGTGATCCTCGGCCAGCTCGTGGCCGGTCCCGTGCGGGCGCTCACGGCCGCGGCCACCCGGCTCGGGAGCGGGGACTTCTCCGCTTCGATTCCGACCGGTGGCGCCGCCGAAGTCGGCGCGCTGGCTCGCACCATGGAGGACATGCGCCGCAACCTCATCGAGCTCACGAACACGCTGCGGCGGCGCGAGGCCGAGGCGCGCGCCGTGCTCGGCGGCATCGTCGAGGGCGTCTACGCGGTCGACAAGAACCGCATCATGCGCTACCTGAATCCCCAGGCCGAGCGGCTGCTGGGCGTCTCCGCCGAGCAGGCGGTCGGCCGCTTCTGCGGCGATGTGCTCAAGCCGCGCGACGAAGACGGCCGCCGGCCATGCGAGTTGCGCTGCCCGATCGTGCATGCGCGCAGCGCCGAAAGCGCCAAGGCGGTCGAGCACCTCACCGCCCGCCCGGGTGACCCTCGCACCACCGTGATCACGAGCAGCCAGCCCGCCGATGGCCTGCAGGTGCAGGTGATCCGCGATGAGACCGAGCTCGAAGCGGTGCGCCGCGCGCGCGACTCGGTGCTCGCCAACATCTCGCATGAGTTCCGCACCCCGCTCGCCGCGCAGCTCGCCTCCATCGAGCTGCTGTTGAGCGGGCTGGAGCAGATGCCGCGCGAGCAGCTGCGCGAGCTCATCAGCTCGCTCGAGCGCGGCACGCTGCGTCTCACGCAGCTGATCGACAACCTGCTCGAGAGCGTGCGTATCGAGTCCGGCCAGCTCGCCATCCGTCAGCAGAGCGTGGCACTCGCCGAGGTCGTCGACGACGCCCGTGCGCTGGTCGGATCGCTGCTGGCGCAGCGGCGCCAGACGCTCGATGTGAGTCTGCCGGAGGAGCTGCCGGCGGTGAGCGGTGACAAGACGCGGCTCACTCAGGTGTTCGTCAACCTGCTGGCCAACGCCAACAAATTCGCACCCGAGGACAGCGTCGTGCGCATCGGCGCCGAGGCGCAGGCCGGGCAAGTGCGTGCCTGGGTGGAGGATGAGGGCGCAGGACCCGCAGCGGTGGATGATGCGCAGCTCTTCGCACGCTTCCGCAGAGGCGACACCGAGCCCGAGCCCGCCGGTCTCGGGCTCGGATTGTGGCTGGTGAAGTCGATCATCGACCGCCACGGCGGCCGGGTCACTTTCGAGCGCACTGCCACCGGCCGCACTCGCTTCAGCCTGACGCTACCCGCCGAGGAGGCCGCATGAAGGTACTGGTGGCCGACGACGATGCCGACCTGCGCGAGCTCATCGCCTTCACGCTCGCCCAGGCCGGCTACCTCGTGATCAAGGCGCACGATGGCGTCGCTGCCGTGCGGCTCTTCACCGAGGAATCCCCGGATCTCGTGGTTCTCGACATCAACATGCCGGGGCAGTCCGGGTTCCAGGTGTGCGAGGCGATTCGCGCGCGCTCGCGCGTGCCGGTCATGATGCTGACGGTGCGCGGCGAGGAGGAGGACCTGGTGCGTGCCCTCGGGCTCGGCGCCGATGACTACCTCACCAAGCCCTTCAGTCCGCGGACACTCGTGGCACGCATCCGTGCACTGCTGCGCCGCGCCGGCATGGAGAACACCGCGCCGGTGGCAGCCGGTCGCGTCGCGCTCGATCTGAGCGAGCACACCGTGCGCATCGGCACCGGGGACGCGGTGCGCCTCACCAAGCTCGAATTGCGGCTGCTGCAGATGCTGCTCGCCAACGCCGGACACACGGTGAGCTCCGAGCGGCTGCTGGTGCAGGTGTGGGGACATCGCAGCGGCGGCGACCGGCAACTGCTGAAGCAACTGGTGCACCGCCTGCGGCAGAAGATCGAGGCGGATCCCGCCGCGCCCGCGCTGCTGCGGACCGCGGCGGCGGGCTACAAGCTGGTGGTCG
>Ga0318568_10000397_pt1 | contig 16991 bp, 15 predicted proteins | sample GRESIP088b5f21_FD_203690 | JGI IMG/M metagenome (GOLD analysis project Ga0318568, IMG submission 203690) | Tropical soil microbial communities from Luquillo Experimental Forest, Puerto Rico - GRE.SIPMG.088b5f21 | ecosystem: Environmental > Terrestrial > Soil > Tropical forest > Bulk soil...
GCCACGGACCAGGGCGTGGCCCGGCGCACCAACCGGGCCGGCGGCATCGAGGGCGGGATGAGCACCGGCGAGGTGATCAGGCTGCGGGTCGCGATGAAGCCCATCTCGACGGTGCCCCGCGCGCTGGACACCATCGACACCAGCACCGGCGAGCCGGCCAAGGCGATCAACCAGCGCAGCGACGTCACCGCGGTGCCCGCGGCCGGGGTCGTGGCCGAGGCGATGGCGGCCCTGGTGCTGGCCGGGGCCGCGGTGGAGAAGTTCGGCGGCGACTCGGCGGAGGAGATGCGCCGCAACGCCGAGTCCTACCTCAAGGCGCTGGTGGTCTCTTGAGCTCTCCGGCGCCTCTCGTGGTCCTGATCGGCCCGCCCGGCGCGGGTAAGTCCGCGGTCGGCCCGCTGCTCGCGGACCGCCTCGGGGTGGAGTTCCGTGACACCGACGCCGAGGTGGGCGCGACCGCGGGCAAGCCCGTCAGCGACATCTTCATCGAGAACGGCGAGGAGGCCTTCCGCGAGCTCGAGCGCTCCGCGGCCACCAGCGCGCTCGGCGCGCTGCGCGCCTCCGGCGGGGTGCTGGCCCTCGGCAGCGGGGCGGTCCTCGACGCCGGGATCTCCTCGCTCCTGGACGGGCCGGCCACCGTCGTCTACCTGTCCGCCGAATTCGGTACCGTCGCCCGGCGGATCGGACTGGACCGCCCCCGGGTCGTGGTCCCCGGCAACCCGCGCGGCATGCTGCGCGCCATGCTGAACGAGCGGGACGCGATCTACCAGCGGCTCGCCGCCGTCACGGTGCCCACCGACGACCTGGACCCGGACCAGCTCGCCGACCGGATCGCAGCCGAGATCACGAGAAAATGACCGCCACCAGGATCGACGTCAACCCTTCCGACGGCGGCCCGCCCTACCAGGTCGTGGTCGGCGTCGGCGTGCTCGGCGAGCTGCCCGGCCTGGTGCCGGATAGCGCCCGCACCGTGGTGGTCATCCACGCCGAGGGCCTCGGCGAGATCGCCCGTCCGGCGTGCGGCGCGCTGCGGGCTGCGGGCCTGACCGTGCACGCCGCGCCGGTGCCCGACGGCGAGGCGGCCAAGACCGTCGAGGTCGCGGCCGGGCTGTGGTCCAGGCTGGCCCGGCACGGCGTGACCCGGTCCGACTGCGTGGTCGGCATCGGCGGGGGAGCGGCCACCGACCTGGCCGGGTTCGTCGCCGCGACCTGGCTGCGCGGCGTCCGGGTCGTCCTGGTCCCGACCACGCTGCTCGGCATGGCCGACGCCGCGGTGGGCGGCAAGACCGCGATCGACATCCCCGAGGGCAAGAACCTGGTCGGTGCGTTCCACTCGCCGGCCGGCGTGCTCGCCGACCTGGTCACGCTCGAGACGCTGCCGCGCGAGGACTACGTCAGCGGGCTGGCCGAGGTCATCAAGACCGGGTTCATCGCCGACCCGGTCGTCCTCGACCTGGTGAAAGCCGACCCGGAGGGCGCCACCGTCCCGCACGGCCCGCACGCGCGCGAGCTGGTCGAGCGCGCCATCGCGGTCAAGGCCGAGGTGGTGTCGAAGGACCTGAACGAGACGGGCCTGCGGGAGATCCTCAACTACGGGCACACGCTGGGCCACGCCATCGAGCGGGTGGAAGGGTACCGGTTCAGGCACGGCCACGCGGTGGCCATCGGCATGGTCTACGTCGCCGAGCTGGCCCGGCTGGCCGGCCGGCTGGACGAGCGGACCTGCGCGTTGCACCGGGAGATCCTGGCCTCCGTCGGACTGCCCACCGCGTACCCCGCCGGGGTGTGGCCGTCGCTGCGCGAGGCCATGGGCGTGGACAAGAAAGCCCGCGGCGCGAGGCTGCGGCTGGTGGTGCTGGACGGCCTGGCCCGCCCCTCGATCCTGGACGACCCGCCCGAGGAACTCCTGTGGCAGGCGTACCAGGAGGTATCCAAATAATCAGGCCGAACGGGCCGGGTTACCCGCCCCGGCCCCGCTGGGAGCCCGGCCAGCCCAGCCGCTACGCTCCCGTTATGCGGATAGGGATGTTTCTCAGCTATGCGGGCGGCTTCGCCGAGACCGTGGTGGAACTGGCCGACTACGAGCGAGCCGGGCTCGACATCGTATTCGTGCCCGAGGCGTACACCTTCGACGCGGTGAGCCAGCTCGGCTTCATCGCGGCGAAGACGGAGCGGGTGCAGATCGCCTCCGGGATCTTCCAGCTCTACTCGCGCACGCCCGCGCTGACCGCGATGACCGCGGCCGGGCTGGACTACGTCTCCGGCGGCCGGTTCATGCTAGGCCTCGGCGCGTCGGGACCGCAGGTGATCGAGGGCTGGCACGGCGTGCCGTACGACGCGCCGATCGGCCGGGCGCGCGAGGTCATCGAGATCTGCCGGATGGTGTGGCGCCGCGAGCGGCTGGCTTACCGCGGCCGGTACTACCGGCTGCCGCTGGAGGGGGGGACCGGACTGGGCAAGCCGCTCAAGCTGATCAACCACCCGGTCCGCGAGCGGATCCCGATCGCGCTGGCCGCCATCGGCCCGAAGAACGTGACCCTCGCCGCCGAGCTGGCCGAATCCTGGATGCCCATCTTCTACCTGCCGGAGAAGGCCGCCGACGTGTGGGGCGGCGCCGTGGCCGAGGGCACGGCCAAGCGCGACCCCGAGCTCGGCTCGCTGGACGTGATCGCCCACGCAGCGCTGGCGATCGGCGACGATGTGACGCCTCTGCGCGATCTCGGCCGGCCCCAGCTCGCCCTGTACATCGGCGGGATGGGCGCCCGCGGCCGCAACTTCTACAACGACCTGGCCCGCCGGCTCGGCTACGAGGCCGAGGCCAAGGCCATCCAGGACGCCTACCTGGACGGCCGTAAGGCCGAGGCCGAGGCCCTGGTCCCCGCCGAACTGGTCGAGCGGACCTCGCTGATCGGCCCGGAGTCCTACGTGGCCGAGCGCATCGCCGCCTACCGCGAGGCCGGGGTGACCACCCTCAACGTCACCCCGCTCGCGCCCTCCCTCGAGGCCAGGATCCGGCTCATCGAGCAGGTCCGCGCCCTGGCGGACTAGTCTGCGGACATGGCAGAGATCCACGCCGCCCGCCGGCGCCGGGCCCAGGACAAGATCATCGAGGTCGGCGCCGACGCGGCGCTGATCACCTCCGGCCCCAACGTCCGCTATCTCACCGGCCTGGCCAGCTCCAACGCCGCCCTGCTGCTGGCCGCCGACGGCACGGCGGTGCTGGCGACCGACTCGCGCTTCACCCTGGCGGCCGAGCGGGACTGCCCCGATCTGGAGCTCATCACCGAGCGCTTCATCGAGCCGCGCCTGGCCGCGGAGATGGCCGGACGGGGCCTGGGCACGGTGGCGTTCGAAGCGCACGAGATGACGGTCGAACGCCACGCGGAGCTCGCGGCCAAAGCCGAGGGCGTGAAAGTCATCCCGTTCGGCCACCAGGTCGAGGAGCTGCGGACGGTCAAGGATCCGTCCGAGATCGAGCTGCTCGGGACCGCCTGCCGGATCACCTGCCAGGCCATCGCCGACGTGTTCTCGCTGATCAGGCCGGGCCTGACCGAACGCCAGCTGGCAGCGGCGCTGGACGCGCGGATGGCCGAGCTCGGTGCCGAGCGGCCGGCCTTCGACACCATCGTGGCCAGCGGGCCGAACGGCGCGATCCCGCACCACACGCCGACCGACCGGCCGCTGCGCCGCGGCGACCTGATCACGGTGGACTTCGGCGCGCGGTACGGCGGTTACCACGCGGACATGACCCGCACCGTGGCGCTCGGCGAGCCCGCCGGCTGGCAGCGGGAAATCTACGAGCTGGTCGCCGCCGCACAGCGGTCCGGCCTGGACTCGGCCAGGCCGGGCGCCGACGTCGGCGACGTCGACGCGGCCGCCCGCGACCTGATCCGCGACGCCGGGCACGGCGACCATTTCCAGCACGGTCTCGGGCACGGCGTCGGGCTCGAGGTGCACGAGGCGCCGATGATCGGGTACGGCCGAACGGGTAAACTCGCAAGCCGGGTTCCGGTCACCGTCGAGCCGGGTGTCTACCTGCCCGGCCGGGGCGGTGTCCGGATTGAGGACATCCTGGTCGTGGGGGCCGACGGGGCGGGCCTCCTCACGACCACGACGAGAGAACTTCTCGTTCTTTAACCTGGAGACGGAACGTGGCCACCACGAATGACCTGAAGAACGGCATGGCGCTGAACCTGGACGGGCAGCTCTGGACCGTTGTCGAGTTCCAGCACGTCAAGCCGGGCAAGGGCGGCGCCTTCGTGCGCACCAAGCTGAAGAACATCCTGTCGGGCAAGGTCGTCGACCGGACCTTCAACGCGGGCGTCAAGGTGGACGTGGCCAACGTGGACCGGCGCGAGATGCAGTACCTGTACCGCGAGGGCGGCGATTTCGTCTTCATGGACATGACCGACTACGACCAGCCGCGGGTGCCCGCGTCCGTGGTCGGCGACGCGGCGGACTACCTGCTCGAGGAGCAGACCGTCACGGTGGCCTTCAACGACGGCACCCCGCTGTACGTCGACTTGCCGGCCGCGGTCGAGCTCACCATCAGCCAGACCGACCCCGGCGTGCAGGGCGACCGCTCCACCGGCGGCACCAAGCCGGCCACCCTCGAGACCGGCGCGACCATCCAGGTGCCGCTGTTCATCTCGACCGGCGAGAAGATCAAGGTCGACACGAGGACCGGCCAGTACCTCGGCCGCGCCTGATGCCGCCTGCCCGGAGCAAGGCGCGCAAGCGGGCCCTGGACATCCTCTTCGAGGCCGAGCAGCGCGATTCGCCGGTCCTCGACCTGCTCGCCGAGCGCACCACGCTGGGCAGCCCGCCGGTGCCCGGGTACGCCGCGGACCTGGTCCGGGGCGTGGCCGGGCACGCGGCCAGGATCGACGAGCTGATCTCGCAGTACGCCGAGGGCTGGACCCTGGACCGGATGCCCGCGGTGGACCGGAACGTGCTGCGGATCGTCGTCTACGAGCTGTTGTGGGCCGACGACGTGCCTGACGCCGTGGCTATCAACGAAGCCGTCCTGCTGGCCCAGGATCTGTCCACCGACGCCTCGCCCGCTTTCGTCAACGGCCTCCTGGCCCGCATCGCCGAACTCAAGCCCTCGCTGCAACCCTGACCTCCGGCGTACCATTACGCGCGTGACGGCGGCAGCGGTTGAGCCGGCCATCGATGAGGCCGGCCGTCTTGCCGTGCTGCGGGCGCGGCTGGCCACGCCGATGCCCGACGACCGGCCGTGGGGGTGGCTGGGCCCGCTGCTGGTCACCGCGTTCGGCACGTTCCTGCGGTTCAACCGGCTGCGGGTGCCGAAGGCGCTGATCTTCGACGAGACCTACTACGCCAAGGACGCCTGGAGCATCCTGAAGCACGGCGTTGAGTGGAAGATGCTCGACGCCAAGGTCGCCAACCCCATGATCGTGGCCGGGCACACCAACTTCTTCGTGCCGTGCAACGGGACCTCGGCGTGCGGCGAGTACGTGGTCCAGCCCGAGGTGGGCAAGCTGCTGATCGCGGCGGGTGAGTGGCTGTTCGGGCTGAACCCGATCGGCTGGCGGTTCGCCAGCGCGCTGTTCGGCTCGCTGGCCATCCTGCTGATCTGCCGGATCGCCCGGCGGATGACCCGGTCCACGCTGCTCGGCTGCGTGGCCGGGCTGCTGATGTCCCTCGACGGCCTGGAGTTCGTGCTGTCCCGGACCGGGATCCTGGACATCTTCCTGATGTTCTTCGTGCTGGCCGCGTTCGGCTGCGTGGTGATCGACCGGGACGTCTCCCGGGTCCGCCTGGCCGAGCTCGTCGCGCGCCAGCCCGGCGGGCCAGCCGGCGGTCCCCGCCTCGGCCTGCGCCGATGGCAGCTGGCCGCCGGGGTATGCCTCGGCCTGGCGGTCGCCACCAAGTGGAACGCGGCCTGGTACATCGTCGGCTTCGCCGCGCTGTTCCTGGCCTGGGAGATCGGCGCGCGGCGCGCGGCCGGCCTGAAGTCGTTCGTCCGCGGCGCGTTCCGCGAGACCGTGTGGCTGCCGCTGACGTTCATCGTGATCCCGCTGGCCGTCTACGTCGCCAGCTGGAGCGGCTGGTTCGCGACCAGCACCGGCTACGACCGGGACTACGCGCAGGCGCACGGGGTGCACACGCCGGTGATCTCGGCGCTGTACTCGTTGTACGAGTACCACAAGGAGGCCGTCGGGTTCGGCCTGGGCTTGCGCCTCCCGCACCCGTACCAGTCCCAGCCGTGGGACTGGCTGCTGATCACCCGGCCGGTCGCGTTCTACGCGCAGTGCTACACCGGCCCCGCGACCTACCATGCCTGCCCCAAGGGCCAGGTGGCCTGGGAGCAGGAGGTGCTGGCGCTCGGCACCCCGGCGATCTGGTGGGGGTCCATGCTGGCCCTGCTGTTCTGCCTGGGCTGGTGGCTGCTGCACCGGGACTGGCGGGCCGGGGCGGTGCTGCTCGGCGTGCTGGCCGGCTGGGGGCCGTGGTTCCCGCTGGTGACCAGGACCAAGTTCTACTACTACGCGCTGGAGTTCGAGCCGTTCCTGATCCTGGCCATCGTGCTCTGCCTGGGGCTGATCCTCGGGCCCGCAGCGGCGGGCGTGATGCGCCGCTCGGTCGGCGCCGGCCTGGCCGGCGCCTACGTGCTGTGCGTACTGCTGATGTTCTGGTACTTCTACCCGATACTCGCGGGCAGCGTCATCCCCTACGACGACTGGCTGAGCCACATGTGGTACCAGGTAGGCGGCCACGGCTGGATCTGACCCGGCGACGGGCCGCAGCGGCGGGTCAGGGCTGGGCGAAGCGGACGCGCAGGCCGAAGCGGCGAAGCACCCGGACGAACCACAGTGCGGACAAGAACGTGCCCGCTACCACGCCACCGATGGTGACGGCCGTGGTGAGCAGCAGGAACACCTTGACCGTCTCGGTGGTCATCAGCACGGCCAGGCCCACCGTGGTGACGAAGAAGATGCCCGCCCACAGCCAGGTCGCGCCCTGGAAGAACCGGTGCAGGCCCGGGTGATGGGCCGACGGCTGGCGCAACGCGACGACCTCGGCGGCCAGCTGGGCGACCAGCGGCTTGCGGGTCGGCGCGGTCCGCGCGAACAGCACGCACAGACCCAGGTTGGCCAGCGGGAACTGGAGCAGGAAGAACAGCACGCTGCCGGTGATGATCACCACGGCCGTCTGCAGGGTGAGCACCAGGGCCGAGATCGTGAGCAGGCCCGGGACGCTGCGGGTGAGGACCTTGCGGCCGACCACGGTCAGCCAGACCACGCCGGTGGCGGCGAGCATGCCGACGTCCCGGCCGCCCAGCTTCGCGCCGACGACGTACCCGGCGACGGGCAGGCCGAGCGACTCGGCCAGGTTCCATCCTGCGGTCAGCATCAGCCGCCAGGGGCGGGGCAACTCAAGGTGCTCAGCCATGGCGAGAAGCATACGGTGGCCGACTGCAAGCGCGCTGGAATTGCCGGCAGGTGGCGTAAAGAAGAATCTGAGAGTTCCGCACGGGTGTATAACGTAAGCCCGGTCACGCAAGTTCACCAAACCACGACGGAAAGTAGCGGCCCCACGCGGGGTCGCGGGGGGCGGAGCCCCGCGGGTGGGTCTAGATTGGACTCCTGGAAGGAGGCTGGCGTGGCGGCAGACTTCAGGCGCGATGGCGTCCGCTTTTCCCTGGTCTGGGACGTGCTGCGCGATGTCGTCTCCGCCCGGGTAGCGGAGACCGGCCGGCAGGCGCTGGACATCTTCGACGTGGGCGGGGGAACCGGCGGGCTGGCGGTGCCGTTCGCCGCCCTGGGGCACAACGTCACCGTGGTCGACCCGAGCCCGGATGCGCTCGCGGCGGCGCAGCGGCGGGCCGCCGAGGCGGGCGCGCGGCTGACCGCGGTGCAGGGCGAGGCGGCCAGCCTGGACAGCCTGGCCGGGCCGAAGGCGGCGGACCTCGTCATCTGCCACAACGTGCTGGAGTACGTCGACTCGCCGGCCGACGCGATGACCGCGATCGCCGCCGTGCTCCGGCCGTCAGCCACGGTGAGCGTGCTGGCGGCGAACGCGGTGGCCGCTGTCCTGCACCGTGCGCTGGCCGGCCGCTTCACCGAAGCCCGCCAGCTGCTGGAGACGGGCGGCGCGGCCGGGACCCCGCGGCGGTTCACCCTGCCCGCGCTGACCGCGCTGATCGAGGGTGCCGGCCTGCGCGCGGGGGAGGCGCACGGACTGCGGATCTTCAGCGGGCTGGTCCCCGGCGCCCTGCTCGACGGCGACGCGGGCGGACCCGGCGGTAGCAAAGGGGCCGAGGCGCTGCGCGCGCTGGAGACGGCCGCCGCGGCCGCCCCACCGCTGCGGGACATCGCCGCCCAGCTGCACCTGCTCGGCCACCGCTGACCCTCATGGACGACACCGGCTGCCACATCCTGCACGTGGACATGGACGCGTTCTACGCCAGCGTGGAGATCAGGGACCGGCCCGAGCTCACGGGCCTGCCGGTCATCGTCGGCGGGACCAGCGGCCGGGGCGTGGTGCTCTCCGCGGCGTACCCGGCCCGGGCGTTCGGGGTGCGGTCGGCGATGCCGGTGGGGCGGGCGCAGCGGATGTGCCCGCAGGCGGTGTTCGTCGCGCCCAGGCACCGGCGGTACGCCGAGGTGTCCAAGGAGGTCATGGCGATCTTCGGCACGGTCACCCCGGACGTGGAGCCGCTGGCGCTCGACGAGGCCTTCCTCGACGTCTCCGGCGCGCTGCGGCGCCTCGGGCCGCCCGCGGCGATCGCTCGTCACATCCGCGCCCAGGTCTTCGCGCAGCAGGGCATCACCTGCTCGGTCGGGGTCGCGCCGACCAAGTTCGTGGCCAAGATCGCATCGGCCCGGTGCAAGCCGGACGGGCTCCTCGTGGTGTCCCGCGCGGGCATGCTCGACTTCCTGCACAAACTGCCGGTCTCGGCGCTGTGGGGTGTGGGCGAGCGGACCGGTGAGGTACTGGCCCGGCTGGGGCTGCGCACGGTGGCGGACATCGCGCACACCCCGCTGGCCGCGCTGCAGCACGAACTCGGCGTGGCGCAGGGCTCGCACCTGGCCGCGCTGGCCTGGGGCCGGGACGAACGCCGGGTGACGCCGCACACGCCGGAGAAGAGCATCGGGGCCGAGGAGACCTTCGCCGTCGACATCGACGACCCGGAACGGATCAGGCGGGAGCTGCTGAAGCTGTCCGGGCGGACGGCGCACAGCCTACGCGCAGGCGGCTACGCGGCGCGCACGGTGTCGGTCAAGCTCCGGCTGGCCAGCTTCAAGACGATGACCCGGTCCCGGACCCTTCCCTACCCGACCGACGTGGCCCGTGAGATTTACGCCACAGCCTGCGCGCTGTATGAGTCGGCCGGTCTCGACCATGGCGCGCGGCTCCGCCTCGTCGGCGTCCGGGTCTCTGGCCTGGTCCCGGCGGCCGGCGCGAATGCCCAGCTGACGTTCGATGACCGGCCGGTCGGCTGGCGGGAGGCCGAGCAGGCGGTGGACAAGATCGCCAGCCGGTTCGGGGCCAGCGCGGTCCGGCCAGCGGCCCTGGTCGAGGACCCGGATCGCCCAGCTGAGGGCGCTTTCTGACCTGCTGGGGGGTCCACCCTACCCAGCGGCGTGTCAACGCTCGTATTCTGGAAATTGAACCGGGTATGTGAGGTGAACGATCACCCGCACACGTGCCGGGCGCAAGGGTTTTTATGGGAGGCGTCGTGCCGCTCTCTGAACATGAGCAGCGCCAGCTGGAGCAGATCGAGCAAGCGCTCTACAGGGAGGATCCGAAGTTCGGGCGTCTCGTACGCTCCAGCGATCCGCGCGTGCACTATAAGCGGAAGCTGGCGCAGGCCCTCATCGGCGTCGCCGCCGGTGCTGGCCTGCTCGCGGCCGGGGTGGTTACCCACCGTCTGTATCTTGTGGCCGCCGGGGCGGCGGTCGCGCTGCTGTCCCTGGTATGGGCGCTCGTCAGCTGGCGGCGGCACCTGGCCAGGGTCCGCCCCGCGAAGCCCGCGCGGGCCAAGGCAACGGCGAAGGGCCAGGCCAGGCCCGGTCCCGGCCGCCCGGCGCAGACCAGGCGGGCCCGGATGATGGAGCGGATGGAAGAGCGGTGGCGTCGCCGGCAGGAGGGCGGCAGGATGTAGCGGCCGCGCCGCCGTCCCGCGGGACAGGCCCGGCCGCACCGGAAACCATGTGCCTTGCGAGTACCTCGTTGGCCTCAGCGCTGGCGCCGCCGGAACCTGAGCGTCGCGATGCTGTCCGGAATCCGCGCGGCGGCCTCGCCCAGGGCGGTCATCATCGAGGCGGGGAAGACGGCCGCGCGCCAGCGGGTCGAGCGGTCGGCGTTGGCGGCCAGGCCGCGCCGGGCGGCGGTGCCGTCCCGGCGCAGGTTCTGCGATCCGGCCGGACGGGCGGCATAACTGGCCCGCTCCTCGGCCAGGGCCAGCCGGGTGACGGCCCCGGCCGCGGGTTCGGGCAGCGTGGTGGTCACGCGGGCGGCCAGGGTGCGAGGTGGCTCGCTGGGGCGGCTGGTCACGCCGAAGTCGGCGAGGTCGTCGTGGAATTCGCGCCAGGCGGCATGGGCGCGCCCGGCGTCGTCGTCGGCCCGCATCCACCGCCAGCGCCGCAGGACCAGGCGGAACACGGCCGGAGTGATCAGGGCGACGGCGGCGGTAGCGCCGAACGCGATGCCGACCGTGGCCCAGCCGACGCCGAGATTCAGCCCGCTGGTGCGCGCCATCAGCCGGTACAGGGCCAGCGCGACCAGCGCGGCCGCGGCGACGGCCACGACGGTGACGGTCGCGGCGCGAGGCCGGTGGCGGGAGATGCCCGGATGACCGGTCAGCAGCTGCTGAGCCGGCCCGGCCACGATCGAGATCAGCCCGAAGGCCAGCACCAGCGCCGCGATGACGGCCAGCGCGATCGCCGTCCACGGCGTGTCGGCCCGCTTGTGCGAACCCGTCAGCACCCCTCCGGCGTTGCCGGGCCGGATGGCCGGGCCCGGCCCGCCCGGGTGCGGAGCGGTCGGGACGGCGCCCGGTGACCGGAACACGCCGGGGATCGGGCTGGAGCCGGCGCCCTGACCGTGCCCCGCCCCGCCGGTCATGTAGTTCGGGGCGTTGGCGGTGCCCTGGCCGGCCGGCGTCGGCTCGAAGCGCATCCAGCCCAGGCTCGGAAAGTACACCTCGGTCCACGCGTGCGCGTCGGTGTTCCTGACCACGTAGCTGCCGTCCTTCTGCCGGCTCCCGCCCGTGTAGCCGACCACGAACCTGGCCGGGATGCCGAGCAGGCGGGTCAGCACGGTCATCGCGTACGCGTACTGCACGCAGAAGCCGCTCTTGCCCTTGGTCAGGAAGTTCACCAGGCTGGACGCGCTGCCCAGCTGCGACTGGGCGAGGCTATACGTGAACTGCGGACTGGACAGCCAGCTGGCCAGCGCGTTCACCTTGCCGAACTCGACGGTCTGGTCGGCCGTGGCGCGTTCCGCGAGCTTCTTCAGAGTCGGCGTCCGGTACGCCGCGGGCAGCTGCAGGTCCCGGGCCAGGTCGGGCGTCGCCACCAGCCCGGGTACCGACGCCAGCTGCGCCTGGCTCGGGTCCACCACCGCACTGGCCACCGTGTAGGACTGGCCGGCGATGGTGTCGCTGGCGGAATACACCATGAGATCGGGATCGGCCATCCACTTGCCCGGGGCGGAGACCTGGATGGCCGGGTAGGGCAGCGGCAGGAACGTCGTCTGCGAGCCCGTGATGCGGAAATTCTTGCTGACGGTGACCGACGTCCGCACCGTCTGGACCCCCGTGGTGTCGACCAGGCCCGGGGGACTGGGGATCGAGATGACCGGCACCGAACGGGCGGCGTAATTGTCGACCAGCCAGCCCGAGTCGCCCAGCGTGTCGAACACGTACTGCCTGAAGTACTCCGCCTCGTTGGCCTGCTGGGCCTGGGTGGCGCTGGTGGTATACGTGAACACCGTGCGCGGCTGGCTCTCGTGCAGCTGCGCGACGGCGTCGTTCAGGGCGCTCGGCAGCGACAGGGACGTCCCGACGTCGATGCCGCCCCGGCCGCCGATGCCGGGTCCGGAGGAGAACAGCCTGCTCGCGTGCAGGCCCGGCACGATCAGCGGCGCGCACAGGGCCAGCACGATGGAGGCGAGCCCGACCCGGCGGCCCGCCGCGGCCAGCGCCCGGGTGTCCGGGCCAGGACCCTTTGCCCGGCGCCCGTCAAAGGCCCCGTCATCGAAATCGGGCGTCCGGCCGTACCGGGGCGCCGAGCGCCACAGCGAGACCAGGCGGCCCCAGACCCGGATCCGCTCCCGCCCGTCGGCGCTGAGCATGGCCAGGTAACCTATCCCGCTCAGGCAGAACACCACGCCGGTGGTGAGCTGGTCGTGCGGGGCGTTCATCGAGACCGGCACGGTGAACAGGACGAGCAGCGGCAGCCCGGCCAGCGCGGTGGACTGCAGCCGCACCGCGATGAGGTCGGCCAGTACCGCGGTGATGCCCACCCCGCCGGCCGCCAGCAGCAGCAGGCCGGGCAGGTTGGGGGCCGGCGGCGCGTACCTGTTCGCGTCGTGCATCCCGGCGCCCGCCAGGTGCCACAGCCGGCTGAGCGAGCTCGGCGTCGGGATCACCAGCAGCAGCGAGTGCCGCACCTCGAAGATGAAGTTCAGGTACAGCAGCAGGCCCGCCAGGCTGGCCGCCAGGCAGACCGATACCGGCAGCGTACGCAGCCTGGTCAGCGCCCCGGTCGCCGCGACGGCGATCACCGCGCCGGCCCCGATCACGAACCACAGGATGGTGGTGAACAGCGGCAGCAGGACGGTGGAGGTGAGAACGCAGGCCACCGCCGTCGTCACCGTCATCCGGCCGTTGAGCGTCACCGCCGGTCACCTCTGTGGAGCATGGAAACCTCCAGCGGACGGTGCAGCTGCTGCCAGGCGGTCGCGAGCGGCGTGCTCGCGGTGGCCACCGCGACCCGCCAGCCCGCAGCCGACAGGATTTCCGCCGTCCGCGCCGTGTCCTCGGTTACCCCGTCGGTCGCCCAGGCCGAGACGGCGAGCACCAGCGCCATCGCCGGCGCGTTCCCGTGCCGGCTCGCGGCCAGCTGCCGGGCGTCGTCCGCGGACAGCCGGCCGATCACGGCGATCAGCTGGCCGCCCGCCCGGGCCAGCTCCGAGGTGCCGGTCCGGAAGTCGGCCGCGTGCGACGGGGTGATGACCGCGAGCATGTCGAGCAGGGTGTCCTGGAAGGTGCCGCGCGGGGCGATCTCGCCGGCGTCGGTGATGAGCCTGGCCCGGAAGCCCTCGCCGGACAGGTGCGCGCCGATCGAGGCCGCCGCGCTGACCGCGAACTCGAACGTCGAGGTCGGCCCGGTCCCGGTGTGCGCCGAGCGCCGGGTGTCGAGGAACACCGACGCGCTGTTGCGCCACTGATGCTCCTCGCGCCGCACCATCAGCTCGCCGTACCTCGCCGTCGACCTCCAGTGCACCCGGTGCAGCCCGTCCCCGTCCTGGTACTGCCGCGGGGCCGCGTCGTCCTCGCCGATGGCCGAGATCGTCCGCATCCCGCCGTCGCCCTCGCCGAGCCAGCTGCTCTGCGCGGTGGCCCGCGGCAGCGGGAAGATTCTCGGCGTGACCACGAGCGTGCTGGTGCTGCTGAACGACCGGCTGATCTCCACCAGGCCGAACGAGTCCGCGACCCGGACCCGGAGCGGCCCGATCGTGAACTTGCCCCGGGTATCCGAACGGATCTGGTAGGACATCTCCCGGTGCCCGCCGGGCTCGATCTCGTCCAGCACGAACCGCGGCCTGCTGCCCAGCGTGTACGGGGTGATGTCCTCGGCCAGCAGCACGCCGGTGCGCAGCCGCGACACGTTCTCCACCCGCGCGGTCACCTTGGTGGGCTCGCCGGCCGGAATCCGCGGCGGGTCGAGCCTGCGGGCGCAGGACAGCCGGTACCGGGACCGCCGGGCGGTCAGCGTGGACACCACCGGCAGGACGACGAGCAGCGCGCCGACGCGGACCAGATCGGGTTCCGGTATGGCCAGGCCGCAGACCATGGCCGCGCCGCCGGCGGCCACGAACGACCGGCCCCTGGTGGTCAGCGAGCCGAAGAGCCCGCGCATGGCCTACCTCCTAGCGCCACGCCCGCCGGCTCACCGCCTGGGTAGGGGGAGCTGGGCGACGATCCGGTCCACGACGTGCTCGGGCGTGTGCCGCTCCACGATGGCCTCCGCCGTGGGCAGCAGGCGGTGCGCGAGCACCGGCCTGGCCAGCCGCTGCACGTCGTCCGGGATCACGTAGTCCCGCCCGTCCAGCGCGGCCCAGGCCCGGCTCGCCCGGAGCAGGTGCAAGGTGGCCCGCGGCGATGCGCCGAGACGGAGCTCGGGCGACGTCCTCGTCGCGTTGGCCAGGCTGATGATGTAGTCCTTGACCTGGTCCGACACCAGCACGCTGCGGACCGCGACCACCAGCTCCTGCACGTCGCTGGCCCGCGCGACCGGCCTGAGCTGGTCCAGCGGCGAGGAGGAGCCGTGCGTGTCGAGCATGTCCCGCTCCGCGGCGGGCGGAGGGTAGCCGAGGGAGATGCGCGCGGTGAACCGGTCGCGCTGCGCCTCGGGCAGCGGGTACGTGCCTTCCATCTCCACCGGGTTCTGGGTGGCGATCACCATGAAGGGCTCCTGCAGCGGGTACGTGGTGCCATCCACCGTGACCTGGTGTTCTTCCATGCTCTCGAGCAGCGCCGACTGCGTCTTGGGCGAGGCCCGGTTGATTTCGTCGCCGAGCACGATGTTGGCGAACACCGGACCCGGCTTGAACTCGAACTCGCGCCGCTCCTGGTTGTAGGCGCTCACGCCGGTGATGTCGCTGGGCAGCAGGTCCGGCGTGAACTGGACCCGCCGCACGCTGCCGTCGATCGCCCGCGCCAGGGCCTTGGCCAGCATCGTCTTGCCCACCCCGGGCACGTCCTCGATGAGCAGGTGCCCCTCGGCGAGCAGCACGGCCAGGGTGAGCTGGATGGCGTCACGCTTGCCCTCGATGACGGCCTCGATCGCCTTGCCGATCCGGCGGGCCGCCGGGACTAGATCATCGATCGGACTCCCCGTCTGCCGTCCGGTGTCTAGTACCACATGGCCTCCTTGAAGGCGCTGGCGCGCACCACCAGCCAGCCCGAACATCCCGTCAGGAAAACGCAGCCGGTCTAGCTACAGTACGTCCTTCGTCGCCGAAAGTGTGACGCCGGTCCCCCTCTTCTCGGTTGAACGCCGCCGCTGACCACCTGGTTCACCCTCCATTGGCGTTCCACTCCTTCCTCCACTCCGCTCCACCGCGTCTACCTGCCGCTTCAGTGGGGACGAGGGCGCAATCTCGGCGAATTGGGCGTTGACCGTGGGGAAATGTGGGGTACAGTGGAGCACAGTGGAGGGTAGGCCGCGGGAGGTGAGCACCTGTGTTCCTCGGTACTCACGCTCCCAGGCTTGACGAGAAGGGCCGGCTGATCCTGCCCGCGAAGTACCGCGATGAGCTCGCTGGGGGAGTGGTGATCACCAAGGGGCAGGAGCGCTGCCTGTACCTGTTCCCGCAGGAGGAGTTCGGCCGCATCACCGAGGCGCTGCGCACCGCGCCGGTGACGGCCAAGGCGGTCAGGGATTACAGCCGGGTCTTCTTTGCCAGCGCCTCCGACGAGGTGCCCGACAAACAGGGCCGGATCACCGTCCCGCCCGCGCTGCGTGCCTACGCGGGGCTGCAGCGGGACTGCGTGGTGATCGGCGCCAACACCAGGCTGGAGATCTGGGACGCGCAAGCCTGGGAGACCTACCTCGCCGCGCAGGAGGACTCGTTCGCCGAGGCCGCCGAGGAGGTGCTCCCGGGAATCCTGTAGCCCCGCGCGCCGGCCCCCATCCGCCGCTCCCTGCTGGCATCACTTCCCCGGTGCCAGCCGGACGCGGGAGCGGATGGGGCCGGCCGGGGGCCAGCGGGCGAGCAGAGCACGAGCGAGCACAACCAGCCATGACCCAGACCAGGGAGGGGGAGACATGCACAGGGCTCAGCACGTACCGGTGTTCGCCAGCCGTGTCACCGCCCTGCTCGCGCCCGCCCTGGCTGCCGACGGCGCCGTGCTGGTGGACGCCACCCTGGGCCGGGCCGGTCACGCCCGCGCGCTGCTCGAGGCCTGCCCGGGCCTGTTCCTGGTCGGCATCGACGCCGACGTGGCCGCGATCGAGGCGGCCGGCGAGCTGCTCGCCCCCTACGCCGCACGGGTCACGCTGGTGCACGCCAAGAACGACGAGATCCCGGCCGTCCTGGCCTCCTTGGACAATCTCCCCGGGCCAGCACAAGTCATGGGCCTGCTGTTCGACCTGGGGGTATCCTCCCCGCAGCTCGACGACCCTGCCCGCGGCTTCGCCTACGCCCAGGACGCTCCGCTGGACATGCGGATGGACCAGACCGCGGAGCGCACCGCCGCCGATATCGTCAACGGCTATCCGCCCGCCGAACTCGCCCGCGTCCTGCACGAGTACGGCGAGGAGCGGTTCGCCAGGCGGATCGCCGACGCGGTGGTCCGTGAGCGCGCCCGCGCCCCGATCACCTCGACCCAGCGGCTGAGCGCGATCGTCAAGGACGCGATCCCCGCGGCCACCAGGCGCACCGGGGGCAACCCGGCCAAGCGCACCTTCCAGGCGCTGCGGATCGAGGTGAACGACGAGCTCGGCACGCTGCGCCGGGCGCTGCCCGCCGCGCTCGACGTGCTGGCCGTCGGCGGCCGGGTCGTGGTGCTGGCCTACCACTCGCTCGAGGACCGCATCGTCAAGCGGGAACTGGTGCGGCGGTCCGCCGACCAGACGCCGCCCGGCCTGCCCGTACCCGCGGCGGCGACCGCGCCGCAGTTCCGCCTGCTCACCCGGGGTGCCGAACGCCCCGCCAGCGAAGAAGTCACCGGTAATCCGCGCGCAGCCTCCGCCCGGCTGCGGGCTGCGGAGCGCATCAGGCAAGCAGCA
>Ga0318568_10000398_pt1 | contig 16988 bp, 18 predicted proteins | sample GRESIP088b5f21_FD_203690 | JGI IMG/M metagenome (GOLD analysis project Ga0318568, IMG submission 203690) | Tropical soil microbial communities from Luquillo Experimental Forest, Puerto Rico - GRE.SIPMG.088b5f21 | ecosystem: Environmental > Terrestrial > Soil > Tropical forest > Bulk soil...
GCGTCACCCGGTCCGGCGGGCCGGACGGGGCGCACTGGGCCCGGCAGGTGCTGATGACGCAGGCGCTCACGATCGGCGGCGGTACCACCGATATCCAGCTGAACATCATCGGCGAGCGGATACTCGGCCTGCCCCGCGACCCGGAGCCGCCCGCGGAGTAGTCCTAAAGCAAACCCCGGGTCACAGCCAAGGCAAACTGCACGACCCGCCGGCGGCGGTAGCGCTGCCCCGGGAATGGGCCGCGTTAGCCTACGGGAAGGGGGATCCCTGGGGAGCTGATGACCGGCACTGACGACGGCGCGCGCGACAGCGGACCAGGCCCGCGCGGCCGGGCCGGCGCACCGTCCCGGCCTGGGCCCGCGAGCCCGAAGCGCAGGCCCGCGCCGTCCGGGCAACAGCGCCAGATGATGGCGCGGATTTCCACGGGCCGCCGGGCCCGGCGGCGCCGCTCCCTGCTGGTGGCCGCCGGGGCGCTGTCCGCCCTGGTCATGCTGGTCTCGGGCGGCTCCTGGGCCCTCACCGGCTACGTCAACGCCCACCTGGGGCGGGTGAACGCGGGCACCACCGGCACTCCGTCCAGCGGGCCGCTGAACATCCTGGTGGCCGGGCTCGACGAGCGGACCGGCCTGACCCGGCTCCAGCAGCTGAGGCTGCACGTGGGCGCGGCCACGGGCCTGAACACCGACACGCTCATGGTGGTGCACGTGCCCGCCGACCACCGGTTCGTGCGGGTGGTCAGCCTGCCCCGCGACTCCTGGGTGAACATACCCGGCCACGGCATGAACAAGATCAACGCGGCGCTCGGCCTGGGCGGGCCGCAGCTGATGGTGCAGACGGTCGAGCAGGCCACCGGGCTCACCATCAACGACTACGTCGAGATAAATTTCCTGGGCTTCGTCAAGGTGATCGACGCACTCGGCGGGGTGAACATCTGCCTGCCCTACGCGGTCGACGACCACGACAGCGGCCTGCACATGTCCGCGGGCGTGCACCACGTCAACGGCATCACCGCCCTGGAGTTCGCCCGGGACCGGCATTCGTTTCCCACCTCCGACCTGGCCCGGATCCAGGATCAGCAGCAGCTGATCTCCTCCGCGCTCATCAAGGGCATGAATTCCGGCATGCTCACCGACCCGGTCCGGCTGGAGCGCTTCCTGTCTGCGGCGGACGCCGCGATCCGGGTTGACCAGGGCTTCAACGTGGTGAGCCTGGCCGATCAGCTGCGCGGGCTGTCCCCGCGCGACATCACGTTCACCACCGTGCCACTCGCCAACACCAGCTACATGACGCCGACCGGCGAGGAAGCGGTGCAGTGGAACAGCACCGCGGCGGCGGCACTGTTCAACGGGCTGAAGACCGACCAGCCGCCACCGGTCCAGGCGCCGGCCACCCCAGTCCGCCGGTCGGCCACCCCGGCCCGGCCGGCCGCCCAGGCGACCCGGCCGGCCAGCCGGCGGACGAAGCCCGCCCCGCCCGGGCTGCGCCGCCGCCAGGTCTCGCTGGACGTGTACAACGGAACCACGATCGCCGGGCTGTCCGGCATCACCGGGCGCCAGCTCGCCGCGCTCGGCTTCATGGTGCACCAGTCCGGCGTCGACTGGTCGAGCCCGACGGTCGCGCGGACGCTCATCCAGTACCCGGCCGGAGACCGCGCCGCCGCCCAGCTGGTCAGGCAGGTGCTGCCCGGGGCGACCCTGCAACGGGTCAAGGGCCTGCCCCGGATCAGGGTCGTGCTCGGCGCGAGCGCCTATACGGTCGCCGGAGCCGCGCCGAGCCCGTCGCCCAGCACGCCCAGCACGTCCGTCCAGAACGCCCGGCCGGGCCAGCAGAGGACTGCTTCGCAGGACGCCTGCCACTGACCGGCGCCCCGCCGGGTGCCCGGCCCGTGTGGGCTAAACCATCGTGGTGGTCTCCTCCGGCGGGCCGTCCTCCGATCGCGGGACGTCCTCCGATCGCGGGACGTCCTCCGATCGCGGGACGTCCGCCGGCGGCGGGCTGGCCTGCGGCTGGTCCCCGGCCTCGGGCGCCAGGTTGATGCCGTGCTCGGCCTCGTGCGCCTTGATGTCGGCCACCAGCTTGTCGATCTCCGCCTGGGTGGCCGGGGTGGCACGGCCGGTGCGCTGCGCGTAGACGGCGGCGCCGAGGTTACGGAGCATGACCTCGCCGCGCCGCTTGGCCTGGGCCTGATCGAACTTGACCTTGCTGTCGCGCGCCGTCTCCTGGGTCTTCTGCGCCAGCACGGTGGCCTGCGCCTTGACCTTGTCCATCAGTCCCATGCGTGCCTCCGCGGTCCACAGCTCGCTCCTCCCAGAAGCCTAATGGCCCCGGCCCGGCCCTGATCGCAGCCACTTTTCATCCGATCGAGTCAGTTCTGGCAACTGATATGCCTGGATTGTTCCCGCCGATTCAATCAAAAGAAGGGTGCTCCTGTACGCACCGGGAGACGGACGCCGGGCGGGAAATACGGGTTGAGGCGGGCCGCGGGCGGATGGCAAAGTGGAGGAATGCACCTGTACCCCGCCGCTTGGTGGCCGCCCGCGTAGGCGACCGCCGCGGGTTTCCCGAGTCCGTATCAGCCGCCTGCTGTCCCAGGCGGCTTTTCTGTGGCCGCGCGGGCCAGGGGCGCTTGGTGGAAAGAAGAGTCCCATGCCTCGAACCATCACCGGCATCAAGCCCACCGGCCGGCCGCACCTGGGCAACTACCTCGGCATGATCCGGCCCGCCCTCGAACTGGCCCGCTCCGACGGGGCGATGTTCTTCGTGGCGGACTATCACGGGCTGACGATCACGCCGTCGGCGCAGGAGGTCCGCGAGCGCGTCCTCGACCTGGCCGCCACGCTCATCGCCTTCGGCCTGGACACCGAGCGGAACACCCTGTACCGCCAGTCGGATCTTCCCGAGCTGTGCGAGCTGACCTGGATCCTCAGCTGTACCACCGCGAAGGGGCTGCTCAACCGGGCGCACGCCTACAAGGCGGCCACGGCGGACAACCTGGCGCACGGCCGGGAGGCGGACCAGGGCGTCAACGCGGGCCTGTTCAACTACCCGGTGCTGATGGCCGCCGACATCCTGGCCCACCGCGCGGAGGCCGTCCCGGTCGGCCGCGACCAGCGCCAGCACGTCGAGATCGCCCGGGACGTGGCGGAGAGCTTCAACCGGATCTACGGCCCGGTCCTGGTGGTACCCGAGGCCGTGGTCGACGAGCGGGTCATGACCATCCCCGGCCTCGACGGCCGGAAGATGAGCAAGAGCTACGGCAACCAGATCCCGCTGTCCGCCGGGCCGGACGAGATCCGCCGCCTGGTGTCCCGGATCGTGACCGATTCCCGGCCGCCGTCGGAGCCGAAGGAGCCGGACACGATCCTGGCGCTGTACCGCGTCGTGGCGGCCGAGGCCGACGCGCGCGACCTGGAGCGCCGCTACCGCGCGGGAGGCGTCGGCTACGCCGAGGCCAAGGCCCTGCTGGCCGACGCGATCGAGCGGCTGCTCGCGTCGGCCCGACGGCGCCACGCGGAGCTCATGGCGGACCCGCGGGGCCTCCAGGACATCCTGGCGCGCGGCGCGGCGCGGGCCCAGGCGTCGGCCGCGTCGACCGTGGCGGCCGTCCGGGCGGCCACCGGGCTCGGCTGGGCGTAGGCCGCCGCCTAGCGCCGGCCGTCCGCCCCCTGCCGCCGGCCCGGGCGTCCGCCGTCAGCCGCGGGCCACCGCCAGCTCGCTGGCCGCAGTGCGGGCCACGGCCAGCGCGTCGACGGCGAGCGTGAGCAGCTGGCAGCCGTTCTCCCGGTACAGCCGGGCCGTCGTCCCGTCCGAGGCGTGGACCCCGACCGGCTTGGCCGCCGCGGCACAGGCCGCCCAGACCCGTTCCAGTTCCTTCCGCAGCACCGGGTCGCGCGGGTCCAGCGCGCAGCCCAGCGCGAACGACAGGTCCCGGGGGCCGACGTAGATCCCGTCCACCCCGTCGACGGCCAGGGTCGCGGGCAGGTCGGCGACGGCCTTCGGCGACTCGACCATGACCAGGCAGAGCGGGTCGGCGAACGCCATGGTCCCGCCGGCGGACCGGTAGCCGACCGGCGGGTAGCGGCACGCCCCGGCCACCGCCGCGGCCTGCTCCGCGGACTCGACGTTGGGGACGATGACCCCCTCGCAGCCGAGGTCGAGCGGGCGGCCGATGTCGGCCGGATGGGCGTAACGGACCCGGGCCAGGGGGGTCGCGCCCGCCTGCTTGATGGCCGTCGTGATCGCGGGCAGGTCGCGCTCGGTGGCGCCGCCGTGCTGCAGGTCGACCACGACGTAGTCGAGGCCGGCGGCGGCCAGGAGCCTGCCGGTGAGCACATCGGGGATCGTCAGCCAGCCGCCGTACACGGGCTCGCCGCCGCGTAGGCGGTCGCGAAGTGGGGGGGTGGTCATGGCACCACCCAAGCACAGCGGCGGCCGGGGCCAACTCTCACGAGCCAAATCCATAACGGGAACGCCCGCTCGATGCGTTCCCCCCCGTCACCCGATGAGCGGCAGCCGGTTGTCGTCGAACGGCTCCCGGCCCGACGCGGCCAGGATCCAGTCCAGGTCATCCGACAGCTCCGCGGGACGCCGCCCGACCGTGCGGCGGGCCAGCAGGTCGTCCAGGATCGACGCGGTCACCTTGATGCCGTCCGTGGAAGCGATGTCGTCGCGGTCCAGCGCCTGGGTAAGGTCAATGCCATGCACGACGGCCTCCACGATGCGGCTGGCCACGAACTCGTCCACGCGCATCGGGGCGAAGTACCCGGGGCCGACGGTGTCGGCGGGAACGGCGCGCGCCTGCGAGATGGTGAGCGAGAAGGTCTCGTGCAGCACGTGCGGCATGTCGGCGGGCGTCTTGCCCTGCACCATCGTGTAGGCGTAGTCGTACACGACCGGTCCGGTCTCGGACCGCGGGTTGATGAAGAAGCTGGTCCGGTCGCGCGCGGCCTGCAGGTCATCCTTGCCGTCGATCAGCATCCGGGTCAGCCCGATCGAGATGTCGAAATGCCCGGCGAGCTCGAACACAGTCCAGTGGGGCAGGCTCGGGTCGACCGGGACGAGCTTCGTCGGTACCCGCCAGTCGTCCGGCGACAGGCCGCGGAAGACCTGCTCCACCCGGTCGAGCTCGTCAGCCAGAATGCCGATGGTGGTCTCGTAGGGTCCCATGCCCCGCCTCCCTGCCGCCCGCTGTGGCAGATTCAGGCTAGCGGGCGATGAGCACGCAGGGCTGGGTATGGCGCGCGCCGCCGGGATGGCCGCAGCCGCCGGAGGGCTGGGCACCTCCCGCCGGATGGCGTCCCTCGCCGGACTGGCCGCCGCCTCCCGCCGGCTGGGTGTACTGGGTGCCGGCCACGGCCCGGCCGCAGCAGGAGCAACCGCAGCCGCCGGACGGGGAGCCGGACGGGGAGCCGGCCCAGCCGCCGGCGCCGGTCCGGATCGAGGAGTCGTCCCGGCGCGGGCTGGTGCTGGAGACCTGGTTCGTCCAGCTGGCGTTCCTGGTGCCGGGCGTGATCTCCGCGGTCGACGTGCTCGCGGCCCACGTGGGGGGCGCGGGCGCGATCACCAGGTTCCCCACCATCGTCCCCGGCCACCCGCTGGCCAACCTCATCCTCGGGATCGTCACCTACTTGCAGGTCGCCGCGGTGGTGCCGCTGGCCCTGCTGCTGTTGAGCCGGACCGGCCAGACCCCGGCCGTGCTCGGGCTGACCCAGCTGAAATGGCGCCGAGACGTGTGGCCCGGGCTCGGTCTCGCGGCCGCGGGCTACGGCGTGGTCGTGCTGCTCGCGGTCGCGTTCACGCCGCTGCTCGATGGCCACAAGGGGCTGTTCAACCAGGTCCCGATCGGGCACGTGCCGAAGTACTACGTCATCTACGGGCTAGCCGTGGCGGCGGCCACCTCGGTCACCGAGGAGACGCTGGTCAGCGGCTACCTGCTTACCCGGCTGGATCAGCTCGGCTGGAACCCCCGCTGGGCGCTGGTGCTCAGCCTGACCCTGCGCACCAGCTATCACGTCTACTACGGGCTCGGCTTCCTGCTGACCATACCGCTCGGGTACCTCCTCACCCGGTCCTTCCAGAAGCACCGGCGCCTGATGCGGCCCATCGTCGGGCACTTCATCTACGACGCCGTGCTAATCACGATCAGCGTGCTGGCGTCCTGACCGGATCCCGCCGGTTCAATGGCCCGCCGCGCTTAGCATTTCCGGGTCTCGGGCCATTCCAGTGGTGATTTACTGATTCGGCGGCATAGGTAAAACGGTAAACGTCGCCGCGGCCCCGTACCAGGCGCCGGAAAGGCCCTGCCCGGCCGACTTGACGCTGAGCTGGCTATTTCTTTATGTGCAAGTGACCACCGCATGGTCCCGGCTTAGAAACCCCCCGCATACCGTGACTTCTGCAGATATCCGCGCGGAATGGCGAATGGAGGCAGGCGGTGAGTCTTGTCCCCTCGGCGGTCGCGCCGCCGCCGGTGGCCGAGCACCCGCCTGCCCGCGCCGGCCGCTGGGTCCAGTGGCTGGTCGTCGGCTGCTACCTGCTCGCCGCGCTCGCCGTGACCTGGCGGCTGTGGGCCGACCCGGCGGCGCGGGCGCAGGCCGGCGACACCGGCGACGTGGACCTGTTCGCGTGGTTCATGCGGTACGACGCGGTGGCGATCGCGCACGGGCACCTGCCGGCGCTGGTCACGACCGCGATGGGTGCGCCGCGCGGCGTCAACCTGATGTGGAACACCTCGGTCCTGCTGCCCGGGATCCTGCTGGCCCCGGTCACGCTGCTGGCCGGCCCGCAGGTCAGCCTCACGATCATGCTCACGCTGGGCCTCGCCGGCTCGGCCGCCAGCCTGTTCTGGGTGCTGCGCCGCTGGGGGGCCAGCACCGGCGCGGCGGCCCTGGGCGGGGCGGTCTACGGGTTCTCCCCGGCCCTGGTCAACTCCGGCATCGGCCACTACCACCTGGTGCTCGCCGTGCTGCCGCCGCTGATGATCGACGCGCTGCTGCGGATCCTCACCGGCCGCGGCAGCGCCATCCGGTCCGGCGTCTGGCTCGGCCTGCTGGCCGCCGCGCAGCTGTTCACCGGCGAGGAACTGCTGGCCGAGACGGCGCTGGCTGCCGTGGTGCTGGTGGTGGTGCTCGCCGTCAGTTACCCGCGGGCGGTGCGCGACCGGGCCCGGGACGTCGCGTCCGGGATCGGGGTTTCCGCGGCCATCGCGCTGCTGATCTGCGGGCACGCGCTGTGGGTGCAGTTCGCGGGGCCGCTCACCGAGCACAACAACCCGGCCGGGCCCGACCCGTTCACGAACCGGCTCGCCTTCTTCGTGGACCCGCCGGGCAACCTGCTGCTGCACACCCGGGCCACCGCCGCCGCGGCCGCCGCGTACAGCCGGGGCCTGCCCGAGTACCTGGGCTACCTGGGCTGGCCGCTGCTCGTGGTCCTGGTGGCGGCCACGATCCGCTACTGGCGGGACCCGAAGGTACGTACCGTGGCCGCGTGCTGGCTGGTGCTGGAACTGCTCTCGCTCGGCGGCGGGACCCTGAGCCACGGCGGGTTCCAGTTCCCCGGGTACCTGCTGCCGTTCCACTGGCTGCAGGGCTCGCCGGTGCTCAGCCAGGCGCTGCCGGACCGGCTGTCGATCCTCGCGGACGGGGCGGCAGGCGCCGTGCTCGCATTCTCGCTCGACCTGGCGCGCCGGACGGCGTCACCGGTCCGGGCCTGGTCCCGGGCCGTCCCGGTCGCGGTGGCGGTACTGGCGGTCCTGCCGCTGGTCTCGCTGCCGTACCCGGTGGTGCCGGTCACGGCGACGCCGGCCGGCTGGCAGGCCGCGTTCACCCGGCTCCGGCTCGCGCCGGACGCCCGCGTGCTCGTCGTCCCCGTCGCGCTGCGGCGCCACACCGAGGTGCTGCGCTGGCAGGCGGACACCGGCGACCCCGTCTCGATGATCGGCGGCTACTTCATCGGGCCCAACCGGCACGGGCAGCAGGCGATCTACATTCCCGGCCCGGCCACGAGCGCCGCGCAGTACCTCGACGCCCTCTGGGACGGGCCGCCACCCCCAGACCCTCTGTCTCCCGGGCTGATCCGCGCCGATATCGCCTACTGGCGCCCGGCCGCCGTGGTCGCGGTCACCGGCCGGGGCTCGCGGCTCGGCCGCTACCTAACCGGCCTGTTCGGCCGTCCCGCGTTCGCCGTGGGCAGCGTGCTCGCGTGGCGGCTGCCCGATCGTTAGCGCCGCCGGGCGTAGGCCACGTTGATGACCCCGATGACGATCCAGATCAGGACGACCGCGACCGCGCTGCCGTGATTGCTCTCGCTCAGGACACTGCCGGCGGTGATGCCGCCGATCAGCATCGATCCCAGGGCGAGGATGACCCCGGGCCAGGCCGAGCGGCTTGAGGGACTCAGCGGGCCGGCCGCGGCCCGCTGGGCGGGAGAGTCGCCGCGCTGGCCCAGCCGGGCATCGACCCGCTTGTCGATCTCCTCGCCGATCCGCTCGACCAGGCCCTCGGCGACCGCGTCGTCATAGTCGCGGCCTAGTTCGTGGTGCACAGCCGCTGAGGCGGCGATGTTTTCCCGGGCTAGCTGGTCCATGAGGACAAGATACATCTCGTTTGTCCCGGCCGTCACCATCACGCTGGCCGCGCCGACGTGCGTCGCCGGGTTACTGGCGTACGGACATAGGATTGGCGGCCAGGGGGGCACCCGTTGGAGGTGGCCATGACCGCGGCGACCCCAGGCCTATCCGGTCGCGAGGTCAGATTCACCCTCGACCGCGGATTCCGCAGGCCGCTGGCGCAGCGCGGCGCGCTCGCCCTGGTGCTCGCGGGACTGGCGGCCGCCGTCGGGACCGTGCTCGGGACGCCCATGTTCATCGCGGCGGCCCTGTGCGGCCTGGCCGCGGCCGGATACGCGGTGGCCTACGCGTGGCAGGGCAGGTTCCGCACCGCGCTGACGCCGGAAGGGATCAGCGTCCGCGGGTACGTCAATCACTTCGTCCCGTGGTCCGCCGTGGCCGGCTTCGCAGTGCGCCCTCACGGCGCAGTCTCGCCCCTGGCTGGCGGTGGCGAGGATCCCGCGCCGCCCATGGGGGTGTACCGGTCCTCGATGAGGGCCATGGGGGCCACGAGGAGAACCCGGCCGCCGCGCCTGCTCATTACCGTGCAGGTCGTACGCACGGACGGGCACCGGCTGACGTTGCGCGCGCCCGCCGTCACCGGCTGGCAGAGCGATGCCGACTTCGATGACAAGGTCCGGATGCTGGAGCAGTGGCGCCGGCAGCACGGCCCGCCGCCGCTCCCGGCGCCCCGCCCCTGACCTGCTCTGACCTCGGGCTTCCGGCACGGGCCGGGCCGATCCGGACGGGCCCGCGGCCGCCGACGCGCGGAGCCTGCTCGTCCGCTGGCGGGCTAGCAGCCTGCAGGCTACCGGCCGTCGTTATTGCGGTACGTGCTGCAAGGCATGGTCCGACCGGCTAGCGCGGGCCGCTGGTGAGGGCCGGGAGGCCGGGGCCTGCGTGGTCGCGCTGGTCTTCCCCGCCGGGGTCGCGTTCAGCCAGTCGTGGTCGCTGTTCACCAACTGGGCCAACGCGTCCAGCTTCATCGCGATCTTCCGCCCGCTGGCCGACCACGGCGCTGGGCCCATGCTCGTCGAGGATCCCTCGATCGCCGAGTACTACCTGCCCGCGGGCGCCCAGTGGCAGCGGTGGTCCAGCACCCGCAACATCGTCCTGACCGGGGGCACCACCGGCAACCCGGCGCCCGCGGCCGGCCTCACCGGGCGGGCGAGCCCGGCGCCTACGCCCGGTACATCAAGGAGGGCTATTTCTCGCTCGTCGCCCTGAACTTCACCGACACCACCGGCCTCGACCAGCAGATAGTCGCCGACCTGCACCGCAACCGCCACTACCGCCTCGTCGAGGTCGTCCCCTACGGCATCGAGATCCCCCCGATCGGCCAGGGCACCTACAACATCTGGCGGTACGAGGCGACCACGCGCTGATTTCAGACCAGGGCGGCCTCGTCGTATCCCAGACCGGATCCGGACGGCTCGGGGAACAGCTGGCGGGCCTGCGTCCACTGCTGGGTCGCGGCAAAGACTTCCCGGGTGTAGGGCAGGAAGACGATGCGCTCGCCGGTGCCGAAGGCCCGCACGTCCACCTGGTCGCGGTACTTCTCCGGCACGGTCGGCCGGTGGTAGTGCTTGTAGAGTTCCGGGCGCAGGTCGATCTCCATCTGGGCCCGCCGCAGGCCGGCCAGGTACTTCTCGACGTCGGCCTGGCTGACGTCGGGCCCGGTCACCAGGAACCCGATCATGAACGTGGCGTCGATCACCTTGCGGAACCCGAAGGCCTCGGCGATGTAGAGCGGCACCCCCCACGTCGTGGCCGCCGGGACCTGCCGTGCCAGCAGCGCGTCCAGCCGCTCGTTCGGAGGGCCCTGGAAGGTGAGCTTCACCTCATCGGGAGCAAGCACGCCCTCAACGGCCTGCAGGGTAGCGAAGTGGCTCCCGGAGTGGTAACCGACCCCGATCGGCACCCCGGCGAGGTCCTCGGGCCGGCGGACCGGCGACTCGGGCGGCACCACGATGGCGCACGGCGCCACCGAGTACGCCGACGTCACCAGGCGGCCGGTGCCCTCGCGCGCCGCCGCGTTGGTGGCCCAGTGGCACGCGCAGCTCACGTTCGCGCCGTCGCGTCCCGCCTCGAAGGTCTCGAAGGCCCCGGTCTTGATCTGCCCGGCGTCGTCCCGCCGTGCCTCGTGAATGCCGTAGTCGCCGCCCACCACGAAGCTGTACTCGAGCCCCTCCGCCGTGAAGTAGCCCTTCTCGTCAGCGACCCATTCCTGCAGCCGACCATGCGGCATGATCTTGAATGTCATCCGCCTTCTCCCTAGAGCCTGGCCCCCTTGACGGCAAGGTATCCGTGGCCAGAAGCTTGGTCAAGGCTGCTGTTCAATGATCGAAATTGATTTCGAAAACGACAGCACGAAGGGACATAGCCCCCATGTCTGAGCCCGCTGAGGCACGCCGGCCCTCCGGCCGGGTGCCTCCTCATGAGCTGCCCGCTTCCTTGCGCGAGGCGGGCCTGGCGAACTGGATCCGTGAGCCTCTCGACGATGCCGTCGACCGCAGGCGCCGCATCATCATGCCCCCGGCCGCGGCGGTCCTGGGCACGCCGGCCAGCGCCTACCAGGCCGCCCTGCTCGCCGAGGCGCAGCATCCCGGCACGGTCTTCATGATGGGCGACAACCCCGCGCTGCCCAAGCTGCCCCCGCGTCCCATGCTGAAGGACTTCTTCCTGCTGCGCTTCCGCGAGAGGGCCCGAAGGCACCTGCTGCAGAGCGCCCGGGTCGCCCGGGAGAACGGGCTCGGCGAAAAGGTGATCATGGCCTGCCTGCTGCATGACATCGCCATCGCCGGGCTGCTGTCGGCCAACCACGGCTACTGGGGCGCACAGATGGTCGGCCCGTACGTGGACGAGGAAGTCGCCTGGGCCATCGAGAAGCACGAGGCGCTGCGCTACTTCCCGGACGAAACGGTGGGCTACACCTACCCGGAGGCCTACATCGAATTCTTCGGTCCCGACTACGAACCGCCTGACTACATCCGCCGCGAGTACCAGGCCGCGCGCCAGCACCGCTGGTATATGACATCGCGCCTGATCACCGTCAACGACATCTATTCGTTCGACCCCGATGCCGTTGTTGATTACGACGAGTTCGAGGACGTGGTGGGCCGGAACTTCCGGCAGCCCGAAGAAGGGCTGGGATTCGACGGCTCTGCGGTGGCGCACATGTGGCGGACGATGATCTGGCCGAACAATTTCCTGTGAGCACGCCGCGGCGTGCGCGCCGTCGGGCTCTGCCCGGCGGGATCCGGGCGGCCGGACGGGAAGTGACATGATGTGGGGATGCGCGGGCGAGCCGGGACGGACTGGTGGGGAGTTGTCCTGGAGGCACCCGACGGCGTGACCCTGGCCAGGTTCTACGCCAGCCTGCTCGGCTAGCCGATCGCGAAGCAGGGCGACGACGGGGCGGCCATCGCGGTCCCCGGCACGTCGTCCTACCTGGCCTTCGAGTCCGCACCGGACTACGTGCCGCCGGTCTGGCCCGCCGCCGGGGGACGCCAGCAGATGATGATGCACATCGATATCGCGGTGGACGACCTGGCCGCGGCCGTGGCCGACGCCGTCGGCCTGGGCGCGACCCTCGCCGAGTTCCAGCCGCAGGAAGACGTCCGCGTGCTGCTCGATCCGGCCGGGCACCCGTTCTGCCTGTACTTCGACCACGAGCTTGACTGACGGCACCGGCACCGGAGCCTAGATCTTGACCACGGAGGCGTAGATCGCGGACTGCCCGGCCGTGCCTGCCGCGCTGCCCCAGGTCAGCGAGATGCGGCCGTCGGGGAGCGCGGAGATGCCGAACGTGTCGCCGGGCCAGATCCTGGCGTTGCCGTAGGCGGCGGATACCTTGATCGCGGGGGCGAGCCAGCCGTGCCGGATGGAGAACGGGCGCAGGTAGGTCGCGTAGCCCTGGGCGGGCGCGCTGGTCTGCCAGGCGACATAGGCGGTTCCGGCCCGGCTGCCGGCCGACTCGACGATGTGCGGGGCATGGTCGGTGTCCGGCGTGACCCGCAGCGGCGCCGACCAGGTGCGCCCGCCGTCTTCGGAGTAGCTGAGCCAGCCGATGTCGCCGGCGGCGGTCTGGGTGTCCCAGGTGACGTACAGGTGGCCGGCGGTGTCGGTGCTGATGTCGCCGTCGATCCACCATTCCGCCAGGGACAGCGTGCCGTTTCCGGGCCACAGCTGGCGCGGGGCGGCGGGCCAGCGCGTTCCTTGCGGGGAGCTGGTGAAGTACTCGTAGCCCGGGTGCAACAGGCCGGTGCCCGGGTCGGTGGGGTGCGAGTTGTAGAGGACGTCGACGCGGCCGCCGGGCGCCACCACGAGCGGGGCGCCGTAACCGCCGCCCAGCGGGTAGCCGGGCTCCAGGTGGATGATCGGTCCCCACGTCGTGCCGCCGTTGCCGGAGGCCTGGATGACGGCGTTCAGGTCACCATGGCTGTAGGAGCAACTGCCGCCCCGGGCGCACCGGGTTGTGACCGCGCCGTAAGAAGGGCCGTAATCCCAGGTGAGGAACAGCTGGTCGCCCCGGCCTGCCGCGATGAAGTCCCGGTCGCCCCAGTTGCCCGGCGCGGGCGGGCGGTCCTGGTGCACCTGCGTGAAGCTGGCGCCGTGGTCACCCGAGACGGCCACCACCGGATAGCTGGACCGGGTGGCTGCCCGGCCGCTGGCGTGCATGAAGGCGGCGTAGACGGTTCCGCCGGCGCCCACCGTGATGGCAGGGTCCCAGCTCGGGCCCTCCGAGCCGGGTACGGTCATCGCCGCGCCGAAGTGCTCGCCGGAATCGGTGGAGCGGGCGAAGCCGATGCCGCCGCAGCCGATCCACTCCGCGTACACGTAGCGGGGCGGGGCGAACGCCTCCTCGACTTCCGAGCTGTTGCCCCCGCAGCCGGCGCTGATGTCGGTCATCGGGGTGATCTGCGGGCGGCTGACCGGTGGCGGGGGGCTGCCGGAAGTGGGGGCGCAGGCGGCCGCCGCGGCCAGGGTCGCGCTTATGAGCGCGGCCGCCGCCGCGGACCGCAGGTATCGAGGGAACATCTACGACGCAAGATAGCTCGCGCCGGGCCGAGCACCGGTAGCCCGCGCTGGCCGAGAGCCCGGCTCCGCTCAGTCCCTTCGGCTCACGATGACGATAATGATGATCACCGCCGCGATCACGAACCCGATCCCCAGCACCATCGCGCAGCCTCCAGAGGGATATGCACCGCTCACTCGGCCCGGGCGCACCCCGGGAGGAGCTGCGTCGGCCAGGATCAGCGCGGTGGTCTCCTACAGGGTACTGGACCCGGGGATCGTCGGCGGCTGGCGCTAGCGTCGTGGCATGGCTGACTTCATTGGTGCCGACCTGCGCGGCTCCCGGTTTGAGCGCGTTGACCTGAGCGGAGCACAGCTGCGCGCCGTCGACCTGGCCGGCGCCCGGTTCGACGGCGTGGACCTGAGCGGGGCCGTGATGCGGGGCGTCGAGCTGGTCGGCGTCCAGATCCACGGCGAGATCGAAAACCTGACCATCAACGGCGTCGACATCGGGCCCCTGGTCAACGCCGAGCTCGACAGGCGGTATCCCGACCGGGCCAAGATGCGCCCGGTCGACCCGGCCGGCTTCCGCGAGGCGTGGGACATCGTCGAGCGGCTCTGGGGCGGGACGGCCGAACGAGCGCGCCGCCTGCCACCCGAGCTGCTGCACCAGTCGGTCGACGGCGAGTGGTCGTTCATCGAGACGCTGCGCCACCTGGTGTTCGCCACCGATGCCTGGGTCAGGCGCGCGATCCTCGGCGACCCGTCGCCGTGGGATCCCCTGGGTCTGCCCTGGGACGAAATGCCCGACACGCCGGGGGTGCCCCGCGACCGCGAGGCACGGCCGTCGCTCGACACGGTGCTCGAACTGCGCCGCGACCGGATGTCCACCGTGCGCCAGGTCATCGAGGGCCTGACCGGTGCGTCGCTGGACGGCCACACCGAACCGGTCGAGGGGCCCGGCTGGCCGCCGCCCCGCAGCTTCCCGGTGCGCGAGTGCCTGCTGGTCGTCCTCAACGAAGAGTGGGAGCACCGCTTGTACGCCGAGCGAGACCTCGACGCCCTGCAGGCGCGCCGGCCCGGGGTTTCCTGACCTCATAACCCTGGGGCCGCAACCTGACCGCCGGGCAGGCCGGAGTCAAGGGGCGAGCTCGTACCTCTGGTACCAGTAGATCTCGTCGACGAAGCCCATCCTGCGGTAGAGCCCGGCGGGGCGGCCGCCCTCTATGGCGTTGATGATCAGGGACCGGCAGTCGCTGGCCGTGCCCGCCTCCACCCAGCGCGTGAGCATCGCCTGGGCGATGCCCCGGTGGCGGTACGGAACGAGGGTGGCGAGGTTGAACACGAGCTGATCGCGTCCCCGGTAGTAGGCCAGCACCGCCACGCCCTCGCCGTCGAGCAGGCCCAGCTGGCACTCGGCGAGGGCCAGTTCGCCCCGGCGGGCCGTGACCTCCTGGGCCAGCCGGTCGGGCACGGGAGCCGACTCGGTGTCACCGAAGGACCGCAGCTTCACCGTGGCCCATTCCTCCAGTCCAGCGTCGTCGATGCTCTCGATCACCAGGTGCTCGGGCCCAGCGCGACCGGTCACCGGGCCGACCAGGGCCAGGTGCGTGGTCGCCTCGCGGCGCTGGCAGCCGCCACGGCGAAGCGCCACGTCCAGCCGGGCCGCCCGCTCCCGGTCGTCCACCCAGACCGTCAGCGCGCGCATCCCGCTGGCCACGCTGGCATCGGCGAGCGCGGCCAGCGCCTGGGCCGGCTCGTCGACGCGGAGGATAAGCCGCGCCTGGGCCGGGCTGATGTCGCTCTGGTATCCGTACCAGTGCTCGCTGACCTCGTAGCCGATCTCCGGCGCTGAGGTGGTGAACCAGCCGCGCACCTCCAGGGCGACCGCGTCGTGCTCCGGGTGGACCGATGGCCGCCGGGCAGGCTTTCCGGGATCCACGGCCTCGTCCACGACCACATACTGGCATGCGGGCCCGGGAGCAACGCGGGTCCGGGCGGCCGGGCACCTAGGCCGGCTCGTCGCTGACTATCTCGTCGCACAGGTCCAGGCACTCGTTGCAGATCCGAGCGTCACCAGCCACGGCCATGCCCTCGACCTGGTGGCGGCGCTTCCCGCAGAAGCTGCAGCCCCCGTCACGGTCCTCATCGCCCAGCTGCCGGATTGTGGCCATGGGCGTGCTGGCCGTCTTGCCGACCGCGGCCAGCACCGTGCGCGCGCGGTCGGTACAACGGTCGCAGATGCGGCCATCCGGCCCGACGATCAGCTTCTTGACCTGCTTTTGGTTTTGCCCGCAGAACGAGCACGACAGAAGCCCGTCAGCACCGGCCCGGCCGCCGCGCCATCGTCGGCTCCCCCCGGTTGCCTCCACGATCTGATGAACACGCTGGTGACTCAGGCCGAATTCCTCAGCGATCTCGCGCAGCGACCCTCCGGCCAGCTGGAGCTGGCGTATCGCCTGGTGGAAGTCGGCGCGGGCGAGCTCGGCGTCGCGCTCAGCCACGACGGCGCGGGCTTCCGCGGCTCTCGCCTGATCTAGCAGACGGGAGTCGAGTGACATGCGTCTACCGTACCTAGACAGTCTCCGCGTGTCGACGCTATATCCGCGGTGGTGGATGACGTTGCTGTCACGGTCGCTGCCAGCTCTACCTGGCGGTGTCTGCCGCGGAATAGCCTGCATGATGTGGGCGGCATGGCTAGCGACACAGGCCCGTCGCCGTCGCGGCGGCGCCCGCCTGGCCTGGTCATCATCGAGATCTGCGTCGCGGCCCTGATCTTCGTGGCGATCGTCGGGTACCTGGCGTTCCGGGTGCGCCAGCATCAGGAGGGCCTGCTGATCCGGCCCACCGGGATTCCGGCTAGCGTCTCGACCCGGGTGGCCGACCTGATGCAGCTGTCCCCGGTGCCAGCCATTGGCGCGCCCGGCTTCACGCTGACCGATCAGGCCGGGCGAACGGTGTCGCTGGCTGGCTTCCGGGGCCGGGTGGTGGTGCTGGAGTTCATGGACTCGCACTGCACCGACATCTGCCCGATCGTCTCCCAGGAGTTCATCGCCGCCTACCGTGACCTCGGCCGCCTGGCCCCGCGGGTGGTATTCGTGGCGGTGAACGTGAACCGCTATCACCTGCGGGTGGCCGACGTGGCGGCGTTCTCCAGTGAGCAGCGGCTGACCACGATCCCGTCCTGGCATTTCGTCACCGGGCCGTATGCGAGCCTGCACGCGGTGTGGCGGGCCTACAACGTGGAGGTGGACGCGCCGGGCCCGAACGCGGACGTGCTGCACTCCTCGGACATGTACTTCATCGACCGCCAGGGCCGCGAGCGTTACCTGGCCAGTCCGATGTGTGGTCCACCATCGGACTGGCC
>Ga0318568_10000399_pt1 | contig 16983 bp, 12 predicted proteins | sample GRESIP088b5f21_FD_203690 | JGI IMG/M metagenome (GOLD analysis project Ga0318568, IMG submission 203690) | Tropical soil microbial communities from Luquillo Experimental Forest, Puerto Rico - GRE.SIPMG.088b5f21 | ecosystem: Environmental > Terrestrial > Soil > Tropical forest > Bulk soil...
GGGCCAGGGCGGGAGGCGGGATCATCGCGAAGGTATCGAGCTCTGGGCCGAGCCAGCGCAGCGCGCCGAGCAGTTCGCTGCCCGTGCGCGCATCGCCAAGGCAAGCGGCCTCCACCAGTGCGAAGGAACGGCCGCGCAGCGGTTCCGGAATCCCGGGAAGTGGCGGCAGCCGCAGGATCCGGCCGAGGGAGGTGACCTCATCGGGGACCGTGCCGGTCCACGCGCGCCACGCGAGCAGCACCTCCCTGGCCCGCTGGATCGGGAAGAACAGCGCGCCGGCGTACAGCTCGCGGACGGGGTACAGCCTCATCTCCAGTGCGGTCACCACCCCGACGCTGCCGCCGCCGCCGCGGACCGCCCAGAACAGGTCCGGCTCGTGGCTGGCATCGGTACGCACGAAACGGCCGCTCGGAGTCACGATCTCGGCCGCGGTGACACTGTTGGCGGCCAGCCCGTAGCGGCGGGCCAGCCAGCCGATCCCCCCGCCCAGGGTGTAGCCGGTCACGCCGACGTTCGGCGAGGTGCCCGCGAGCGCGGCCAGGCCGTGCTTACCGGCCGGGACCGTCACGTCCTGCCAGATCGCGCCGGCCTCGGCACGGGCGGTACGGCTGACCGGGTCGATGCGCACGCTGCGCATCCGCGATGTCCGCAGCAGCATCGCGCCCCCGAGCGGCTCGAGGGGCTCGGCGCCATGGCCCGTGCCCTGGGGGGCGATCCGCATACCATGCGTACGGGCGAACCGGAGCGCCTGCGCCACGTCCGCGGCCGACTCGGCCATCACAACGACCGCGGGCCGCTCGTCGATGGCCAGGTTCCAGGCCTGGCGTGCCTGATCGTAGCCAGCGTCACCCGGGGCGAAAACCGCGCCGGTGACCGCCTCCCGCAACATTTCCAGATCGTGGCCAGCGATGCTGTCCGATGTGGTCATCGTTCTCTGCCTTCCGAATGACTGGCACGGCTTCCTGTTCATTCCGTACGTGACCATTACGCTAGGTGCGGTGAATAAAATCCGCTTCCGCCAGGGTCGATAGTCACGACCGGCCAATGGATAGCCAGCTGGATAGCCAGCCCCCTCTGCCTGCCTGGCAGCCATGGCAATTCAAGGGTGCGAATACGCCGGACCGTTCGGGATAAATGTCTTTGAACCATTGTCTGGCGTGCGCATTTTGCACCTCGTGGTTGTCGCCGGTGAAGACGGGGCGGCGGAGGCTGGCCGGCGGCGCCGCTGGCATGTACCGTTGGGAACTCGAAGGACGGTGCGTCCGCTCCGGCAGTATCAGGTGGACCTGTGGTGCTGCTCAATCGTCACGCAGAACGTGCGGCGCTCGGCCGGCTGCTCGAGGCCGCGCGCGCCGGGCACAGCGCCGTGCTGGTGGTGCGCGGCGCGCCGGGCATCGGAAAGACGGCGCTGCTCGAGGACGCTATCGAGGCCGCAGCGGGATTCCGGGTCGCGCGGACCGTCGGCGTGGAGTCGGAGATGGAACTCGCCTTCGCCGCGCTGCACCAGTTGTGCGCGCCGATGCTGGACCGGATGGACAAGCTGCCGGATCCCCAGCGCGATGCGCTGGGGGTGGCGCTCGGCCTGAGGGCGGGGGGTACGCCGGATCGGTTCCTGGTCGGGCTGGCGGCGCTGAGCCTGCTGTCGGAGGCGGCCGTCGCGCGGCCGCTGCTGTGCGTCATCGATGACGCGCAGTGGCTCGACAAGGTCTCGTCGCAGGTGCTGGGATTCATGGCGCGCAGGCTGCTGGCCGAACCGGTCGCGCTGGTCGTCGCGGCCCGTGAGCCGGGCGATGAGTTCAGCGGGCTGCCGGAACTGCTCGTCGGGGGCCTGCGCGCCGGTGATGCCCGCGAGCTGCTGTGCTCGGTGGCCCAGGGGAGGCTGGATGAGCGGGTACAAGACCGGATCCTGGCGGAGACCGGAGGCAACCCGCTGGCGCTGCTGGAGCTGCCGCGAGCGCTGACCTTCACGGAGCTGGCCGGCGGGTTCGGCGTCATGGGCATGGAGGGACTGCCGGGACGGATCGAGGAGAGTTTCCGGCGGCGGCTGGAGGTCCTCCCGGCCGACACGCAGCGCCTGTTGCTCGTCGCCGCGGCGGAGCCGGTCGGCGAGCCGGTGCTGATGTGGCGGGCAGCGGGGCGGCTGGGCATCGGGGCGCAGGCGGCTGCGGCCGCGGAGGCGGCAGGATTGCTGACGATCGGCGAGCGGGTGATCTTCCGGCACCCGCTGGTACGGTCGGCGGCCTACCGGGCGGCGTCTCCGCAGGAACGCAGGGCCGCGCACCAGGCGCTGGCGGAGGCGACCGATCCGGGGGCGGACCCGGACCGGCACGCCTGGCACCGCGCCCAAGCCGCCCTGGAGCCGGATGAGATCGTTGCCGCCGACTTGGACCGGCAGGCGTGCCGCGCCCAGGCACGTGGAGGCATGGCCGCGGCGGCCGCGTTCTTCGAGCGGTCGGCCGCGCTGACCCCGGAGCCAGCGCGCCGGGCAGAGCGGGCGCTGGCCGCGGCGCAGGCCAAGTACCTGGCTGGGGCGTTCGATACGGCGCTGAGGCTGCTGACCGTAGCCGAGACCACACCGCTTGATGACTTCCAGCGCGCCCGGCTCAGCCTGCTGCGCGGCCAGATCACGTTCGCGTCCAGCCGCGGCAACGACGCGCCCCCGCTGCTGCTGACCGCGGCTCGGCAACTCGAGCCGGTCGACGCGCCGCTGGCGCGTGCGACCTACCTGGAGGCGCTGTCCGCCGCGGTGTTCGCTGGCCGGCTGGCGCTCGGCGGCGGTTTGCGTGAGGTGGCGGAGGTTGCGCACGCGGCGCTGCCATCGCCGGCGCCTGCGCGCGCGCCGGATCTGCTGCTGGACGGCCTGGCGGCGCTCATCATCCAGGGGTACGCTGCGGGAGCGCCGCTGCTCAAGCGGGCCGTGACCGCCTTCCGCGGCTCGGATGTCTCCGCCGAGGACGAACTTCGCTGGTTGTGGCTGGCCTGCCACGCCGCCGGGCTGACGTGGGACTACGAGAGCTGGGACGTGCTGTCCGCCCGCCTGATCAGGATCTGCCACGAGGCCGGAGCGCTCACGGCGCTCCCCATCGCTTACAACACGCGGGCGGGAGTGCACCTGTTCGCCGGGAATTTCACCCACGCGGCCGGGATCGTCACGCAGGCCGGGTCGATCACCGACGCGATGAGGAGCAGCATCACGCCCTACGGGGCCCTGGCGCTTGCCGCCATGCGGGGCCGGGAAGCCGAGGCCGCCGGGCTGATCGAGGCCGGTGCCAAAGACGCACAGCGCCGGGGTGAGGGCGAAGGGCTGAGCTTCGTCCAGTGGGCCGTCGCGGTGCTGCGCAACGGCCTCGGCCGCTATGAGCAGGCGCTGGCCGCGGCGCAACAGGCCTATGAGGACTCCCACGTACAGTGGTGGTCCAACTGGGCGATCGCCGAGCTCATCGAGGCGGCGACCCGGTCGGGCGCGGCCGTCCGGACGGGCGACGCCCTGGACCGGCTCTCGGAGATGGCTCGCGCCAGCGGGACCGACTGGGCGCTCGGCATCGAGGCCCGCTCGCGGGCGCTGCTCACCGAGGGCGAGGGCGCCGAAGTCTTCTACCGCGAGGCGATCGACCGCCTCGGTCGCGCCCGTCTGCTGGTGGAACTCGCGCGCGCCGAATTGCTCTACGGCGAGTGGCTGCGCCGCCGACAGCGCAGGCGTGATGCCCGCGAACAGCTTCGAAGCGCGTATGAGAGCTTCGACTCCATCGGCGCCGAAGCCTTCGCCGAGCGGGCACGGATCGAGCTGCGCGCCGCCGGCGGGCAAGTCCGCGAACACGCCATTGAGGCGACAGACGCGCTCACCGCGCAAGAGGCGCTGATCGCCCGCCTGGCGAGCCGGGGCGCCTCAAACCCGGAGATCGCCGCGCAGTTGTTCATCAGCCGCGCGACCGTCGCTTATCACCTGCGGAAGGTATTCGTCAAGCTCGACATCACCTCGCGCGACCAGCTCGCGCAGGTTCTTCCCCTGCGCGGGGATGCCGCGGTGCCGGTCGCGCCGCGGCGCTAAGCCTTCGCGCAGCCCGGCTGGAGCACTGCGCGGCGAGCTATCCAGCTGGCTATCCATTCGCCGGTCGTGACTATCGACCTGGCGGATGCGCAGTTAAATGCGCCCGGCCTAGTGTCATGGTCATGTCCGGAATGACCAGGCGGCCGTGGCTGCCCGCAGCCGCCGCGGCCGTCGCCGCGCTGATCGTCGCCGCGTGCGGAAGCTCCTCCCTCGGCCAGGGCGGGACGGCCCGCGCGCTGGGGACCACGACGATCGACGGCGCCACCGTGCTGACCAACGCTCAGGGTTTCACCCTCTACTCGTTCGCCCCCGACACCGCTACCACGTCGAAGTGCAACGCGGGCTGCGTCCAGATCTGGCCCCCGCTGCCGGGGCCCATCGCCGTGGGGCCGGGCGTCGCCGACATGATCGGCACGATCAAGCGCGCGGACGGCGCAACCCAGGCCACCCGCAACGGGCACCCCCTCTACACCTACGCCGGCGACACCCGTCCCGGTCAGGCCAACGGCAACAACCTCAACCTGAACGGCGGCCGGTGGCACGAGGTAACCGTCTCCGGGCGCGGCCACCGTGGTCACGTTCCAGTGCCGGGAGCCCGGTAGCGGACATGGCCTGCGCGGACACCTCGCAGAACCCGATCACAGAAGGACCAAGCACATGCCTGCACGGCCACTCGCGGCGCGGCTGAACCCAGGTCAGGGGCGTTCGGTGACCGAGGGCGCACCGGGTGAGCCGATGATCCGGACTCCCGACCAGCGTCTGCGCGTATTCGTGAGTTCCACGCTGGGTGAGCTGGCCGAAGAGCGGCGGGCGGTCTCACGCGCCATCTCGGCACTGCGGCTGACGCCGGTGCTGTTCGAACTGGGCGCCCGGCCGCACCCGCCGCGCGAGGTGTACCGGGCCTACCTGGCGCAAAGCGATGTGTTCATCGGGCTGTACTGGCAGCGCTACGGGCAGGCTGCTCCGGGCATCCAGGTCTCGGGCCTGGAGGAGGAGTTCGACCTGTCGGATGGGATGCCGCGGCTGCTGTACGTCAAGGCCCCGGCGCCGGACCGCGAGCCGCTGCTGGCCGATCTGCTGGGGCGGATCAGGCAGCAGGCCTCCTACCACACCTTCTCCACGCCGGCCGAGCTGGACCGGCTGGTGCGCGACGACCTGGCGGTGCTGCTGAGCGAGCGGTTCACCGCCCGTCCCCGGGCCGCGGCACCGAGCGCGCGCGGCCCGCGGCCGTTGCCGGTGAGCACGACTACGCTGGTTGACCGGGAGCAGGCCATCGGCGAGGTGGCCGGCATGCTGACTCCGCCCGGGGGCCGGCTGGTGACGCTGACCGGGCCGGGCGGAATCGGCAAGACCCGGCTCGCGGTGGCGGTGGGCGAGCGGCTGCGGGACCGTTTCGATGCAGGCATGGTGTTCGTGCCGCTGGCCGAGGTCACCGACCCCCGGCTGGTGCTGTCTGGCATCAGCCGGGCGGTGGGGGCCGACCTGGGACCGGGCGCGCCGCTGCAGGCCCTGGCCGAACAGCTGGGTGACGACGCCTGGCTGCTCGTCTTGGACAACCTCGAGCAGGTCATCGACGTCGCCAGCGACCTGGGCGAGTTGCTGGCCCGCTGCCCGGGCGTGGCGATCCTGGCCACCAGCCGCACGGTGCTGGGGCTGCGCGCCGAGCGGGAGTACCCGGTACCGCCGCTGCCGCTGCCTGACCCCGGCGCCGAGTCGGTGGAGGAACTGGCAGCCTGCCCGGCGGTGGCGCTGTTCGTGGACCGGGCCCAGGCGGTACGGCCCGGCTTCGCCCTCACGCCGGGCAACGCGGCGGCGGTGGCGGAGATCTGCCGACGGCTGGAAGGCCTGCCGCTGGCCATCGAGCTGGCCGCGGCCCGTACCAGGCTGCTCGACCCGGCCGCGCTGCTGGGCCGGCTGGCCACGTCGCTGGACGCGCTGGGCACGGGCACGGTGGACATGCCCGAGCGCCAGCACACCCTGCGCGCCACCGTCGAGTGGAGCGTGGGCCTGCTGGAAGACGACGAACGGTCGCTGCTGGAGGTCGTGGCCGTGTTCGCTGACGGCTGGACCATCGAGGCCGCAACCCACGTGGCGGGCCTAGATGGGGACCGGGCGCTGAAGCTGACCGAGGAGCTGGCCCGGCACAGCCTGGTCCAGCTCGACAGCAGCAACGAGGACCCCCGGTGCCGGATGCTGGAGACCGTCCGCGTGTTCGTCGCCGAGCGGCTGGCCGCCCGGGCCGACGCCGCCGAGGTGTACCGCCGCCACGCCGACTACTACCGGGCTATGGCCGAACAGGCCGAAACGCACCTGCGCGGCGCCAGCCAGAAACAGTGGCTGGACCGGCTGCAGGCCGAGGCGGGCAACCTGGCCGCCACCGTCGGCTGGTACTTCGGCCACGACCACGGACCGTTGCCGCACCTGTTCCGCGCCCTGCTGCCCTTCTGGCTGCTGGCCGACGGCATCCTAGGTCAGGCCCGCGGCTGGATCGGCCAGCTCCTGCCCGCCGCCGATTCCCTGGACCCGCGGGCCCGCGCCGAGCTGCTGTGGGCGGCCGCGGTAACCGCCAACATGGCGGGTGACGGCGCGGCGGCGCTGGCCGCCAGCCAGCGCCTCGGACCGCTACTGGCGCAGATCGACGACCCCTACCTGCACGCAGTGTCCCAGCTGGCCATGTCGTGGGCCTCGACGATCACCGGCGATTCCTGCGGCGCCATCCGCCAGGCGTCGGTGTCGCTGGAAGAGCTCCGCGGCCAAGACGAGCCGTACTGGACGGCGGTGGCCGTCCTCACTGTCGGCTACATCGAGAAGGCGGCCGGCCGCTACGATGACGCGCTGCGCCATCTGAGCGAGGCGCGCGTGCTGGCGGAGCGGTCCGGCTACGCCTGGCTGGCCACCTGGTCCCGGGTGCAGCTGGGCACCCTGGCCGTGGTGCGGGGCCGACTGGAGGAGGCCCGGGCGCAGCTGGATGAGGGGCTGGCCGTGAGCCTGGCGACCTACAGCACCCAGAACGTGACCCTGTCCCTGGCCGCGTTCGCCCAGCTGGCGTTCGCCGAGGGTGACCCCGAGCGGGCGGCGCTGCTGGCCGGGGCGACCGAGGGCCTGCGGCGGCGGGCCGACCTGGGGGTGTGGCCAGAGCCGCAGCGGGGAGAGGCTGATCTGGCGACCCAGATCCGCCAGGCACTAGGAGCCGATCGATTCGATCAGGTATATTCTGCCGGCGCCCGGCTCAGCCGCCGGGAGGCGGTGGCCGCCGCCCGCGATCAGCGCACCCGCACTCGGGCGTCCTGAGGCGTACTCGCCGCGGGCAACGTCCACAGGGCGGCGTCTGGCTTTCCTGCCGTCTCCACGATCTCTCCAAGCTCGCTCCAAGAGTTGCCGCTCCGATATCCCGAGGATGGCCGTGATGGCCGGACGGAGCCGGCGAGGAACTCACGGAGGACTTTCATGGCAGAGGTCACGCTTCGTCCCGGCAACGCGGACGCCGCGGCGGTGTCCCGGCCGCCCGCGTTGCCGGGGATCGGGAGAGCCGCCGGGGCCCGCATCGACACGATCGACGTCGGCCAGCACGCCGGGGAGCGTCAAATCCTCCACGAGGTGTCCTTGTCCATCGAGCCGGGTGGGCTGATCGCTCTGGTGGGCGGCAGCGGAGCGGGAAAGACCACCCTGCTCGAGATCCTCGCGGGACTGCGGGCACCCTCGACGGGCCAGGTCATGCACGACGGCGTTCGGGTCGCTGCCGGCGGCACGCCCCGTTCGGGCGTCGGCTACGTCCCGCAAGACGACATCATCCACGGCGAGATGCCGCTGCGGCGCACACTCCAGTACGCGGCGCGACTCCGCCTGCCGGCGGGCACCTCGCCGGAGCAGGCCGACCGAGTGGTCGACGACATTCTGCGCGAGCTGGACCTGGCCGATCGGCGCGATGTCGCGGTCCGGATGCTGTCGGGGGGTCAGCGCAAGCGCGCCAGCATCGCGGTCGAGTTGCTCACCCGACCGGGCACCTTCTTCCTGGATGAACCCACCTCGGGCCTGGACCCGTCGACATCGGCGGAGGTCGTGCGCCTGCTGCGCCAGCTCACCCGCCAAGGGGTCACGGTCGTCCTCACCACCCACGAGCCGACGACCATCGACCGGTGTGACCAGGTGGTCTTCCTGACCCGGAACGGTCACCTGGCGTTCGCTGGTACGCCGGTGCAGGCGCGGCGGTATTTCGGCGTCGACGACCTCGTCGAGGTTTACCGCCGGCTCGCCACCGAGGACACGCCGCGCGTGTGGGCGGAGCGGTTTGCCGCCTGGCGCCAGCCGGGCCAGGCCCCGGCCCAGCCGGGCAAGGCCCAGCCGGGCAAGGCCCAGGCCGGACCGGTACGTCCGGACGACCGGCGTCCGCCGGGCGTCCTGCGGCAGTGGTGGCTGCTCACGCGGCGCAATGCCGAGATACTGGTCCGCAACCGGCTGACCCTGGCCATTCTGCTCGGCTCACCTGTGCTGGTCACGGCGATGATGGCGGTGCTGTTCCAGCCGGGCGCGTTCGCGGGCCACGGTGCGGCCGACGTCGGGCCGGCCCAGATCGTCTTCTGGGTGGCCTTTGCCGGCTTCTTCTTCGGCCTCACGTACGGACTGCTCCAGATCGTCGGGGAGCAGGCGATCTTCAGGCGCGAACACCGTTCTGGGCTGAGCGCCGGCGCCTACGTCGCGGCCAAGATCGGCGTGCTGGTGCCGGTGCTGGCCGCGGTGACCGCCCTTCTCCTCGGGGTGCTGCGCGCGCTCGACCGGCTTCCCGCCCTAGGCGGGGACGTGTACGCGTCACTGCTGGTCACCCTCCTGGTAGAGGCGGTGTCGGCGCTGGCTCTCGGCCTGCTGGCCTCGGCGACCGTCTCCAATGCGGCGCAGGCCGCGCTCGCCCTGCCGATGCTCTGCTTCCCCCAGGTGCTCTTCGCCGGCGCGGTTGTTCCCGTCGCCGACATGGCGGCTCCCGGGCGCTGGCTCAGCCTGGGCCTGGCCAACCGCTACTCGTTCGAGGCACTGGGACGTGCCCTGGGGCTCGACCGATTCACCGGCACGCTTCCGGCCATGCGCGCCTACGGCGACACCTTCGCCGGAGTCGTCGCCTACCGGTGGCTGGTGCTCGCCGGGTTCGCCGGCGTCTTCGCGCTGGCCACGGTGTGGGTGCTGCGCCGCCGGTCGCTGCCCGGCCCGCGCGGACGGTGAGAAAAGCCGGTCAGGGGTCGGCGACGTCGAGGCAGCGCTGGGCGTCGAGCGGCTGTCCGGCGAGTTCGAACAGCGTGGCCGCCTCGGCCAGGAGGCGGCGGGCGGCGGCCCGGTCTCCTTCGGCCCGAACGAGGTGGGCTCGCGCCTCGGCGACCGCTCCCTGCCACGCCGTACCCTGCCAGGTCGCCGCCGACCGCTCGGCCTGGGCGAGCCAGGAGCGAGCCTCGTCCAGGCGCCCTCCCTCGGTACACGCGATCGAGGCCGGCACCGCGATCATGACCTGGCAGAAGATGCAGTCGAACGGCTCGTCCAGCCGCTCCGCTGCCTCGTCGACGACCGCCAGCGCGGCATCGGCGTCAGGGGCGGCGGAGATGAGCGTCCCGTAGATGCGTGGCAGGAGATGGCGGGCCAGCGGCGACCAGCGTGCGAGCGGAAGCGCGCGCCGCAGCAGCCGCTGGGCCGCAACGCGGTCGCCGGCGGCCAGCTCGACCTCGGCCAGCCGCTGCAGCGCATGCGCCGTGCCGGTATCGGCTCCCATCGCCACGTGCAGGGCGAGCGCCTCGGCAAGATCGGCGCGGGCCGCGTCGAGGTCGCCGGCGAGCAGAGCCGCCTCACCGGCCACCGTCACCGCGAACGCCACCCCGCGTCGCGCGCCCGCCCGCTCGGCCTGCTCACGAAGCTGGCGGGTCAGGGCCACCACCTCGTCGTAGGACGTCGGCCCGTAGAGCAGGTACTCGGCGACGCACAGGTGCGAGTCGAACACCGCCGAGGCAAGCTCCGGGTTCTCGGTCGTGGCGCGGAGCTCGCGACGGAGCCGGTCGAACCACTCGCCGCGGTTGTGGGCGATCATGCCCTGAAGGGTGATGACGTCGAGCAGGCGGTTCGGCGCTCCGGGCGCCAGGGCCATGGCGCGAGCCGCCTCGACCGCCGCGTCGGCGCCGTCGATATCACCGGAGAAGTAGGCCAGCATGCCCCGTGCCAGGAGGACTGCGCCGTCGTCCGGTCCCCCGTTCGGCTCGAGCCCGGCCAGTGCCTCTTCGGCCGAGGCGAGGTCCCCGCTCAGCACCGCGGCGCGAGCCAGCCGCGCCCGCAGGCCCGGCGCCTGATCGAGGTCTGCCGTCGCCAGGGCCTTGCGGTAGGCCGGTACCGCGGCGTGGTCGCCGACCGCCGCCAGCGCATCCGCCCGCAGCGACAGCAGCGCAGGCTCCGCCTGATCATCCACGTGGTCACGAACCGCTTCGGTCCAGCGCAGCACCTCGGCGTGGAGCCCGGAGCTTGCCGCGGCCCGCGCCGCCTCCAGCGCGTACGGAGCGGCCATGGCCGGCTCACCCCCGGCGAGGAGAAGGTCGGCGACCTGCGCCGGAGTGGCACCGAGATCGACGAGTCGCGCCACCTCGGCGGGCAGATCTACGGTCACGTCCTGGTCAGCCTGCGGCCCGCGACCATCGGCCAGCTCGACACCCTCGAATCCTGGCCGGGTCCGGGCGTCTGGCCGCTGGGCGACGATGACGGCCAGTCGGTGCGTGCGGGTCAGCCGGGCCATATCGTCAACGAGGAGCAAGGATTCGTGGTGAGCACGGTGGAGGTCGTCGAGCAGGACCACCGCGCCCGACCGTTCCGTGGCGACGACGAGGAACTCGCGCACGGCCACGAACCAGCGCTGACGTGTCGTGGGCAGCTGTCCGTCGAAGGCTCGCTCAAGTTCGGCCCGGCACCCGCCCGGGATCGCATCAAGCAGTCCGGGGTCTGTCCGGGCCATCTCATTGAGGACCTCGGCGATGCACGCGTAGGGGCTGCGGGTGGCCGGCGTCGGAGCGGACAGCCCGGCGGCCAGCGCCTGGTGCCTGGCGGCCTGCGCCGCCTGATGGAGCAGCTCCGTCTTCCCGGATCCGGGGCCGCCGCTGATCTGGATCGCCGCCCCGATGCCCGCGGGGATATCGCTGACGGCCCGTAGCACCCGGTGCGCTGGTGCCGTGGCGCCGTCGGCGGCCGGGTCGGCGGTGGCCGGTTGCTTGTTCACATCGGCCACGAACCGGTAGCCGCGACCGTAGATGGTCTTGATGATCCGCTGATCTCTGCCGGTATCGCCCACGGCGCGGCGCGCGGACTTGATCCGGCTGGACAGCGCCGACTCGGAAACGAACCGGTTACCCCAGATCTGGTCGAGGAGTTCGGTCTTCGGCACCACCCGCTCGCGATGGCGCAGCAGGTAGGCCAGCACGTCGAAGACCTGGGGCTCCAAGTCGACGATCGTGCCGGCGCGTCGCAGCTCGATGCGCTCGACGCTCAGCTCGCAGTCACCGAATCGGACCCCCACAAGGGTCATGGTGCACCGCGGACCGCACGATGCCCAAATCGTGCGGTCCGCCTGTGCTGAGCGTCAGGGGGTGTCAACCTCGATGGTGACCGGCACCCCGCTGGTGATGACGTCGTAGACCGCCGAGCGGGCGCGCGACTGTTCCACGATCTCGCGCAGCTTCCCGGCCGGGGCATCGCCCTTGATCGTGAAGCGCACGGTGATCTTCTCGTAGCCGTTCCGCACGTCGGGATCGAGCCCGAGGATGCCGTTGAGGTCGATGTCGCCGGTGACCGCCTCGGGCGCCTGCTTCACCGCGTCGAGCGTGGCGAACAGGGTGGCGGTGTCCACGCCGTTGCGCATCACGTCGCTGGCCTCGGCGGCGGTCATTTCGGTGGTGGTCATCTTGGTACCTTTCCTTGGTGTGGGTTGATGGTTGGAGGTTGTGCTCGGGTTAGGCGGTCGCCAGCAGGCGCTCGCCCGGGACCGGCCAGGAAGCCAGCGCCGCCGCTTCGGAGTCGATGGCGGCGCTCAGCTGCTTCTGAAGCTCGACGAACGCCGGCACCGCCGGATAGGCGGCGAGACGGCAGGTGATCTCGAAGATCTCCCTCAGCGCCTGGTCGCGCTGCCGCTGATAAAGCGCGAGGGCCGCGGTCTCCTCGGCGCCGGCACCGAGCGCCCCGTCGACCGCGACGGCCAGGAGTTCGGCGTCGCGGAACGCGTCGCTGATGCCGTGCGCGGTGACCGCGTCACGGTGATAACCGGCGTCTCCCACCAGCGCCCAGCCCGGGCCGAACGCCTGGCGCACCTGATTGGGCATGCGGAGCATGCCCTGCACCGGCGAGGTCCGGCGAGCGTGGCGCAGCCGCTCGGTCAGCTGCGGGGCGGAACGCTCCAGCAACTCGCCGAAGGCCTCCACGCGGGACCCGGTCCGGCGGCGGGCCGCCTTGGCGTCGCCGGAGGGAGTGCAGACCCAGATGCAGGCCTGCCCGTGGTGGGTCGGGAACACCCCGGCGAACGACCGGTCGGCCACGAAGAGCTCGATGCCGGTCCACTGGATGCCCGCGTAGTAGGCGTACTGGGTCGCGCCGCCCGCCGGGCGGGCCTCGTCGACCGCGGCACCGCCTGGTCCACGACCACCACGTCATGGCCGAGGCGGGCCAGGAGCATGGCGGTGGCTGATCCGGCGACTCGGCCGCCTACGACGACGACATCGCTGCGGCTCCGGTTCGGATTCATGGCGTGCTTCCTTTGGATCGTTCGGCGGTAATTCAGCTCGGTAGCAGCGCGGTCGTGACCCACAGGACCGGCAGGCCGACGAGGATCGCGGCCTGGGACGAGCCGGTGCGCAGGACGGCGATGACGGCGGCGGCGACCGCGACCAGCGGCGCAGCGGACCGGGTGATGCCGAGGCCGCCGCAGGCGGCCGCCACACCGGCGGAAGCCAGCGCGGCGAACGCCGCCGGGACGACGAGTCCGGAGGCTCGTTCGAGGGATGGCGGCACCGTGATCCGGCCGGTGAGGATGATCATGCTGAGCCGGAACAGGTAGCTGCCCAGGCCAGCGGCCACGATGACGATCCAGGTGCTCATCGCCGCACCTCCGCGGTCCGCTGCAGCGGATGAGGTGAGGGGGCCGGCTCGTCTGGCCGTACGGTGAGACCGGCCGCAACGCCGACCGCGATGGCCAGGGCTGTGCCAAGCTGCAGCGGCGCCGATAGCGCCAGCAGCGCCGTGGCGGCCGCGGCGACGATCGCCCGGCGCTGCGCCGGCTGGGCGAGCTTGGGGACCGTCTGACCTACGAGGTAGAGAGGCATCACGAACTCCAGGTGAAGCCAGGCCGGCCAGCCCGCGCCCACGGTTGCGCCGACGCCGATGGCGGCGAGCCAGGACACCCAGAGCAGAACCGCGCCGCCGAGATAGTGAGCGTGCGCCCGGCGTGGGCTGAGCCGCCGGTAGCCGTCGAGCCCGACCGCAACCGACGGGTCGACCATCAGATAGGCGGCCGCTAGCCGCCACCACCACGGCGTGTCCCGCCAGTGGCGGGCCATGGTCGCGGAGTAGAAGACGAGCCGGATGTTGATGATCAATGCCGAGGCCACCACGACCATCGGAGCGGCCCGCGCGTCAAGCATCCCGATCGTCGCCACCTGTGAGCTGCCGGCGTAGATCAGCGGGCCGGTCAGCCATCCAGCCAACGCAGGGATATCTGCCTGCGCGGCGCTGACGCCGATCACCAGGCCGAACGGAACCAGCCCGGCCAGCCATGGCACCATCGCCCGGGCGCCCGCGGCAACATCACGGCGGTCCGTACGAAGGCTGGTCACGGCTTCTCCACTGGGTACTCGGCCCGCCAACTGGCGGGGAACTCGTGCTCCAATGTGCCTGCTTGGCAGCCCTCAAGCTTGGAGGAAAAATGGAGATCACCTGGAGACCAGGGGGTGGCCGCCCCAGGTGAGACACTGGTGACAGCCAGGGGTGGGTGCGGGCAGGGAGCTTTCTTGATCTTCGTCTTCGGCGACTGCGAACTTGATCTCGACCGGTTCGAGCTGCGCCGGGCCGGGCGCCTGCGGCCGGTTGAGCCGCAGGTGTTCGACCTGCTCGCCGTGCTGATCAGGGAACGACACCGGGTCGTGCCCAAGGAGGAGTTGCTCGATACCGTCTGGGGCAATCGCTTCGTGAGCGAGTCGGCGCTCACCAGCCGGGTCAAGGCGGCCCGTCAGGCGATCGGGGACGACGGACGCAGCCAGCGCCTCATCCGCACCGCCCACGGACGCGGCTACCAGTTCGCCGCACCGGTGGACGAGGCGGCGCAGCCCGATCCGGTTACCAACGCCTCGCCGGCTCCGTCAGCACAGGAAATCCGGTTCGCTACGGTCGGTGACGGCACCCGGCTGGCCTACGCGATCAGCGGCGCGGGCCCGCCGCTGGTAAAGGCGGCGAACTGGCTCAGCCACCTCGCCTACGACTGGGAAAGCCCGGTATGGCGGCACTGGCTGGCCGAACTCTCGCGCCGATTCCGCCTGGTCCGGTACGCCGAGCGAGGCTGCGGGCTGTCGGGGAGGCGACCCAGGAGCAGTGGCGCAGTTTCGACGAGCTTCAGCAGCGCTCGACCTCCGAGGACAACGCCTGGCGGTTCGTCGACGAATTCGCCAACATCGACGTCACGGATCTCGCGCCCAGGCTCACCGTGCCCACGCTGATCATGTGCTCCCGCCGGGAACCCGACAATCGCTTCGAGCAGTCACGGCTGCTGGCCGCGCTGATCCCCAAGAGTCGCCTGGTTCCACTCGACAGCAGCAACCACCTGCTGCCTGAGCGCGATCCCGCGTGGCAGCACTTCCTGGCCGAGATCGACCGGTTCTTGCCGGTTGCATGATGGTGAGCGCCGTAGACGGGGATGGTCACCGGATCGCCTGGGGCAGGCTCCGCAGTGTCCCCCTCGCGACCGGGGCGACCTGGCCGCCGACGAGTACCCGGGCGATGTCGCCGGCCGAACCGCGAGGTTCGACCCGGATTTGGCTGGGCCGGCCGGTAAAGCGGCCCTGGTGGAGGACGAACGGCCGGTTCAGCGGGACCCGGCCGGCCCGGGCCAGATAGGCCCCGACCGTCCCGGCGGCGCTTCCCGTCGCGATGTCTTCGATGCGGCCGTCGTTGGTCCAGTGACGCCCCTCCAGGCCGTCCGGGTCGAGCAGGTAGGCGAACTGGGCACCCACCGCGGCCAGGCGGCCGGCGAAGTCCGCGGCGGTGATCGCGGCGCGGGCCAGCGCCGGCGCGGACACGGGAAGCACCAGGTAGCGAAGCCCGGTGGATATCACGGCCGGCTCGAGCCCGGGCCTCAGGTCGGCGGCGCAAAGCCCGATGCCGTGCAGGATCGCGGCGGCCGCGGCGCCAGTGACCGATGGCCCGTACACGGGGCGGCCCTGGTCGAGTGTCGCGCGGAACACGGTGCCGTGGCGGGTGGTCTGCACGGTCACGGTCTTGCCGGGCAACTCGATCGTCCACGAGCGCGACGAGTCGCCGCCGATGTGGTCGTGCAGGACCGCCGCGGCCCCCAGGACCGGGTGACCGGCGAAGTCAAGCTCGCCTACCAGGTCGAAGACCCTGGCTCGCCAGCGGGTCTCGGCCGCGGTCGGGTGGAGGAAGATGCTTTCGAAATGCCGGAACTCCTGGGTGATCGAGAGCATCTGGCCGGTGGCCAGGGTGCTGTCGTCCAGGAAGACCGTGACGCTGTTGCCCGTGAACGGGATATCGGCGAAGACGTCGACGTGCTGGAAGTCCATACCGGCTACGATCGCACCGAGTCCGGAACCTCCTGAGGCCCGGCTACTGGAGCCCGGCGCGGACGGACGTGATGCGCTGCGTGTTGAAGCCGAGCCAGTGCATCCGGCCCACGTAGCGCGCGTGCTCAACCTTGAGGCAGCGGTCCATGACCACGGTCACGCCGCCGTCTTCGGCGATCTTCGCGCCCTCCTCGTTGATCACGCCGAACTGGCACCAGAGGGCGCCGGCGCCGATCGCCACGGCGTCCCGCGCGATCGGTGGCAGCGCGTCGGGCGCGCGGAAGACGTTCACGATGTCGACCGGCTCGGGCAGGTCCAGCAGGCTCGCGTAACACTTCTGTCCGAGGATCTCCGTCTCGCGCGGGTTCACCGGGATCACGCGGTAGCCGTGCCGCTTGAGGTAGTAGCCGACGAAGTTGCTGGCCCGCAGCTCGTTGCCGGACAGGCCCACGACCGCGATCGTCCTGGCGGAGTGGAGCAGCCGCTGGATCGTCATCGGGTCCTGGTACCGCGTGAGCTCGCTCATGGGGTCGCTACCTTCTTTCCCGCCGTGTTTCGCGCCGTCGCCGCGACGAGCGCGAAACCCTGCTGCAGATCCCAGATCAGGTCCTCGACGGACTCGGTGCCGACCGACCGCCGAACCGTCCCCGGCCCGACGCCGGCCGCCCGTAGCTCGTCGTCGCCCAGCTGGCGGTGCGTCGTGCTGGCGGGGTGGATGATCAGGCTCTTCGCGTCGCCGACGTTCGCCAGGTGCGACCAGAGCGTCACGCCCCGGATGAGGTCCTGCCCGCCGTCCCGGCCGCCGGCGCAGTCGAACGAGAACACCGCGCCGGCCCCGCGCGGCAGGTACTTCTGCACCAGCGGCCGGTACCGGCTGCCCGGCAGGCCGGGGTAGGTCACGTTCGACGCCAGCTCGTGGGACTCGAGGAACGCCGCCACCGCCACCGCGTTACCGACGTGGCGTTCCATCCGCAGCGACAGCGTCTCGAGCCCCTGCAGGAACAGGAAGGCGCTGAACGGCGAGAGCGCCGCGCCCAGGTCGCGCAGGGTCTCGGCCCGGAGCTTCATCAGGTAGCCGTACGTCCCGAACGTCTCGTGGAACTGCAGGCCGTGGTAGGCCGGCGACGGATCCGCGACCACGGGAAA
>Ga0318568_10000401_pt1 | contig 16876 bp, 8 predicted proteins | sample GRESIP088b5f21_FD_203690 | JGI IMG/M metagenome (GOLD analysis project Ga0318568, IMG submission 203690) | Tropical soil microbial communities from Luquillo Experimental Forest, Puerto Rico - GRE.SIPMG.088b5f21 | ecosystem: Environmental > Terrestrial > Soil > Tropical forest > Bulk soil...
CCTTTACTGTTGATTATCTGGATGCTTCCATTTGCAGGATATCGGCCGTATCTGTTTGCATCAACATATATCTCCGATGCCCAAACGTATTTGCTATATCCTTTAATTATGGCGGCCCAATCATTTCTTCTGTGAATAGCTGTGGCTGCATACGGCAGCACGTGATAGCCCGGCAGACTATCTTCTCCTACATTATAAAACTCTTTAAACAACTTACTATTCGCATTGTCACTTTCGCCCCATAATCTTACATAAGCCGCCGCTACTTCTTTATCAATTTCCGAAGTGCCTTCAGGATTTCCTGAACGGGCCGTGAGCAGAAATGCATTTTTTAGTGACCTGATAGAAGTTTCTTCAAGGGGATGACGTCCTGCATTTGCAAATCCAACATCGTACAATTGACTATACAAGCGTGAGGTTAAAAGTGCTTTTTTAAAATTACTATGGCCCGCTTCATCAATCCTATATTGGGTATGTGAAAGTGAAAAAATTACTGAAGGTACGCTGGACAAAGCGCCTATTTCATAAGCAGGATAATGGCCACCATGATGCCATCCTGTACCATCAACTTTAAACACGCCCACCCCATTGTCCATCGCTAATGTCTTTGAAATATAATTTGAATAGGCAGTTAACAAAGCAGATTGTTTCTCCACTTTCTCAGACATTAAAATGGCCATTAACTGATAAATGGATTCCGTATTGAAATAATCAATATCGGGCATGAATTCCTCCTCGGGTGCAACGATGTTACCAAGGCCCAGTTGCCATTGCAAACTATTTTCTATGTCATTCAACAAACCCGCTTTCTTTAACGGCTCTCTCATAATATAAAAAGCCTCTGTAAATTCCCTTGTGCTATAACCCATCAGCGCCCTTGATCCGGCTGATGAACCAGCCTGCCAGCCCTGGTCCAAAAAGTACCGTGTTGCTGTAATAAACATTTCCTCTATCTCCGCCTTATTATCATCATTGCTTCGAAGATAGAGAGACGCTATTGTCTTTAGAATTTTACCAAAGTCTCGCACATCAAGGCAAGCTTTCCGGTTTGCATCATCTTTATCAAAGTAAACATTTGCAATCAAGCGAACCAAAGGAATCCCTGTAACGGTTTCTTTAGTTACCAAATTCAACTTAGCATATTCATCCTTTGCTTTTGATAAGTTATCAGTCTTAACACCATATCCGGCATAGGTATCGTCGATGCGTTTCTTAATAACAGCAAGCTCTTTTTGTTGCTCGTCTGAAACCGGCTTCAAAGGAATTTCCTGCAGTCTTTTGAATTTTTCAATAAAGGATAAGGAATGATTTTCTGGTGCTGAATTTTTCTTGACAAAAGGCACAATCAAATCCGGATCGGCAGAACGGTTGTCCAAATATTGCGCATATACGATATCGTCAAAAAATAATTTCCCTTTACTTGTTGCAGCACTGCAACTTACTTTAAAAGTATTGTAGTCTACCGCTTCGCCTTTCTTAGGAGGATTTCCCTGCATGTCGTAAAAAGGAACCCTGATCGTTCGCCAGCCGGTAAAGTTCAATTTGATCGGAAACCACACCTGCTCTACGTTTCCTTTCAAATAAGAAATTTTAATCTCTTCGTTTTGAGCTTTCTCATTGTACAAAGACATTACCAGTGTTGGACTCGATGGAAAAAAATCTCCGTATGATAACGGACTTTCTTTTTTACTTAATATTCTAAAATCAGTAGTTTCAAAAAAACCTCCTCCGGACCATTCCCACTCCAATGATGATTTTCCAAATTGATGGTGCTTGTTGCTTATCGATAAACTATTTGAACTACCCTTTTTGAAATTAACTATTGAAGATTCGTTTTCAAAAGATTCCTTTGCGGGACGACTAACTGGTTGTTGTGAAAAACCTGCACTTGTTTTCAGAATAAGCGTCACCACAAGCGCTTTCGTAAATATTTTGAATGCTGTTTTCATTTTATCCGGTATAAATAAGCAGTGCTACCATATAAGCGTTGTAAACGTTTTTACAAGTTTTACATTTTAAGGCCACAGTTTGCGTACGCATAATGAATGTCTCCAAACTTACTAATATACCAAAATTTTGACGGGGTAAAAACGTCCATAAATAGAGGCAGTTTTGTCTTGATTAGCGCCCGCACCTGAAATTTTTTCTTAAAGCACTTTTCTCACAAGACTTTCCAGGCTTTGCGGTGACGGGTAGTATGCCAAATATGAGAAGTCACTCAAAGGAGTCACCTGATCACTTCAACTAATTTGGCTAGATTGGACAACGGCAATAAAAAAGCGCTAAAGAAGACCTGGCAAAAACATACGCTTACATTTTATTTTATTTAACTTTCTTCTATTGACCTGCTATTTATCATTTTGGTGATTAAAGCTCTCCATAAGACGAAAAAATTACAACCACAATTTTGACTGATGTTCTAAATCGCGTCAAGTGATTTGACAAATGCTTGCAGAATTGTTGAAGAAAATGCCTAACAAAGAATCTTCACGTGTGGTTGTATTTGTTATTTATTACCAATTGCAAGTCTCCATTATTGAAAATAGTTGTTTCAGTTATCCTTTGTAACTTCTTTCTTTTCTTTTATTGCTTTCACCCATAGTTTCGCAAACAACGTCATTCCGAAATCTGAAAAATGCACTCCATCAAATCGATCAATCGCGTAAATCAGTGCGTCGGTATCAGGGCCCAACAATACGCCTCTCCGGTCATTTATAAATTCCATCTGTGCCTTCCTTGTCACATTGTCCACACCCAAAGGTTTAGTGATCGCATTGGGATGATAAGAAGCTATTGATACATACAGGTCAGCATCCTGGTGATATGAACGTATAGTGTTCAATATTGTGTCAAGAGATTTTTTATATGTTTCGGCAGTTGTATTTAAGAGATTATCGGTTTCACCCTGGTGCCAGAAAATGTGCGTGAGTTTAATGTGCTGGCTGTCCAGCGACTTTAATGTTTGCAGTAATATAGCGTAACCGTCTCCACCACTGCTGGTCCAGCGACTGATGGCAGAACCTCCTATTGCGATGGGTACAATAATTACTTTAGTATAAAGACCGCTATCAATTAGCATATCGCCAAGGTGGCTCCACACACTTCCGCCCGGGCCTGTAGCTCCTATCAAAGGATCCTTGGCCGCATATAATTTCCCCTGGTAATAATTGAATACAGCAGAGTGCGGGGTATAAGGCACCTTGCCATGATTGGCGGCATTTGACTGGCCAAACGTTAATGCGATCATTGTATGCCCATCCTGTGACAGATTAGATAAGCTAACCACACGCAAAGAATCGGCACCGGTTGGAAGTGTCTGCGCCTGCACACTTCCCAAATAGAAACCTAGCAGTAAAAGAAAAAATATTCTGTTCATAATTATTTTATTACAACCCCATCTCCAACTTATCAATAATAAATCCAACTTTTGAAAGACCAACACCAGCAATAGGTATAAGACCTTTCTGTTTTTTTACCGTTCATTACAATTTGGCATTCTTCGAAATGGTTGTGCTAAAGTCAACTAGCAGCGTAGCCATACCCATTGCAGGCACCATCACTTCAGACTGTTCAAGTAGCTCTCCGTTGCCAAGCACTTTATTATTCATGAGTACTGACACTGGTTTACGATCCTGCCAATTTATTTTTACATACTCATCTTTATCCGAAACAGAACGCAACCTTACTGTCACCTTACTGCCTGACTCATCTACTTTAAGAATAGATATTGAAACTTTTGAATTATCGCTTAAAGTTAACAGCGGCTTCACCTGTACATTTTCCTTTAACGGCGTCAAAACCAATGGTTGAGCCTGTTCCATTCCAAACCTATTGGCGATGCCTGCATCATAGCCGTCATTATGAGGAAGCAACCTGTACCGAAATTGCAACACACCTTCCTGGCTAAGCGGGAAATTAGTATGCCAGTGGTTATTTAAAGCCCATGAATAAATAATTGAGCTAGGAGAAAGTTTTGTTATCCATTGTGGAGATTTTATGGCTGATCCTATAATGTCTGCAGACATTTCTCCTATTTCTACAACCGGCGCATCTAATGAGCACATGGTCACTCCTTTTTCTTTATTGGATATATCTATCCATCGCTGGAACCCAATCCAATTACGGTTGGCACCAAACATTTGATCATCATCTATTTTCATAATGCCCCATGGAATGTCTGCCCTGTTTTGAGCGTTAGGTACATTAAAGGCAAATCCAAAATGAATACCTTCTTTTTTCAGAACGGCTTTCTTGTCGACTATATTTTTTATATCAACGTAGTCTTGTCCTTTCACAATTGTAATTTCTCTCACAAGGCTATTGCAACCTTCCGCCCCCGAGGTCACGCTAAAGGTTGCAAGAAGAGGTCCGTTTTCAATAACAGCAATCTTTACATTAGAAGTGCCGGACACTCTGTTTACACTGTCACTGCTTTTGAGATAGCGAAAACTATTTACGTTACATGCAGCATTGTTATCAACAAATTCAATTGTCCCTTTAGTCAAACTTATGATATCTCCGGTTTGGGGGTCAATGGTCAGTTTGATCAATCCGTTGTCCAAAGTATTGTCGTGGGCCAATGTGCCTGATGTTGCATTTTTCTTTTTTGTCAATATATAATTTCTTGAACCCAGAGCAGGAACATTTTCCGCAATAAATGCCAGCTCACCCGACGAAAGTCTTTGAGACAAAGCTGTTTTACCCTGATCATCGGTAACGCCGTTATAATTTACACTTTGCTCTTTTGAAACCCGAACGAGTTGGCTTTGGTTCCACGACAATGTATTAAACACACCAACGATTTCGCTTTCATTTTTAGCAACAGGTGCAAATGCCCGTTGCATTAAAGTCTTGCTTATTTCTTCACCTTTTTGAAAATAACCAAACTTGACGTTTAAAATATCGTTTGTGATTGGCTGTTTTGAAGGATCAAAATAGCACCATGTATGCTCCGTTCCCAGCCCGACATTTCGCCACGCTTCTTTAATGTCTGCACGCGGTGCAGGCTCTCCCATACGCATCATGGCCCAAAGTGTTTCATCCTGGATAAGTCTTTCTTTCGAGGCTCTGTTCATGGCTGTTTGCTTTGCCGCAGCACCCAGGCCGTCTGTCCAATACTCTGTAAAATCACCCGTTACCACAGGTAGCTGGTCACCATATTTTTCATCAAATTTTTTCATGATGTCGGTGGCACTTGCAATTACCAGATGCGGATATGCAAATTCTGCATTCCAGCTTTTTACAGCTTCGGGCAAATCAGCATCAATGGGCGTATTGTCTGCCATCGCCCAGGACATAGCGAAAATGTCATAAGGATAATAGTCAGACTTCTCCAACTTAGGCAGTATTTCATCGAGGTAACCATCAATGAAATTATGTCTTGGACTATCTGTCTTTACTATGGTCATTAATTTTGTAGTGTCTGTTTGACCAAGCATTTTTGGCCAGAAATTAAATCCTTTCAACTGCGCACCGGGAACGTAACTTCCTGGCTGGTAGAAAAGCACTTTTGATTTGCCATCAATACTCTTCCACCAAAAAGGGTGGAAGCTTACATCCATGGAATGACCCGTTCTGTCTGAACCGTTGTTAAAAGCAAAAATATATTTGATTCCCAAACTTGCTGCTACCGGAACAACTCCCCAGGACATTCCGGGAACATCTACCTGTACAAACGTTTCTATCTTTTTTCCTGTCAGTTTTTCAAAATCCTTGCTGTGGTCCAAAAATTCAAACAACTCTTCATCAGCGGCTGCACTGGTATTGGTGTTTGCATAGCTGGCATCCAGATGAAGATATCCTTTTCTGACAGCATCAATAATTTCCTCTTTTTGTGCCTGTGTGGCTTTTTTAAAGAAACGCTCCACTGGCCACAGCACTTCGGAATTCCACAGATAACGGGCTCCCTCAGGATATGTCGTCGTTTTCTTCGCAAGTTCAATGCCATTGAAAATATTTCGTCTGTGGATGACTTCTACATTTTGCTGCGTGTTGGTAAAACCAATGTCAACATGTGAATGAGGATAGATGTATACGGTCCATTCACGCAATGCCGGCACCAATTTGCTGCACTCAATTTTTTTATGACCATTTGTGAGAACGATCCGTACCTGGCAATCTTTTTTTACCGCCGCATCTGCGGGTAACAAAACACTCAAACTATCTATACCATTTTTTCCATCAACTGAAAGTATCTCTTTGTTTAGATCAGCTTCTATGTCAAGTGTTGCTTTTCCCTTTAGCTGAGCGCCTTTGAAATACAGCATTAATTCCCTTCCCGGTTTGCCATCTTGCCGGTGGCGGTAAAAGGATTGCACCTTAACATTCACTGAATCCGGAAAGGGATCTTTCGCGGATGCAGTGAATGTTATTAAGAGAAAAAAATGAAAAAATAAAAAGGTTACAATTGTCTTTTTCATACGGTGTACTGTTTTATCTCAAATCGTTTTTTATTGTTTTTCCGGAACACTCAGTGCTTTCAGCAACAGCACCGAGTTTGTTCTGATTTCTTATCATTTTTATTTGAACGCCATTCAAAAAAGTGCCCCAGGTTTGCTTCAATTAAAATGAAACCTTTTTCGCAACGCCACCCACATTTATTATGTAAACTCCTTTAGAAAACTCAGAAGTATTGATAGCGTTATTTACGTCTGTCACTCTTTTTTCAAGCAGCATTTTTCCACTCATGTCGTATAGTCGAATCATTTCGGTGCCGTTCAGTTTCTTAAAATGAATATTCAAAACGTTATTTGTTACCGGGTTCGGAAAGACTGAAAAATCATTTGCAGCAACGTCTGTTGGCAAGGAACCCATTTGAGACGGGTTGACCATTGCATTTATCGGAGAATTACCGGGATAGGACACGGTATCAACATAGTCCGGCAGGGAAACATAAAACAGTAAAGGACCGGCTTCGCCGCTTGCGGCACCTTCAGCAAACAACATGTATGAGCACACCAAAATTTTTCCTGTTCCTGATGGACTGGTTACCATTGTGCAAGAAGGGTTTCCGAATGAATAACTCCGTCCATGGGTTCTGGGAAAAATTGGAGTAAAATAATAATTGTCGGGTGTAGTTGCCGTTATCCTGCTACTACCGGGGGCTGGATAAACTGAGCTTTCATTATCCTTATAACTATACAGCCACAATCTCCATGCTCCAAAATCTGTTGGTATGATCGGAGATACTCCTTGTATGTTTCCTTCCTGGATAACATAACGATGATTGTTATAGGTAAAGAATTCTCTTTGTCCCCTGTTTCCATTGGCCCCTTGCCAATACAACTGGTTATCATAGGCTGTAGCCGCCGAATATGTCCATGTTGCTGAGCCCAGGGGATAGTTCGAAATGGCAATCAAACCTTGCCTGTCTATGCCTGACCCATTGTTATCGTTGTAATGATATCCCAATTGCATGTCCAATACATAGGCACTATTACGCAAATAGATATTTGCGGTGTATATGTTAGGCGTTCCAAACGTGGTAGAACCAAGATTGTATTTAACTTGCGTAGGACTATTATTGCTAATTGTGCCATTCAGTAAATCATTCTCGCTATAGTATAATTTAACTCCCACCCCCCACTGTGAACCGGTCCACTGCTCATGCGCCATCACGATCCATGAATCCTTTGCGTTGCTCCAAACAGTGTTCCAATTGTCCAGTCGTTTTATGTATGGCATGTCACATCCTGTAAGTAACACTCTTTTAAAATGCCAATGAACCAAATCCTGTGAAGTTGATAAATGAATTTCACAAGTAGAGCTGTTAGGCCAGTAATGGTATACGCCGGCGTAACGGCCGTAGTTAGCAATATTTGAAGAATCTTTCAACTCCAAAATATGTAAAGCGTCCATTCGATAGGCCGTACCGGTTGCGACAACTGAATCCTGCAAATTATATGCAGCCTGTTGACCGACGGTCAACTTATTAATATCCTCAAGAAAACCAACCAATGTATCTTTTGAAGTTTGAGCATTTGAAAACTGCAAAAACAAGCCCATGCACAGAACGATGATAAATATCTTTTTCATAATTTAATTTTTCTTGGTTAACCCCAAAATGAATGTTTCAGGATTTATTTGTTCTAAATGATGAATGTATTAAATCGACATAAAGAGCCTTCACGGGTCTGGGTAGGGCACGACAATTACTTTATTTTTTCATTTAGCGAAAAAATATTTTATAAAGTGTTGTGCTATTAAATCATATAGTCACATTTCAATTGCCAGTTTACTGTCAATAGAAATAAGTACAGTAAAGACTTCTACGACTCAATACCACAACACGTTTACACCTTAAAGTTTAATATCCGGGATTTTGCGTCAGGTTCTTATTGACATCCAGTTCCTTTTGAGGAATAGGATACAGCAACCTGTCTGCAGTAAGAAGATTATAGAATGATGCAAGAGAATTATTGGATCCATCTTTTTGTTGCTTTATAGCATCTATCGTATACTGAGCGCCACCAAAGCGAATCAGGCTATACAACCTGTCTCCTTCAAATGCCATTTCCAGCCTGCGCTCGTTCAAGATTGCAAGTGCAACATCTGATTGGGAAGTAACAACAATCGGAGCAAGGTTTGCTCTGTTTCTAATTTGATTAACTAGTAATACAGCCTGTGTAGTTTGTGACGTTTGATTCATTGCCTCTGCTTTCAACAACACAATGTCTGCAAGCCTGAGGAAGATAGTATTTTGATTACTGCTCCATCCCTGCAACTCCCTTCCGCACTTCCATACAAATGGGATGGCCTCATTTGCAGCAAAGGGCCATGGATGTGCTGCTGTCGTAACGTTTTGAAAAATGATGTTTGTTTTGAATCTTACAGTATCGCCCGCATTTTTGTATGCGTTGATTAAACTATGCGAAGGCGCAATAAACTTTGTCCACGTTTGATCATCTGTCAAACCATTTGGAATTAATAATCCAGGTGCAAATGTACCATACGAACCGCTCTGGTGCATTACTTCAAAAATAGTCTCCACATTTCCCCAGTGGTGATTGTCAAACAGGTTGTCATATGCCGCTAACAAATCATATCCCGCGGTACCGGTTCCGCCAAATTTGCCCGGAAGCACCTTATTACACTCATTCAAACAGTCCTGCCACTTTAGTTGCTGGGCATATACTTTTGCCAACAATGCCTGTGCTGCTCCTTGTGTTGCTTTCGAATGACCACCGGTCATATTCGGATAAGTTACTGGAAGTTTGTTTTCTGCATCCATTAGATCTGCCTGGATCGAAGCATATACATCATCTGCACTGGATCTCTTTTTATTGATATCTGGATCAACGGTGCTCAACACCAATGGCACACCGCCGTATAATCTCACAAGATTGAAATAGTGAAAAGCTCTCAAAAATTTTGCTTCGCCAATATACTGGTTCCTCAAAGCGTCAGTTAATGCCGGATCTGTAACCTGGCCGATGTTGTCCAACACCAGGTTGCACGATCCAATGCCTTTATAACAATCACTCCATGCACGAAAAATTGGTTCAAAATTATCTGTTGCCATGTTGAAGTACTCAAGATTTGTAATTTCTTTTGAGTTCCCAGCTGAATAACTATCATCAGACCTTGAATCATCAATCAAATATCCCCACAAATAATGCTGAGTAGAAGTAGAGCCCAACCAACTATAGGCACCGGTTACAGCGGTTTCAACCGAAGCGCGGTTGGTAAAGTAGTTACCAGTTAATACGGAAGAATCTGGCTTCTCATCAAGCTTACTACAACCTCCTAATAAGAATAACAATGATATACCTAAAGCGTACCCAAACATACCCCACGCTTTAGAAGTTTTATATTTAGTTAAGTATTCGCTTTTCATTTAAATAATTTTGAAATAATTAATTATAATTGAATGTTTGCTCCAACGGTTACTGACTTGTATTTAGGATAAGTGCCCAAATCAAATCCCTGCACGGTAGTACTCGAATTTCCCGCATTCAAATCAGGGGAATAACCGCTGTATTTAGTAAGCACAAACAAATTTTGCAAGCCGCCGTAGAAGCTGACACCACTCACTTTAATTTTTTCGCAGAAAGCTTTCGGAAGATTATAGCCCAATGTTACATTTCTCAATCTCAGGAAAGAACCATCTTCCAGATAGCGGCTGGAAATTCTGGCATTACCAGTTGGATCACCATATACAGCTCTTGGCAGCGAAGATGCGTCGTTGCTTTGCTTCCAGCGACCCAGCACGTCAGTCGATTGGTTGGAGTAGTCAGACATGTAAGTAAGCTCAAGCTTGGTAGCATTAAACACTTTATTTCCCTGAACACCGTCAATCAGTACATTCAAACTAAAATTCTTATAACTGAATTCATTGGAAAATCCATAATAAGCTTTTGGTTGCGGGCTACCAATAACGGTCCTGTCCTTGCTATCAATAACGCCGTTATGATCAAGATCCTGGAATTTCATATCTCCTGTTTTTGGATCAACGCCGTTGCTGACATATCCATAAAATGAACCCAATGCGTAACCAGATTTTGTAATTGAAGTGGTTGCATTTAACAACAGAATGCTTCCATCATAGATAATATCGGCGTCGCTAAGATTTTGTACGATGTTCTTATTAAAAGAAACGTTGAAATTGGAACTCCATGTGAAATTTTTGTTCTCAACAGGCTTACCGTTTAAGCTAAATTCTATGCCGGAGTTTTGAATATATGCATCAGGAATGTTTACGTATTTGTAACTCTGCCCTGTGGACAATGGGAGGCTTCGAAGGAATATTAAATCGTGGGTCCTTTTGTTATAATAATCAGCTGTAAAACCTAATCTGTGATTAAAGATCGCAAGATCGATGCCGATGTTATATTGATTCGTATGCTCCCATTTCAAATCAGGGTTACCTGCAAGATTAGAAAGCACTACACCATTGCTCATCGCGCTTCCATCATAAGGATAATTGGCTCCCACACTCAACTGGCTGTAAGAAGGATAAGAGTTCGTAGGAGTATTGCCTGTTACGCCCCAGCTGGCTCTTAGTTTCAGATCATCAAAAAAGTTCAGGCGCTGAATGAACGATTCGGAACTTAATCTCCATCCAAGTGAAACTGCAGGAAACAGTGCATGTTTATTGTTGATACCAAAACGTGAAGAACCATCTTGTCTTAAGCTTGCAGATGCCAGGTATTTTCCTTTGTAGTCATACTGCAACCTGCCGAAATATGACATCGATTGCCATGCATCTGAGGAAGTGCTGTTGGTCATCCATGTTGAAGCTCCTGCCAATCTTGTTACGCCATTTACGAAATTACGTGCCTCTTGCGCTGAAGAAACCGTACTGTTTTTGATATAAGAGCTACCAACAACGAAATTAATATTGTGATCATTGAATCTTTTTGAATAGTTCAATGTGTTATCCCAGGTATACCTGATCAACTCTGTTGTAAAATATCCACCTTGTCCGTTGATACTTGCAGCTTGTGTTGTTTTTGTAGGGTCCATAAAATAAGATGACACCATGTTGTCAAGTTGTACCCCAAAAATCGATTTATAAGTAATGGATAACGGAAGATTGATCTGCAGGTTTGCATTGCCCATCAATCCATTGACTGTGTTAACCGTATTGCGTTGATAGATGTCACCCAGCGGATTTAATATCCCGGACGACAATGGAATTGACGCGTAGTAGCCATTGCTATCTTTTATGGGACCATACATCGGAGCCGTTAAAGCTGCGGCTACAAAGCCACCGAAACGTCCATTGTTATTATCAGGAACGTCGTGAGAAACAGTGCGACGATAATTCACATCAGCTCCGAACTTCATCCAACTGGTCACCTCCTGGTCTACAGCCAGCTTTGCTGAATAACGTTTATAGTCAGAAGTAATGGCAATTCCACTTTGAGACACATATCCTATTCCTGCATAAAAATTTCCTTTCTCTCCGCCGCCTGAAGTTGAAAGGTTAACACCCATCATTGGCGCCTTTCTATATACCAGGTCCTGCCAGTCATTGTTGTTGCCAAGATATTGAGAAATGTCAGGAACAGGTTGTCCACCATTTGTTGCCACATCGTGCAGCAAATCTTTTAATTGAGTGTTATTCAACACCGGCAATTTCTTTGCGAGTTGCTGTTGTCCGTAATAAACATTTGCATCCACTCTTGCTTTGCCCTTAACTCCCTGTTTTGTTTTTATAAGAACAACACCATTGGTAGAACCTGCAGCTCCATATATACCCGCAGCAGCAGCATCCTTTAGTACACTGATTGATTCAATGTTTGCAGGATCGATGTATGACACATTGGAAACGATTACTCCATCTACAACATACAAAGGTTGAGAGCCTCCGGTTACAGATGACATACCTCTCACAAGAACAGTAAAATCACCCCCTGGTTTTCCTGAAGGCTGAAGCACCTGCACGCCTGTCGCTTTGCCCATCATCGCATCTGCAACGAGTGAGATGGGTCGGTTCTTGATGTCACTAACAGGTAATGTAGAAACTGCGGACGTAATATCTTTCGCTTTCTGTGTTCCGTATCCAATTACAACCACCTGGTTCATTTCACTGTTCGCTTCCTGCAATACGATTTGCAAGTCATTATTATTTTTAACCGGTATCTCACGGGAAGTATATCCTACATAAGAAACAACCAGGACTGCATCGGAGCTGGCAATAGGAATTTTAAAGCTTCCGGCTGCATCCGTTGATGTCATTACCTGGCTGCCCTTTATCGTAACAGAAGCGCCGTTTAACGGCTTGTTTTTGCTATCTGTTACGTGACCCGTAATAATACTATAATTGGTTACTGGCTGGCTGTTCAGCGGAAGTGTGACTTCATCATCATTTTTTTCATCCTCTTTCTTCCTTACAATAATCGTTTTTTCGATTATTGTATAAGTTAGTGGCTGGTTCTTTAAACACTGACGCAACGCTTCGTCCAAAGGAACATTGTTCAACTTTAAGCTAACGGTGCCCGCACGTTGCAGATCGTTTTTGTCGTAAAAAAAATCGTAGCCGGTTTGCTTCTTCACTTCCTGGAACACTTTTTTAATGGAAGTATTGGAGACAGAAATGGAAACGTTTTGAGCCCGTCCCCGTGCACTTACCTGCATACAAGCTACAAGTAGAATGAATGCTGTGAACTTCATAATAAGCAGCAATTTTTTCGTTAAGCTCCAACTTTGTAAACGGTTGGTGGCATAATAAGCAATCAAAAGCATAAATTTGCATTGTTTTGGTTAATGAATAGATGTCTTACCGATTTCTATGTTTTGTTTAACCGAACTACATCTCCCGCCTTCCTCGACCGTCGGCGGGATTTTTTTCGATTAAAACAGTTTCCAGTCTTTTTTACAACGTGTGATCAGATGGTCAAATACATGTTTGCATTGGTTATAAATTTCTATTTTGTTACAATTATTTTTCTCCCTTCTACTTTAAAATGAACTCGTGTATACGCCAACATTTCAAGTACTTTTGAAAGAGGAACATTTCTGCTAATCTCTCCTCCGAATGTTTTCGCCGGAACCTTTCCTTCATATTCAATATCTACATCGTACCATCTTGCCAGTTGCTTCATAGTCGTTTGCAAATCAGCATCGTCAAAATTGAAAACGCCTCTTTTCCATGCGATCACTTTGTTTATGTCGACATCGTTCACAAGTCTCAACTCTTCATTTTCATCACCAGCCTGTTGTCCCGGCTTGAGTGCAACTGTGCTTGCCCGTTCCTTGTTTTTTAATGAAACTTTCACGGCCCCTTCCAATAGAGTAGTTTTAATTGCGTCTTCATCATCGTATGCCTCGACGTTAAACGAAGTTCCAAGCACCTCGATTTCATCTCTGTCATTCACATTCACTTTAAATATTTTTGCGGAGTTCTTGACTACTTCAATAAAAGCTTCCCCTTTAATTTTCACCTTCCGTTCATTACCCGCAAAAACAGTTGGGTAGGTTATGGAACTGTTTGCATTCAGCCAAACCTGAGAGCCATCTGGCAAGTCCATTTGAAATTGTCTGCCCCTCGGCGTAGTCATTGTATTGTAGACAACTTCATTTCCCGATACTTCGTACATAAGCTTGCCATTTACAACCTTTGCCGTGGCCCCTCCCTGTGTTGCTATCACGCCGTTTTTGATTGAATCAAGCGAAACAGTAGATCCGTCTGCGAGCGTTAAAATCGCGCCCTGCTTTCCGGGCAAAATGGGTGACTGTTTTGCGATTGGATTTTCAGGCTTGTGATATAAAAACTTGAAAAGCCCAACTCCTAAAGCAAACACAATAACTGCAGCCCAACCCAACTTGCGAAAAATAGGAACAACTGACTTTTGCTTGCTCGCAATATCTGCAACCCTATTATCTGATGGAAAAGTTCTGAGGATGGCGCTAACACCATCTTCCATTCCAGGATAATCAGCAAATTCTCCTTTCGCTTCAAGCCAATAATTCTTAAGAACAGGGTCTATTATCTTTGTACTTTCACTGTCTTCCAAAAGGTCAAGTAACTCTTGCATTTCCTGTGTAGAGGCAACACCAAGGCGCCATTTTCGTAACAACTCAAGAATTTGTTCTTCTGCCGGCATTTACAACTATTTTGATATAGGACAACGGTGCTCTCGAAATGGGTGAGGGTTATTTCAAAAAAAAATAAAAAATCAAAAATTCAGGGAGTTGAGTGTCTATTTGCGATAAAACATACTTTATTATTGAGGCATTGGCTGCCATGATATGAGACTTAACAGTGTTTCTGGTTATGCCTAATATTTCTTCAATCTCTTTGTAGGATTTTCCCTTTCGCCTACTTAAGGCCCAACAATTACGTTGTTGGGCAGAAAGATGGATAAGCGCTTCTTCAACCAGATCCAATGCCTTATCCTTTAAAGTATTGGTTTCAGTCAAGATGTCATCGTGAATATACATCTTGAGTCTTTTCTGATCGCGCAGTGATTTTTTAATTACATTCAAAGCATGATTGCGGGAAATGACATACAGGTAGGTTTCAAGATTACGTATTTCCGGAAGTTTTTCCCTTCTCAACCACATATGGAGAAAAATGTCATTAGCGATTTCATCAACCAAATATGAGCCAGGCAACAACTTCAATAAAAATCCGTAAACCTGTCCACTATAGTTTCTAACAAGCGTTGAAAAAGCCTTCTCATCACCTTGCGAAACTTGCATCAGAAGTTCGTTTTCCTTGTATGATTGATCGATTTGCAATAATTCAGTTTATAATAATATAGAGTTGATTGCTTTGGTATAACATCACCGTCTCCACGACAAAATCAATTATCGATAAGAAAAAATTTCTTATAAAGAAGATTGTGAAAATTGATGCGCAGAAAAATCATTCTTTTCCATGCCCCTGTTTTTCCAGAATCTCGAAACCCCGGACCTTCTCGTGTAATGATCTATTTTTTTTGCCGTTTATCTTCCGTAAAACATTCAACGTACCTGGAAAGTATTTTTCCATTGAGCTTTGTGATAGAGAAAAAATCGATCGGGACGACAGTGCCCCTTTTAAGGTTGGACGTTCGGGCACATGTGAGCATTCAGCATCAGGTAAAGTGGTCACAGGTTGCAGCAAAGACAATGCAGCAGGACCTGACCCTACGTGTACGTTCTCCATTGGCTAGCGTTTTTGGTTACAAAAGCAATCGTGTTCAAACATAAGGAAATTCCCGTTATCCGGATATAAAAAATTGCGAGGCGATTACGTGTGAACCGCGGCACATTCCTTACCCCTACGAATTTCCAATAAAATCATTTATGCACCCGATTAACACCATTTTCCCCCTGGATCAAAAATTTTTCCGCGGGAAAATTTGTCTGATGTGTAACTTAATGCGACCTGATTCGAGCATTGAACAATGAAAAAATTTTCGCTTTGTGATGCGAGGTTTTGGTAATCCAAAACAGAATTTGATTTTGCAATTAAGCTTTTCATCTATATCGTTAAATTAATTTGATCAGCTAATCCATCCCAACATTCTGAAATAGCTAAAGAATTGCTTCACCAACAACTTTCGTCCATTTTACTCAATAGCTAACGTTAGTCTCTCCCATGTTCTAAAAATACACTGGCAATGTTACGCTTCCATCTAAAACGCAAACAGAAGATAGGACCCTGACAAATGTAAATTTGATCATTAAAAAGAACTTAATAGGGAGCTAATTGTTGCTAATTGGGGTAAAATTTGTATGCGCCAGACTGATTCCACAATCTCCATTTAGCAATTAGCTAGCCGAAAAAAAGCAAAAATCAGAAACACAAGTGTATGGAGCAAATAAGGAAAGTAAAAGAACAGGATAAGGAGAACGTTTAGAGGGAAGTGCTCGGGTTAAAAAGCTTTGCAATCCTTATCATTTATTCTGTTCATTAGTTACATATGCTTCGCTGTATACGCGTTCCAGGTCAGTTATCTTCAAGGTGCCAACAAAAATAAACGATGAAAAACATTCAAAGTTTCCTTAGCATAGGAAGCTCTAATTTTACCTTCCTGTTCATTTTCGACTATCATTCTGCCAATATCAAAACAGGTTAAAATCATTGTCGAATTTATATTTCGAGACTCTTGGATGAGTAGTTTAATCGATTGGAACAACTCTTTTTTTTGACGTTAACTTTGTCATATTAGCAATTTCGGGTGAGACTTTTACTTGCAAAAAATTGTTGCAACTTCCTATACTCACAGGCAATAAGAGCTTTAATCATAATACCCCGCTTAATCATTCTGGTAACGAGAGGGCAGGTTTATCAATCAAAAATTTAGTCTTCAATATCTTCATATCACTGCTTAGTTTGTCATCCAAAATTTTCGCATAGTGTTGTGTCATCGTGATACTTTGATCTTTCTCCAACAAGCCATTGTGAATACAGATAAGAATTATCTTTTTAAAATTTTTAGGT
>Ga0318568_10000403_pt1 | contig 16821 bp, 11 predicted proteins | sample GRESIP088b5f21_FD_203690 | JGI IMG/M metagenome (GOLD analysis project Ga0318568, IMG submission 203690) | Tropical soil microbial communities from Luquillo Experimental Forest, Puerto Rico - GRE.SIPMG.088b5f21 | ecosystem: Environmental > Terrestrial > Soil > Tropical forest > Bulk soil...
CTGATGCCCAGTGCCTTTAGCACATACGAAGGTTCCAGTGATGCGGACGTACAGGCAGAACCAGACGAAACGGCCACTTCTTTGTTAAAGCCGGCAAGCAATTCATCGCTTCTCAGGCCCTGAAATGAGATGTTACTAACATGCGGCAAACGATGTTCAATGCTGCCATTTACAGACGCGCCATGGAGTTTTAACAGTGAATGCTCCAGCCTATCGCGCAACTGGATCATCCGCACTCTATCCACCTCCATTTCATTTTTTGCAATATCTGCTGCTTTGCAAAACCCAACTATTCCCGGCACATTGAGCGTTCCGCTTCTCATACCTCTTTCGTGCCCGCCACCATCCATTTGTACAGCAATCTTTACCCTGGGATTTTTTCTACGAACATACAACGCACCAACGCCTTTAGGTCCGTACATTTTGTGTGCGGTAAAAGCCATTAGGTCAATGCCATCTTCGTTGACGTTCACAGGCACTTTTCCCATTGCCTGCACTGCATCGCAGAAGAATATCACGTTGTGTTTTCTTGCCACTGCGCTTATTTCACGCACCGGTTGAAGATTGCCGATCTCATTATTCGCATACATGATAGCAATTAAAATAGTGGTCGGTTTTATTGCCGCTTCCAGCTTGTTAATGTCAATTCTGCCATCAGGCTTTACAGGCAAATAAGTTACTTCACCGCCCATTTTTTCTATGTGCTTGCAAGTATCTAAAACCGCCTTGTGCTCCGTGGCTGTGGTGATGATGTGATTACCTTTGCTTGCGTACAATTCAAAGACTCCCTTGATGGCAAGGTTATCTGATTCTGTAGCACCAGAAGTGAAAACAATCTCTTGCGTTTCTGCGCCAATAAATGCCGCCAATTGCTCCCGTGCCACTTCAACGGCACCTTCAGCCGCCCAGCCAAACACATGATTACGGCTCGCCGCATTGCCGAAGTTTTCCGTGAAGTAGGGAAGCATTGCCCCCACTACCCGCGGATCGCACGGCGTTGTTGCGCTGTAGTCAAGATATATGGGCAATTTTAGCATTCTGTGAATATAGCTGTTAATGCTGTGCTACAAAATTAATTGATTTATATAAATAAATGAATAGGTTAGTTGTTGGTTGTTAGTTATTAGTTGTTGGAAGGAAATTTTGAAAATTAAGCCTAACAACTAATAACTAACAACTAACAACTATTTTTGGTCCATGAGAAAAATCGAACACATCGGCATTGCGGTGAAAAGCTTGTCAACTGCTATTCCGCTATACGAAAGCTTGCTGAATGCTGAATGTTACAAAACCGAAACCGTTGAAAGTGAGATGGTAAATACCGCCTTCTTTCAGACAGGGGAGAGTAAAATAGAACTGCTTGAGAGTGCTGACGAGCAAGGTGTTATATCAAAATTTATTGAAAAGAAAGGAGAGGGGATCCACCACATTGCTTTTGATGTGGCCGATATTTATGCGGAAATGGCAAGGCTGAAAGCGCTTGGATTTACACTATTGAACGAAACGCCGAAACGTGGAGCAGACAATAAACTGGTTTGTTTTGTTCATCCGAAAGGTACTAGTGGAGTCCTGGTAGAGTTGTGTCAGGAGGTAAGTGATTAATAATGAATTATGAATAATGAGTGATGAATGGGGTGTGAAATGTGCCTAGAACTATGAAATATGAGGTATGAACTACGAATTCTTTGGAAAGAAACATGCATTATGATAGGCAGAATGCTGAACTATCAATAGTTCATACTTCAAAGTTCCTATTTCATAGTTTAATTCCTATTCGCTTTCTTCAACTTTATTAAGGCCAAGTTTTTCTACCGCTAATTGAGACGCTATCTGGGAGGCGTCTTTTTTGTTGTAGGCTTTTCCCTGTGCAATGATCTGGCCATCTACAACGGCGCCAATTGTAAATAAGCGGCGACCACCTTCGATACGCTCTTCCAGGGTTTCAAATTCCAGGTTTTTGCCATTTTTGTTTGCCCAGCCGTATAGTTTGTTTTTGTGATTGATCTCGAGATTTTCAAGGTCGTCCATGAACATGTATGGCTGAATAACGCGCTGCAAAACCCAGTCTTTTGTTTTTTTGTAGCCTTTATCGAGGTAGACAGCTCCTACAACCGCTTCCAAAGTGTTGCCGAAGATCTGGCTCATTTTAAGCGAATTGTCGAACTTGTTGTAGTAGATAATTTTTTTCAAACCCATCTTTACGGCAACGTCATTTAACGTAGTTCTGTTAACCATTTTACTACGCATCTCTGTGAGAAATCCTTCCTCGCGATAGGGATATTTCTTAAATAAATAATCGGCTACAATACCGCTTAGTATTGCATCTCCTAAATATTCAAGGCGTTCGTTATTATCCGCAGCACTATCACGCACTGAACGGTGAGTTAATGCAGTTTTGTACAGTGAAATATTGCCGGGTGTGAATCCCAATACATTATTCACTTGCTTTTTAAACGAAGTATTTTTAGCAGAGCTTTTGGAAAAAACGTCGAAAAATCCCACAGACTTTTATTGGTTTATTTACTAAAGGTAAATCCTGTTTGCCAAAAAAAGACAGACTTCTGAAAAAAACAATAAACGTTGACGTGAATCATCATGAAAAGACTAAGAATCTTATTCATAATGCTTTACAATAATCGCCGCATTGTGACCTCCAAAACCAAAAGTGTTGCTCAACGCAGCTCTTATCGGACGAGTTTGTGCTTTGTTGAAAGTAAAGTTCAGCTTGGTATCCAGTTCAGGATCGTCTGTAAAATGGTTGATGGTTGGTGGCACGATACCGTGTTTCAAGGCCATGATACAAGCAATGGCCTCAATTACACCCGCAGCACCAAGACAGTGGCCCGTCATTGATTTGGTAGAGCTTATATTTAATTTATAAGCGTGCTCGCCGAAAACTTCTCCGATGGCTTTGATCTCAGCAATGTCACCAAGAGGAGTAGAAGTTCCGTGAGTGTTGATGTAGTCGATATCTTCCGGTTGCATGCCTGCATCTTTAAGAGCCGCAAGCATTACATTTTTTGCACCAAGCCCTTCCGGATGCGGAGCTGTGATGTGGTGAGCATCTGCAGTTGCACCTGCACCTGCGATCTCGCAATAAATTTTTGCACCTCTTGCAAGGGCGTGTTCCAATTCTTCTAATACAAGGATACCGGCAGCTTCTCCCATTACGAAACCATCACGATCCTTATCGTAAGGACGGCTTGCTGTTTTAGGATCGTCATTTCTTTCGCTCATCGCTTTCATTGCGTTAAATCCGCCTACGCCCGCTTCGCTGATAACAGCTTCGCTACCGCCGGACAATAATATGTCGGCTTTACCAAGGCGAATAAGATTGTACGCTTCCATGATACCGTTTGTGCTACTTGCGCAAGCACTTACTACCGCGAAGTTTGGTCCGCGAAGGTTGTGCCTCATTGAAATATGGCCGGCAGCAATGTCCAGAATCATTTTTGGAATAAAGAAAGGATTGTAGCGAGGAGTACCGTCGCCTTTGGCAAAATCCATCACCTCATTTTGGAACGTGATCAATCCACCAATACCGCTACCGAAGATAACGCCGGTTCTGTCTGGATTGACATTCTCTTTAGAAAGTCCCGCGTTTGCCATTGCTTCATCACTTGCTACGATTGCGAGTTGAGTAAAGCGGTCAATTTTGCGGGCTTCTTTACGATCCATGAATTGGGTTGGATCGAAGTTCTTTACTTCGCAGGCAAACTTTGTTTTGAATTTGGAAGCATCAAATAAAGTAATAGCATCGGCACCGGATACACCGTTCACGAGACCGTTCCAATAATCATTTAAATTGTTACCAAGCGGTGTGAGTGCGCCAATACCTGTAACTACTACTCTTTTCAGTTCCATTGTAGGTTTGTCTGGATTTAAGATGATTAATCCGCCTTCGAATAAAATAAATTATCGAAAGGCGGATTAGTAAAAATTTTGCCTATATTAGGTCTACCGTTAAGACTACTTTGCGTGCTCTTCCAAGTAAGCAACTGCCTGACCAACGGTAGTGATGGTTTCAGCTTGTTCGTCAGGAATTGAAATGTTGAATTCTTTTTCAAATTCCATAATCAACTCCACGGTGTCCAAAGAATCGGCACCTAGGTCATTTGTAAAAGAAGCCTCATTAGTTACCTCAGCCTCGTCTACGCCTAATTTGTCAACTATAATCTTTTTAACTCTTGTTGCGATGTCTGACATTGTTGTAAAGTTTAGTTACGGGTGCAAAAATATAATTTTTGGTTAAATGGCAATGTTTAAGCAGCATTTTGTTCAAAAAAGAAGAAATACTGCAGGAATCGCCGCTATAACCTTCATGGCATAACAAGCTTAAATACACGCTGGTTCTAAGTTCTCTAAAAAAATAAAATAATTATTCTACAAGGTTATTTTTTGAAAAATGGAGTCGTTTTGGCGCAAAATTATCTGTATTTTCTCGCTGTATTATAGAAAAATGAGATATTTCAGGTGTATTTGAATGCCCCTGATCAAAATTTATGTGACCTTATATTTGTAAATTGCTATTAAATCTGCGGCATGGCTTTAAAACTTATAGATTACGGTTCCAGGGAATATCAGCAAATGGTTCATTTGCGCAATGAAGTGTTGCGCAAACCGCTCGGTTTGTACTTTACCAAAGAAGAACTGGAAAGCGAGAAGGATCATATTTTGATCGGCGCTTTTGAAGATGACGAGCTTCTTGCCTGCTGCATATTAATACAAGTTGACAAAGAAACGGTTCGGCTCCGTCAAATGGCGGTCCTTAGAAATCTTCAGGGTAAGGGCGTTGGCCGTGCCATCATGAGCTTTGCGGAAAAAGTTGCGCTTGACCGTGGCTACACAAGAATGGTTATGCATGCCCGTAAAACAGCTGTTGGGTTCTACGAAAAACTGGGTTACGAAGTTACCAGCAAGGAATTTGTGGAAGTAACCATTCCTCACTTTGAAATGGAAAAGCCGTTGATCGCAGTTCCCGAATAAAGAAATGGAACGCTGATTTTCATGATTGTCATGATTTGTTATGATCTTTTAATTTGGATTTGAAAGCAATTTCTTCCAAATAAGAAATCTTGATAAATCATTACAATCATAAAAATCTGCGTTCCGTCTCTCTCAATGCTTTTGCAGCAACTCCAAAAACTTTCTATCCAATTTATATCCGTGCCAATCTTCATACGCAACATCACTCCGGCTGGAATTGAGAATGCCGAAATCTCCGATAAAGTTCCAAATGGCAAAGCCGATATTGTTGGATGATAAAATGTCGAGCACATCGGTAAACCAGGCAATGAAAACATCGTGTGGTGTTTTGTTCCAGCAGCCGCACTCGCCGCAATGCACGCCCACACCTTTTTTTGTAAGATCGATCCATGGCTGATAATATTTTTCCAGCATAGATTTATCGAGGTACTGATTGCCGACTTGTCCGGGCCATTTTGGTTCTGGTAAATGATCAGGATCTTTATTTGCCCACGGCGCTTTGTAATGTGATATAGCGTGAGGATAATAGCCCCGGCAACTTTGCGCAATGTTTAAATCTATTATCTCCGGTATAACGGAGCTGCCTACGTTATTTCCATCTGCGATTACCAGGTGATTTGGGTTTTCTTTTCGAATGGCTTCTGCCGCCGCTTTTGCCACTTTCCTATAAACATCACCAAGAACTGCACTTGCTGGGGAATGTTGGTCATTCATGTCTTCACGCATGCTTGGTTCATTCACCAGATCGAAGCTTATCTTTTTGCCAGAAATATTTTTGTAACGCTTCGCCCACATGTTCCAGTGAAAGTAAAATGCTTTTTGCGCCTCTTCATCTTTCCACAAATTATATGGCTCATGGAAACCAGCGTTGATGCAGTATCCCGGCGCCCGGTGCAAATTAATGCTCACATGCATGTTGTATTTCTGTGCCATGTATACAACTTTATCAATGAGCTCGACAGCGGAGTCATTTATGTTGTACACTTCTTCCGGAGTAATATTTCTGCTCCGATCGAATTTCAAATAACCTGGATAGGCAATGGGCAGGCGAACAAAGTCGAAGCCCCAATCCTGCATCCATTTGAAATGATCTTCTGTAGTAACGATTTTTTCAAATGGCCTGGGTGAAAAGAAATCAAGGAGGTTAAAGCCTTTCCATTTGGGCAGTGTGTTTTTTAATGGTGCGTTTGCAAATGCAGATGTTCCGGTCAAACTTACTGCGGCGGCAAGCAAGCCGGTGTTCTTAATAAATATTCTTCTTTTCATGGTAGGAAAAAGAATGTGAGTTGTTTAGTAACGAACATTAATTTAAAACTTTTTGCAGCGCAGGAGATATAGAGATGAAATAGTATTGTATTCAGCTAAAAAAGCATTGATCTATTTTTCACGCAGATCATCATCTGCGGCATAGGTTTCGTTTTGGTTCGCTTCATTATCCGACATAGACTCGGGATCTGGCAATTCTTCATTACCAAAACATTCGTCGTCTGGTGCGGGCTTCTTTTTGTCGTCTTGAGGCTTTTCGGTCTTATCTTTTTTCGGATCGTACATTTAGCTGATTTTTATGCGGTTGTATTAAACTACAATAAAAGTCGTACCAAATCAAGCCCTTTGGTTGAAAATTTAATGCGGGCATTTTCTATTTTTCCTAAATCCATTCTATCTTGGCGGCCTGTTTTCAAACCCCCTGTACTTATGAATCGTAGATTATTAGCAAGTTTTGCACTCTTATGTGTAACCCTGTCTTCTTTCGGCCAAAGTAAAAAGGCCAACACTTTGTTGTGGCGCATTTCCGGAAATGGCCTCAAACATGCTTCCTATCTGTTTGGTACCATGCACCTCACTGATAAAAGACTTTTCAATTTTGATGATTCGCTTTATCATGCGCTGGAAATAACGGATGGGACAGCCATTGAAGTGAATCCGGATGAAATGATGGCGTATTCGATCAATAAAGAACTGGAGAACATTCAGAAGGGGAGAAATTTGAAAGACATCCTGAGCGAAAAAGATTATAAAAAATACAGCGCTGCACTTGCAAAGAAGCTCAACAAACCTGCAAGCGAAATAACAGAGAAGGATCTTCTGCTGGAAAAAAATGGCTGGATGGCGGATTACCTTGCGAAAGGAGAAATGCCAACTTTTGTAGATGCATATCTATTCTCTACAGCAAAGAAGCAGGGGAAATGGGTCGGCGGTATAGAAGACATTACGGACCAGGCCGGTCTTTTGGAAAACATTGACAAGACTGACATTGAGTTTATGTTGGCGAAGAATTCGAAAAACGTTGTTGACAGTTCGGTGGAGTACATGATAAAACTATACGGCACGCAGGATATTGAAGGAATGTATAGTTTAAGTGCGCAACAAGATTCTGCTGCACATTACGCCTTGCTTACCAAACGTAACATTAAAATGTCTTACAGGATTGACAGCATTGCACATGCACGCAGCATGCTATTTGCGATAGGCGCCGCGCATCTCGCTGGAGACGATGGAGTCATAGCTCTGCTGCGCAAGCGTGGTTTTAATGTGGCTCCGGTAATGGGTAGCCGAAAAATAAATTCGAAAGACTACACATACACAGAGAGACCAATTCCCTGGAACGCAGTGACGGACAAACAGGGACTTTATAGTGTAATGATGCCCGGCAATCCAGTTGCAACGAAAATAGGTGGCCTCGTTGATGCTAAATTTTATTTTGATCTGACTGCTTTTTCGGGTTACTGTACGATGGCTATGATATCATCTGCAAAAACTCAAAACCCGGAATCGGCATTCAAAGATGTGGCGGCCAATATGTTTAAGGATAATAAGAATTTGAAGAGCGTTTCAATAACTAACAATGGTGTTGCGGGGATGGAATATGTGGCGCCAGTACAAAATATGCATGCACGTGTTCAATTGTACATGAAGGGAAATATGATGTATGTCGTAATGTTCTATGGACTCAAAAAAGATTCTCTGTATGGCAGCAATGCGAAACAGTTTTTTGATTCATTTGTCATAAAAGATATCCCCACCACTGAAGAGAAATTATATAACGATACACTGGCAGGGGTAGTAACGACGCTCCCGGTGCAATTGGAATACAGCCCGCAATTAACTCATCAGAATGTAAACGGATGGCAGGTTACAGGCTACACCGGCGCCGATGCAAAAGCTGGTGTGTATGTTGCCAAATTTGACAAGCGACCGATTAAGGGAGACAATATCGTCAGTGACAGCCTGATATTTGAAGACACACGCAAGGGCATGATGGAGAAATTTAAGGAGACAAAGAGTGAGAGGTTAACAATTGGGGGCAACAATGCTGCATATTTTAAAGGCGAATTAAATGGATATTATATAAGCGTTTTGAATATTGTTCGTGGAAATCACAATGTGGTCATCATGGCTGTTGGCGATTCTGCTGCCATTCATCAGCCGGTGTATGATAACATTATCAACAACGTCAAGTTTGTTCCCTATAAAAGCACTCAGTGGAAATCCTGCACGACTGCTGACAGCGCATTAACTGTATGGGCACCCGAAGATTTTATTGATAGCAAAACTGACACCACATTAAGCAAGAATAGTTTTTTAAGTTATGACTCTTCAACTTCAATGAATATAATAGTCTCGGTGCATAAGCTGAAAACATATACCTGGTATTCTTCCGACAGTGCTTTCTGGCACGTTGCGAATAAAAAATTGCTCGATGATGGCGACTCGCTTGTTTCAAGTGTTTGTTCAAGAAATGGAGATGTTCGCATTAACGAAATGGTCGTTAAAAGAGGCGATCGCGAAGTTTTCTCAAGAATAAAACAGTATCAATATGGAAAGGTTCTGTACGAGATTACGCTGCGAGGAGAAAAGGACGTAATAAACAGTGCAAATGTGAACAAGCTAATGGATGAAGTGCAATTCAATCAATCACGTGTTGACTTTGATGTTACCAAGTCAAGGGCTGCATTATTGATCAGCGATTTGTCAAGCAAAGATTCTGCTGTCGTCAATGAGGCTTACGACGACATGAAAGGAGCTGGTTTCGACAGTGTTGACATTCCATTGCTACACGAGTGCCTGGTCAAAAAATATGTGGCACCGAATGATTCTGAAGACTCTTCTGCGATCAATGATCGTGCTGCTGAAATGCTGTGTTATTTTGCTTCGCCGTCCACAATAAAATTTGCATCGAACAAGTACAACAAATTAACTGGAGATAAAAAATACCTGAGGCAGACTATACTTTATCTGTTGTCAATGATCAGGACAAAGGAAAGTTACGATTCACTATTCTCTTTGATAAAAGCGAATCCGAAGGATGAACTGTTTACCTATTTTTCTTATCGCGTATCTGACAGCTTAAAGCTTGCAGCCAATTATGCAGATGATATGTTGAGTTATTTGAAAGATACCACACGCGGCATGCAAATGGTAAACGTACTTAATCAACTTCTCGACAGTAGCCTGATTACGCTAGATCCGATCAAAAAACACGAAAGTGAATTTATCGCATTGGCAAAGTATGATGTATCAAGTGATGATCGCAGCAAGAGAAGCTTTGATCTGATGAATATTCTCGCCAAGATAAAAACTCCGAAATCATTGGCTGCTTTAAGAGGGTATTTAAACATCAAGGGCCAGCGATTCATGAAAGAGCAGGCTGCCATTCTTCTTGTGAAGAACAATCAACCGGTAAGCGCTACGGTGTTGAACAGCATTGCAGCGGATCCGCGGACAAGAAAAAGACTGTATGATGATTTAAAGGAAATAAAAAAGCAGGCCCTTTTTCCAAAGCTTTACTTAACGCAAAAATCTTTGAGTGAATCTGATTTGTATGATATTGCTTCAGATCAGGATTACGATGTAAAAACAATAAAGTTCGTTGCTGAGAAAACGGCCACATACCATAATAAGAAATATAAGTTCTACCTGTTTAAGGTAACAGTTGAAGATGATGGCGGTTCTTATCTTGGCGTTACAGGAGGATATGATATTGCAGGTAAATCGGTTGAGCCAAAAGAAGATTTAAGTTCGATGAACTTCGATGAAGAATTTGACGCTTCAAAAATAAACGACCAGTTTAAGAAATGGCTGGATTCATTTAATGAGGAGGAAGAGTAGGCCAAAGTATTATCGAAATCTGTGATCACTTGAACAATAAGAAAGCTCCGTGTGCGGAGCTTTCTTATTGTTCAAGTGATCGATCTGCCCTGGATTCTGCATGGCTTAGAACCTTGTTGAGCGTCGCGGCCTTTCAGTAGTATTCATACTGGAATTCTTGTGCCTGTCTTAAGAAGAAAATATCTGTTATTAACTTGTCCAATTCGTCAACAATTTTGTTAAGTTCTTTGGTTCTTTCAATTTTTTCTTTACCCATGGATTCAAAGTCGATTTTGCTTTCGTCATCTATTAGTTGACGCAACGATCTAATGTAAAGTTCCTTTTGTTTTGAAATGTTGTAAGTCTTTTCAATTCTGGCAATAGCGAGGATATGTACTGAGTACTCTGCATAGCCCAAAATTCGGGTATGCTGATGTCCAAAGTAGGTTCCTCCATATTGAAACATCCCGAAAAGGTGATTTATGTTCCGGAAAATATCGATTAATTTTTTTCGTTGAGCTGCATATTTTTCAACTCCATTCTTTTGTTTTAAAAAATAAGCATATACCGCGTAATAGTTATCCTGTCCCTGTTCGCTGTTAAAATTAACGTCTTTGTTGTTTGAATATAGAGCATCAGGATCATTGGGGAATTCCTCAAAAAACTCTGGATGTTTGTCTATTACCGCATCGTACTCCTGCTTGGAAAATATCATCGTATCGTCAGTTTCAGCGACTATTAGTACAGTGTTCTGAGTACTGTAATACTTTGAATTGTTCCCTTTGTTCGTGTGAACAATAGTGTCGTTAACCGTGTCGGGGGAAACAGGAACTTGTGTTGCCGACCTCGGCTGATTATTGCAACTTAACAACGTAATTAATACCAAACAGAGTGCGGGTTTCATGAATCAGGGGTTATAAAACAAATATACATAGGTTCTTATTTTGATCGATTTACCGCATTTAATTTTATCTTAAAAAGCAAAGAGGCCCTGATGCATTTCAGGACCTCTTTATTTCTAAACACCTAAGGCTATTGACTAGCCTTAAACTCTTCTCTTCTGTTTTAAATAACGCCTCTCTAACAATTAAGAAATACCTATAAAAATCGTTCCACCTGCGGAGATTAATAACTGAATAACTGAGTGTTCCAAATTCAATCAGCCACTCGATTATTCAACCATTCAGTTATTCAGTTATTCAATTATTGAACTATTGATAACTGCTATAAAAACTTCTTATAAAATCCGTTGCCTGTGTATAGAGGGGTTTTGTAAACTCAACAAAAAGTTGCTGTGGTGGAGGCGGTATAGCAGGTTGTCTTGCAATCATGGCAAGCTCATCAGCAGTTAATGCACGTTCATCGCCATTAAATGAACCCCAGCTTGTTCCCCATGTATAACCGCCGGTAAAGCGACGTGAAGCGAGTGATCTGTTGCTGGTGTAATCAGTAATATACACATCAAGCAGGCCGCGTGAATCGATGTTGCGGGTGTATGAAGTAACTCTCGCAGTAACGGTACCGTACACGTCAAATGCAGTGCCGGTCTTATCTCTGGAGGTTCCGATCTTTACACTGTCTCTCTTAACATCGTATGTATTCTTGCTATCGTAAACGTTACCGACAACAAAATCGTAAAAGCCAATTTGCAAAACTTGGTCAGGATTTATCTGGTATTCCTGCGCTTCTGAAGGTGTGTAAAAACGAATGAACTTATCTTTCAATGTCGACGACGTGTAGTTCAATATTTGTGTGTAAAAGAAATCTCCATTGACCTGGTAAGCACCTGTAATTGGCGCCATATCGATCATTACTTTTAGCGTAGCCAGCCATAATGCATCATTTATTTTACTGTTGACATCTTTGAAGTTGGGGTCGATTTGTTGCACCTGTAAAAAATTGTAGTAGGCGCTTTTAGCCGATTCCCTTGTGTTGATGTTTAATGCAGTTTCTCCCATTTTGTATGACTCGTCTGCGGCAAGTCCGCGGTATTTATTCAGCTCGTTTGTATAGTTGTCAGGGTTAGGAATCACCTTCATTGCCCCCGGACTGGTGATGATATTCCTCGCAATGTTGCTCATTGCTTCATAGTTGCGATAAACAAGCAAATAATTACCCTGTTTGTAAAATTGTGTAAGACGTGTTTCTTCCTGTTTCGTGTAATTTACCGCCATCGGGTAGGCTTCCTGTAATGTTTCGATGGCTTTTTTATTGGTGGTCGACGATCGTAAGCGATCGATGGATTGAAGACAGGCGCTGTAATAATCGCCTTTTTTAAGCGCAGACTTCCCTGCAGAGCAGCCACTGAGAACTATCAAAGTGGCAGATACGAATAACAACGCAAGGCACGCATGTAGTTGGTTTTTCTTCGGATACATAGCTAAAGGGTTGTTCTAATGTGCGGTAAAGATAGGGGCGAAAAGTCAATGGGCAAAGATGAACGGTGAATGGCAAGCAGTGAAAGGCCAAATATGAATTATGAAATCTTGATAAACAGCCAGTCGTGATTTATGTTTTACCATTCACTATCTGCTAACTCCCCATTCACCTGTGAGATCGAACTTGTACAAAACGTCATTTATGATTCACGATTGATGATTCACGAAAATTATTGTCAATTACACAATTATTTCCGGTTTTGCCTTTTCTCATTCAAAATATTTCCTAACTTAAGCCACAATATTTTCACCCAGAATACAAATTGATCAACACAATGAACAGAAAAAAACACTTCGTGCCGCTTATTGCAGGAGCAGCATTGATTACGATTGCAGCTTGTAATAATTCTGCATCTACTGACAAGACTATTGCAGACGATAGCACGAAAGTAGAAGGGTCATCAGCGTCTTCACTGGATAAGAAAGCTTTTGAAGCAACTATTGATGGCAAACAAACTGACTTGTATACACTGAAAACAGCAAACGGCTTAAGCGCTGCTGTTACAAATTTTGGTGGCAGATTGGTTGGCTTGTGGGTGCCGGGTAAAGATGGCCAGAAAACAGATGTGGTAGTAGGTTTTGGAAGTGTGAAACAATACCAGGATTCAACTGATGCATTCTTCGGTGGATTGATCGGACGCTATGGTAACAGAATAGGTAAAGCAAAATTTTCCCTTGATGGTAAAGAGTATAAACTGGCTGCCAACAACGGTCCTAATACATTGCATGGTGGTAAAAAAGGCTACAGCTCTTGTGTATGGGATGCTAAGCAGCTGAATGACTCTACGCTTGAATTGACTTATTTGTCAAAAGATATGGAAGAAGGTTTCCCCGGCAACCTGAATGTAAAAGTTACGTATGCTTTGGCAAATGATGAATTGAAAATAGACTACGAAGCAACTACAGATAAGAAAACAGTTTGCAACCTTACTAACCATGCTTACTTTAACCTGAATGGTGAAGGTAGCGGAACAATCAACAATCATTTGGTGCAAATCAATGCAGATAAATATACTCCGGTAGATGCTACACTGATACCAACCGGTAAAAATGAGCCAGTTGCAGGTACGCCGTTTGATTTTACAAAACCAACAACCATTGGTGCACGTGTAAATGATACAACGAACGCACAATTGAAAAATGGTAAAGGTTATGATCACAACTTCGTGTTGAATGCAAACACAGGTTCAGGCCTTAATCATGCAGCAACTGTAGTGGGCGATAAATCAGGCATTGTGATGGATGTATTGACGCAGGAGCCGGGTCTGCAATTCTACGGTGGTAACTTCATGGCAAGCAAAAACACTTTCAAAAGTGGCGCGAAAGATGATTTCAGAACTGCATTCTGCATGGAGACGCAACATTTCCCGGATTCACCAAATCAACCTTCTTTCCCTTCTACAACTTTAAATCCTGGTCAAACATATAAGACCAGTACGGTTTATAAGTTTAGCGTGAAATAAAAATAATGAATGCCATAGGGCCGAATTGCATTCGCCCTGATACATGAACTTCGGAGACCAGAGACGCTTGAAAAGGCGTCTCTACGTTTTTTATGACGTAGTTTTAGCGTACATGAGAATAATATGGTGTAGCCTGTCTGTGGCACCTTCAAAGCCTTGACCGGTACTATATTTTTTATAAAACAACTAACGAATGTTATATCAAAATGTCTTCAAAAAGGAGACGCTTTTTCAAGCGTCTCTACATAGAATTCTTACCTGTTTATTTTTTGTTTTTGCTGCAACAAATTTGTTTGCGCAGCAACGCATTGTAAACTCCATCAACAGCAACTGGCAGTTTCACAAGGGAGAAGTTGCGAACACCAGCGATAAAAGTGTCAGCTGGGAAAGCGTCTCATTGCCTCACACATGGAACGCTACCGATGTAATGGACGACGAACCCGGTTACTACAGAGGTGTTGGCTGGTACAAGAAAACACTGTTCATTGATAACACCTGGAAAAATAAGGACGTTTACATTTTCTTTGAAGCGGCAAATCAAATAGCCGATATTTTTATCAATGGCAAAAAAGTCGGCTCACACACAGGAGGCTATAATTTTTTCTCTTTTAAAATCAATGACTTCATTCAACTTGGTGATGGCGCTGGCGTGACGGCCAATGAAATTACCGTAAGAGTGGATAATGCACACAACGAAAACGTGGCACCGCTCGGTGCGGACTTTACCTTTTATGGAGGCATCTACCGCGACGTTTATTTGATAGCAGCGGATCGCATTCACTTCGATATGGATAACTATGCTTCCAAAGGAGTGTTTGTGTCAACACCTTCCGTCTCTGCAGATAAAGCAAATGTTTTGATAAAGGGCGCATTCGTAAACAACAATGCAAAAGCAAAAAAACTTGTTGTAAGATCTGTTGTTAAGGATGCCGAAGGCAAAATAATTGCGTCGAAAGAAACGGCTTTCAAATCAAATGCAGCGAGCAACAATTTATTCGAACAAAAGATCGACAACATTCTCCAACCGAAATTATGGTCGCCGGAAAGCCCATATGTGTATAATGTAGTTACGACAATTTTGGATAAAGAAACCAATCAGCAAATAGATGAAGTGGTGAATCCGCTTGGCTTCCGCTGGTTTTCGTTTGATGCCAATACAGGATTTTTTCTCAATGGAAAACATGTGAAACTGGTAGGAGCAAACCGTCACCAGGATTATCCGGGAATGGGCAATGCCATTTCAGATGCCATGAACATTAAGGATATTGAATTGATGAAGCAAATGGGCGCAAACTTTATTCGCATTGCTCACTACCCGCAGGATCCAACGATCCTCGAAACCTGTGACAGGCTTGGCATCTTGGCGTCCGTTGAAATTCCTATTGTGAACAGGATCACCGACAGTGAAGCATTTTACAGCAACTGTAAACAAATGATGGTGGAGATGATTCGCCAGTCGTACAATCATCCGAGCGTGATCATTTGGGCATATATGAATGAAGTAATGATCTCTCCACGTTATGGCGACAAGACGCCCGAGAGAGATAATTATTTTAAGACATTGGCAAAGTTTGCACAACAGTTAGAGGATTTGACAAGGAAAGAAGATTCTACCCGCTACACGATGATTCCTTTCTACGGAAACTTTGATGTGCATTATAAATATGGCCTCACAAAAATTCCGATGGTAGTTGGCTGGAACCTTTACCAGGGTTGGTATGGCGCTGATATTAATGGCTTTGATGCGTTTCTTGAAAGACATCACAAAGAGCTGGCAGATAAACCTTTGATCATTTCTGAATATGGAGCCGATGTAGATGCTCGACTGCATGATTTTACACCCAATCGTTTTGACAAAACGGCCGAATACGGCAACTATTATCACGAGCATTACTTCAAAGCGATGATGGACAGGCCTTTTGTAGCGGGAATGGCATTGTGGAATTTTGTTGAGTTCAATGCAGAAGCAAGAACGGAAACAAATCCGCACATGAACATGAAAGGCATTGTATCTGCTACCCGTGAGCCGAAGGATGTTTACTGGTATTATCAATCGCATTTGCTGCCGACACCCGTTATTAAAATAGGTTCCCGCAACTGGACACTTCGCAGTGCAACAGCAACGGACGATAATGATTCCTATTGCTCGCAACCTGTGGAGATATATACCAATCAAAATGAAATTGAAGTGTTGCTCAACGGTAAATCTTTAGGCAAAGTAAAACCGGATTTCGGTGTGGCAAAGATCAGCGTGCCATTTGCCAACGGCAACAACAAACTCGAAGCAATCAGCACGGATAAAAATGTTACAGAAAAAGATGTAGTGGATTTTCAATTTATCCTGTTGCCTAAAAAACTCAACAGTACTAAAGTTCCCTTCAGTGATATTCACGTAAGTCTTGGTGATGAAAGATTTTTTACCGACACCAAAGAAAACATCGTGTGGCAGCCAGAACAGGCTTACACACCGGGAAGCTGGGGTTACATTGGCGGTCATGTTTTTAAATTGAAAGGCAATGATCGCTTACCTTATGGCTCTGATAGAAATATCATCGGCACTGATCATGATGCTTTGTATGAAACACAACGTGTGGGCATCGAGCAATTTAAACTGGATGTTCCGGATGGCGCCTATGAAGTAACGCTGCATTTCGCTGAATTGTCAACCGATAAACAAGCAGAAAAGCTGGTGTATAATCTTGATAAGAATGCCGGCGAAACTGCCACTGCAGAGCAAAGAACATTTGATGTGTTGGTAAACAACATTCCGGTAATAAACGGATTAAGCAACACAAACTATTTATTGCCAATTACTGCCTATGCAACAAAAACAAAAATCTCAGCCG
>Ga0318568_10000405_pt1 | contig 16814 bp, 11 predicted proteins | sample GRESIP088b5f21_FD_203690 | JGI IMG/M metagenome (GOLD analysis project Ga0318568, IMG submission 203690) | Tropical soil microbial communities from Luquillo Experimental Forest, Puerto Rico - GRE.SIPMG.088b5f21 | ecosystem: Environmental > Terrestrial > Soil > Tropical forest > Bulk soil...
CAATTACCCAACCTTCTCAGTGTTCGGTGTTTTGCAAACAAAGGGATCGGGCTTTAATTACGACTACGGACAAATGAAATTAGATTCTTATTCCAGCGCTTACTGGGATGGCGTGAATCCTTCGCGCAGCAATTATTTACTTGGTTTGGGAATGGTTTGGAACATTACCAATCCGTTGCGTGTCCATCAACAAGTCGAAGCGCAAAAGTTTACTTCCAAAGCGTTGAACGACGAATATGAATTGATCAATCAGCGATTGAGAGATCAGAAAATATTATCAGAAACAAAGATCAAAAATGCTTTGTCCAATTATACAGAAGCACCAATTCAAGTAAAGTCCGCATCTGACGGGTACTTGCAAAAAAGCGTGATGTACAAAAACGGATTGAGCAATATTGTGGATGTAACGCAGGCTTTATACACGTTGAACAGAGCAGAAACAGACAGGGATATCGCCTACAGCAACGTTTGGCAGGCGCTGTTGTTGAAAGCCGCTGCCAGCGGAGATTTTGGGTTGTTTATTAATGAATTCTAAAAAAACTATGAACTATGAAGTATGAACTGTTGTTGAAGCAGCATGCCTCATACTATGATACATATCGAATGTTCAACAGTTCATACTTCATAGTCCATAGTTCATACTTTTCCCGATTGCCTCGCCTGAAACTTACGAACGAAAACATGCAACAAAACTCATGGGATTAATAAAAAGTGCACTTAGAAAGCCAATAACCATTCTTGTATTGGTGGCAGGGATTTTCTTTTTCGGTATTAACTCCGTAAGAAATATCAAGGTGGATATCTTTCCGGATCTTAACCTGCCGGTGATATACATTTCACACCCTTATGGTGGTTTCACACCCAACCAAATGGAAGCTTATTTCGGTAAGCAATATGTGAACCTGTTGTTGTATGTATCCGGTGTAAAAAGCATCGAGACGAGGAACATACAAGGTTTGTCTTTGTTGAAACTAACGTTCTATGAAGGCACAAACATGGCGCAGGCCGCAGCAGAAGTTTCAGCGTTTTCCAACCGGGCGCAGGCCATCTTTCCACCTGGGTCGCAGCCACCGTTTATTATTCGTTTCGATGCGTCAACACTGCCTGTGGGACAGCTTGTATTGAGTAGTGCCAAACGCTCCAACAATGAATTGATGGACATGGCGAACGTCTATGTGCGTTCATCATTTACATCCATTCCAGGTTTGATCTCACCTGCTCCTTTCGGTGGTAACACCAGAACAGTGGTGATCAAAGCCGATCCGGAATTATTACGCTCACACAATCTTACACCGGATCAACTGGTGGAAGCATTGCGTGTGAACAACCAGGCTACACCATCTGGAAACGTAAGGGTGGGCGACATCAACTATATTACTCCTACAAACACAACGATAAAAAACATTAAAGATTTTGAAAACATTCCGTTGTTTAAGGGCGGTGTTCAAAACCTTTATTTGAAAGATGTTGCTACTGTTGAAGATGGAGCCGACATTACCAGTAGTTATGCGTTGGTAAATGGCAAGCGCTCCATCTATCTTCCCATCACAAAATCTGCTGACGCTTCCACATGGGAAGTGGTACAAAATTTAAAGAAAGCCATTCCGCGTTTCCAGGCATTGCTTCCTGAAGATGTGAAATTGTCTTACGAATTTGACCAATCCGTTTATGTGATCAATGCCGTAAAGAGCTTGGTCTCAGAAGGCGCGATAGGAGCGATTCTCACCGGTTTGATGGTGCTATTGTTCCTTGGTGATTCACGCGGTGCACTGATTGTTATTTTAACTATACCCGTCTCTATAATATCTGGAGTGTTGTTCTTATCACTGTTTCATCAAACCATCAATATCATGACCCTGAGCGGCTTGTCTCTCGCGATTGGTATTCTTGTCGATGAGTCGACGGTGACGATTGAAAACATACACCAGCACCTCGCCATGGGCAAGCCGAAAGCGCTCGCCATATGGGATGCGTGTAAGGAAATTGCGTTTCCAAAATTGCTGATCCTGTTCTGTATACTTGCAGTATTTGCTCCGGCATTTACCATGAAAGGCATACCGGGTGCGCTGTTCCTGCCGCTGGCATTGGCAATTGCATTCTCTATGATCACTTCTTATTTGCTGGCGCAAACATTTGTGCCCATCATGGCAAACTGGTTAATGAAGAGCCATCATGGAAAAGAAAAAACCGATGCGCAGGAATTTAACGAAGCTGGTTTAACAGCGGATTCTGAAAAGGATACGTGGAACCAGAAACACGCAATTGCTCTGAAAGAAGATCTTGACAGCAATGGAAAAATTACACGATTCGAGAAATTCAGAATTCGGTTCATGAAATTTCTCGACAGAATATTGCCATACAGAAAACCTGTTGTAATTGCATATGTTCTGCTTGCCTGCGGAGCGGCGTTTTTACTCATCTCTACGATTGGCCGGGACGTATTACCAAAGGCAAATTCCGGTCAGTTCCAGGTGAGGATGCGTGCCCCGGACGGCACAAGGCTTGAGCGAACAGAAGAAAAAATGGTGAAAGCACTGGACATATTGAATGAAGTGGTAGGCAAGAAGAACATTGCAGTTACATCAGCTTTTGTGGGTGCACACCCCGGACAATTCTCCACGAGCCCGATCTACTTATTCATGAGTGGCCCGCAGGAAGGAGTGCTACAAGTGGCGCTGGATGAAGATTACAAGGTGAACCTCGATGACCTGAAAGAAAAATTCAGAAACAAAGTGGCAGAAGAAATGCCTGATGTGAAATTATCTTTCGAGCCAATCGAGTTGACGGATAAAATTTTGAGCCAGGGTTCGCCAACACCAATCGAAGTAAAAATTGCCGGTAAGAATAAAAAACAAAACGAAGAGTATGCATTGAAGGTGATTGATAAACTTAAGCAAATCCCTTACCTGCGTGATGTACAGCTTGGACAACCGATCAAATATCCTGCGATCAATATCAACATCGACAGGAACAGGGCGGCACAATTGGGCGTAGATGTAAATGACATTTCGCGTTCATTGATCGCGTCAACATCGTCTTCACGTTACACAGAGAAGAGTGTGTGGCTCGATGAAAAAGTTGGTTTGAGTTATAACGTGCAAGTTCAAATTCCGGAAAATAAAATGAACAGTGTGGAAGAGATCAACGAAATACCGGTAACGAAAAATGCACAACGTCCTGTATTGGGCGATGTTGCAACTGTTCAAACTGATACAACTTACGGAGAAAATGATAACATCGGTTCTATTCCTGTATTGTCTGTAACAGCAAACATTCACAAGAAAGATTTGGGAACAGCAACAAAAGATGTGAGCAAAGCCATTGCATCGATCGGTGCATTGCCTCGCGGCTTGACTATTAACTTAAAAGGTTTGAGCGAAATATTAACTGAAACGCTGGATAGTTTGCAAACAGGTTTGTTGACAGCGATCATCGTGATCTTCCTGATGCTTGCAGCAAATTTCCAATCATTTAAAGTTTCGTTTGTGGTATTGTCGACTGTGCCTGCGGTGTTGGTTGGATCGTTGTTGTTGCTGAAGTTAACAGGCTCTACGCTTAACCTGCAATCATACATGGGGATGATCATGTCGGTCGGTGTGTCGATTGCAAACTCGGTACTGCTGATCACCAATGCTGAACATTTGCGGATGCACAATGGCAATGCCCTTGAATCTGCGAGAGAATCTGCCTCACTGCGTTTGCGTCCAATCCTGATGACAAGCGTAGCGATGGTGGTGGGTATGATTCCGATGGCTTCCGGTTTGGGAGAAGGCGGCGATCAGGCGGCACCATTGGGACGTGCAGTAATTGGAGGCTTGATTGCATCTACATTTGCAGCGTTGTTCATTTTACCTTTGGTGTTCTCATGGGTACAAGGAAAAGCGTCTACAGAATCTGTATCATTGGATCCGGAGGATAAAGAAAGCAAGCATTTTATTCCTGAATTGGAAAACGTATAATCGGCGATCCGTAGAGACGCATTGAATGCGTCTCCGGAAAATCGCGAATGCCGGAAACCACGTTCAATGCGTTTCCCGCAACATGCCGAAGGTCAGGAGACGCGTTCAACGCGTCTCTACAGAGACCCTAAATATTTTTAAAAACGACAAACATCTATAAATGACTTATTTATTAAACGCAGGAAAATTCTTTCTTTCACTATTGGTAATCGCATCTTTAAACAGTTGCACTTCTTCCGAAGCAAAGGAAGACGATAAAAAAGAAAAGAAAGAAGCAGAAGCGGCGCCGGCATTGGAAACATTCAGTCTTGAAAAAGGACACTTGTCTTCAACACTTTCTATTCCCGGTGAATTGATCGCATACCAACAGGTAGATATATACGCGAAAGTAAACAGCTTTGTAAAGAAGCTATACGCAGACGTTGGTTCGCAGGTAACTGCGGGGCAATTGCTTGCAACAATGGAAGCGCCTGAGTTAACATCGCAGTTGGCAGGGGCACAGTCAAGATTAAAATCTTTCGAAGCCATTTACATTGCCAGCAAAGCAACTTATAATCGTTTGTACGAAACGAGCCAAACGCCGGGAACCGTTTCGCAGAACGATCTTGACCAGGCGTTGGCAAAAATGAATTCAGATCTTGCGCAACTCGATGCAGCAAAATCTGCCTACAAAGAAATCGCAGAAACAAGAAACTATCTCGAAATTCATGCGCCCTTCAGCGGAGTGATAAGCGCTCGTAATGCAAACCTGGGTGCGTATGCAGGACCTTCAGGTAAAGGTTCCGAGTTTCCATTGTTTGTTTTGCAGGAACAGAAAAAACTTCGTTTAGTGGTGTCCATTCCTGAAGCCTATACTGGTTTTTTAACCGATAAAAGTGAAGTAAACTTTACGGTGAAGGCTTTGCCAAACGAAGCTTTCAATGCAAAAGTGAAAAGACTTGCCGGCGCGTTGGATTATCGCCTGCGTTCAGAAAGGGTAGAGATGGATGTTGACAACAATAATAAAAAACTTTTGCCGGGCATGGTATCTGAAGTGAAGATTCCTTTGCCGGCGAACGACAGCACTTTCATTGTACCGAAAGGAGCTTTGGTGAATGGCACCGAAAGAGTATTTGTGATTAAAGTAGTTAGTAATAAAACAGAATGGATAGATGTTAAGAAAGGACGTGAATCCGACGGGAAGATAGAAGTTTTCGGAAACTTACATCCGGGTGATCAGGTAATTAAAGTGGCGACAGATGAGATAAGAAACGGTTCTACGATTAATACGAAACAACAGAACGGCACCAACTAACACCGGCTTACCACATCACGCAAAAAGGTTGTTCTTACAAGGAGCAGCCTTTTTTGTTTTATAAGCCGATAATACAAAAGAATTGTCTTCTTTGACTACGATAAGATGATGGATCTTCCTTGCTTTGCATCGTTATAAATCTATCCCGATGAAACGCATGAAGACCGTAAGAAAAGAGCATATTGTGTTGCTGCTGATGGTTGTGGTAATCGTAATACTTCATATTATAAAGCATCTCGAAACATTATTAAGATCATAAACATATTCACATCGCGAAAGAGGTTTTCATCAACAGTAAAATCTTGTACGGTTTTACACAGGGCGGCTTTTTCAGGCCGCCCTTTTATTTTTCCAGGAAAGAAGTGACCGCATTCGAAAACGCTTTTGTTTGCATGGTTGTATTATGCATGCCGGGCACTTCAATAAAGGTCGCACCGGGTATCAATTTTGCCAGTTCTTTTCCGTCCCCGTTGTCTTTGTCGTCGTCACCACAAATTACCATGACTTTGTTTTTGCATCTCGCCAATTCTTCCACGCTCGTTGAAGGTTGATATTTTTGCATCAGCGCTAGCACTTTGGTATCTAGTCCTGCCTGCCTTGCAAATTTTACAAATCCTTCAAGAGATGGCGGCAAAGTATCTCCGTTCAGCGTTCTGTAAATCAACACGCGCCTCGGCCATTGTGGATTGGTAAAGTCGGCGCCCATTCCTCCGAGAATCACTTTGTCTACACGGTCGTCCTTTACCATTAACCTTGTGCTAATAATCGAGCCGCGTGAGTAACCAATTAAGTGATACAAATGAACGTGTAAATAATCGAGCAGCGCCATGATGTCTTTTGCTTCGGCATCATTCATGTACGCACTGTCGTTTGTCGGTTTGTCAGATTTGCCGTTGCCACGCAGGTCCATGGTGATGACCTTATAACCTTTCTGCAAAAGATCGGTAAACAGCGCGGTTCTTTTCCACGAATTTCCGTTCACCACAAAACCATGCACCATCACAACAGGATAGCCGCTTCCATGCACTTCATAATAAATGCGAGTACTGTCGAATGATTTGAAATAGCCGCTGTCGGTTTTCTGGGCGAAAGCAGTGAAGAGAATTGACAAGACAAATATTATGGCAGAAAAGATGGATTTCATAAAAGCTGATTGAGATGAAGTGAGGACGCAGATTTTCATGATTGTGATGATTTGTTATGATTTTATTGTTTTGGAATATTGATGATAAATATTCTACTGTTGAAGTGTGCGACGCAACAATGCTCAATTTTTATTCTACCGGTGACCACCAAAAAAATCATAAAAAATCATCACAATCATGAGAATCTGTGTTCTATCAAGATACAACATTCTGGGTTTTTCGTACATTGTAGTTCTAAGTGAGGGTTCCTGTCCTTAGTTCTTAGTAGTGCGAGAAAGATGCCATGCATCAAAACAAACTCAAACCATTTCAATTGAAAACACTACCGTGCCTCTTGCTTGCCTTATTTCCGCTCTTGCTCAATGCGCAGCAAAGCAAGTTCATCGATTCTCTTTTAAACAACAGCGTTATACTCGTTCCAAAATACACGCAGCCAACAGAAAGCAACGAAAGCCTGTTGCTGAAAATGAATTTTGGCCAGCCCGACATTTTAGACACCACAGGAATCTGGAAATTAAAAGATGCCCAGATACTATCAGTTGATCTTGTGTTTACAGATTATCCTTCTGCGCAGGACCTGAAACCGCTGAACAGAAAACGCTACAACAACTTGCTGGCGCTTATTCCGATCAATATTCATGACAATATTATCAGTTGGCAAATGATCCGTCAAATGGATGGAAAGACTAAAGAATCGTCACTTAAACTGTTACATGGATGGGTGATCAATTATCGACGCAAGTATACTCCGGCAGATGCAGACAGAGAAATGGCATACATCGACAGTGTTGCAAAAAAATTACACAAAGCGTTACCACCAAAGGATAGTGTTGCTCCCGACAAAGTACGGCACTGGGATGCCATTCACGGAAAGAATGCAAACCTCTACAGAGAATATGCAGGCAGACCGGTCAAGTTTGTCAGCAATGATGAACAGCTGGTAAAAAAGATGGTGGCAAAAAAGGATTCGGTTATCAGGATACCAACAGAAATGGCAAGGAGAGATAAATTGCTTGTGTTCCCGCAGGAACGAGCCATTCATAGCGACTCTGTCTTTTTGATATTGAGTCCGCCTGTATTTCTTATAAAAAACAATGCGCCGACTATACACCCTGTATATGATCGTGAACGTGCTATTATCAACAGTGCTGTTCCTTCTGTTTTGGATCGCATTAATGTAACAGGTGCATTGGTCATTGCAGATGTGACGGGAAGTATGTCGCAATACACGGGACAGTTGCTGACGTGGTTATCTCAGCACGATGGAGACTCCTCTGTTAAATACTTTGAATGTTTTAATGACGGAGGTACCATGCCGGACCATCTTAAAAAAATAGGTGAAACCGGGGGAATATACTCTCAGGAATATACCAATATTGACAATGCAGCGGCTTTGGTAAAAAAGGTAATGGCGGGTGGAAATGGCGGCGACGAACCGGAAAATGATTGTGAGGCAATTATTAAAGGAATAGAAATGTTTCCGCATTGCAACGACGTTGTTTTGCTGGGAGATAGCTGGGCACCGGTGCGTGATGTCGTATTGGCAAAGAACATTTCCAAACCTGTTAAGGTGGTTCTTTGCGGTAACAGAATTGGCGTGCATCCAGATTTTATTACCATTGCCTTGCTGACAGGCGGGTCGCTTCATTTTTTGAATGAAGACGTTATAGACCTTTCGCCCTTGAAAGAAGGAAAGCAAATGATGATTGCTAACAATCTGTACAAATTCAATGGTAAAAAAGTAGTGTTGGTACCGGCAAAACCGGCTTCCCGGCCATAGTTTTCACCCTTTCATTTTGACAATGACCCTTTCAAAATGAAAGGGTTTTTCGTTTTTGGCACATAAGCCAATTTATTGCAAAATCCTTTCAAACCGTTTACTGCGCTGAATTCTATCGCATTATGCTTCACTTTTCCTTTCTGTGGCACTCCATTTGGCAATATAGAGGCGAACAACATTTCAAAAATCAATTAAACCCACAATGATCACGTTATTATTAAGCCTCGCGGGGCTGGTTTGCTTTTACATTTTTTTTAAAACCGTTGATTGGTTTGAAAACATTTAAGCACCCTAAATAAGCTACTATGAACTCATTATTTGCAATCTCGATTATCGTATTTGTTTACCTGGTGTATGTACTTGTAAAACCAGAAAAATTTTAAAACCCAATTGGAACGCAGATGACGCAGATTGGGCAGATTAACACAGATTTTTTTTTAAAGAAATCATCTTTAAAATGCCTAATTGACCATCTGAATATCCAATAAAAAGATCAGCGCAGATCTGCTAAATCAGCGTCATCTGCGTGCAAAAAAATATGAATACAGAACTAGCAGGTGTGATAGTCACCTTTATCATAACCGTACTATTGGCAATACCGCTTGGCAGATACATTGCGAAAGTATTTGCGGGTGAAAAAACGCTCACCGATTTCATGAACCCTGTAGAAAAACTCATCTATCGGCTTTGTGGTATTGACCCTCAAAAAGAAATGAACTGGAAAGAATTTTTAAAAGCATTACTTACCATAAATATGTTGTGGTTTGTGTATGCTTTTTTTATGTTGTTGTTCCAGGATAAATTGCCATTGAACCCAGATGGCAACCCGGCTCAAACACCGGATCTCGCATTTAATACAGCGATAAGTTTTCTGGTGAACTGCGATCTGCAACATTATTCGGGTGAATCAGGTGTTACTTATCTCACGCAATTATTTGTCGTAACATTTTTACAGTTTGTAAGTGCTGCTACAGGGATCGCCGCACTGGTGGGCGTTTTCAACGCTTTGAAAGAGAAGACGACCAACAACCTTGGTAACTTCTGGCAAATATTTATCAAAACAATTACAAGAATACTTTTACCGATTTGTCTCGTTATTGCGATCATTTTCATCTTCAACGGAATGCCTTCGAGCTTTGCCGGAAAAGATACGATTACAACATTGCAAGGTGATGCAGTAGGAGTGTCACGCGGACCCGTTGCAGGAATGGTTGCGATCAAACATCTCGGTACAAACGGCGGCGGTTGGTTCGGTGCGAACTCCGCACACCCACTGGAAAACCCGAACTACTTTACCAGCATGATCGAATTGATTGCACAAACAATCATTCCAATTGCGATGCTGTTTGCGATGGGTTTGTATATCAAAAGAAAAAAATTCGCTTACGTCATATTTGGCCTGATGACCATTGGCATGCTTTGCTTGCTGATCCCAACGATGGTCTCTGAAATCAGCGGCAGTGCTACGATTGCGAAGCTTGGCGTAAGTCAGCCAACCGGCGCAATGGAAGGAAAAGAAGTTCGCTTTGGGCCCGCAGCTTCGGGCTATTGGAGCATCATCACGACTGTTATTTCTACTGGTTCTGTTAACTCCATGCACGATAGCAGCATGCCGGTTTCCGGACTAATGCAATTCCTGGGAATGATGATCAACGCATTTTATGGAGGTTGCGGTGTGGGTATACTCAACTATTACATCTACATCATTATAGCAGTCTTTATTTCGGGATTGATGGTGGGACGAACACCTGAATTAATGGGGCACAAAGTGGAGGCACGCGAAGTAAAGATCGCAGCACTGGTCACATTGCTCTCTGCATTCCTTATTAAAGGCGGAGCGGCACTGGCAGCATATTTCGTGGCGCATCACGGCGATATTGCCTGGGCAGTAAAACCATCGGCATGGCCGAACAACCCGAGTTACCATGGCTTCTCGGAAATGCTGTATGAATTCACTTCTGCCAATGCCAATAATGGTAGTGGTTTCGAAGGATTGGGTGATAACAATATCTTCTGGAATGTGTCAACAGGATTTGTTTTGATACTCGCAAGATTTCTCCCAATCATCGGCCCGGTGGCTATTGCAGGCTTGCTGGCCAAAAAGAAATTCGTGCCTGAATCTGCAGGAACATTAAAAACAGACTCACTCACATTCGGTGTAATGACGATGGCAGTCATCATCATTATCAATGCGCTTTCGTACTTCCCGGCACTGACGTTGGGACCGATAGCTGATGCGTTAAGTATTAAGTGATGAGTTATGAGTTTTGAGTCGAAATGTTTCAAGTACAGACTCAAAACTCATAACCCACAACTCAAAACAAAAATTAAAACAATGAAAGCATCCATGTTCGCTCCCGAGCTCATCAAACCTGCTCTGGTGCAATCCTTCATAAAACTCGATCCACGAAGCATGTTCCGCAATCCTGTGATGTTCACAGTGGAAATAGGAACACTGGTAATGCTGGTGGTATCCCTTTATTCTTATACGGTAAAAGATAAAACCATTGGCAACTTTGGTTATAATCTTACCATTTTTATTGTGCTTTTTTTGACTTTGCTCTTTGCCAATTTTGCAGAGGCGATTGCTGAAGCAAGAGGTAAGGCGCAGGCCGATAGCTTACGCAAAACACGAGAAGAAACACCGGCGAAGAAAGTAAATCTTGTGGGTGAAATTTTCACCAATGAAATTGAAATCGTTTCATCATCACGTTTGCAAAAAGGAGATTATTTCGTTTGCGATGCTGGCGACATTATCCCCATGGATGGTGAAATAGTAGAAGGTCTTGCCACGATTGACGAAAGCGCTATCACCGGCGAATCCGCGCCTGTGATACGCGAAGCCGGTGGTGATAAATCTTCTGTAACAGGTGGTACAAAGGTTTTGTCTGACCACATCAAAGTGTGCGTCACAACAGAACCCGGCGAGAGTTTTCTCGATAAAATGATCGCTCTTGTGGAAGGTGCATCAAGACAAAAAACACCCAACGAAATCGCGCTGACCATTTTGCTGGCAAGCTTTACGCTCATCTTCATTATTGTGTGTGTGACGCTGAAGCCATTTGCGGATTATGCGAACACAACCATTAGCATCGCAGCTTTTATTTCATTGTTTGTATGTCTTATTCCTACTACGATCGGTGGTTTGCTAAGTGCCATCGGTATTGCGGGCATGGATCGTGCGCTGCGTGCAAACGTGATCACGAAAAGTGGTAAGGCCGTTGAAACCGCCGGAGATATTGATACGCTTTTGCTCGATAAAACAGGCACCATCACCATTGGTAACAGAAAGGCAACACATTTTTGGCCGGCAAAAGAAATTGACAGCAAGTCATTCATCGAAACATGTGTACTGGCCTCTGTTGCGGATGAAACACCAGAAGGAAAATCGATCGTTGAACTGGCGGCAACCAGCAACGGCTCACCAAAAAACATTGATGAATACAAGCAGGTATTACTTGCAAAACATACAGCTCCTAAATTCATCGAGTTCACTGCTGAAACAAGAAGCAGCGGTGTTGACTTCGAAAATGAAAAGATCAGAAAAGGTGCATTTGATGCCATTAGAAACCAGGTAACAAAAGCCGGCAACAATATTCCGCAAGAAACGGAAGAGCGTGTAAAAACCATTGCATCAAACGGCGGAACGCCGCTCGTAGTGAGCAAGAACAACGAGGTGCAAGGAGTGATCGAATTACAGGACATTATCAAACCCGGTATCAGCGAACGTTTTGAGCGCCTTAGAAAAATGGGAGTGAAGACTGTAATGGTAACAGGTGATAATCCGCTGACTGCAAAATTCATTGCCGAGAAAGCCGGTGTAGATGATTTTATCGCCGAGGCAAAGCCGGAAGATAAAATGAACTACATCAAAAAAGAACAGAATACCGGCAAACTGGTGGCGATGATGGGAGATGGTACAAATGATGCTCCCGCACTTGCGCAGGCAGATGTTGGCGTGGCAATGAACAGTGGCACACAAGCTGCGAAAGAAGCTGGTAACATGGTGGATCTTGATAACGACCCTACCAAATTGATTGAAATTGTTGAGATCGGTAAACAATTATTGATCACAAGAGGAACCATCACTACGTTCTCCATCGCGAACGATGTGGCAAAATATTTTGCGATAGTACCAGCATTGTTTATCACATCCATTCCGGCATTGCAGGCAATGAACATCATGCATCTTAAAAGTCCTGAGAGCGCAATATTATCAGCCGTTATTTTCAATGCAATTATTATCCCAATGCTGATTCCTCTTTCATTGCGCGGTGTATCCTACAAGCCAATTGGCGCCAGTGCTTTGTTAAGAAGAAACTTATTGATCTATGGCCTGGGTGGTATTGTAGCGCCTTTCATAGGGATCAAGTTGATTGACATGTTGCTGGGAGTATTTATGTAGGATGACTATTAAAAACTAAAAAGCCTCACACAAATGAAAAAGTATTTATTGACTTCAATAAAATTAACAGCAGTACTTCTTGTTATCCTTGCTGTTTTATATCCATTGTTTTTGTCTGCCGTTGGCAAACTGGCCCGTGGCAAAGGAAATGGCGAGACCATTAGCGTTAACGGAAAAGTAGTTGGTTATGCAAACATTGGCCAGAAGTTCACGCAGGACAAATATTTCTGGAGCCGTCCGTCGGCTGTTGATTACAATGCAGCTGGTTCCGGTGGTTCCAATAAAGCAACGACCAACCCTGAGTATTTAAAAACTGTACAGGACCGAATCGATTCATTTCTTGTACACAATCCGGGAGTTAAAAAAGAAGACATTCCTGCAGAGCTCGTAACGGCATCCGGTAGCGGACTCGATCCTGATCTTTCTCCGGCTGGTGCAAAAGTGCAAGTGAAACGCATAGCAGCAGCAAGACATCTTCCGGAAGACAAACTAAACACATTGGTTGACGAACAAACGGTAAAACCATTCCTTGGCCTGTTCGGTCCGGCGAAGGTGAATGTGCTGAAACTGAATGTGGCTTTGGATGAGATGCGATAGAAAGACAATGGAACGCAGATGACGCTGATCTGACTGATTTACGCTGATCTTTTAATAATTGAAGTGAGTCATTGATTGTTCGGATATTTGTGGGGTTAATGTGATCTTGCTGCTTGCATAGCGGAAAAAATCTGCGTAAATCCGCATAATCAGCGTCATCTGCGTGCTCACTCTGTGCCCACCTTAAATTCTTACAGATGAAAAGAACAATTTTAATTACAGCCCTTTGGGGATTAATTTACGATACGGCAAACGCTCAAACTGTTATCAATATTGACACTACGAACAAATCAAAAATTACCATCGAAGGAAATATTGACGCCTACTATGGTTATGATTTTAATAAACTGCAAACGAAGGACAGACCATATTTTGTTTCCCATTCGCGCAACAATGAAGTGAATTTAAACCTGGCATATATTTCATTCAAATACACCTCTGAAAGAGTCAGGGCAACAATTGCACCGGGATTTGGAACTTATATGAATGCCAACTATGCAGCGGAAACCGGCAGCCTGAAATACATCGTTGAAGCATACGCCGGCTTTAAACCATTTGCCAAAAAAAACATCTGGTTGGATATAGGAATTCTGCCGTCGCCTTATACTTATGAATCTGCTTTTTCGTTTAATCAGTTGGTATATACAAGAACTATCGGCGCAGAAAATACACCTTATTACGAGGCTGGCGCACGGCTCTCATTCCCTTTAAGCAAGAAGCTTTCAGCCAATTTGTATTTACTCAATGGCTGGCAACAAATTTCGGACGTGAACAACTCGTTGAGTTTTGGATCAAATCTTGAACTAAGTGCAAATGAACACCTTACTCTTGACTGGGATACATACATAGGCGATGAAAGTTCGGCGGCCCATCCTGATTACAGAACAAGGTATTTCACAGACTTGTATGCCGTTTGGAATCCATCTGAAAAAGTAAGTTTTGCAACATGTGTGTATGGTGGATTGCAGAAACGACTTGGCACAGATCAGTCAATGGAAGATAGTTACTGGTGGCACGCAAACGCAGCGATCAAATATTCATTCTCAAAGCAGCATTCAATCTCTGCGCGAGTAGAATATCTCGATGACAAAGACGGCGTAATTGTGCAGCCGGTTACTAATGTAACAGGCTTCAACACTGTAAATGAAAGCCTTTGCTATAACTGGCGGGTAACCGACAAAGTATTGTTTAGAATCGAAGCCCGATATTTCCAATCCGGCAAAAATGTGTACTTAAAAGAAACAACGCCGGTGAACAATGATCTATGGATGATTGCAGGAATAACGACGAGGTTTTGAGGCAAGTTGTTGGTTGATAGTTGTTGGTTGTTAGCGCTTGCTAATTGTTTGGAGTTAGCATAGTTTGCGGCACTCGCTGAATAGAATCACTACCGCTGAAGGGTGCGACGCAAGCAAGGCTCAATAGTAGTAATACTGCTGACAACCAAAAACAAAAAAGACAAAACTGACAACTCATAACTCATAACTCATAACTCATAACTCATAACTCATAACTCAACAACCTCTAACAACTATCAACTAAAAACCAAATTGAAAGGCAAACTAAAAATATACATAGGCATGAGCGCCGGCGTGGGTAAGAGTTACCGCATGTTGCAGGAGGCTCATGCATTGATGCGCAATGGCGTGAATGTGAAGATCGGATATATTGAAACGCACGGAAGAATAGAGACGCAGGCATTGATAGACGGACTTCCCGTGATTCCGCGAAGGGAAGTTTTTTATAAAGGGAAAATGCTGGATGAGCTCGACGTGCAATCCATTCTGTTACTTCATCCCCAGGTGGTGATCGTAGATGAATTGGCACATAGCAATATTCCCGGAAGTAAAAATGAAAAACGCTGGCAGGATGTGGTGGATATTTTAAATGAAGGGATCGACGTAATTTCTGCAATCAATATCCAACACATCGAAAGCATCAATACTGAGGTGCGACAGATCACCGGCATTGAAGTAAAAGAACGTGTGCCGGATACTATCCTTCAAATAGCTGATGAAGTGGTGAACATAGATCTTACGGCAGAAGAATTGATCACGCGTTTGAAAGAAGGAAAGATCTATGACAACAGCAAGGTGCAACATGCGCTGCAAAATTTTTTCAAGCCGGAAAAGATATTGCAATTGCGCGAGTTGGCGCTGAAAGAAGTTGCCGGACAAGTGGAACGAAAGGTAGATGTGGAAGTGACCCGCGACAAATCATTGCGGCACGAGCGGTTCCTGGCCTGCATTTCAAGCAATCATGCCACCTCACAAAAAATCATTCGAAAAACGGCGAGGCTGGCATCTTACTATAATTCCAAATGGTACGTTCTCTATGTGCAAACGAAAAGGGAAAGCATGGACAAAATACCGTTGGATAAACAAAGACATCTCATCAACAACTTCAAAAACGCCACAGAGCTTGGTGCGGAAGTGATCCAGGTAAAGGAGGAACACGTTGCGGAAGCCATCATGCAAATAGCGCTCGAAAAGAAGATAACGACGGTTACGATAGGAAAACCGCACATGAATTTATTTCAGATAATTTTACAAACAAGTGTTTTCAAACAATTACTCCGTACATTGTCACTGAACGACATTGATCTTATCATTTTATCATGAATCGCTTACGAACAAAAATAATCACGGGTGTTGCTTTTTTGTTTTTACTCTTGTTGATAGTGGGAGGAACCGCCGCCTATTTCTTAACTGCATTAAGTCATGACGCCAATGTTATTTTGAAAGACAACTATGAAAGTTTGTCTTACTGCCACGCCATGCAGCAACAGCTGGTGATGATGGACAAGGACTCGAATGCTATCAGGAAGTTTGATCAACAGTTACAGCTCGAAGAAAAGAATGCAACGGAGGTGGGCGAAGGTCCGGCTACGGCACGTATCCGAAGTGCATTTGAAGAATTTAAATCTTCGAAAGAAAAATTTCCGCAATTGAAAAATGACATCGAAAATCACCTGCAGGAAGTTTTATCAATGAACATGCAGGCGATCGACAGAAAGAACAAACAAGCGCAACATACAGCCACCAAAGCGATCACCATCATTACTGTGCTTGGAGCAGTCGTTTTTTTGCTGTCATTTACCTTCCTGGCAAATTTTCCTTCCTATGTTTCCGGGCCACTTTCAAAACTCAACGAAGCAATCAAAGCGTTGTCTGAAAAGGATTATAATTACCGGTTGCATATAAACAGAAAGGATGAATTTGGCGAATTAGCAGGTGCATTCAACACCATGGCTGAAAAACTGGACGAATACGAACACAGCAATCTCGCTACCATTTTGTTTGAAAAGCAAAGAGCGGAAACCGTTATTCAAACGATGAAGGATGCAAGCCTTGGAATTGATGTGAGCGGAAAAGTGTTGTTTGCGAATCAGCAAGCATTGCAATTGTTGAATTTGAAAGAAGCAGACGTCATCAACAAATCGCAGGAGGAAATAAGCAGAAGAAATGATCTCTTCAGATTTTTATTGCAGGAAAACAACGGCACACCTTTCAAAATAGTCGTGGAAAATAAAGAAAACTATTTCACCAAAGAGATCAACGACATTACACAAAACGGCGAGAAGACGGGCCGCGTAATTGTATTTAAAAACATAACACCGTATAAAGAACTTGAC
>Ga0318568_10000409_pt1 | contig 16769 bp, 18 predicted proteins | sample GRESIP088b5f21_FD_203690 | JGI IMG/M metagenome (GOLD analysis project Ga0318568, IMG submission 203690) | Tropical soil microbial communities from Luquillo Experimental Forest, Puerto Rico - GRE.SIPMG.088b5f21 | ecosystem: Environmental > Terrestrial > Soil > Tropical forest > Bulk soil...
TGCCTGTTGCAGAGCCGTCGCCGGACCAGCCCTAGTTTCGGCTGACGTCGATCGGGTGGGTGGCAAGCAGCGAAAGCGGCAGGGGCTGCCGCCGCAGCACCTGCCCCCACAGATCGGCTCTCGGTCCCACTAGTACATCGGATGGCAACGCCGACAACACAATCCAGTCGTCGCGCTCAATTTCGCCTTCGAGCTGACCAATGGTCCAGCCGGAGTATCCGGCGAAGATTCGCAACCCCTCGACCAGCGGAGCGATCAGGTCGGGCTCGGCGTCCAGATCGACCATCACTATGCGGCCGGCCACGTGCCGCAGGCCGGCCGCGCTCTGCGGATCGGCGCCGACCCGCAACGTCGCCAGACAGAGGGCCGCGTCACGCTTGACCGGCCCGCCGATGAACATGGTCTTAGGCTTGGCCGCCAGTTTTGCCCACTGCGGCAACACGTTGTACACCGCGGTCTCGCTGGATCGGTTGAGCACGACGCCCAAGGTGCCGCCATCGTTGTGCTCGACGATGTAGATCACGCTGCGCCGAAACGTCGGCTCGAGAAGATCGGTGTTTGCGAGCAGCAACGTTCCCGCACGCACCCGCTGCGCGGCGGGTGCGACATAGTCCTCTGGATCTTCGGGTGCCGGCACCAGATCATCATCGCACCTCCGCTTCGCCGTCCGGGGCAATCGAGCATGGCCGGCGGATATTTGTACCGTTGGTGCAGCGGCTTTGTACCCTTGGGCCCGCGGCGATCTTGCCAAGCCCCCGCGCGGAAGTCGGTTCTGTGATACAAACCCGCATGCACTCAAGCGCACCCGCCGAAGTGTGGCGGTCGGTGCGTGGTTTGCCGGATTTCTCGCGACTGCTGCAAGTGCGCATGGCAAGTCAGTTCGGTGATGGTCTCTTTCAGGCGGCGCTGGCCGGAGCGCTGCTGTTCAACCCGGATCGTGCCGCGGACCCGATGGCGATCGCGCGCGCGTTTGCGGTGTTGTTCTTGCCCTACTCGCTGCTGGGGCCGTTCGCCGGGGCGCTGATGGATCGTTGGGATCGACGGCTGGTGCTCGTCGGGGCCAACGTGGGCCGGCTGATTCTGATCATCGCGATCGGCGCCATTCTGGCTGTTCGCGCCGGCGACGTACCGCTGCTGATCGGAGCGCTCTTCGCCAACGGCTTCGCCCGGTTTGTCACGTCCGGACTGTCGGCGTCCCTGCCCCACGTGGTGCCGCGCGAACAGGTGGTGACGATGAATTCGGTAGCCACCGCCTCGGGCGCCATAGCGGCCTTCCTGGGTGCCAACTTCATGCTGGTGCCCCGCTTCTTCGTCGGCGCCGGCGATCGGGGCGCGTCGGCGATCATCTTCATGACCACGATTCCGGCATCGGTCGCGTTACTGCTGTTGTTCCGATTCGGTCCCCGCGTGCTGGGCCCGGACCAAACCCTGCGCGCGATCCACGGATCGGCCGTGTATGCGGTGATCACCGGCTGGGTGCACGGCGTGCGCGCGGTACTGCAGCGCCCGACGGTGGCCGCCACCTTGTCCGGCCTGGCCGCGCATCGGATGGTGGTCGGCATCAATTCGCTGGTCATGTTGGTCCTCGTCCACCACCTGCCGGAACCCACCGTCAAAGGTTTGGGTGTCGCGTTGCTGTTCTTCGCCGCTGCGGGCCTGGGGGCTTTCCTGGCCACCGCGTTGACGCCGCCCGTGGTGCGCCGGTGGGGGCGCTACGCCGCCGCGAACGGCGCGTTGACGGCGGCCGCGATCATCCAGATTCCCGGGGCCAGTCTGCGGCTTCCGGTGATGGTGGTGTGCGGCTTTTTGCTCGGGGTGGCCGGTCAGATGGTCAAGCTGTGCGCTGATTCGGCGATGCAGATGGACGTCGACGACGCTCTTCGCGGACACGTTTTCGCCGTTCAGGATGCGCTGTTCTGGGTCGCGTTCATCGTCTCGATCACGGTAGCTGCGGCTTTGATTCCCGACGACGGGCGTGCGCCGATGTTCGTGCTGTTCGGGTCGGTGCTGTACGCAATCGGCCTCGCCACGCACAGCATCGTCGGCCGGCGCAGCCAGCCGGTGAGCAGTCGCTAAGGTACTTACGTGATTTCCCCGACGGCTGAGGTCGGAGGCGATGATGGCCGGTCCCGGACCGATCGTCGCTGACTTGCGTGCCGAAAGCGACGACCTCGATGCGCTGGTGGCGCCGCTGCCGGCGCACCGGTGGGCCGAGCCGACGCCCGCGGCGGGCTGGACCATCGCCCACCAGATCGGGCATCTGTTGTGGACCGACCGGGTGGCCCTGACCGCGGTCACCGACGAGGCGGGGTTTGCTGCAGCGCTGGAGGCCGCTCAAGCCGATCCCATCGGCTTCGTCGACTCGGCCGCCGACGAGCTGGCGGCCGTCGCGCCGGCCGAGCTGCTCACCGACTGGCGCGTCACCCGCCGGCGATTGCACGAGGCGCTGCTGACGGTGCCCGACGGTCGCAAACTGCCGTGGTTCGGGCCACCGATGAGCGCGGCGTCGATGGCCACCGCGCGGTTGATGGAGACCTGGGCGCATGGGCTTGACGTGGCCGATGCCCTTGGAGTCAAACGACCCGCCACCGAGCGACTTCGGTCGATCGCGCACATCGGGGTGCGCACCCGCGATTACGCCTTCGCCGTCAACAATCTGGCTCCGCCAACGGAACCGTTCCTGGTCGAGCTGCGCGCACCCGGCGGCGAAACCTGGACCTGGGGACCGCCGGACGCCGCGCAGCGGGTCACCGGTTCGGCCGAAGACTTCTGTTTCCTGGTGACCCAGCGGCGCCCGCTGGGCGCTCTCGACGTCACAGCGCACGGTCCGGACGCGCAGCGCTGGCTGGGGATCGCTCAAGCCTTCGCGGGCCCGCCCGGTTCCGGCCGATGAGCACGCGTGCACGCGCGAAAGAGGGCCCTGGCTAGAGGTCGTCCGCCGGCGCACTCAGTTTCCGGAACCAGGCCAGGTGATAGTTCGCCGAAATGGGGTCTTCGGTGACGGCGCCTTCGGTGGCGGCCAACAACAGACAGTTGAGCAGCAGCGCGGGACTGACGTCCGGATACTGGGTAAAAAGCTGATAGCGCGCGGTATCGAGATGCACCCGAAGCAAGTCGATCTCTTCCTCGGCGACTCCGGTCCCCGTGGCAGCCGCTCTGGCCAACGTGTGCACCATCCGCGGAATTCCGTCGCGCCAGTGGGTGGCCTGGCTCAACTCCCATCCCAGGTCCTCAACCGCGGGCAGCTCTCGCGGCTGCGCTGAGGTGGTCGTCTCGGCGAAGTCATCCGGCCGGCCAAGGGAATCCCCGGGAGCATAAGTCATCGTGCGCGTACTCTCGCCGACCAGCGCGGAGAGTCTGCCGGTGCGCCGTTCGGGTTCCAACAACCGCACGCCCGCCGGAAGCGTGATGCCCGGCGGTATCCAACCGTGGGCGAGGTCGGTGACCAATACCGCGGTGCCATCGGAGCGGTCGCCGACGGCCCAGTTCAGTCGTGGTTCTTGATGGGCCACGAACGCCAGGAGCCGCCGCAACCGCTCGTCGTCGGATTCGCTTGCGACTGCGGGTTCAACGGCGTCCGCTGCAGGGGCGGTGTTGGGCTCGTTTGCGCCTCCGTCGTCAAAGGCTCGATGCCGCCCCTTCGCTCCCTCGGGTTCCTTCTCTTCGTCGACTGCCGGGCCGGCCGGCGCGTGTGCCACCGGAGCATTGTTACGTTCCTTCTCGCCGGGTTCTAGGGGCTCCGAAGTGGAATGCGTAACCGCATCGGCAGCGGGTTCCTCGTCCGTGATGGCGGGAATGGCTTGTGGGTCGGCCAAATCTCGCCCGATGTAGGCCGTGGGCGCCTGTGCCTTCACGGCGTGCAAATGGCGAACCGTCGACTCGACTCGTCGCACAGCGCGGGCACGGGCCTCATCGATTACCCGCGCCTCCTCTGCCTGGCGGACGGGATCGGGCATTCCCGCTCGCTTGATGATCTTGAGCTCGTCGTTGGCGCTGGTGGTGATCCGCTGCAGGTCGGCCTTCAGATAGTCTGCGAGAGTGCCGGTTTCGGGGGTAGCCGTGGACAGCTCGGCAGGCCAAAGCCCGCCCGTCACCCAGGCGGTGCAATCGACGGGAGAGCTAAACGCCGGAACCGCCAGTGATTCCCGGGTAGCTCTCCGAAGACGCTGACGCGCCGTTAGTCGATCGAAAATAGCCACTGACTAAGCCTACCGGGATCTAACGGACGGTCTAATCAGTCGGTGAATTGTGCAGCTGCGACGGCCTGGGTAGCGTGGAGCCATGGCTGATTCTGCGCTGCAGCAGCAACTCGACGAAGTGCGCGCCCTGCTGGCGCGTGCCCGAGAGTTGTTCGGCCCCAATCCCATAGAGCCGCCCACGGATATCGCACCCGATCCCGATGCCGCAAAGCCCCGGCTACTCTAGGCCGTCCGCCCGCTTGAAATAGGCTCAAGCCGCTTAATGAGCGGTGTCGCGGCGTCGCAGCCTGTGCGCCAGCAGCTTTTCGATCGCCGCATCGAGATCGTGAGGGGTCGGAACCTCCGCGGACGGTGTGTGGCCGGCTGCCACGATTTCGCCGCGAACTTCCAGTAACGCTTTGAGGCACGACACGTCCGCGGTCAAAAGGATGCCCTGCGCCAAGATCTCCGCGTCGGTCTCCATCGCCTCCTCGCTCAGCGCGACGCTATGCATGTATCCGCCGCGGCAGGAGCGGACCAGGATGTGCCCACTCGGGTGAACGGTGTCGAAGGCGGGATTGGCGTCCGTCATGAACCGCCGTCAACGATGCCGCCGAATCTTCGTGCCGCGTCGTCCTCGTGCTGTTCCCACATCGTCGCCGACACGTTGAGTTGTTCTGCGATATCGGCGTGGTCGTCGGCTTGTTGTTCGTAGCACTGGCGTCTGAGCTCAAGCAATTCGCGTCCGGCATCGCGAAGTTCGCTGAAGATAGGCCCCAGTGAGTCCAGGCTGTCCTGGATCGCCGCATGCGATGACGGCACGGTGCGCAGGTAGTCGGAGGTGTCCTGATGATGCGCAGCGGCTTCACGCAAGTGCGCGGGCACCACGCGGATCGAATCTGCCATCTCCGGTCTCCTATTCGTGCGCCGCCGGATCAGACCGGCGAATTCTCTATTGTCGTCTGGCCGACGTGGCCGCCGGCCGGGTGGGTGTCGGTGCGTCGTGCTCAGCCGGCGCGGTCGCCGCCGGTGGATGCTCCCAGCCTAGGAAGTTGGGTCCGCTTACGGTGGCGATGTGCTGAATCTGGCCGTCGACAAGGGCCTTTTCGCGTCCCAGGGCAAGCGCGTGCCGATCGGTGAAGACACCTACGTCTCCAGGTATGACGTGCCGCGGGTCGATCGGGTTGGCGACGGCCGTGCCCGGTGGGGGAATGGTGATTCCCTGCTGATGGAATGCATCTGCGATCGGCGCTCCGGCCACCGCCGCTTGGATGACCGCGGCGAGTTGCGGGCTTGCCGCCGTTACTGTTTCGCCGTCGGGCAGGGTCACCGTTGCAGGGCCCGGCGGTGATTCGGGCTTGTCCGTTGAGGCGTCCTCGCCGTGCTTCCCGTTGCCAGGTTCGTCTGAGGAGCCGTGGTCGCTCGGGTCCGCGTCACGGGATGATCCCAGTGATACTTCGTCTTCCGGCTTCCGCAGTGCCGGATCGGTTCGGCCGCCCTCCTGCAGCCCGTTCAGCGGTAACCCACCCCAACCGGCCGCGGGGCCCGGCGCCGTGCCCAGGCCCGGCATCGGCCCTGCGCTGAAGTTGGGAATGGTCGGCATCGCCGGCGCCATCGGCGTCGCCGCAGGCGTGGCGCCCTGTGTGGGACCCGGCCCCGATGAGTCCCCGGCCAGCAGGCCGGGATCGTCAGCGAACGTCGGATCCAGCAACGGATCCCATCCGGTAGCGGCATCGTCGACGGGCCGTTGGCCAGTGCCGTCCGCGGGTGCGTCGGAGCCGTTCGGTCCGCCGTTGGAGGCGTCGTACAGCGATGTCCATGCGGCCATCAGCGCTGATTTCGAGGTGTCGTCCAAACTGGCGCTCAGGACGACTGCGCGAATGTCCTTGAGTTTGCCGATCAGGAACCGTTGGAAATCACGCGCTCCCGCCGGAGTGTCGAGGTCCGACCGCGTCAGAACCGCGGTTTCGGTCTCTTTCTGTAGCTTGGTAAGCGCATCTCGGCCCTCAACGGCCTTCTCGTGTGCGTTCAGGATGGCCGAAATGACTTGCATGTCGAGCTGGGAACTTGCTGAATTCTGATGTGCCAGAGCGGCTTCGGCGTCCGCGATCGCTTCGGCGGCATCACCCTGCCCGCGGTCCGAAGACGCCTCGGGTAGGCCGCCGCCGAAGACGTCCGGATGTTGTTGTCGGATCTTGCGCACGATCGCCTCGAGTTGTTCTGGCCGTGTCGTGGGGTTGATTACCGCGGTCACTTCGCTCGGCGCCAAACCCGCCTGCCACGCGTTCGGATCGCCGGTCCGGTCGCGGACACACTTGACCGTGGCAAGCAGCTCTTCATACGCCGACATCGCCTAGGCCGACGGGGCTGCGGCCCGGCGCGGGCCCTGCAGCGGGATGTGTCGCGACCCCTCCATGCCGGGCGACAGTACCCAGGGATGTCGCCGCCGACAATTCACCCTGGGGCGGCTGTGAACGAAAGGCTCGCGCGGACCTGGCTAGCCCGCAGGGGTGGCATACTCCGCGCGCAGACGATCCAGCACAGCCCTTTTCACGCGATCGAGCTCGTGAGCGTCCGTCACGACTGTCGCGATCTCGCGTTGCTTGGCTACCAGAAACCTCTGAAACTCACGCACGCCTATAGGGGTATCGACGGCGAGGTCCGCCCGACCGGTGGCGGCGCGATCGATCTCCTCGCCGATCGCGTCGAGTCGCCGGATGCTTTCGCGGGTCAGGGCATGAGCGTTGGCGAGCACCTCTGCCAGCACACGGTCGGCCTCCGCCGCTGTGCTGTGTTGGCTCACCAGCGATGACTGCCGCGCCTGTATGGCGCCTAATGAAGGTCCGGCTTGTTCCGACATCGGTTCAACCTCTTCGTCGTGTCATAGCGGCCGCCTAACCGCAATGTTGTTGCCCAGTGGACTGATTCGCACCGAAGCGCCCGAATAGGGCGCTTCGACAACCAGGTTGTTGCCAATGGCCAGCTGCACGTGGCCGGTGTGCGGAAAGACGAGATCGCCCGGCCGCACTTGCGACCGGGGCACCGGGATCCCGTCGTTTATCTGCTGATAGGTCGTGCGGTGCAGGTGCACGCCCGCTTGCGCATAGGACCACTGGACCAGTCCTGAACAGTCGAACTGGTTAGGCCCGGTTGCACCCCAGACATAGGGTCGTCCCAGTCGCGACAATGCCGCGCGCACGGCGATTGCGGCGCGGCCGTTCGGCGACGTTGGCGGCCATCCCGCCGAGCCGGGGCCGCGATGGTGCACCGTTCGGTAGCGCAGCGCCCGTAGCGCCGTGGCGTGCCGTTGCGCTCGCAAGCGGGCCGATGCGACGTGCGCCCGTTGCGCGCGCAGCCGGGCCACTTGACGGCGCGTCGATTCGCGCTGCGCCATCGGCGTCGTCGGAGTAACGGCGGCATCTGCACGGGCCTCTTCGAGAACGCTCTTGGTGAGCTCGCGCGCCTGGGCGCGATCCTGGCGCGCGCTGGCGATGATCCCGGCGGCGTCAGCGTCCGTCCGGGCTGCGGACGATAGCCGTCGCCAGCCGTCGTCCGCCGCAGCGCGATAACCACCCTGTCCCACAACGTGATTCAGGCCGGCGGCTCGCCGCAATAACCCGCTGTGACGCGCCGTGCGCGCATCCAGTGCCGGAGGCCGACTGCTACCGGCGAACAATTGGTGAGCACGGCTCAACAGCTCGACTTCGCTTTCGATCACTCCCGCCCCTCGTCGTTGTCCTCATCCGTCTTGTCCCGGCTCGTCGACTCGACCACCTCGGCGAAGGCGCGAACGCGGGGGAGGGCTCCCGGAGGAATGAGCCCCCGGTTGCGGATATCCCACAATTCGTCGTTGCCGACACCTACCAGCGCCGCGATGATCGTCTCCGGTAACGACGACTGCACGCAGGCCCGATCGAACCGCGCGCTCAAGCTGGCGGGCATCCGCTTCAGCAACGCCCTGCGCGTGGCCTCCAGTGCTTGCAGGTGCTCCATGAGCCGGCCCGTCGAATCGGCGCCGGCGTTCACGGCCACCCGCCACGAGCTGGCTGCCAGCATCTCGGCCTTCACGCACTGAGCGATCACAGACAGAATATACGTCTCATATTCGTTTGATGTCGTCGAAGGCAGTCGATCGATGACGGATTTGAGGGCATCGAGTTGCGCTTCGGCGTAGCCTTCCAGCACTTCCGTATCGGTGTGACGGTCGACCACCACCACGCCGGCACGCCGCGCGGACCCGGCGTCAGATGCCTGCGCAGCCATCAACCGGGCCAACTCGGCGTCCGGATCGGCGGCTACCAGCAGCCGGGAGTAGGTGCCCGGCGGCAGCCCAAGCCCATTTTCAACCTTTTGAACTGTGCTTTTATGCGGCTTGCGGGCACCACGCTCGAGAAAGCTCAGCCCCATGATGCTGATGCCGGTCGCGGCGGCAAGGTCTGCTAGCGACCAGTCGCGTGACTCGCGTAATGCGCGGATGGCCGCGCCGGCCGATTCACGGCTCACCACGCGCTCCGGCCATAGGCCGGATATTACACAGATCGCGCCCACTTCCAGCGCATATACGTTTTTATCACGTTTCTCTTGCGTTCGGTCGGTATATGTGTATACGCTTTTGCCTACGTTTCACCCGCGATGAGGAGACCGACATGGGAAACCCCTGCGCAGCCAACCCGGAACTATGGTTCGGCTACCCCGACGACGACGGCGGTGACGGTGCGGCAAAGGCGCGCGCTTACGAGCGGTCGGCCACCGAGGCGCGGATCCAATGCCTGCGCCGCTGCCCATTGGCCCAGCAGCGTCGATGCGCCGAGCACGCCATCGCGCACGGCGAGGAGTACGGCGTCTGGGCCGGCGTCAAGCTACCCGGCGGCCAGTACCGAAAGCGCGAGGAGCTCGCCCGGGCTCACGCGATCCTACGAAGTATCGCCGCCGGGGAGATCAACTCGCGACAGCTGCCCGAAAACGCGGCGCTCCTGGCACGTCACGAACATGAGGCCCTGCGGGTGGCCGCCGTGGTGTTGCACCTACCAACCGCACGAGTTGGGCCCCGTTCGGCCGCCTGACAATCCGTCGACATTGCCTGGGGCAGTTTGCTGAACCACCCAACGGGGTAGTCGAACTTCGGCAGGAACGAGACTGTCGAGCCGAAGGCGCACCGCATGACGTTCGAACTGACACCGACGGCGGCACAACACGACCTGGCCCGGCGCACGCACGAGTTCGCCGAACGAGTGGTCCGCCCGGTGGCGCTCGACTACGACCAGCGGCAGGAGTTCCCGTGGGCCGTGCTGGAAGAGGCGGCCCGGCGCGGGTTCTACAGCCCCCTGTTCTACCGCGACTTGATCGGTGATCCAACCGGTATCTCGTTGCCGATGTTCATGGAGGAGCTGTTTTGGGGCTGCGCCGGAATCGGTCTGGCGATTGTCATGCCGGCGCTGGCGCTGTCTGCGATCGGTCAGGCCGCCTCTCCGGAACAGATGCTCGAGTGGGCGCCCGAATGTTTCGGCACACCAGGCGATCTCAAGCTCGCGGCGCTGGCGATCTCCGAACCAGAGGGCGGCAGCGACGTACGGAATCTGCGCACTCGCGCGCGCCGCGACGGTGACGACTGGATCATCGACGGCCACAAGATGTGGATCGGCAACGGCGGTATCGCGAATGTGCATGTGGTCAACGCGGTGGTCGACGAGGAACTCGGCCACCGCGGCCAGGGGCTGTTCGTCGTGCCCGGGGGGACGCCGGGGCTGAAGATGGTGCGAAAGCTCGACAAGTTGGGCTGCCGCGCGTCCCACACGGCTGAGTTGCTGTTCGAAGGCGTCCGCGTTCCGGCTGCCAATCTGCTTGGGGGACAAGAAAAGCTCGAACACAAGCTCGCCAAAGCCCGCGAGGCTGTCGCGGGCGGACAGCGTTCCGGTTCGGCGACTTTGGGCACCTTTGAACAAACCCGTCCGATGGTCGCCGCCCAGGCTATCGGGATCGCCCGCGCCGCGTTGGAGTATGCGACCTGGTACGCCACCGAGCGGGAGGCGTTCGGCGGACCGATTATCGACAACCAGGGCATCGCGTTTCCGCTCGCGGACCTGGCCACCCAGATCGACGCGGCCCGCCTGCTGACCTGGCGTGCCTCGTGGATGGCGGCCAACAGGGTGCCCTTCGAGCGGGGGGAGGGCTCGATGTCGAAGCTCGCCGCCAGCGAAGTCGCCGTCAAGGCCACCGAACGCGCCATCCAGACCATGGGCGGCTGGGGCTACATCACCGATCACCCGGTGGAGAAGTGGTATCGGGATGCCAAGCTATACACCATCTTTGAGGGCACTAGTGAGATTCAGCGGATGGTCATCTCCAACGCGCTGGGCGCCGCGGTGGGCACGCCGCCGCTGCATGTGGTGATCGAGCCGACCGGGGGACCGCTGAACCGGATTTTCGGTCGCGGCACCCCGCTGCGATCCCGCGCCGCCGATGTCGCGTTGTCGATGCAGGACCGCGTGCCCGAGCCCGTCATGCGGCTGGCCATGAAGGTGCTGCGCCCGCCTGGCAGGTGAACAGGCCCGGTACTGTCGCGGTATCGGCGCCGCATCAAGCCCACGACGGGGGTTGACGATGAGCAATCTGGAAGCCGCCCCGGCCGAAGTCGCTTGCACCGCTTCGCGGGTTGCGGGGGTCTTGCCGACGGTACAGGTGTTGTCTCCACGAGAGGTTCCTCTCGGCGGGCCGCGGGCGATCCGGGTGCAACGCACCCTTCCGCAACGACAACGCTCGCTGATCGGTGCGTGGTGCTTCATCGACCACTACGGTCCCGTGTCCGCACGCATGGATGTCCCGCCGCATCCACACACCGGATTACAAACCGTGAGTTGGTTGTTCAGTGGGGGAGTGGAGCATCGCGACAGCGCCGGAGTCCGTGCCCTGGTGCGTCCCGGGGAGCTGAATCTGATGACGGCGGGCGCGGGTATTTGTCACTCCGAGGTGTCGATCGATTCACACTCCGTTCTGCACGGCGTGCAGCTATGGGTGGCACTGCCTGAACCGGATCGCGAAACCGGGCGCGACTTCGCCCACTATGCGCCGACGCGGGTTTCTCTACCCGGAGCGGCGGCGCGGGTATTTCTTGGGGAGCTCGCAGGTCACCGCTCGCCCGTGCATACGTTCACTCCGCTGTTGGGCGCCCAGATCGATCTCGACATCAACGCGGCGCTGGACATCGCCGTGGATCCGGCCTTCGAACACGGCGTGCTCTGCGATGAGGGGCCCGTCGAGATGGAAGAGATTACCCTTGCGGTCGCCGATCTCGGGTACCAAAGCCTGGGCAATTCGTCGCTGCGCTTGCGCAACGTGGGCGATCGACCCGCGCGCGTGCTGCTGTTGGGCGGAACCCCGTTCACCGAACAGCTGGTGATGTGGTGGAACTTCGTCGGGCGCAGTCACGACGACATCGTCGGCTACCGCCGGCTGTGGGAGGACGCCGACGACCGCTTTGGTGCCGTCCAGGGTTACCAGGGTTCGGTCGCCCGTCTGCCCGCCCCGCCGTTGCCGACCGCCCGGCTGCGGCCCCGACCAATACCGGAAAAGAAGGAGCACAGATGACTGCCGATAAGACCGGCGCAGAGGCCACCGTCACCGCGGGGGAGGGCCGGTACGCCATTGCCGTCGAGGGCAAGACGGTCGGCCTCGCCGATTTCGCCGACCGCGGCGATCAGCGAGTCTTCCACCACACCGAGATTGAACCCGCGTACGGCGGACGTGGCCTGGCAACCATTCTTGTCGAGGAAGCATTGAACGCAGCCCGCGATGAGGGCAAGCGCGTCGTTCCGGTGTGCTCGATGGTGGTCACGGTGCTCAAGAAACATCCCGAATTCGACGACATCACCGACCGCGTCACCGGCGACATCGAACGGTGGCTGCAGACGCAGCCGACGAGTTAAGCGGCCCCTTACCGGCCGGTGCGCTCCCGATGATTGCACCCCGGCCAGCAGCAGGGCCGGCGCTTGCCTTCTTCCAGCTCCTCCTGGGTTCGGCGAATACGGCGCTTTCGGGTCGTCTCTTGCTTGGCGTCCTCGACCCAGCAGATGAACTCGTTGCGCGCCAACGGCGTGATGTCCTTCCAGGCCGCGAGTGCGGTGCGGTTGGCGGTCAGCGCCTCGCGCATGTCTGCGGGCAGCTTGTGCACCACCCCGCCGGGCACTCGCTCGCCGCTCACGAAGCTAGGGTAAGGCGATCCGGTCACAGGGGGCCCTTTGAGCGAGCACGAAGTACGGATGGTCGTCTTGTCGACCGACGACCTGGACGAATCGATCCGGCTTTACAGCGAGACCCTGGGGATGCCGCTGAAGTTCCGCGACGGCGCCCACTTCGCGGCCCTCCATGGCGGGGCGATCACTCTTGCACTGGCGACCGCGGCGGACCATCCCACACACGGGCAAGTCGTCGTCGGTATCAAGACCGCTGATGTCGACGCCGCCGCGAAGGCCGTCGAGGCCAGCGGCGGCCGCATCGTCCAAGGCCCCTACAACGACGCACACGAACGCCGTGCCGTGGTCTACGACAACAAAGGCAACGGGTTGGTCTTTTACAGTCTGCTGGCCCCGTGAAGATGGAAAACCCCGGCCTGTGGCCGGAGAAACCTGTTGCCCGTGTCTCGACTCATCACATTGGTGGGCGAAGGGGGACTTGAACCCCCACGTCCCGAAGGACACTGGCACCTGAAGCCAGCGCGTCTGCCATTCCGCCACTCGCCCGGCAAAAACAACCGATGGACCATACCACTGTAATCGCCGTGCACCCCAACTGCCCCGGAGGGCTTGGTGGCCCTTTCCGGGCGCTCTGAGTGCCCAGCAGACGAGCTCTGAGCTGCACCGATGCGATTCTCAGAATTCCCAAGGTGACGCAGTATCGCGCTGTCCCGATACCATGCTGGGGTGATACGACATGCGGGTGGTTCGTTTGCCTCGCGCCCGCGATGCAGCACGACAACTGCGGGCAAGTGCTGAAAGATGAGTAGCCAAAAGGGGCTCGTTCAGCGAATCGAGCGCAAGCTCGAGGCGACTGTAGACAATGCGTTTGCGCGAGTGTTCGGGGGATCGATCGTCCCGCAAGAGGTTGAAGCGCTATTGCGCAGGGAAGCCGACGATGGTGTGCGGGTGCTTCAGGGAAATCACCTTTTGGCGCCCAACGAATACATCATTACCCTCGGTATGCACGACTTCGAGAAGGTGAGCGGCGATCCGGATCTCAAGTCGACCGCTTTCGCGAGGTACTTGGCCGACTATATCTATGGACAGGGGTGGCAAACGTATGGTGATGTGGTCGTCCGGTTCGAGCAGTCGTCGAGCCTGCACACCGGTCAGTACCGCGCCCGCGGTGCTGTCAACCCCGACGTCGAACCCCGCCCGACAGCCAACCCTTGCCTCCGGCCACAATCAGATCACGCGTTCGGCGTAGAACGAGGAGTAGCACCAATGACTGACAATTCGAGCTACCGCGGGAGCCAGGGGCAGGGGCGGCCGGGCGACGAGTACTACGACGACCGCTACGGGCGTCCGCAAGATGAACAGCGTGGCCCGGATCCGCAGAGCGGAGCGGGCTATCCGCCAGAGCAGGGTGGCTATCCGCCGGAGCAGGGTGGCTATCCGCCAGAGCAGGGTGGCTACCCGCCGGAGCAGGGTGGCTATCCGCCGGAGCAGGGTGGCTACCCGCCCCAGGGTGGCTACCCTCCGCAGGGCGGCTACCCGCCACCCCGGCCCGAACAGGGCGGTTACCAAGAACAGCGTGGCGCATATCCCGAGCAGGGCGGCTACCCCGAGCAGGGCGGCTACCCGGACCAGGGCGGCTACCAAGGCCCGCGCGGCTACCCGGATCAAGGCGGTTACGACCAGCGGGGATACCAAGACCAGCGGGGGTACCCCGACCAGGGACGCGGCTACCCCGACCAAGGGCAGGGCGGCTACCCCGACCAAGGGCCGGGCGGCTACCCGCCGTCCTATGAACAGCGGCCCCCCGCTCCCGGCGGCTACGGCGGACAAGGCTACGACCAGGGATACCCCCAGGGCGGCGGCTACAGCCCGCCCGGCGGTGGTCAGCCCGGCGGTGGCCAGCAGGGCTACGGCGGTTATGGCGATTACGGTCGCGGGCCGGCTCGCCAAGACGAGGGTGCCTACGCCCCTCCGGCCCCGCAGAGCCCGCCCGAACAACAACAACGGCCGGCTTATCCCGACCAGGGCGGTGGGTACGACCAGGGTTATCAGCAAGGTGCGGGATACGGCCAGCAGGAGTATGGCGCGGGCGATTACACCCAATACGCCGAGAGCGTTCCCGGTGGGGGGTACCCCCCTCAAGGCGGCGGATACCCCGAAACTGCCCACCGCGACTACGAATACCAGCCACCCGAATACGGCCAGCAGGCCGGCGCCGGCTACGGCGAGTACGGCCAGAGCGGCTATGGATCCGCAGCAACCGCGGTCACGCTGCAGCTCGACGATGGCAGCGGCCGGACCTACCAGCTGCGCGAGGGCTCGAACATCGTGGGTCGCGGGCAAGACGCCCAGTTCCGGTTGCCCGACACGGGTGTGTCGCGCCGTCACCTGGAGATCCGTTGGGATGGGCGGGTCGCGCTGCTCTCCGACCTCAACTCCACCAACGGAACCACCGTCAATAACTCACCGATACAGGAGTGGCAGTTGGCCGACGGCGACGTGATCCGTCTGGGCCACTCGGAGATCATCGTCCGCATTCACTGAACGCACCCGGCTCAAAGCTGCCGTGCTTCGCCCGCGCCGACGACCGCCCAAGTATCGTGACGTTGCTGACGTGCTCGGTGTCCCGGGTGCGAGGGGTGCGGTGCTAGGACGGAAAGGACGCCAGATGCAGGGGTTGGTACTGCAACTGACGCGTGCCGGATTTCTAATGTTGCTGTGGGTATTCATCTGGTCGGTGTTGCGAATATTGCGGACCGATATCTACGCACCCACCGGTGCTGTAATGGTGCGCCGCGGCCTGGCGTTGCGGGACACCTTGCTGCCCTCGCGCCAGCGGCGCCACGCCGCACGGTATCTAGTAGTGACCGAAGGGGCGCTGACTGGGGCGCGCATCACGCTCAGCGGGCAGGCGGTGTTGATCGGGCGCGCTGACGACTCGACCCTAGTGCTGACCGACGATTACGCCTCGACACGGCACGCCCGACTGTCTCAGCGCGGCTCGGAATGGTACGTCGAGGATCTAGGATCGACCAACGGCACTTACCTTGACAGGGCGAAGGTGACGACTGCGGTACGAGTCCCCATAGGAACGCCGGTTCGGATCGGCAAAACGGCAATCGAGCTGCGCCCGTGACCCTGGTCCTGCGATATGCCGCCCGCAGCGATCGCGGCCTGGTACGCACCAATAACGAAGATTCTGTCTACGCCGGGGCACGACTACTGGCCTTGGCCGACGGCATGGGTGGTCACGCTGCCGGCGAGGTGGCATCACAGTTGGTGATCGCGGCGCTGGCGCACCTCGACGATGACGAGCCCGGCGGCGACCTGCTCGCCAGGCTCGATACGGCCGTGCGCTCCGGCAATTCGGCCATCGCCGCACAAGTCGAGATGGAGCCCGACCTCGAGGGGATGGGCACCACACTGACCGCAATCCTGTTTGACGGCAACCGGATTGGGTTGGTCCACATCGGTGACTCGCGTGGCTACCTCTTGCGCGACGGCGAGCTGGCCCAGATCACCAAGGATGACACCTTCGTCCAAACCCTGGTTGATGAAGGCCGTATCACCCGGGAAGAGGCACACAGCCACCCACAGCGATCGTTGATCATGCGGGCCCTGACCGGTCACGAGGTCGAGCCCACCCTGACCATGCGAGAGGCGCGCGCCGGTGACCGCTACCTGCTCTGCTCGGACGGGTTGTCCGACCCGGTAAGCGACGAAACCATCCTCGAGGCCCTGCAGATACCCGACGTGGCCGAGAGCGCCTACCGCCTCATCGAATTGGCGCTGCGCGGTGGGGGCCCTGACAACGTGACCGTCGTGGTCGCCGACGTCGTCGACTACGACTACGGCCAGACGCAGCCGATTCTGGCGGGCGCGGTTTCGGGTGAAGACGACCAGATGACCCTGCCCAACACGTCGGCCGGCCGCGCCTCGGCCATCAGGCCCCGTGAGGAGGTCGCCAAACGCCTTCCCCCACAAGGGGAAGCGTCAAGACCGCCGCGGTGGTCGCGGCGGCGGATGGCAATCGTCATCACGCTGGTAGTGCTGCTGGTGCTTGCGGGTGTGGGCATCGGCCGGGCCATCATCCGCAACAACTACTACGTCGCCGAATACAACGGCATGGTGGCGATCCTGCGGGGAATTCAAGGGTCGTTGCTGGGCATGTCCCTGCACGAGCCCTATCTGATTGGCTGCCTGAACGCCCGCAGCGAGCTATCCACGGTCAGTCCCAGCCAGAGCGGCGGTCATCTTGACTGCCAGCTGATGCAACTGAAGGACCTGCGCGCGCCTGAACGCGCACAGGTTCAGGCCGGACTTCCCACGGGAACTCTGGACAACGCCATCGGGCAGTTGCGCCAGTTGTCGACGAACTCCCTGTTGCCGCCCTGCCCGCCTC
>Ga0318568_10000414_pt1 | contig 16702 bp, 16 predicted proteins | sample GRESIP088b5f21_FD_203690 | JGI IMG/M metagenome (GOLD analysis project Ga0318568, IMG submission 203690) | Tropical soil microbial communities from Luquillo Experimental Forest, Puerto Rico - GRE.SIPMG.088b5f21 | ecosystem: Environmental > Terrestrial > Soil > Tropical forest > Bulk soil...
CGAGCACCGCGCTGCTGCTCGCGGTGCTCGATGGCGCCGGGGCGGTCGCTGACCGGTACTTCGAGGCGGTGCTCGCGGCGGCGGAGCTGCTGCGGCGGGCGCGGGCTGGCCGGGCCCGGGAGGCGGCCGTCCACGGTTACCGCGACCCGGGGCCATTCGTGGCGGAGTTCTATCCCGGTGGCGCCGGCGCTGATCCGGGCGGGGGGTAGCCGGGCAGCGGGAATCCGGCCAGCGCCAGGCTGGTGATGACGCCGCCGCCGTCGCGGCTGATCGTCACCCGCTGCCCGGGCCGCAGCAGCCGCAGGCCGGAGGCGTCGAAGGCAGCGGCACCAAACGCGACCACGGTGCCGTCGTCGCAGAAGACGGTCCCGGACCTGGTCGCCGGGTCGAACCCGCGCACGGTCGCCTGCACCCTGCCACCCGCTGCCGTGCTGGGCTAGCGCAGCCCGGGGCGCCTGGCGAGCGCAGTCTGGATGATGCGGTCCCACAACTGCTGGGGCGGCAGCCCGGTGGCCGCCCACATCAGCGGGAACGCCGACGCCGAGGTCATCCCGGGCATGGTGTTGATCTCGTTCAGCACGATCTCACCGGCCGGCGTGCAGAAAAAGTCCACCCGGGCCAGGCCCTCGCACGACAGTGCCTCGAACGCGGCGCAGGCCAGCCGCCGGACCTCGGCGATCGCGTCGTCGCCGATCGGTGCCGGGATGGCCATCGTGGTGTCGGCCTCCAGATACTTGGCCTGGAAGTCGTAGAACTCGGCCTCACCGCCGATCACGACCTGGGCCGGGACACTCGCGTCCGGCGGCCCGCCCGCGATTCCCTCCAGCACCGCGCACTCGACCTCGATGCCCGGCACCGCCGCCTCGACCAGCACCTTCGGGTCATGCTCGCGGGCGGCCTCGATCGCCTCCTCCAGCCCGGCCAGCCCATCCTCGCTGGTCACCCGGGTGGTGCCGATGCTGGATCCGCCCCGGGCGGGCTTAACGAACACTGGCCAGCCGAGCTCGCCGATCTCGTCCAGCACCCGCTTGCGCTCCTGGGTGGCTGCGCCCCCGGCCGCGGCCGGCTGATGCCAGTCCCGGTCCCGGACCACCACGTAGCGTCCGACCGGCAGGCCCCGCGCCATGAAGATCAGCTTCATGTATTCCTTGTCCATGCCAGCCGCGCTGGCGAACACCCCGGCGCCGGCGTAGCGCGTTCCCGCCATCTCCAGCAGGCCCTGGATCGTGCCGTCCTCGCCGTAGGCGCCGTGCAGCAGCGGCAGCACCACATCCACCTCGCCCAGGCTGCGCGGGACCTCCCCGGGCCGGGTGACGACCAGGCCCGGGGTCGCCGGATCCAGCCGGGCGGCGATCTGCTGGCCCGGTGCCGCGATCGCCTCCACCGACGGCAGCTCGCCGCCGGTGATGGCCAGCCGACCCGGGTCGTCCGGGGCCAGCACCCAGCGGCCGTCCCGGGCGATGCCGATGGGCACCACCTCGTAGCGGTCCCGGTCGAGGGCCGCCAGCACGTTCCCCGCGCCCAGGCACGACACCGCGTGCTCCGAACTCCGGCCGCCGAACACGACGGCGACCCTGATCTTGCGCTGCTCGTTCAGTGTCGTTCTCCTCTCGGGGATCCCGGCCCGGCCGGGGCGGGCCGGGTGGCCTGGTCAGATGCCGTACCGCTCCGGCTTGGCGGAGCGGGAGGCCAGCATCATGACCGCCTCCCCCACCCCGATCTGGCCCTGGGTCACCCCGGCTACCACCTCGGTGATCGGCATTTCCACCCCATGCGCGCGGGCCAGTTCCAGTACCGGGCCGGCCGATTTCACGCCCTCGGTCACCTGCGACGAGCTGGCCGCGGCCTCGGCGAGAGGCATGCCGCGGCCCAGGTTCTCGCCGAAGGTCCGGTTCCGTGACAGCGGCGAGCTGCAGGTGGCCACCAGGTCGCCCATCGCGGCCAGACCGGCAAAGGTGTGCTGGTTGGCGCCGAGACTGGCGCCCAGCCGGGCGATCTCGGCCAGGCCCCGGGTGATCAGCATGGCCCTGGTGTTGTCGCCAAGCCCCATGCCCACCGCGATCCCCACCGCGAGCGCGATCACGTTCTTCACCGCGCCGCCCAGCTCGCAGCCGATCACATCCGGATTGGTGTACGGGCGGAAGTACGGCGTGTGGCAGGCCTGCTGGAGCCACTTGGCGGTGGTGTCGTCGGTGCTGGCGACCACCGTGGCCGCGTACTGCCGTTCGGCGATCTCACGCGCCAGGTTGGGGCCGGTGATCACCGCGATCCGGTCCGGCGGTGCGCCGGTGACCTCCGCGATCACCCCGCTCATCCGCAGGTGGCTGCCGTGCTCGATGCCCTTCATCAGGCTCACCAGCAGCACACGGGGCGGCAGCAGGTCCCGCCAGCCGGTCAGGTTCTGGCGCAACGTCTGGGCCGGCACGGCCAGCACCACCAGGTCGGCCCCGGCCAGTGCCACCACCGGGTCGGCGGTCGCCTTCAGCTCGCTGGTCAGCGAGATCCCGGGCAGGTATGCGGGATTCTCGTGCCGCGCATTGATCGCCTCGGCCAGTTCCGGGCGCCGTCCCCAGAGGACGGCCGGGGTGCCGGCGTCGCAGAGCACCTGGGCGAAGGTGGTGCCCCACATGCCGGCCCCCATGACAGCCGCGGTCACGCCTGGGCCGCCGCGGGGGAAGGAGGGTCGCCGGGAGGTTCCGTTTCGCCGCTGGTGTGCTGGGCGCGGCGGGCGGTGGCGAGATCGAAAGGAACGGCGGGGGCCGGCTCACCGCGCAGCTGGGCGAGCAGGGCGGTGATGTCGGCCATGATGGCGGCGGTGGCGCCCCGTAGCACCTCCCGGCCGATCGGCCGGCCGCTGTAGGCGGACAGGTCCACCGGTGGCCCGGCCCGCAACTTGACCAGGTGGCGCGGGAACAGGCTGGGCTTCTTGCTGCCGTAGGGGAGGATCACCTGGGCGCCCCAGTGGGCGACCGGGATCACCGGGGCCCCGGTCACCAGGGCGAGCCGGGCAGCGCCGGTCTTGCCCACCATCGGCCACAGGTCCGGATCCCGGCTGGCCGTGCCCTCCGGGTAGACGATCAGGCACTCGCCGTCCCGCAGCCGCTGCTCGGCGTCCTTGAGTTCCTTGACCACCAGCGCGGCGCCGTGCTGCTCACGGTGCACCGGCAGCTGACCGCACTTGCGCAGGAACGGGCCGATCACCTTGACGTCGAACACCGGTGACTTGATCATGAACGCCGGGTAGCGGCCCCGCTGGTGGACAAACAGGGCGACGGCCGCCCAGTCGGCATAGGACAGATGGTTCGGGGCGATGATCACGCCGCCCTGCCGGGGGATGTTCTCCTGGCCGTGCCAATCGCGTTTCATGATCGCCCGGATCGGCCCCGGCAGCAGCAGCTCGGTGCCGCGCCGCCAGGCGGGCGAATAGGGCAGGTCCGCTCGCGTGCTCATCCGCGCCGCCTCCCGAACCTCATCTGGTCAGTCTCCCGGTTCACCCGCCCCGGTGTCGAGGCAGGATCACGGTATGCCCGCTCCGGCCGTGGCACCACTGCGCTGGTCACTGGTGGTACCCGTCAAGGTCCTCTCCCGCGCCAAGACCCGGCTGGCCGCGCTGGCCGGCCCGGACCGGCCGGCGCTGGCGCTGGCAATGGCGGCGGACACGGTAGTGGCCGCGCTGAGGTGCCCAGAAGTGGCCCGGGTGCTGGTGGTCACCGGCGACCGCCAGGCCGCGGCCGAATTGCGCAGCCTGGGCGCGGTCATCGTGGCCGAACAGCCTGGGCGGGGGCTCAACCCGGCGCTGCGGCAGGGGGCGGCCCGGGCCGGTGCCCGGTGGCCGCGGTCCGGCGTGGCCGCCCTCGCTGCCGACCTGCCCGCACTGCGGCCAGCCGAACTCGGTGGCGCGCTGCAGGCGGCCGCCCACTGGCCAGAGGCGTTCGTGCCGGATGCCGCCGGGTCGGGCACCACCTTGTACGCGGTCCGTCCCGGGACCGCGTTCCGGCCGAGGTTCGGTCCCGGCTCGGCCGCCCGGCACCAGGCGGCTGGCGCCGTCCCGCTCACCCAGCCCGGCCTGGCCAGCCTGCGCCGTGATGTGGACGCCCCGCCCGACCTGGATGCGGCCGGCCGGCTCGGCCTTGGCTCCCGTACCGCCGCCCTGGCCGCCCGGCTGGCCGCGGAATCCCGCTAGCCTGTGCCTGCGGAATCGGGCCTTCACGAGTTCCAGCCAATCTGCGCGGCAGGTGCCTGCCTGCTGGCGGCTGGTCAGGCCATGTTCTGCATGGCCCGCCCGTACCAGGTGGCCCCGTCCAGGGTCTCCAGCACGTACATGTCCACCGCGTTGGCGGCCGGGGTCATGACCGGGGCGGTGCCGCCGGCCCACAGCACGGTAGGTGCCAGGGTGGTCGGGCTCGGGTTGCGGGGCCAGGTGACCGTGAAGGGAAACCCGGCGGTTCCCGACCTGGCCTGCTTGAGCAGGATGGTCTTGCGCTGGGGTGCAGGAACCGACCCGGCGCCGCCTGAGCCACCCAGCTTGATCGTTATGTTGGCTGACAGCACCGGAACGGCCCCGGATGGGCTGAGGAAGAAGTCAGCCCGCTGATCGGAAATCGCGCCGGTTGATCCCGACAGTGTGCCGGTGGCGTAGATCGCCGGGGAATTTGCGTCCACCCAGGCCGGGTTAACCGGCCCGTTGCTGCTGACCCCCGCTGGCGAGATGTTGGCGTCGCCCAGGACGACGCCGCTGAACGAGTTCTGGCTGCTGCGCGCCCACACCACATTGCAGGGTGCCCAGACGGTGCCGAGGCCGCCGAAGACCAGCCGCCCGTAGCACTGGCCGATGTAATTTCCTGGGCCGATCCAGATTGTTTGCGGCAGGCCGTTGCCACCACCGTCGGCCTCCACGGTGATGTTCAGGTCGGTCTTCGTGATCCGGCAGAAGTAGCCGCCGGGGCGGGTGTCCTGCCCGTTCACCGACAGCACCAGCCCGCTGTTGGGGGGTGCGGCCCGGTTGAAGTTGCCGCGGATGATGACGCGGGAGTTGTTCAGGTAGGCACCGTTCGCCAGCGCTAGCCCCACCTGGTTGTGCAGCGCCTCGATGACCAGGTCGAAGTCGTTGTACTCGAACGAGTCGTGACCGTTGGTGACGGTCATCTGCACGTGGGTGGTGCAGTCGATGGTCAGCGCGTGCAGCCGCATTTTCTCGGTCCATGACACCGTGTTGTCCAGCAGGATGCCGGCTGACCCGGCCCCGTTGAAATGCTGGACCATGATGTCGATGTCGTAGAACTCCCCGTCGCCGATGTGCAGGCCGCTGCTGCCGGGGGCGGCCATCGACCCGTCGATGGTGAGGTACTTGACGCCGCCGCCCCATTTGTTCCAGCCGGTCCACGCGCCCCCGACCGGGAAGACGGGGTTGTACATCCGGATCGCGTCGCCCTTCCCCACCTGGTGAACGAATGTGGCCCAGGTCCCCGACCCGTACAGCCACTGGGCGCCTGCATTGGCCGTGACGCCGGTGATGTAGAACTCGCCGATGGCGAGCTCCGGGATGCCGCCCGCGTTCCAGACGGCCTGGATAGCTGCCGTGTCGGTGGCTCCAGTGGTGTCACCGCTTGGCTGGATCGGGGTTGTCCCCGCCGTTTGCAGGCTCCGCTGGCGAACGCCGGCAGCCACGGCGGCCGTCCGCCGGGAATGCGGTGCGGTCACGGTTGCGGCGACAGCGCCAGTCAGTAGCGAACGGCGTCCCAGTGCGGCCATTGCGGCATGTTATCCCGGTCCCGTCGATCGCAAGGGTGAAAGAGCGCCGCGGCCACCATGACCGGCACCACCCGGGCCCGGCGTGGCAAGCAGGCGCTGGCCCAGCTAGCGAGTCAGCACCGGTGACCCGGTAGCTGGGTCAAATGTGCACGATGGGGCAGGTGAGGGTCCGGGTGATCCCGGGCACGGCCTGGATCTGAGCAACCACGAGGCGGCCGAGGTCGTCCACGTTCTCAGCTTCCGCGCGGACGATCACGTCATAGGGGCCGGTGACATCCTCGGCCAGCGTCACCCCGTCGATGGTGGCTATGCGAACAGCGACCTCAGCGGCCTTTCCGACCTCTGTCTGCACGAGGATGTATGCCTGCACCATTGCCTTGTCCTCCACGGGCGTCCGCCTGGGCATGCCTGGTAGATCTCCAGCCTGCCGTAACCCGGCCGGGGGCGGCCCGCGGCGTGCCGCCGTCGATACGGGTGCTATCGGCTGCTCGCCGTCCGTGCGGGCCTTGCCTCCGGACCGCCGCGGGCGGCGGATTCATCCGTCCGGCGGGCCTTGATCCGGAATGGCAACGCTACCCTAAGACCGTGCCTGGGGCCCGGGAGGCGGCAGATGCCACCGCGGGAGGTGGGGTGACTGTTGCGGACCTGGGGGAATTCGGGCTGATTGCGGCCATCGCCGCCAGGCTGCCGCCTGCCGCTGCCGGGATCATCGGGGTCGGCGACGACGCGGCCGTGCTGGCCGTGCCGGCCGGCCGCCCGGTTGCCACCACGGACCTGCTCATCGAGGGCCGTCATTTCCGCCGCGACTGGTCGGCGCCGGCGGACGTGGGCGGCAAGGCCGCCGCCCGGAACCTGGCCGACGTCGCGGCCATGGGAGCGGTCCCGGTTGCCCTGCTGGTCGGCCTGGCTGCACCCGGCGACCTGCCGGTGGCCTGGGCGGAGGGCCTGGTGGACGGGATAGCCGCCGAATCGGCCCGGGCCGGTGCCGCCGTCGTCGGCGGCGACGTGTCCAGCGCAGACACCATCATGATCGCGATCACCGCCCTGGGGGATCTGGCCGGCCGGGCGCCGGTGACCCGGGCCGGGGCCCGGCCGCGGGACGTGCTGGCGGTGGCGGGGGTGCTCGGGCACTCCGCGGCCGGCCAGGCGCTGCTTACCGGTGGCCTGGCCGAGCCAGCCAGCCTGGTGGCGGCATACCGCCGGCCGCGCCCGGAGTATGAGGCCGGCCCGGAGGCGGCGGATCTCGGCGCGACCTCGATGATCGACATCAGCGACGGGCTGGTGGCTGACCTCGGCCACGTGGCGGAGGCCAGCGGGACCGGCATCGACATCGACACCGCCCGGCTGGTGCCCGGGCCCGACCTGCTCGCCGCGGCGGCCGCGCTCGGGCCGGCCAGCTACCCAAGCCAGGGGGCGGGTGCCGCGGCTGGTGGCGCGCCGGGTGGGGCGGCCCTGGCCCCGCCGATGTCCTGGCTGCTGACGGGCGGCGAGGATCACGCGCTAGCCGCTACCTTCCCGCCGGATGCCCGGCTGCCGGCCCGCTGGACGGTGCTCGGCCACGTGCACGCAGGCCACGGCGTGACGGTGGACGGCCGGCCGTGGCCGGGCCGGGCGGGCTGGGAACACTACCGCTGATATCCCCATAACTATCTCTGCGGGGACGGGATGCATTAGATTTGCCTTCTCGACTCATACGGAGTTTGGCAGCTGCCCCCTCATGTCAGGACACCGTAAGAGGCCGGCGCCCCTGACCCCGGCGCCAGGACGCCACGGGCGTTCCACGGCCACCCAGATGTGGGTCCGGCTGGTTGGCGTGGGCTTGCGCCGGGTGGCGGTCACTCCCACATTCGCGGCCGGGCTGGGTGTCGTCATCGCGGCGATCATTGCCTATCCGCTGACCAGGGCCGTGATCAGCTACGGGCCGGAGCCGGCCGCCGGGCATCCATGCCCCGTCGCCGCCTGCGCTACCACCGCCCCGGACAGCGGCGGGCTGGCTACGGCCAAGCCGGGCCTGCGGCTGATGCTGCCCCGGCTGCGGCCCCGCCGGGGGATGCCCGCTCCGCCGGCCAATTCCGGCCCGCGGCCGGTCATGACCTATCAGATGCTGCATCAATGGACAGGTGGTTTCTCGGCTCAGGTCACCATCACCATGTCCGTCGGCCCGGTACCAGCCAGCTGGCGGCTGCGGCTCAGCTACCGGTTGGCGGCCATCCACAGCGTCTGGGGCGGCGCCTGGACGGCGCGCGGCCCGCACGTGGTGGTAGTGACGCCACCCGGTCAGGGTAAGCCAGGCTCGCGTGGCGTGAGTCCCGGCGGGGACATCCGGATCTACCTCGAGGTGACCGGGCTGCCTGGCCCGCCAACCGGGTGCGAGCTCAACGGCCTGACCTGCACCCGCGGCTGAGCAACCGGGGTCGCCGGGTGCCGGTGCCGTCCGGCACGGCGCCCGGACCGCGGCGGGTTAGCGGGTGAGGTGTGTCAGCGGGTGACTTTCCCGGCCTTGATGCAGGACGTGCACACGTGCAGCCGCTTGGGCGTCCCGTTCACCGTGGTCCGCACAACCTGGATGTTGGGGTTCCAGCGGCGCGGGGTGCGGCGGTGCGAGAAGGAGACACTGTTGCCGAAGCCCGGCCTCTTGCCGCAGATGTCGCAGACAGAAGCCACGGGATCGCTCCATTGGTGTTCGAGGAAGCTGGCAGGTGGCCCGGGCGACGCCCAGGCCAGCCGTCGCAGAATATCCGACGACAACCCCGGGACGCGAACCGGACCGGCCGCACCCCCATGACCGGTCCGCCGCGGCCGCGTCCCGCCACCGCGCCGCCCGCCCGCCTATCCTGAAAAGCCATGGCGAGCCTGACCGAACCACTGACCCGGGTGCTGGGGGGCAAGGCCGCCGCCCGGGCGGAGCAGGCGTTCGGCATGCGCACCACCGGTGACCTGCTGCACCACTATCCCCGCCGGTACGCCCAGCGGGGCGAGCTGACCGACCTCGGCTCGCTCCGTGACGGCGAGCACGTGACCATCTTCGCCGAGGTCGCGAAGGTCAGCTCACGCCGGATGCAGCATCGCCGCGGCAAGCTGCTGGAGGTGACCGTCACCGACGGCAGCGCGCAGCTCAAACTGGCTTTTTTCAACAAGGTGGAGTTCTGGGAACGCCAGCTGGTCCCGGGACGGCACGGCATGTTCGCGGGCCGGGTCTCGGTGTACAACGGCAAGCGCCAGCTGGCCCACCCCGAATGCAAGCTGCTCGGCGCAGACGAGGCGGACAAGGCGGCAGAGTACGCGGCCGAGCTGATCCCGCTCTATCCAGCCAGCAGGGACTTCTCCTCCTGGGACATCGAGAAGTGCGTGCGCCTGGTGCTGGACACCCTCGGCGAGGTGGACGACCCGCTGCCCGCCGCGGTGCGGGAGCGGCATCACCTGATCGGGCTGGCGGCCGCGTTGCGCGGCATCCACCGTCCCGCCGACCTGGCTGAGGCCGGCCGGGCCCGGACCCGCCTGAAATGGGACGAGGCGCTCGTGCTGCAGTCCGTACTGGCCCAGCGCCGGCTGGCGGCCACGGCCCTGCCGGCCACCGCCCGGCCGGTCCGGGACGGCGGGCTGCTGACGGCGTTCGACGCGCGGCTGCCGTTCAGCCTCACCGCGGGCCAGCGGGAGTCCGGCGGGACGATCGCCGACGGCATGGCGCGGGCGCATCCCATGCACCGGCTGCTGCAGGGCGAGGTCGGCTCCGGCAAGACGGTGATCGCGGTCCGGGCGATGCTGCAGGTGATCGATGCGGGCGGGCAGGCGGCGCTGCTCGCCCCGACCGAGGTGCTGGCACAGCAGCACTACCGGTCGGTCAGCGACCTGCTCGGGCCGCTCGGGCAGGCCGGGCAGCTCGATGGTGCCGAGCAGGCGACCCGGGTGGCGCTGCTGACCGGGTCCCAGGGGCCGGCGGCACGCCGGGAGGCGCTGCTGGACGCGGCGTCGGGCGCGGCTGGTCTTGTCATCGGCACCCACGCCCTGCTCACTGAGCACGTGCAGTTCGCCGACCTGGGCCTGGTAGTCATCGACGAGCAGCACCGGTTCGGCGTGGAGCAGCGGGACGCCCTGCGGGAGAAGACTAAGGGCGGCCGCCCGCATGTGCTGGTGATGACCGCGACGCCGATTCCGCGCACCGTCGCCATGACGGTCTTCGGCGACCTGGACGTCTCCACCCTGACCGAGCTGCCGGCCGGCCGCGCGCCGATCACCAGTCATGTGGTGCCCGCCGCCGACAAGCCGCACTATCTGGCCCGGGCGTGGCAGCGCATCCGGGAGGAGGTGGCCCGCGGCGGCCAGGTATACGTGGTCTGCCCGCGGATCGGTGACGATCAGGGCCCCTCAGCCAGCCCGGCCGATGGCTCCCGCGCGGCCGCTGCCGACGCCGAGGCCAGCCTGTTCCTGGTCGAGGATGAGGATGGGCAGAGCCCGCGGCGGCCACCGCTGGCGGTGCTGGACCTGGCACCGGGGCTGGCCGAGGGTCCGCTGGCCGGGCTGCGGCTGCGGGTGCTGCACGGCCGGCTGCCCACCGAGGAGAAAGACGCCGCGATGCGGGCATTCGCCGCGGGGCAGGTAGACGTGCTGGTGACGACCACGGTGGTCGAGGTCGGGGTGGATGTGCCGAACGCGACCGCCATGGTGATCATGGATGCCGACCGGTTCGGCGTGTCCCAGCTGCACCAACTACGTGGCCGGGTGGGCCGGGGCGGCAAGCCGGGGCTGTGCCTGCTGGTGACCGAGGCGGCGGAGAGCAGCAAGGCACGCGAGCGGCTGGCCGCGGTGGCCACCACCATGGACGGGTTCGCGCTGGCCCGGCTGGACCTGGAGCAGCGCCGGGAAGGTGACGTGCTGGGCGCCGCCCAGGCTGGCCGCAAGCGGAGCCTCAAGCTGCTCACCCTGCTCACCGACGAGGAGCTGATCGGGCAGGCCAGGGACGAGGCCACCAGCCTGGTGGCAGCCGATCCGGAACTGGCCGGTTACCCGGCGCTGGCGGCCGCGATCGGGACCCTGGTCGACCCCGAGCAGGCAGGGTTCCTGGAGAAGGCGTGACCGGCGGCCGCCGCCACCGCCGCCCGCCCCGCCGGGGACGGCGGCCCGCCTTCTGGTACGGTCTCGCCGCAGATGGACCGTCTCAGGGAAGGGCGTGACCACGTGCGTCGTGTCGCCTGCCCGGGCTCGTTCGACCCCGTGACCAACGGGCATCTCGACATCATCGGCCGCGCTGCCCGGCTGCACGAAGAGGTGCTAGTGGTGGTCGGGGCCAACCAGGCCAAGCGCGGCCTGTTCACCGTGGACGAGCGGATCGACATGCTCCGCGAGGTCACCAAGGACCTGCCCAACGTGACCGTGGACCGGTTCACCGGGCTGCTGGTCGAGTACTGCAAGGCACATCAGGTCGACGCGATCGTGAAAGGCCTGCGGGCGGTCAGTGACTTCGAGTACGAGATGGAAATGGCACAGATGAACTACCGGCTGGCCGGGATCGAGACACTGTTCATGACCGCCAACCCGCTGTACAGCTTCCTGCGGTCCAGCCTGGTCAGGGAGATCGCCAGCTATGGCGGGGACGTGGAGTCACTGGTGCCCGAGCCGGTGCAGGCCCGGCTGCTGGCCCGGCTGTCCGGATCCTGACCGGCCGAGTTGGGGTTCGGGCTGCCCGCTGGCTAAGCTGAACCGTTCCTGACTGCTCGCTACTCACATTGCCATGCCTTCCTCACGCAAGCCGCCCGCCGTCCGCCCGGACATCCGCGGGCCACTGGTTTTCGACACCCGGACCCTGCCCCGGCGTCCGGGTTCGCTGCGTACCGAGACCCGGACCGTGCCCGCCCCGCCCGGCTTGGGGGCCGGCATGGCTGGCATCGACGAGGGCGCGGAACTGCGGCTGGCCGTAACGCTGGCATCGGTGACCGAGGGGGTACTGGTCACCGCGACGGCGGAGGCGCCGGTAAGCGGCGAGTGTGCCCGCTGCCTGGAGCCGGTAGCGCAGACCACCGAAGTCAGCTGCCAGGAACTGTTCAGTTACCAGCCAGCGCCCGGCAGTGGTGACGAGGACGGGTACGCTCTAGATGGCGACCTGCTCGATCTCGAGCCGGTGCTCCGTGATGCGTTGGTGCTGGCGCTCCCGCTCGCGCCGCTGTGCCGCCCGGATTGCCCGGGCTTGTGTGCCGAGTGCGGGGTGCTGCTCGCCCGGGCAGGCCCGGGCCATAAGCATGCCGCTGCCATCGACTCCCGGTGGGCGGTGCTGCAGCAACGGATGACGCAGGCAGAACCGGACGGCCTGGCCGTTCCGGACACACACGAGGAGAGTTGACGTGGCCGTCCCCAAGCGGAGGATGTCGCGGAGCAACACCAGGTCGCGGCGGGCCCAGTGGAAGGCGACCGCGCCCGGGCTGGTGCGCTGCCCGCAATGCCGTGAGCCCAAGCTGCCGCACACCGCCTGTCCAACCTGCGGAACGTACAACCGCCGTCAGGTGATAACCCCCTCCTGAGGCGCCAGAAGTACCCGCCTGGCCGATGGCAGGCGGCCCCCAGCGAGACCTGGGGGAGGAGGACTGCATGAAAGGCGCTGCCGAGCACGGTGGGCCGGCCGGCCAACCGGAGGCCGCGGACCTGCTACGGGCCCTCGGGGCAGGGCTGAGCCCAGCGCTGCTGGAGCGCGCCCTCACGCACCGCTCCTTCGCCTATGAGCATGGCGGGTTGCCCACCAATGAGCGGCTGGAATTCCTCGGCGACGCCGTGCTTGGGCTGGTGGTTACCGACGCGCTCTACCGCGGCTACCCCGAGCTGCCCGAGGGGCAGCTGGCCAAGCTGCGGGCGGCGGTGGTGAACCAGCGGGCACTCGCCGGCGTGGCCCGTGGGCTGCGGCTGGGTGATTTCGTCCGGCTGGGCCGGGGCGAGGAGGGGACCGGCGGCCGGGACAAGGCATCGATCCTGGCCGACACGCTGGAAGCGGTGATCGGCGCCGTCTACCTCGACTGCGGCCTGGCGGAGGCGTCCGCACTGGTGCACCGGCTGTTCGACCCCGTGATCGCGAGCTCCGCCCGGCTCGGTGCGGGCCTGGACTGGAAGACCTCCCTGCAAGAACTCACCGCCGCCAGTGAGCTCGGGGTGCCGGAGTACCACGTGGATGAGAGCGGCCCCGATCACCAGAAGTCGTTCCGGGCAGTGGTCCGGGTCGGTGGCCGCGGGTACGGCTCGGGCGAGGGCCGGTCGAAGAAGGAAGCCGAGCAGCAGGCGGCCGAGCGTGCCTGGCGGGCGATCAGCAGCGGCGAGACCGGCCAGGACGTGCCCGGCAGCGGGGAGCCGCCGCCGGGACCGAGCCAGTACCGCCCAGGGCAGTACGGCGCGCACGGGCCGGCGGGCAACGGGACCGGGCGGGCCGGCCACCCGCCGGCTGGCCAGCACCTGACCGGCCCGGGGGCTCACGCTGACGGCCGCACCAGCTGACCGGAGCCGGAGGCGGCGTGCCTGAACTACCCGAAGTCGAGGTGGTCCGGCGCGGGCTGGAACGCCATGTGGTCGGCCGGACTATTGAGACCGTCCAGGTGCTGCACCCGCGGGCGGTCCGGCGGCACCTAGCTGGGCCGGACGACTTCGCCGCGGCCGTCACCGGGCTGACCGTCACCGCCGCCCGGCGGCGGGGCAAGTACCTGTGGCTGCCGGTGGCGCAAGGCCCGCCAGGAACCGGCCCGGCAGCCGCGGATGCCCTGCTCGCGCACCTGGGCATGAGTGGCCAGCTGCTGCTCGGCGACCCGGGCCGCCCGCTCTCGCCGCACGTCCGGGTCCGGTTCACCTTCACGGACTCGGGGCCGGATCTGCGCTTCACCGATCAGCGGACGTTTGGCCACCTGGTGTTCGCGCCGGGCGGTGCCGACCTGCCAGCGATGATCGCGCATATCGCCCCGGACCCGCTGGAGGCCGCTTTCGACGAGGCGGCGGTCATCGCCCGGCTGCGCACCCGCCGGTCCGCCGTCAAGGCGGCACTGCTGGACCAGTCGCTGGTGAGCGGCATCGGCAACATCTACGCCGATGAGGCACTGTGGCGGGCCAGGCTGCACTGGGCCCGGCCCAGCCGGGCGGTCAGCCGGGCCGCTGCCGGTGAGCTGCTGGCCGGCGTGCGGGAGGTGCTGACGGAGGCGCTGCAGGCTGGCGGTACCTCATTCGACAGCCTGTATGTGAACGTCAACGGGGAGAGCGGCTACTTCAGCCGGTCACTCGCCGTCTACGGGCGGGCGGGGCAGCCTTGCCCGCGGTGCGGTACGCCGGTACGGCGGGATCCGTTCATGAACCGGTCTGCCTACTCCTGCCCATCCTGTCAGCCCCGGCCGCGGATCCGGGTCTCCAGGCATGACCTGCAAGATCGCTCAACTTGACCGGATACCCAGGGGGGTGCGATCCTTGAGGGGTCACCTTGCGCGCACTCACGCGTGTCTTCGCACGTGCGCCCACTCTGGTCACTCAGTGTGGAGGACCCACTACAATGGCGAAGGCTCTTCTTGGCCACGTCGGCGGGCCTGATCCCCGCATGCTCTCTGAGATGCGCCGCTTGCAGCGGCGAGTCCAGGACCTGGAAGCCGAGCTTGCCCGGCTGCAGGAAGAGAATGACGTGCTCACGGCCGGGGTCAGTCATGGACTACTCGTTGCCACCCGCGAGCGGGAGCCCGCGCTTACCTGACCGCCGGCGCTTGCCGGGTTGACCCGGGCCAACCGCCCCGGCCGAATGCCAGACGGGCAGGGACACCGCTCCAGCGGTGGCCCTGCCCCATTTATGTCCCTGCCCCAATGTGCCCGTACCGGGCGTGGGCCGTGCGCCTGGCAGGGCCCCGGCGCGGGAACGCGGAACCGACGGCAGGTGACGGTAAGGTGCGGAGGGATCGGTCCGCACCGCGCTCCCGCGACGGCGCTGCGGTCGAATGACGGCCGGCGAGGAGGAGAGCCGCAGGTGTACCTGAAGACTCTCACCCTGCGCGGGTTCAAGTCCTTCGCCTCGGCCACGACGCTGCGGTTCGAGCCCGGCATCACCTGCGTCGTCGGCCCCAACGGATCGGGCAAATCGAACATCGTCGACGCTTTCTCGTGGGTGATGGGCGAGCAGGGGGTCAAGAGCCTGCGCGGCGGCCGGATGGACGACGTCGTCTTCGCCGGCACCTCCTCCCGCCCGCCACTGGGCCGGGCTGAGGTCACCCTCACCATCGACAACAGCGACGGCGCACTGCCCATCGACTACACCGAAGTCACCATCAGCCGCCTGCTGTTCCGCTCCGGCCAGAGCGAGTACGCCATCAACGGCAACCATTGCCGGCTGCTCGACGTCACCGAGCTGCTGTCCGACTCCGGGCTTGGCCGGGAGATGCACGTGATCGTCGGGCAGGGCCAGCTCGATGAGGTGCTGCAGGCCGGCCCGGAGGCGCGCCGGGCGCTGATCGAGGAGGCGGCCGGTGTGCTCAAGCACCGCCGCCGCAAGGAGAAGGCACTCCGCAAGCTGGAGGCGATGCAGGTCAACCTGACCCGGCTGGTGGACCTCACCGGCGAGCTGCGCCGCCGCCTGGGGCCGCTCGGCCGGCAAGCGGCGCTCGCCCGCCGGGCCGTAGTCATCCAGGCCGATCTGCGCGACGCCCGGCTCCGGCTGCTGGCCGACGACTACGTCGCGGCGCTGGCCGAGCTGGCCCGGGGCGAGACCGACGAGGTGACCGCGCAGGCCCGGCGCCGCGAACTGGAGCAGGCCCTGCACCAGGCACAGCAGCAGGAGTCGGCGCTGGATGCCGCGGAGACCGAGCACGCGCCCCGGCTGGCGCAGGCCCAGCAGGCCTGGTTCGAGCTCTCCGCACTGGCCGAACGGCTGCGGGCGGTGGCCAGCGTCGCACAGGAACGGCACTCGCACCTGGTGGCCGAGCCTGGGCCGGTCCGGCCCGGCCGGGATCCGGACGCGCTTGACACCGAAGCGGCAGGACTGCGCGAGCAGGAAGCGCTGCTGTCCCAGCGGCTGGAGCAGGCCCGGGCGCAGCTGACCACAGCCATCGCCGGGCGGGAAACGGCCGAGCGTGACCTGGCCCGGGCCGAGCGGCTGCTGGCCGAGCAGGCGGCCCGTGCCGCCGCCCGCGCCGAACGGCTGGCCAAGCTGCGTGGGCAGGTCGATGCGGCCAGGAGCCGGGTGTCCGCCGCCCGGGAGGAGGCGGGCCGGCTGGCCGATGCGCTGGCCCAGGCGGAGTCCCGGGCCGGCCAGGCCCAGCGGGGATACCAGGAATTTCAGGGCGCGGCGGCGGGCCGCAACGAGGACCGGGCCGCGCTGGTAGCCGCCCATGAGGCAGCGGCCGCGGTGCTAGCCGGGATCACTGCCGAGCTGGCCGGGCTGCGGGCGGCCGAGCGGCGGGCCAGTGCCGAGCGGGCGGCGCTGAGCGCGCGGGCGGATGCGCTGACTGAGAGCATCCGGGCGGTCGAGCAAGGCGGGGGTGCGTCGGCTGCCCTGCTGGCGGATCCGGACCGGCCAGACGAGGTGCTGGGGGCGGTGGCCGGCCTGCTGACCGTGGCCGATGGGGCCCAGGAGGCCATCACTGCGGCGCTGGGCGGCGCGGCCGACGCGGTGGCAGTGGCCGGGCTCGACGCGGCGGTGACGATCCTGCGCCAGCTCAAGGCCGAGGACGCGGGCACCACCGCGCTGGTCATCGCGGGCCGCGACGGTGACCCGGACCCGGGCGCGCAGATCCGCTATCCGGCGGGCGTGATGCCCGCCCACGAGCTGGTGAAAGCACCGGCTGAGCTGTCCGCCGCACTAGGCACGCTGCTGGCCGGAGTGGCCGTGGCCGACAACCTGGACCACGCCCGCAGCGTGGTCCGTGCCCATCCGGAACTGCGGGTGGTGACCCGCGACGGTGATCTGCTCGGTGCTCACTGGGCCCAGGGCGGTGCCGCCCGGCCCGCGGGGGTGCTC
>Ga0318568_10000415_pt1 | contig 16681 bp, 12 predicted proteins | sample GRESIP088b5f21_FD_203690 | JGI IMG/M metagenome (GOLD analysis project Ga0318568, IMG submission 203690) | Tropical soil microbial communities from Luquillo Experimental Forest, Puerto Rico - GRE.SIPMG.088b5f21 | ecosystem: Environmental > Terrestrial > Soil > Tropical forest > Bulk soil...
TTCCTGGCCTGGTTGTATTTCCCGCGGACTTCGAAAGATTCCAGAACACCGGCCTTGGCCACCGCTCGGCAGAAGAGAATAACGGCCCGCGCCACCGGGGTCAGGTGCCCTGACCCGCACGGGCTTCACCGGCGGCGGCGCCGAACGCCTCTTCGTGCCCGCCATGCTGGTTAACGCCGTTGCCGGTGGCGCCGTGTTCCGTTCTCATCAGGCGGCAATGACCGGAGCGGCCAGCTCCGGGCCACCCGATGAGCCGAGTTAGCGGGCTGGCGCTGGCCCCGCTGTGGATTTCCTGTGGGAAAGATCCGGACCAGTAGTGGATAACTGGCTGGGAGTTGTGGACATTCTGTGGACAGGAAAAAATTTCTGAATTGCTGCCAGAAAACCCTTGCGCGGTACCCGGCCGATGGCATAGAAATCTCTCACCACCGAAAACGGGCATCACCCGGGGGTCACCCCGGACGCCAGAGGAACCGGGGCACCGGAGCTTCAGGCGGGTATCCGGCTCGGAGGTTGGCCGAGTAGCACGGCGCTGAGCATGAGCTACCAGTGCTTGGGCTGCTAGGCCGGCGGGCCCCTCCATCTCATGCATGGAGGGGCCTGCGCCATGTTCTGGGAGGCTCAGCCCGCGCGGTAATGATGAGCCACCCGGTTCGCCGCCAGGCTGCTGGCCGCCGCGCTCTGCCCAGGCGCCGGGCACGCCACTACTATGTGGCTGTCGTCAGAGGGACTGATCGTGGGGCGATGGGAAAATCCTGGTGAACCAGCCCAGCCTGGTTCAGAGCCGCCTGTCCCCGGCACGGCCGGTGAGCCCCCGACGGCCCCTGACTCAGGTTTCTTCCCGCTGCCCCCCGCCGCGGCTGCTCCCGGTGCGCCGGCCGCTGACCCTGCTTCCCCCCGCCCGGGCAGGCGCGGGCGGGGCAGGTGGGTCGTGCTCGCCGCGCTCGTGGTGCTGGCTGGCCTGGCCGGGGGCCTGCTGATCTGGGCCCCGTGGCAGAGCCCGCCGCTGCTGCGGCCGGCCGGCCTGACGGCGGGCCCCTCGACCGCCAGTTCGGTGGCCTTTCACTGGTCAGGCCCCGCCACCGGCCCGCTGCCTGACAAATATGTGATCTTGTCCGGCGGCCGGGTGATCGGCTCAGTGCCGGGACGGGTGACCTCGTACCGAAGGACCGGCCTGGCTCCCGCCACCGCCTACGCCTACCGGGTGGCGGCGGTGCGGGGCGGCAGCCGTTCGGCACCGTCTGCGGTGCTGGTAGTGCGGACCCTCACCCCGCCGCTGTCGGCCGCCCGCTGGCAGGGACCATGGACGATGCATGTGCGGATCACCGCCGGGGGTGCGGCGCTGACCGGCCCCCGCCCCCTGCGCTGGGACGACTCGTTGCGGGTCAGCCCGCAGTGCGCAGTCGGGCCGTGCCCGGTGCGCGTCGCCGGGACCTTCAACGGGTACCCCTTCCGGGCGGCCCTGAGCCGGGCCGGCGCCGTCTACCAGGGGACCACGGTGGCCAGATCGTTCCGGTGCGGGCCGCGCCACAGCGCAGTTCCGATGCGGACGACGCTGAAGATCCGGGCCACCATCACCGCGGCGCAGGCCGGGAGCAACGGCGCGTGGCTGGCCAGTTCCTGGGCCGGCACGCTGACGGCGTCCGCTGCCTACACCACCACGGCAACCTTCTACTGCAACGCTTTCCAGGTGACGGCCGCCCTGGCCGGTCACGGCTAAGCCTGGGAGCTCTCACCCGCGTCCGGGCGGCTGCCTGCCTAGCTGGGCGCGCAGCCGTTCCCGGCGGAGGTCGGCCAGGATCACCCGGGAGGCGTTGCGGGCGGGGACGGCCATGACGCCACCACCCGGGTGGGTCCCCGCCCCGCACAGGTACAGCCCGGCGATGGGCGAGCGGTAGTCGCCGTATCCGAAGATGGGGCGCAGCGAGAACATCTGGTCCGGGCTCATCTCGCCCTGGAAGATGTTGCCGCCGAGCAGCCCGAAGCGGGCCTCGATATCGGGCGGTGCGAGCACTTCCGAGTGCACGACGGACCCGGTGATACCGGGGCAGTACTCCGCCAGTGTGTCCAGCACCCGGCCGCCGTAGGCGCCGCGTTCGGTGTCCCAGGATCCGTCTGCCAGGTGGTAGGGGCCGTACTGGGTGAAAGCCAGCGCGATGTGGCTGCCGTCGGGGGCGAGCCCTGGCTCGTGCGCGGTGGGGAAGACGATCTCGACGTACGGATGCTGTGAGGGCTGGCCGTATTTCGCGTCGTCCCAGGCGCGCTCCAGATACTCCACCGAGGGGGAAATTGCCATCAGGCCGCGATGGAGCGGCTCGGCCCGGCCGCTGTCCCAGGCGGTGGGCTGGGGCAGCTCGGACAGGGCCAGGTTCACCTTGACCGAGCCTGACCGGGTCCGCAGCCGCCGCACATCCCGGACGACATCCGCTGGCAGGTGCTCGAACCCGACCAGATCTCGGTAGGTCGTGATGGGATGGGCGCTGGAGACAACCCGCCCGGCCGCGATCAGCGACCCATCGTCCAGTTCCACCCCGGTGGCCCGGCCGTTCCGGATCCTCACCCGGCGCACCGCCGCCCCGGCCCGGATTTCGGCGCCGGCCTCCCGCGCGGCGGCGGCCAGCGCCTGGCTCACCCCGCCCATGCCACCGTGCACCCATCCCCAGGCGCCAGCGTGCCCGTCCACCTCGCCGATCCAGTGGTGCATCAGCACGTACGCCGATCCGGGGCTCATCGGCCCGCCCCAGGCGCCGATGATGGCCTGGGTTGCCAGCGCTCCCTTGACCCGGTCATCGGTGAACCACTCGTCCAGGAAGTCTGCCGCCGACATGGTGAACAGCCGGACTGCCTCGGCCACGTCCCGGCCGGTCCAGCGCCGCAGCCGGGCCGCGGTCGCCGCCCACTTCGGGAGGTCGCCGGCCGCCAGGTTGGGCGGCACCACGAACAGCAGATCCCTAAGCAGGTGGGCGACCCGCCCGAAATACCGGTCGAACTCTAGATACGAGTCCGCGTCGGCGGTGCAGAGCCCGGCTATCTCCGCCGCGTCCCGGCGGGTGTCGCCCCACAGAGTCAGCCCTGACCCGTCCGGGAACGGGACGAAGTAGTCAGGGCTGACGACCGACACCCGGTAACCGTGCCGCACCAGGCCAAGCTCGCGCACGATCCGCGGCGGCAGCAAGCTCACCACGTAGGAGGCGCTGGAGACCCGGTAACCCGGCCACGGTTCCTCGGTGGCGGCCGCGCCGCCAAGCACCCCGCGGCCTTCCAGCACCAGCACATCCAGCCCGGCCTTCGCCAGGTACGCCGCGCAGGCGAGGCCGTTATGCCCGCCGCCGACCACCGCCACGTCCCGCACCGTGCCTCCCGCGTGCTCACTGCCCAGCCGTGACCAGACGATCTAACCGCACCCTGCTCAGTCGTCGGCAGCCTGCCTGGCTGGATGGCCGGCCAGGTCAGGTGATGGCCAGTCAGAGGTCGATCTGCTGGCCCGCCCCCCGCGCCCGGGCGGCGGCGATGACCAGCGCGGCCGCGGCGGCATCCTGCACCGCCACCCCGACGGATTTGTACAGCGTGATCTGCTCGCGGCTGCTGCGTCCCGGCTTGCGGCCGTCGACCAGTTCGCCCAGTTCGGCGTGGATGTGGCCGGCCGTGATGATGCCCTCTTGGATGGGGACGAGCAGGTCGTTGCTGCCGGCCGGGAAGGGGGCCAGCGCGGCCTGCCGGGACTCCACGCAGACCAGCGCCGCGGCGATGGTCGCGTCATCGATCTCCCGGCCGGCTGGGTTGAAGCCCACCGAGGTGATATGGACCCCGGGTGAGAGCCACGGGCGCCGGATAACCGGCTCGGCCGCGTGGCTGACCGCGCAGGCGATGTCGGCGCCGTCCAGCGCGTCGCGGTAGGAGGGTACCGGTTCGGCCGTCACCGGCAGGGTGCCGGACAGTTCGGCCGCCAGGACCGCCGCCGTCGCCGGGTTCCGTCCTGCGATGCGGATCCGGCGGATCGGCCGGACCCGGCACATGGCCCGGGCATGTGACCGGGCCTGCACCCCAGTACCGAGGATGGCCAGTACCGCCGCGTCGTCCCGGGCCAGCAGCCGGGCCGAGAGCGCCGAGCAGGCACCCGTGCGGGCCGCGGTGATCGCGGTGCCGTCCAGCAGCGCGGCGGGCGCGCCGGTCTCCGGATCGAAGACGGCGATCACGGCCTGGTGGATGGGCAGCGCGCGGCCCGCGTTGCGGGGGAACAGCGAGACCAGCTTTGCCATCAGCACACCAGCGGAGGGCACGAACCCGGGCATCGCGGCCAGGAACCCCTGCTGGCCGGGCACCAGCGCAGCCACCCGGTCCGGGACCGACGCCCGGCCCGCGCTCAGGTCGGCCATCGCCGCCGCCAGTGCGTCGATCAGCGCGTCCAGGTCGAGCAGCGCCTCGACGTCCCGGCGGGTGAGAACGATCATCCCGGTGCCCCCTGGTCCTCGCCGCGGGCGGGCGGCGGAGCCGGCTGTCTGAGGTTACCGGGCGGCGGCGGCCCCGAACTCGGCCAGCACGGATTCGGTGTGCTGGCCGAGCGCGGGCACGGCACCCATGGCCGCCTCGCGGCCCGGCACGGTCACCGGCGGGAGCAGTGCCTGGACCGGGCCGGCTGGGGTGCCCACCTCGCGCCACCGGTCCCTGGCCGCCAGCTGCGGGTGCGCGGCGAACTCCGCGGGAGTACGCAGCCGGGCGCTGGCGATGCCGGCCGCGTCCAGCCGGGCCACCGCCTCGTCGGGCGTCAGCGAGCCGAGCGCGTCCTCGATGATCTGGGTCAGCTCGCCGTCGTGGGCCACCCGGTCCGGGTTGGTGGCGAACCGCTCGTCGGTGGCCAGCTCCGGCCTGCCCAGCACCCGCTCGCACAGATCCGCCCACTCGCGGTCGTTCTGCAGCCCGAGGAACACCTGCCCGCCCAGATAAGGGCCGTAGGGCGAGATGGACGCATGCCGGGCGGCGGTGCGCCGGGGTTCCTGCCCGCCATAGACGGTGTAGTAGACGGGCTGGCTCATCCACTCGCCCAGCGCGTCGAGCAGCGACACCTCGAAGCTGGTGCCCCGGCCGGTGCGCTCCCGCTCGTACAGGGCGGCCAGCACCCCGCTGTAGGCGTACATCCCGGCGGCGATGTCGGCCACCGAGATCCCCGCCTTGCAGGGCTCGTCCGGCGTCCCGGTCACCGACAGCAGCCCGGCCTCACACTGCACCAGCAGGTCGTACGCCTTCTTGCCGGCGTACGGGCCGTCCGGCCCGTACCCGGAGACCGAGCAGCAGATCAGCCGCGGATAACGGGCGAGCAGCTGCCCGGCGGCGAGCCCCAGCCGGACGGCCGCGCCGGGCGCGAGGTTCTGCACGAAGACGTCCGCCCGGGCCAGCAGCGCGGCCAGCGCCGACCGGCCGCTGGCGCGCTTGATGTCCAGCGCCACCGATTCCTTGCCCCGGTTGAGCCAGACGAAATAGCTGGCCTGGCCGAGCACGGTCCGGTCGTAGCCGCGGGCGAAGTCGCCGGTGCCGGGCCGCTCGATCTTGATGACGCGGGCGCCGAGATCGGCCAGCTGCCGGGTGGCGAACGGTACCGCGACTGCCTGCTCCAGCGCGACGACCGTGATCCCGGTCAGCGGCAGCACCGGCGTGTCGCCTGGCCCTGGGCCCGGTGCGCCGGGCGGGTCACCCTGGCCGGTCACGGGGCGACCGGATGACGCTGGACGAGCTGACGGGCGATGATGGTGCGCTGGATCTCGTTGGTGCCCTCGCCGACGATCATCAGCGGTGCGTCCCGAAAGTAGCGCTCGACGTCGAACTCGGTGGAGTAGCCGTAGCCGCCGTGGATGCGGATGGCATCCAGGGCGATCTCCATCGCGGCCTCGGAGGCGAACAGCTTGGCCATGCCCGCCTCCAGGTCTGCGCGGCGGCCGGAGTCGTAGCACCGCGCGGCGTACAGCACCAGCTGGCGGGCCGCGGCAAGCTTGGTTGCCATGTCGGCCAGGTAGTTGCCGACCGACTGGTGCTGCCAGATCGGCCGGCCGAAGGCCTCCCGCTGCTGGGCATAGCGCAGCGCATCGTCCAGTGCGGCTTGGCCGACCCCGACCGCCCGGGCGGCGACCTGGATCCGGCCGATCTCCAGGCCGCGCATCATCTGCGCGAACCCCTCACCCTCCCGCGCGCCGAGCAGCGCCGCCTGCGGGACCCGGTAGCTGTCGAAGGTGAGCTCGCAGGTCTCGACGCCCTTGTAGCCGAGCTTGGGCAGATCACGGGAGATGGCAAAGCCCGGGCCCGGCTCGGCCAGGATGATGCTGATGCCCGCATGGGCGGGCTGAGCCGCCGGATCGGTCTTGCACAGCAGCGCGATCAGCCCGGCCCGGCGGGCGTTGGTGATCCAGGTCTTGGTGCCGTCAATGACGTACCATCCACCGTCGCGGCGGGCCCTGGTCCGCAGTGCCTGCAGGTCCGACCCACCGCCCGGCTCGGTCAGTGCCATCGCGGCCCGGAGCTCACCGGTGGCCATCCGCGGCAGGTAGCTGCGCTGCTGCTGCTCGGTCCCGAACTCACCGATCAGCCTGGCGACGACCGTGTGTCCGCCCATGGCCCCGGCCAGGCTCATCCATCCGCGCGCCAGCTCCTCGGTGATCAGCGCGAAGCAGGGCGTGCTGACCCGGGTGCCGCCCCAGGTCCCGGGGATGGCCAGGCCGAAAATACCCAGCTGCTTCATCTGCTCGATGAGCTGGCCCGGGTAGGTGTTGGCGTGCTCGAGTTCGCGTGCGACCGGCCTGACGTCACCGTTGACGAAGTCACGGACGAGCCCGACCATGGCCCGCTCGTCCTCGTTCAGCTCATCCATGCCTGCTCACTCCCTGTTCCGGTGGCGCCCGTCGTGTTCTCACCCGGTGCGCTCGTGGGCTGGGCACCTGCTGCGTCCTGTGCCGGCGCGCTAGGGTGCCGCGGTCGGCCGGGGCAGGAACCGCCGCAGCGTGGCGGCCGACCCTTCCCAGGTCCATGCCGCCGGGTCGGTGTCCAGCCCGCGCACGCAGTCGGCCAGCTTGGCCTGCAGCCGGGCGGGCGACGGCGGCCGCGCCGGGGATCCCGGGGGGAAGCGCTGGCTGCCCCGCGCGACCGCGCCATCGGCCGAGTGGATCTCCACCGCCAGCTCGCCATCGAGCAGCCAGCTGCCACCAGGTGCGAGCCGGGTCTCCACCAGGCCGGCCAGCCGCTGGGCGGCGGGCCGCCGGACCGCGAGGTCAGTGAAACTGCCGAAACCCGGGTAGCCGTCCAAAAGCGCGGCCGCCGCGCCGTATTCCAGGCTGAACTTGCCCTCCAGGCCCGACTGCGGACGGTGGTGGATCAGTGGCACGACCGTTGCCTCCGGGGTGCTCAGCACGATCCGGCTCACCTGCGCCGGGTCCAGCTGCTGCCCGGCCAGCCCCGATATCGCGCTGATTGGCCGCTGCAGCGCATAGCAGCACGGGTAGAGCTTGACTGCCAGCCCGCCGGGTACCGCTGGGCCGGTCACATCCACCGCGGCCGGGTCGCCGCCGGCCAGGCTGAGCCAGGCGTCCAGCGCGCCCGGATCGGCCTCTGCACCCGCGGCTGCCAGCCTGGCCGCCCGGATCCCGGCATCGACGGCGAAGCCCACCTGCAGTGATTTCGCGTCGGTGCCGAACGCCCGCTGCACCCCGCCGGCGGCAGGTACGGCCAGTGCCATCGCCGCCGCGATCTGGCTGCACGGCAGGCCCAGCGCGACCGCCGCACCGGCCGCGCTGGCTGGCGCCCCGGCGGTGCACGTCGCGTGCCAGCCAGCCGCGTAATGCTGCCAGCCCAGGGCGGTGCCCAGCCGCGCCATCACACCCGCCGCGGCCAGATAGGCGCGTGGCCCGCCACCAACCGCCAGCGCCACCGGCACGCAGACCGCGCTGATGTGTGCCGTCGACGGCAGGTGAAGGTCGTCAAAATCCAGCACATGCGCGGCCACCGCCCAGTGCGCACCCTCGGGCAGGCTGGCCGCCAGCCGGGTGGCGCGATGACTCCGGGCGGCCACCGCCACCGCCACCGTGTCCTGCAATGAGCGGCGCGCCAGCGCCAGATCAGCAGGTGCAGGCTGCAGTTCCGCCGCCCACTGGGCCAGCCGCAGGGCCGCGCACCTCACCGGGCCCTGCCCTCACGGGCGGGCGGTGCGAGGCGCCTGGCGCGGCCCGGCGCACCGGTCACGCGCGGTTTCACCCGCTGCCGCGGTTCCGGCGGGCCCGCGGGCCGGCTCGCCGGAACAGCCGATCCAGGCCACTGCCGAGCAGCAGTACCAGGCTGAGCAGGATCAGCAGCAGGCCGGCACTGCCCAGGCCGATCGCGGTCAGCGAGCTTGGTGAGCTGTCCGAGGACGAATGGTCGGCGAGCAGATAGGCGATCAGCACGCTGGCGATCACCCCGGCGACGCCAGCGACAGCCAGCCAGGCCGCGATAAGCAACACCAGGCGCGGCCGGCCAGGCTGCGTGCGCGCGCGCATGTTTCCCACGATAGACGGCGGCTGGCCGGCCACCTCGGTCCGGCCCGGAGTCCGGGCAGGAATGGGCTGTCGGCGATCCTCTCTGTCCCGGCCGGTGGTCGCTGCGGCACCCGAACGGGGCCGGCCGGGGAGTGCGGCGGGTGGCTGCGCGGTCCTGCACGGCGGGCACCAGCGCGGCCGACATCAGCAGCCCGCAGCTCGTGCTCGGCTTCGGGAATGTTGGCGAGCGCGCGGTCGAGTCCGGCATCGCGTCAGTCGCGGACCTGATCAGCTGATCACCCGGCCGGTCCGGCGGTACACCGGCGACCGCTGGCCCGCTGCCCCCGTAATCCGGTCAGTCCCACCGGCCGGGCTGGTAGTCACTGCCAGGCTGGCGGGTGATGACGGTTAGCCGGTTGTAGGTGTTGATCAGAGCGATGAGGCATACCAGCGCGGCAAGCTGGTCATCGTCGAAGTGCTTGACCGCGCTCGCCCAGGCCTCGCCGGTGACGCCACCCGCATCGGTGAGTTCGAGCGCGCGCTCGGATTCGGTGAGCACGAGCCGGGCGTCCATGGGATCTCCTTGCTCTCTTCGCGGCTTCTACACAGACGACGCGGCGGCCAGCCCTTGTGTGACGCCAGCCGGGTGTGATGAGCGTCACCTGTGCCCGCGGGCTGGCGGCACGCGTGTGCCCGCGCTGCCCGGGACTGGTCACGACACGAGACCGCGGCCATGCCCGGCAGCCGGACCGGCACTGGCACCTGCACCAGGCCAGGCTGATGGTGTCCCGGCTGCCACTGGACCGCCGGTGCCCACCCCGCGGCGTGCCGCGTCAGCTTGCCGGGACCGACCGGGCGTTCGACCGCTCGCCGGGGCCGATGCCCAGCGAGATGATGCGTGTGGGCTGGATCCGGACGATGGTGTCCTCGAAGCGGTCACCGAAGGCTTTGCCCCCCGAAGGGAGCACGACTGCGGTGCCACGTATCTCGATCATGCGGGGCTGCCAGGGCGGGAGGACGTCGTCGATCACGATGCTGGCCCGCCCGGTGCGCTGCGCGTCGCGGAGCTTCTTGGTCTGGCTCATCCGCAGGCCACCCACGTCGATCGCGTCGTGCTCGGCGTTGTAGCGGAACGAGGTGGGTACCACGTGTGGCTGCCCGTCTGGGCCGACCGTCGCGATCCGGCCCAGCCGCTGGCTGGCGAGGTAGTCGAGTTCGGAATCAGTGAACACGCTCATGTCCCGGCTAACCCGCCCGCCCGGACCGGCATTCCGGGGCGGGTCAGCCGTCGCGGCCTCCGGCCAGCCGGGCGCGCAGCGCGGCCCGCAGGGCGGGCCATTCGCTGGCGATGATCGAGAACACCGCCGAGTCGCGCAGCCTGCCCTCTTCGCCCGGCACGTGCGATGGCGACCATTGCCGGAGGACGCCCTCGAACTGGGCGCCTAGCCGCTCAAGCGCGCGCCGGGACTGCCGGTTGCGTGCATCGGTCTTGAAATCGGCCCTGGCCACGCCCAGCGTGCCGAAGGCGTACTCCAGCAGCAGCAGCTTCGCTTCCGTGTTAATGCCCGTCCGCTGGGCAGAGGCGGCCAGCCAGGTCCAGCCGATCTCGATGGCGCACAGGTCACCGCGGCCGGGCCAGAACCGGGGCTCCCAGTAGGTGGTCACGCCGACGGCCTGCCCATCACGCTGGCGGATCTGGGCGAACGGAGCCATCGTGCCGTGCTCCGCCCGCTCGAGATGAGCGGCCAGGTAGTCGGCCATCTGCCATGCCCGCGGGACATAGGTGAACGCGAAGCTGCCCCGGTCTTCCTCGGCAGCGGCCGCCAGGCCGGCAGTGTGACTCGGCGCGAGTGGTTCCAGCCGGACCAGGGTGCCGTTGAGCACCGGGATGTCAGTCGGAAAGTCCATGGCTGTCCCTTGCTGCTTGCTGTCGAAGCAGAGCTAACCCATCCGGCCGAGGATCTCCCGGACCAGCTCCATCGACGTATGCGGATGCAGGAACGCGAACCGGGCGACGGTCTCGCCCTCCCAGGCCGACGGCGGGATGAACGCCACCTGATCGCGCAGCAACTGGTCGGCCCAGTGCGTGTACTGTTCTGGCGACCAGCCGTGGCGGCGGAAGAGGACGACCCCCAGGTCAGGCTCCCGGATCAGCTCCAGCAGCGGGCGGCTCCGGACCTCGTCGGCGGTCTGGCGGGCCAGCGAGATCGCGGCCTCAATCGCATCGCGGTAGGCCGCCACCCCGTGCACGCACAGCGAGAACCACAGCGGCAGCCCGCGCGCCCGCCGGGTCAGGTGGTAGGCGTAGTCGGCGGGATTCCACTCCGACGGCTGGTCATGGATGACGTCCAGGTAGGACGCCTCCTGCCGGTGCACCGACCGGGCGAGCGCCGGGTCGCGGTAAAGCAGCCCGGCGCAGTCGAACGGCGCGAATAGCCATTTGTGCGGGTCCACGACCAGCGAGTCGGCGTGCTCGATGCCGGCGTACCTGGCTCGCACGCTCGGCGCGAACAGGCCAGCCCCGCCGTAGGCGCCGTCCACATGGAACCAGACCCCCAGGCCGCGGGCCACGCCAGCCAGGCCGTCTAGGTCATCGATGATGCCCGCGTTGGTGGTGCCGGCGGTGGCCACGATCGCCGCCAGCGACCCCGGGTCGCCGTCCGCGGCAACCGCGGCGCGCACCGCGTCCCCGGTCAGCCGGTGGTCCGCGGTGTGGACAGTCAGCGCATCCACATCCAGGATCCGCAGCGTGCTCAGCACCGAGGAGTGGGCATCCTCGCTGACCACGACCCGCCACCGGCGCTCCCCGGCGGCCGGCCCCGCACGGCGCCTGGCCACCTCCCTGGCAACGACCAGCGCCGACAGATTGGCCGCCGAGCCGCCGGATACGAAACATCCGCCAGCCGCCGCCGGCAGCCCGGCCGTGTCGGCGATCAGCCGCAGCACCTGGTTCTCAGCGTGGATCGCGCCAGCCGCCTCCAGCCAGGACGTGCCCTGGATGGACGCACACGAGACGAGCATGTCGAACAGGAGCGACGCCTTGGTCGGCGCGGCCGGGATGAACCCCAGGAAACGGGGACTGTCGGCCGAGATCACGGCCGGGGCCACCACCGAGGCGTAGACCCCCAGCACCTGATCGGCGTTGTGCGGCTCGTCGCCGAGCAGCCCGGCCATCGCGGCGTCCAGTTCGGCCGGGTCCCGCGAGCCCCGGTCCAGCGGGACCGGATCCAGCCGCAGCCGGTTCTCCGCGTACGCCAGCACGGATCTGATCATCTGCTCGGTGACCGCATCGACACTGTGCACGGTGGCAACCTAGGGCCGCCGGCCCGCCCGGACAAGCCCGCCGGGGACCTTCGCGCCAGCGCCGGGAACTGCTGGCGGGCTGACCGGCTCAGGTCTCGGCCACGGCCAGCGTGCCGGGTGGCATGGTGACCCCGCCCTGGCCAGCCGCCACCCCCGGGCCAGACGCGGCCAGCAGGCTCAGCACGGGCCGGTCCAGCGGCACCCACCGGGCCTGTCGCGCCAGGTTGGTGACCACCCGCAGCCCGCCCCGGCGCAGCACCAGCCACCGCTGAGCCTCGTCATAGGTGACCCGTACCCGGCCCAGCCGGGGATCGGTCAGCTCGGGCCTGGCCCGCCGCAGCACGATCAGTTCGGTGTACCAGCCGAGCAGTTCCGCGTGCTGGCCCTGCCCCGGCTCAGACCAGTCCAGCTTGGAGCGCAGGAAAGTGGCCTCGGCCTGCGGGTCCGGGATGTCAGCTGGCTGCCAGCCGTGCGCTGCGAACTCGGCGCGGCGGCCGCGGGCGACAGCCGTGGCCAGCCCCGGGTCGGGGTGATCGGTGAAGTACTGCCACGGCGTGCTGGCCCCCCACTCCTCGCCCATGAACAGCATGGGGGTGAACGGGGCGGTGAGTACCAGGCCGGCAGCCACCTTCAGCAGCGCGGTGGGCACGGTGGCGGAAATCCGGTCGCCCACCGCCCGGTTGCCGACCTGATCGTGATCTTGCAGGTACCCGAGGAAACGGTGGGCAGGCACCCGGAACGTGTCCACCGGCCGGCCGTGGCTGCGGCCGCGGAACGCCGACCAGCCGCCGTCGTGGAAGAACACCCGGGTGAGCGTCTTCGCCAGGGCCGCGATGGTGCCGAAGTCGCAGTAGTACCCCTGCCGTTCCCCGGTTACCGCCGCGTGCACCGCATGGTGGAAGTCGTCGCTCCACTGCGCGGTCAGCCCGTAGCCGCCCGCCTCGCGCGACGTGACCAGCCGCGGATCGTTAGCGTCCGATTCGGCGACCAGCACCAGTTCCCGGTTCAGCCGCGCCGCCAGCGCCTGCACCTCGGCGGCCAGGTCCTCCAGGAAGTGCAGCGCCCGGCGGTCCTCCAGTGCGTGCACCGCGTCCAGCCGCAGCCCGTCCAGGTGGTAGTCGCGCAGCCACATCAGCGCATTGCCGATCAGGAAGTCCCGCACCTCGTCCGAGCCGGGCTGGTCCAGATTCACCGCCGGGCCCCAGGGGGTCACGTGCGCGTCGGTGAAATAGGGGCCGAACGCGCCCAGCCGGTTGCCCACCCCGACGTGGTTATAGACGACGTCAAGCAGCACGGCCAGCCGCCGGGCGTGGCAGCGGTCCACGAAGCGCTTCAGCCCGTCCGGCCCGCCGTACTGCTCATGCACCGCCCACAGGCTGACACCGTCGTAGCCCCAGCCGTGACGGCCGGGAAAGGCCGCTACCGGCATCAGCTGGACTGTGTCCACACCCAGGTCATTCAGGTGATCGAGGTGGGCCAGGGCCGCGTCGAACGTCCCCTCCGGGGTGAACGTGCCGATGTGCAGTTCGTAGATGACCGACCCGTGCAGCGGGCCCCCGCGCCAGCCGCGGTCGGTCCAGGCGAAGGCGGCATGGTCGTAGGTCCGGCTCAGCCCTTCGGCGCCAAACGGCTGCCGCGGCGACCGTGGATCCGGCAGTGGCGCGCCGCCGTCGAGGCAGAAGGCATAATCCGCACCGTCCGGCGGGACCGGCAGATCCGCCCGCCACCAGCCCGCCCCGCCGGCCGGGGCCATCGGGTGACGGGCGCCGCCCACCGCAACCTCCACCAGGTGCGCTGCGGGCGCCCACACGGTGAACCCGGTCATCGGTGTCACCGGGCTGTCCCGGTGACCGGCGCGCCACGGCCCACCGGTACCAGCAGCGCCACCGGCAGCAGCCTGGTCAGTTCGGCCAGTGGCGGGCTCGGGGCTGTGTGCACGGCGCCGGTCAGCGCGTCCCGCCAGCCGCCGTGCGGCAGTGGCAGCGCGGTCCCGCGCCAGCCGCCGGCAGTCGCCAGTCCGGCGGGCAGCCGGGTGGCAACGGTTACCGCCTGCCCGCCGCGGCAGAACGCGATGCAGTGGCCAGCTGCCGGGCCGTTGGCCACGAGCGGCTGGTAGCTGCCCGCGTACCAGTCCGGGTGTGCCCGGCGCAGCCGCAGCGCCACCGACGTCACCAGCAGTTTCTCGATGTCCAGCTGGCCCGCTGGCTGGCAGGCGCCCGGCCCGGCCAGCAGCCCGGAGCGGCGGGCGAAGTCCACCGGCCGCCGGTTGTCCGGATCCACCAGCGAGAACCCGGCCAGCTCGCAGCCCTGGTAGACGTCCGGGACCCCAGGCATGGTGAGCTGCACCAGTTTCATGCCAAGTGAATTCACCCGGGCGGCTGGCGCCAGCTCCGCCACGAACTGCCCGATCCAGCCGGTCAGCAGCTGGTCGGCCAGTACCGCCGCGGCAAACGACAGCACCGCCGCCTCGTAGCCGGGATCGGGGCTGGCCCAGGAGGTCGCCGTCTTCGCCTCGCGGATGGCCTTGCCCAGGTACCCGGCCAGCCGGTCACCGCTAACCGGCCAGCTACCGGCCAGCGTCTGCCACAGCAGGTACTCGGTATCGGGCTCGGGCGGCGGGCCAGCGATGAGCGTCACCGCCCGGGTGTGCCAGCGCCGCACTGCCCGCGCCCAGCCGGGGGCACTTTCGGCCAGCGCCGCGAGCCGGGCGCGGACATCTTCCTGGCGTTTGGTGTCATGGGTGGACAGGGTGGTCATGCTGGCCGGCCAGTCCCGGGCCAGCCGGCCGGCAAAGGCATGGAACTCCGCCGGGGTGCCGCCGAGCCGGTCCGGGTCGCCGCCGACCTCGTTCCGCGAGACCAGCCTGGACCACCGGTAGAAGGCGGTGTCCTCCACCCCTTTGGCCTGGACCGGGCCGCAGGCCTGCTGGAAGACCACCGCGAACTCCGGGCCCGTGCTGCTGGGTCCGGTGCTGACAGCTCCGGTGCCGCTGCCGCCGAGGGCGAGCCTGGTGACCGCGCCCAAGATGGGGTGCAGCCGGCGCGGCAGCTGCCGGCGGGCAGCCGCGGCGGCGGCCCGCACCGCCGCCTGGGTGACCTGGCTGGCTGGCTCGCCGGGTACCAGGTACGCGCGGTAGACGCCGAACCCGGCCAGCAGCTCGGCCAGTACCGTGCGCAGGTCGCGATCGCTCACCGCGGCCAGCGCCGGCTCGCCTGCGCGGGCGGCCAGCCGGGCCAGCCGGGCGACCTCGGCGGCGAGCAGCGTGCCCGCCACCTCCCGCCGGGCCTTGTGTGCCACCCCGGCGAAGCGGCCAGGGCCGCCGGTGAACCGCTGGTAGCACGCGGTCAGCGGGCCGGCCGCGGCCGGGTCGGTGAACAGTGCGTCCGTCGCGGCCAGCGCGTCGTAGCCGGTCGTGCCCGCGCATGGCCAGTCTGCTGGCAGCGTTTCGGAGCCGGACAGGATTTTCTCGGCCACCAGCCAGCGGCCGCCGCTGGCGGCGGCCAGCTGCCGCAGGTAGCCGCGCGGGTCGGCCAGCCCGTCCGGGTGATCCACCCGCAGCCCGTCGATGAGCCCTTCCGCGGCCAGCGCCAGCAGCAGCTGGTGAGTGGCGGTGAATACGCGCGGATCCTCGACCCGGACCGCGATCAGCGAGGTGAGGTCGAAGAACCGCCGCCAGTTGAGCTCAGCGGTGTCCTGCCAGGGGGCCAGCCGGTAGTGCTGGGCAGCCAGCAGGCCCGGCAGTGGGAGGTGCGCGGTGCCGGGCCGTACCGGCAGCAGGTGGTCGAGGTAGCGCAGCACCGGCCCGGCGATCCCGGCCGCCGGGTCACCAGCCGGGTCCAGCCGCAGGTCGGGCAGGCAGCTGGTGACCGGTCCGGCCAGGATCGGCAGCAGGAACTGGCCGCCGCCAGCGGCCCAGTCGACATCGAACCAGTGCGCGAACTCCGAGCCGGGGCCCCCCGCCAGGACCGACCACAGCTGCCGGTTCAGTGACTCCGGCCGGGGGATGGCCATGTGATTGGGCACCACGTCCGCAACCACCCCCAGTCCATGCCCGCGCAGCGCCGCCACCATGGCCCGGAAGCCGGCTTCGCCGCCCAGCTCCGCGGAAATCCGCGAGTGGTCCACCACGTCGTAGCCGTGCGCGGAGCCGGGGACGGCCTGCAGGATCGGCGACAGGTACAGGTGGCTCACGCCCAGCGCGGACAGGTAGCCGCTGATCCCGGCCACCTGCGCAAACCCGAACCCGGCATTGAGCTGGAGCCGGTAGGTCGAGACCGGGCGGGCCACGGGCCGGTCAGGCACGCCGCAGCAGCTGGATCGAACGGCTGGTCACCATCAGCCGGTCGCCCGCCTTGATGTCGGCGTCGCCGGGCACTCCGTCCGGGCTGGCGGGCCACGAGGTGTCGAATTCCCTGGCCCACCGCTCGCCGTAGCCCGCGGGCGGGATCGTGAAGGGCAGGTCTATCTCGCTGGCGTTGAACATGACCAGGAACGAGTCGTCGCGGATCCGCTCGCCGCGGGGCCCTAGCTCGCTGATGGCATCCCCATTGAGGAAGACCGACAGGCTCTTGGCGAAGCCGGCCTCCCAGTCCCGGTCGGTCATCTCGGTGCCCGCCGGGGTGAGCCAGGCGATGTCGCCCAGCCCATCCCGCTGGCCGCGGATGTCCCGGCTACGGAAAAACCGGCGGCGGCGGAAGACCGGGTGGCTGGCCCGGAACCGGACCAGCGCGCTGACGAAGCCAGCCAGTTCGCGGTCGGCCGCCGCCCAGTCCAGCCAGGACACCTCGTTGTCCTGGCAGTAGGCGTTGTTGTTGCCCTGCTGGCTGCGTGCGTACTCGTCCCCAGCCAGCAGCATCGGGATGCCCTGCGAGAGCAGCAGCGTGGCC